>Ga0265780_10011606_pt1 | contig 10401 bp, 12 predicted proteins | sample P1T30metagenome_FD_192432 | JGI IMG/M metagenome (GOLD analysis project Ga0265780, IMG submission 192432) | Plant litter microbial communities from East Loma Ridge, Irvine, California - P1 T30 | ecosystem: Environmental > Terrestrial > Plant litter > Unclassified | place: USA: California... | reverse complement strand
TCAGGAGCTTGAAAATCAATGATTTAACCCCACTCTGGCGAGTGGGGTTTTTTTATTCTTACACATTTTTGAACATTGGAAAATCATCAAAAATTTTCCTGCACTAGTTAAATGCGATTTCAAGGGTCTTCGTTGAACAATAAACTGATAAGATAAGTCCGTTTTGCCCAATATTTGATTACGTAAGGGCAAGTACGTAGCTTAGTAAAGCTCTTCCGTATCTAAATCAAAAATCCTCGGCAATCTTTATATCTCGCCCATCGAAAAATGGCAGTACCAAATTAGTCTTTATCATGTACGAGGATTAGTTTCAACTTATCATGCCGGATTGCCAGGGCAAAGTTTGTTGCAGCGAGGAGAATAATGTAGTTTTGATGGAGTTGGTTTTAATCGGAATTCACTAAGTGTCTTTAATTGATAAGAAAAAATACTAAATGGATAAATATTTGTAAACAAAATTGATGAATCTATGATAGATACAAGTTATCGGCTGTTTAAGCATGCGCTTTTCTTTAACTACAATATTGAACTCGGCCCGCCCGCGCTTCTTATAAAATCGCCGTTTGGAGGATCGGTGCCGTTACTTTATCGCATTGCCGAAATACTTGGCTTAAATAAGCCCGAAACAAAAGAAGCACTTACAGAATCAGCAAAATATTATTGGGACCTTTTAATTGATTACCCTAAAATTATTCAATCAATTGATCTGCAACCAGGTAAATATAGCGTACCTGATATTACCAGGTATATAGACGAAGCTTATAACCCTGCTATCTCTAATGAAACGTACGGTAAACTTTTTGCTATTGCTTTGGAAAATAATTTTGCTGAATACACCATCGAATTCGAAGTTACCGAAATGCATCTTGCTATGATAAAGAATATAAAAATTTGGTACATGGAGTATGATTCTGCCTATTTCTTGTCTCCCAGGTGGGATAAAAATCCGCCCGAATATGCGGCTTCCGATGCCGGGTTATTGACGGAGAAGCTTCTTTGGATTCATAGTAGTGCTTTATTGCCCGAAAATAAACATGTTTTGTTAAACTGGCCTACAATAACCCCCGACCCTAAACGCCCGTACGGCAGAAATTATTACTATTGGGATCTGGAAGATATGCATGTAGCTAACATTAATGCCGAAGGTGAATACGACCCGGATAATGAGCGAAAAGCGTTTTCTATACAACGCGAAAAAGAAATTGATGCATTATTTTTGGAAGCTACGTTTGCCATGCAAGCAATGGCAATGTATGGCGAAATAAGAAAGTGATTTACAACGCTATGTTCAGATTATAAACACATGATAACTCAACCTTAATTTATTTATTAAGCTTCTAAACCAATAAAGAAATAATGATTACATTTTGGCGAAAACATGGTCCTAAGATCGAGTTTCTGGTGATCATACTGTTACTTCTTGGAAATACCTACATGAAGCACTCTGTAATATTTAAAAGCATTGCAGTAGCTGGCTGCCTTACCTGTTTAGTGCTTTACATTATAAGTGAAACCTATCGGACAATAACGTTCTGGTTATTTCTGATATTGGGCTTAATCATCACGTACAATCAGATAGTAGATTTTATTATCTTGATAAAATAAATGCTGTATTAAATCCCAACTTTGCTTGCCAGTTAAGTGCCACCGTGGGTATTTCGACAGTGGATTTGCAGAGCACCGAGACGCGCGCAAGGAATAATTGTGCAAAACTTCAATCAATAGGTTCAACCTGGATAAACTACACATGATTGATCCCTGTTGCCGATTTTCAAATGGCCATATTTGGCATTAGCCTTCAGATTTTTGCAATAAGAAATTATATTGGCGAAGAGTGGTCAACGAAATTGGGTTATCCACATAGAGCACCATAATTTATGAACTCCCAATAGATAAAGTTTGATAAATGCACAATTAACAGAACCTAAAGATTAATATGGTGTTGTAACGATAAACGCATTTATCTATGAAATCAAGATTGTTACTACTCATTTTTAGCCTTTCAATCTTAATGTTTGGTTGTAAGAAGGATGCAAGTACAGAGGATAAACTAACCAGCGCAAAGAAGCAAATCAACGGTACTTGGCTAGTGCAAAGCGCCATATTTACCTATTATGATGCGTCGGGTAAAGTGATTGACACACGTGCCACGAATGACGGTGTAAACTCACAATTTCAGTTTGACGCGACTACCCTTAAAGCATCTGACTCTCCTACTGATACGTTTCCGTACACGCTAACTAATGTAGATGGGCGAATAATGATAAGCGTAGTTGGAGTATCCTATGAAGTGACATTCAATAACAATTCCATGACTTGGTCTCAGGAAAAACAATACCAAAATGAAGCTTACGTTAAATCCGTCTATACTATTCAGTATAAGAAGTTATAATTGTTTTGTCAGCTACAATACTTAGGTTTAAAGAATGATGGCACCCATCAAAAAAATGACCCCTTTTGGCCCACTCAAAAAGGCCCCCTTTGCCAGTTGAAATGTTCTATGTTATTCATAGTAATGTTTAATCAATTATCACGAAACTTTTAATTCGTTTTTTACGGATTCGGCTAAATCAAACGCAGATTTGGATAAATGGGGCTAAGCAAAGTAGCTCATCTTTGTAGCAACAAAAAGAAAATCAATTATGCGCGTATTTGTAACCGGAGCCACAGGTTTCGTAGGTACTGCCATTGTGCAGGAATTAATAAATGCCGGTCACCAGGTACTGGGGTTGGCCCGCTCAGATGCATCGGCTCAAAAACTGATTGAGGCGGGTGCAGAAGTTCACCGCGGCGACCTCGAAGATCTGGACAGTTTGCGGACTGGTGCCGCACAAGCCGATGGCGTAATCCATGCCGGTTTTATCCATGATTTTACCCGCTTTGCGGAAGTTTGTGAGGTGGATAAAATCGCCATTGAAACCATTGGGGAAGTATTGGCTGGCTCTAATCGTTCCTTTGTGGTTACTTCGGGCACAGCATTGGTTAATCCCGGAGAGATAGCCACAGAAGATATTAAGCCACCGGTTAACCCTGGATGGCCGCGTGCTTCCGAACAGACGGGCGATTTGGTAGGTGCCGCCTCAGTGCGTTTATCGCCGTCGGTGCATGGCGATGAAGATAAGCATGGCTTTGTGCCGATACTGGTAAACATTGCAAAAGAAAAAGGTTTTGCGGCTTATATTGGCGAGGGGCTAAATCGCTGGAACGCGGTGCACCGTTTGGATGCAGCCCGTTTATTCCGTCTCGCTTTAGAAAATGCAGTACCAGGAACCCGTTATCACGCTTCGGCTGAAGAGGCAATTACCGTAAAATCTATTGCCGAAGCTATTGGCAAACAACTCAACATCCCGGTAAGGTCGATTACGCCCGAAGCAGCAGCCGAACATTTTGGCTGGTTTGCACAAATGGCCGCTATAGACTGCCCATCTTCGAGCAAATGGACACAGGAAACTTTGAACTGGCACCCTACGCATTCGCCCTTAATTACAGATATTGAAAACGGCGTTTACACCCGATAAGATGAAAATTATTGTAACGGGTTCTTTAGGGAATATCAGCCAGCCACTTACAGCAATATTAATTGCCCGGGGGCATCGGGTAACAGTGATAAGCAGCGATTTTAAAAAGCAAACTGCAATTGAAGCTTTGGGTGCGGTGGCAGCCATTGGTTCAATAGCTGATGTTGATTTTTTGACAGAAACTTTTAAAGGCGCAGATGCGGTTTACGCAATGATTCCGCTGAGCTTTACAGCGCCTGATCTGGGAGTTTATATGCGCCAAATGGCTCAAAACTATGCAGAAGCATTAAAAGAAGCCGGTATTAAACGGGTTGTTGTGATGAGCGGCTGGGCGGCAGACCTGATTAAAGAGGAAAACGTAGAGCATATTTTCAATGATTTAGATGCTTCGATCACTATGATGCGGCCCGGCTCTTTTTACACCAATTTTTACCAGTCAATAGATCTCATCAAAGGCAAGGGATTCATCGGTAAATTCCTTACCCTGCGCCACTTTGGCCTTTGGGCTTTGCTGACCGGTAAAACCGGACTATTGATGGGGAACTGTGGCAGAGATGACCGGATTGTTTTTGTATCGCCAAAGGATATTGCTGATGCGGTAGCAGAAGAGCTTGTATCACACCCAGCCAAAACAACAATAAGGTACGTGGGCAGCGAGGAAATGACCTGTAACGAAGCTGCCAAAATAATTGGAAGCGCGGTTGGCAAACCCTGGTTAAAATGGGTGCTGCTCTCTGATAAGGAAATGCTGCAGGGATTGAAGATGGCTAAATTACCCGAAAAGCTGGCAGAAACTTTAGTGGATATGCAGGCGGCGATGCATAGCGGCAAGACGCTGGACAACTTTCATCAAAACAAACCCAAAATGGGCAAGGTTAAACTGTCTGATTTTGCTAAGGAGTTTGCAGCGGTGTATCATCAAAAATAATTAACTTGTGTTATATGAATAACCATCAGCTATTCCGTTTCCATACCATCACAGAATATCACCGTGCCGCAGGTTTGCCTAAACCGGCACACCCGCTGATTAGCCTGGTGCATCTGGAAGACCTGAACAGGCCCCTGGCAGAGAGCTCGTTTAGTTTAACGTATGATTTTTATTCGATCTCGCTTAAAAGGGTGAAGAATGCCAAATTTAAATACGGCCAGCAGGCCAGCGATTTTGATGAAGGCGTGCTTTTCTTTATGTCGCCCGGCCAGGTATTTGGTATGGATATCGAAAAAGGCAGCATCATACACCGGCCCGAAGGTTGGATAATTCTGATCCATCCTGATTTTTTGTGGAACACGTCACTGGCTAAAAATATCAAACAATACGAATTTTTCAGTTATTCGGTTTATGAGGCCCTGTACCTGTCGGACAAGGAAGAAACGATGCTCACAACCATTGCGCAAAATATCGAACAGGAGTACCATGCCAATATAGACCGGTTTAGCCAAAGCGTAATTATTGCCCAGCTGGAGCTTTTGCTAACCTATTCTGAAAGGTTCTACCAGCGCCAGTTTATCACCCGTAAAAGCGCGAGTCATGAGATACTGATCAAATTGGAAGATTTGCTTGCCAACTATTTCAACAGTGGCGCACTTGCTCAAAAAGGGTTACCCAGCGTTACTTATATTGCCGAAAACTTAAATATCTCTCCAGGTTATCTCAGCGGCCTGCTCAAATCGCTCACCGGGCAAAATACCCAGCAACATTTGCATAACAAACTGATAGAACTGGCCAAAGAAAAGCTGTCAACAACTAATTTGTCCGTAAGTGAGATTGCCTATGAGCTGGGTTTTGAACACCTGCAATCCTTCAGTAAACTGTTTAAGACAAAAACCACACTTTCGCCGATGGAGTTCAGGCATTCCTTCAATTAGCCTGTGTTTAAAAAACACTACCTGTAATTGGCCCGTTTAACAAGCAGGTGAACATCATTGATGATGATTTTTCTGCCTTGCGTTAACAGTATACCTTCTGCTTTAAACTCTTTGAGCAGGCGTATCACATTTTCTTCTGCAAGGCCGGCCATGTTTGCCAGGTCGGCGCGTGAAATATTGATAGAAATAGCTTCCTGATCATTCAATCCGTATTTAAACTTTTCCCGAAGCACGATAAGCGCAATAGCCAGCCGCTCGGGGCCGGTGCGTTGCGCTATTACCGAGATGCTGTTGGTTAGCACCGTAAATTCGTGGCTCATTGCTTTCAGCAGGCGAAGTGCGAATGCAGGCGACCGGGCCAGCATGTCCATAAAATCTTCTTTAGGGATAAACGAAACCATCGTATCTTCCATGGCCGCGGCAGAATCGGCATAGCGCTCGCCTGAAAGTACGGGGTGGTAGCCCATCAGTTCGCCCGGTCCGGCCAGGTAAATAATCTGTTCCTTACCAATCTGGTCTACCTTATACTTCTTGACCCTGCCGCTGCGGATCAGAAAGATACCGGAAGGCACCGCACCTTCCCGGAAGATCACATCTCCCTTAAAGAGATGCTGTTCGGTAAGGTGTTGGGTAAGCAAGGCTGTTTCCTGCTCAGAAAGCACGCTTAGTACCGAATGCGTTGTGAAATTCCACCTGTCGATCGGAAAGATCCCGTTTAGACTCATGTTGTAAAGTTACGAAATATCAAAACTGATAAACATCAGTTTTTGGACTGATCTGTTACAGGTACAATTAGCGGCCGGAAGACGGAAATTCGTACAATGGATGTTTATCCCTTTTCCCCCTTCCCTCCGGAGCCGGTAGCTGCTTCCGGGAAGAAGCGGCCTAACGACTGTTTCTTCAGGAACGATGCCGAATTTGACTGGTTGTACCCGGAACATCTGCAACTGATTTCCCTAAAACACTGGACGCCTTTGGCCGTAGCAAAAAAAGCGGCCGACTATTTGAACGTACCAGGCAATATACTGGACATTGGGAGCGGTGCCGGTAAATTTTGCCTCACAGCAGCACATCGTTATCCGCATGGTAATTATTTCGGGGTAGAACAACGCCACGAACTGGTGCATTACGCCACCATGGCCGGCAATTACCTTAATTTAACAAACGGGCATTTTATCCATGCCAATATCACCCAGATCAATTTCAATGAATTTGATCATTTTTACTTTTATAACTCTTTTTTTGAGAATATTGACCGGGAAAATGCCATCGACGATACGATTGAGATTTCGCATAGCCTTTATGAATATTATAACCGGTACCTGCTGGCTGTTTTGAAGGATAAGCCCCCGGGCACCCGTGTGGTTACCTACCAAAGTATGGGAGAAATGATCCCGGCTAACTATGAATTGGCCGAGCAGTCCTTCCTTACACTTCTACGGTTATGGATCCGGCAATAATGGCATGTTTAATTATAAAATATATCTCAAATACAAGAAGCTATTTCCCATGTATACTGATACCCTGAATATATCATACTTCCGCAAAGACGCAGCGTTCGACACTTTATACCCCCGGCATATCCGGGAACTTTCCCAGTTACACTGGACCGGGCTTGGTTTTGCGCTGGAAGCCGGTAAGTTTTTATCAGAGCCAGGGGCACGTGTACTGGATATCGGCAGCGGTGTCGGGAAGTTCTGTATTGCGGCAGGCGTATATCACCCGGAAACGAATTTTTATGGTATTGAACAGCGTAAGGATCTGTACAGCTATGCGGAAATGGCAAAAGAACAGATCGGTGTGCAGAATGTGTTTTTTAAGCATGGTAACCTCACCTCCTTAAATTATGATGAATACGATCACTTTTATTTTTACAATTCTTTTTACGAAAACATAGAACCGGGAAGCCGCATTGATTACGCCGTGCATACCTCTTATGAATTGTATAACACCTACACCTTCCATATACGTGAAATGCTTGATAATAAACCTGCCGGAACCAGGCTGGTTACCTATCATGCACCAGAAAAGCAGGTGCCCGAGGGCTATAAGCTGGTTGATAATTCATACAGCAGGTATTTGAAAATGTGGGTGAAGGAGTAGCAGAAGGTTTCAAATCCTGCTGTATGAATTTAAAATAAAAAAGTAAAATGAGTAAAACACCAACGCTGCAAGCCATGCTCGGTGCCAAATGCCCGCGTTGCAGAAGGGGGGATATGTTTGAGGGGCGTACCTATCATTTAAGCTCTAACCAGATTAACATTAGCTGCCCCTGCTGTGGAATGATCTTTGAAATTGAGCCCGGCTATTTTTATGCGGCCATGTATATAAGTTACGCAATAAATGTGGCAGAAGGTGTAAATATTTGCCTTTTAACCTGGCTGATAACCGGTAATACAGATTCGCCCTGGTTGTACCTGGGCACGATACTGATGGGGCTGGTGTTATTGTCGCCATTGAACTTCCGGTATTCAAGAGTCATTTTGCTTTACTGGTTATCACCCAAAGTACATTACCATCCCGAGCTGGATAAACCCATGCTACAAAACCCCGATTAATTTTAAGTGCCGGTAGTTACGAGGCACGCCCTGTAAATACAATTTAGCATACCTTCGATAGGAAGTTTATTTATGAGAAAACAAAACCACGATTACTCCTTTTGGACGAAATATAAAAAATTTGCAGGTAACGAGATCTTGCTTTACCTAATCATGGTGCTGGGTATTGTATTGGGTATCATTGTGATCAGCTTTATCAGGGGATAAATAAGAATATAAAATTTAACAATAATAATAACCATTTCCATGAACGAATTAACCGAAGTTAATGCCTGCGACCTATGCAGGTCTACAACCCACCTCTCATCATACAAGGTTTTGCCAGGTGGTTTTGGCGCTAATGAGATAGCTGTTTGCCCGGGCTGCCTGTCGGCGCTTGAAAAGCCTGATAAACCAGACAGCCGCTACTGGCGGTTTTTGGCAGAGGCAATGTGGAGCGATATACCGGCCGTGCAGGTTTTATCATGGCGCATCTTGTCCCTCCTGAAAGATGAGGACTGGGCTGCCGGCTGCCTCGAAATACTTTACCTGGACGATGACCTGCTGGCATGGGCAAACGCGGGTTTCACCGTAGAAGTTGAAGAACCTGCTGAAGTGCACCGCGACAGCCTGGGAGCTGAACTGCATACCGGCGATACCGTGGTTTTAACCCGTTCGCTTGATGTTAAAGGCAGCTCGATGAACGCCAAAATGGGTACAGTTGTTAAAAATATCCGGCTGGTTAGCGATAACACAGATCAGATTGAGGGTAAGATTGACGGGCAAACCATTGTTATACTAACCAAATACCTGCGCAGGCAAAAAAGCTAAACCCAATGGATCTGGTATGATCATCAGAAAGAAAAAGAACTGGTTTGGGATGCTCTTCGTTTGGAGAGGGTCTGTATTGCCTCAGCTGCTGCCCCGCCTGAGCGCAATTTTTGCATTTACCACAATTGTAGTTTATTTCAAATCTGATCTTGACAAGGTGCATGGCGAGCTCTCAACCAATATCTATACAGTTTTCGGCATGGCGCTGGCCATATTCCTGGGGTTCCGGAATACGGTGAGTTATGACCGGTTTTGGGAAGGCCGGAAACTTTGGGGTGCCTTGCTTAACGACACGCGCTCACTGGCTCAGCAGGTACACAACTTTATTCCTAATGATGAACAGCACAGGCCAGAGAAGCTGGTATTCATCAGGCAAATGGCAGCTATGGCTTATGCGCTTAATCACCAGCTGCGGCACACGGACGCTATGCCCGAACTGCGCAAATTTCTTGGACTGGAGTTGGCCGAAAAGCTGGAGAATATCGAATACAAGCCAGTATTAATTATGAGGGAACTCGGTTCGCGGATCAACAGCTGGAGGTTACGCGGCTCTATTGATACCATTCTGCAGGCAGCTATGGACAGGAACCTGGCCAATTTTTCTGATATTATTGGAGGATGCGAACGTATAGCCGGCACGCCTATACCATTCTCATATGATGTATTGCTTCACCGTACTATTTATATCTATTGTTTTTTGCTGCCTTTAGGTTTTGCCAATGCCCTGGGCTGGTTTGCACCATTTGTGATAACCTTTGTGGCTTACACCTTTACGGCCCTTGAGGCCATTGCCGATGAACTGGAAGATCCTTTCGGTACCATGCCTAACGATCTGGCACTCGATGCAATGTCGGCCAATATTGAAAGAAGCATTGCGGAGGTAGAAGATTTACCAATATCTAATACGGAACCAGTTAAATCATTTTATATCACGTAACCTATCTGCTACCGCGTTTCGCTACGTGCGGATGTGATTTATGTGTGTACTCATTCTTTATACTCCGGCAATTGGTCCTGGTTATTATTAGCCTTCGAAATACTGGAAAGCACTTACATCAGGCATGATGTAAGTGCTTTTCGCTTTAAAGGTATTTTGCTAATACACCGGTTAATCATTTACACAGCAGTAACCTGGCTAACTGTTTTAGAGAGGCGAAATGCTGTTAATAGATAATAGAAAGCCCCGAAAGCAGCATATCCCGCAAGGCTTGTGATACCCTTGGTAGGATCGTGCGCCAGGATGATAAACGAAGTGCCACCTATCATAGATTGTGCGCCGCTGATAATCATAGGCCATTGGGCTCCTAAGGTTTTTCTGCGTTTTAATCCTAATATCAATTGGATCAATCCTGTGCCAATTGCCCAGGTGCCGAAAACGATCAATGCTTCGGGAACGCCTTTTTGTAACGCAATGCCTACAGCCACTGTTGTAATGCTGCTAATTACTGCATTTACATATTGTGGTGTTTTAGAAGATGTGCTGTTACGATTGGCGCGGATATCCAAAAAAGTGCCTATCACATCCCAGGCTGGATAAATGATTAACAAAACCATAGCAATCGCCGGGGATGTTTTAGCAAAAAGGGCAACAAGGATAACCCAGCTTATTGAAAATGCGGCGCGGGTAAAATAAAGTTTGCGTAATGATG
>Ga0265780_10011605_pt1 | contig 10401 bp, 11 predicted proteins | sample P1T30metagenome_FD_192432 | JGI IMG/M metagenome (GOLD analysis project Ga0265780, IMG submission 192432) | Plant litter microbial communities from East Loma Ridge, Irvine, California - P1 T30 | ecosystem: Environmental > Terrestrial > Plant litter > Unclassified | place: USA: California... | reverse complement strand
CTTCAATGCGCGGTGGGGCATTGAGGCGTTGGCCCCGGCCCGCATCACGGCGCGCTATAATGTGAACGAAAGCTCCATCCTGTACGCCGGCTATACAGTGGATGGCTACAACTACATTGTGCACCTGAACCGCGACCCGCTGGAACGCCGCAACAGCGACGGCTCCATTGACCGCAGCAAAACGCCGCTCAACACCCTGGAGCTACGCGAAACCGAAGTAAAGCTTCGCCTGCGCTGGGAACGGGAAATATTCAGCTTCCTTTGGCTAGGTGCCGAAGGTGGCTATCGCTACAACTACGCTTTCGACGCCTTCGACCGCACCAACGCCGACCGTGAAAAAATCATCGATTCTAAGTTCGCCGGGGCACCTTACGCCGGCCTGGAGCTCTTTATCACCCCGCCCCGCAAGCTGCTAGAAAAGTCCGGCGTGCGCCGTTAGCACAAGTGCGGGCACCCCGAATTTTACATCCAGCGTGCCCGCACTTGTGCTACCAATGTTTTTATTAGTCACAACCCTCCGGCCCGCACACGGCGCCTTCGGCTACCACCGTCAGTTTGGGCTTAAACTCGTCGTAGACCTTTTCCAGTACTTCGGCAAACAATTCGGGCTGCTGAGCGCCGGATACGGCATACTTGTCCTCAAACACGAAGAAGGGCACGCCACGCACGCCCATTTGCTGGGCTTGGTATTCATCGAGGCGCACGGCGTTGGCGTAGGTGCCGGCCGTGAGGGCTTCGCGGCTTTCGGTGGCATCGAGGCCCACTTCGGTGCCCAGCTTTACTAGCGTATCCAGGTCGCCCACGTTCTGGCCTTCGAGGTAGTAGGCGGCCATAAGCCGTTCCTTGGTCGCATCCTGCTTGCCGTGGTAGGCACCGAGGTGGATGAGTTGGTGGGCTAGGAAAGTGTTGGCCGGAATGGTGCGGTCGAAATCGTAATGCAAGCCCACTTCCTGGGCCGCTTTGGTCACGTATTCGCCCATGTTGCGGGCTTCGGCGGGCGAAACACCCTTCTTTTTGGCCAGGGCGTCGTGGATGCTTTCGCCGGGCACGGGCTGGGAATTGGGGTCGAGTTGGAAGCTGTGCCAGACCACTTCTACTTCGTCGCGGTGAGCGAAGCCGGCAAGCGCCTTCTCAAATTTTCGCTTGCCGATATAGCAGAACGGGCACACTACATCGGACCAGATTTCAACTTTCATAAGGAATAGCCAAGTGAATTGATGTAGCTACAACAATATTGGCCGCCCGAAAAGTTTTAGCCCCATCTTCTCCACAAGCCCGCCTATGCCGTGGCCTCCGCTTTGGCGTTGACGCGCTGCATGGCCAGCTCATTGAGCAAGGCATCGGTTTTCTTTTCTTCTTCCAGCGTTTGGCGCAGCAGTTCGCAGGCTTGGGTCATGCCCATATCTTCGGTCATGCGCACGGCCGTGCCGTAGCAGGCAATTTCAAAGTGCTCCATCTTCTGGGCGGCCGCAATGAGCATGGCGTCCAGCACCTCAGGAGTCGACTCTCTGCGCATCAGCTTTTGGGCGTCGGTGAGCAAGCCCCTCATGGCCGAGCATACTTCGCGGCCGGGCTTAGTGTCGAGCATGGTCATGATTTGTTCGAGGCGTGCCACCTGGCGCTTGGTTTCAAGGCCATGCTGCTTAAAGGCTACGCGCAATTGCGGGTCCTGGGCCGCTTTGGCGATTTCTCCGAGGGCTTCGAGGCCCATGGTTTCGGCGCTGTACATCATCTGTACATCGTGTACGAGCAAGTCGCGCATGGTATTCAAGGTATTCATTGGAAAAAGAATTGAAGTGTAAGAAAGAAGAATTCGGGGTTAGGAAAACGCAAATTGGCTGCGCACTTTACCGGAATAGAATGTGCTGCAACCAGTAGGTGGTGAGTCCAGTGCAGGGCTGCCCGCAGCTTGGCTTCTGGCGCCACGAAGCGCTTGTGCTTCACTGAAGCACAAGCAACCAAAACAGCTAACCTCAAGCATAACTACCTGTTGTTGAACCGCAAACACGCTAATTAAATACGGACGAAGATGGCCAATGTTGAAGCCCTCTTTTTTAGTTTATCAGAATCAGCAGCTTCTTTTTTCAGCGGCGCAGCTTAGGGCTGGCCCGCTGCTTTTGCGGGGACACGGGGGCGCAACCTTCGGCGGCACAAGGCAGTTAGCTAGCCGGGCATCGGCGCCGAAGGTTGCGCCCCGTGCCCTGCACTTTCAACCCATAAGCACTCATGGAATTTCAAAAACTAGGCTCCTCCGATGTTTCCGTTTCGCGCATCACCTTTGGCAGCTGGGCCGCCGGCGGCTGGATGTGGGGCGGCACCGAGCAGAACGATGCCGTGGGCGCCATCCACGCCAGCTACGATTTGGGCGTGACCAGCATCGACACCGCGCCAATATATGGCATGGGTTTTAGCGAGGAAATCGTGGGCGAAGCCATCAAAAGCTTGCCCCGCGACAAGGTTCAAATCCTCACCAAATTTGGGATGCGCTGGGATTTGGCGCAGGGTGATTTCGCCTTCAAAACCAAGAACAACCACGGCCAGGACCTCGACGTGTACAAGTACGCCGGCCGCGACAGCATCATCAAGGAGTGCGAGGACAGCTTGCGCCGGCTCGGCACCGAATACATCGACCTCTACCAGCAGCACTGGCCCGATGTGACGACCCCCATCGACGAGACGATGGAAGCCTTGGCCCGCCTCATCGAGCAGGGCAAGGTGCGCGCCGGGGGCGTGAGCAACTATTCGGTGGCCCAGATGCAGGAGGCCGAGAAGACCGTCAATATTGCTTCGAACCAAGTGCCTTACAGCATGGTGCGCCGCGACATTGAGAAGGATGTGGTGCCGTATTGCATCGAAAACAATAAAGCCATTCTTGTTTACAGCCCGCTCCAATTGGGCTTGCTGACCGGCAAGATGAAGCCCGGCCAGGAGTTTGGCGAAGGCGACCTGCGCAAGGGCAACCGCTTGTTCACCCCGGAAAGTGTGACGCACGTGAACGCCGTGCTGAACAAAATCCGCCCGCTGGCCGAAACCAAAAACGCCACCCTCGGCCAGCTCGTGCTGCGTTGGACGTTGGCGCAGCCCGGCATCACTGTTGCGCTGGTGGGTGCCCGCAATCCCGAGCAGGCCGTACAAAACGCCAGAGCCATGGATTTTGAGCTCACATTTGAGGAAATTGATTTCATCAACAAGCAGCTGCGGGAGTTGGAGACGGCTGCGGTGTAATTGAGAAATACTGCGGCACAGCAAATTTTGTAATTCTGCCTCAAAACCCCAAAGGCGCTGCTAGCTTTGGCAGCGCCTTTTTTGTGCCCTCTTCTTATGCCCCTTCCCTATCGCCGCCTCGTCGTCAAAATCGGCTCCAACGTACTCACCCAAGACAATGGCCTACCCGACCTGAGCCGCATGGGGCAGTTGGTGGGCCAGATTGTGCAGCTCAAATCCCAGGGCCTGGAAGTGATTGTTGTATCCTCGGGCGCGGTAGCAGCGGGGCGGAGCCTCATTACGCTACCCGCTCAGGCCGACGCCGTGCGCAGCCGCCAACTGCTGGCCGCCGTGGGCCAGGTAAAGCTGCTCAGCACTTATGCTGAACTGCTGGCGAAGCACGGCCTGCTTTGCGCCCAGGTGCTGGTAACCAAGGAAGATTTCCGCGACCGCCAGCATTACCTGAACATGCGCAACTGCTTTCAGGAACTGCTCCAGCAGCAGGTTATTCCGATTGTAAATGAGAACGATGTCATCTCCGTCACGGAACTGATGTTTACCGACAACGACGAGCTGGCCAGCCTCATTGCCGCCCAACTCGACGCCGATGCGCTCATCATTCTCACCAACGTGGACGGCATTTTCACCGGCGACCCACGCCTGCCGGAGTCCGAGCTGATTCGGGAAATCGCACCGAGTGATAAGGGGTTCGATACGTTCATCACGGCGCAGCGCTCGCAGTTTGGGCGGGGCGGCATGCTCACCAAGTGCCACATGGCGCACAAGGTGGCCAAGCTAGGCATCAGCGTGCACATTGCCAACGGCAAAACCACCGACATCCTGCCCGCTGTACTAGCCGAAACAGCCGTGAACACGTGGTTCCGACCCAGCAAAACGGCTTCGGGCAAGAAGAAATGGCTGGCCCACGCCCATAGTGCCGTGAAAGCCACCGTGCAGATAAATGCGGGGGCGCGAACCGCCCTCAGCACACCGGGCAAGGCGGTGAGCCTGCTGCCAGTGGGCGTGCTGGGCATCAAGGGGGTGTTTCAAAAGGGCGATATTGTGCAGATTACCGATGAAGCCGGCCAGCCGCTGGGCCTCGGCATTGCCGAATACGGCGCCGAGAAGGCCCAAGAGCGACTGGGCCAGCAGCACCAGCGCCCGTTGGTACACTACGATTACTTGTTTCTGAACCCTGACCTTGCAATGTAGCAACGCGACACTTCGCGTCTTCTCGCAGGCGCCATACCAGCGGCTCCGTTCAACGTTAAGACGAGAAGTGTGGCTTCTCTACACCCCAACCAGCTTCTCCCTGTGGACCTGACGCTCCTTTTTCAAGCCGCCCAACAAGCTAGCCGTGAGCTGGCCAGCTTTGGCTCCGCCGCCACCGACGCCCTGCTCCACGACCTGGCCGATGCCACCGTGGCCGAAACCGATTTTCTATTGGCCGAAAATGCCCGGGACTTGGCTCTGATGCCGGAAACCAACCCCAATCATGACCGCCTGCGCCTCACAGCCGAGCGCCTCGGTGGCATGGCTTCTGACCTGCGCAACGTCGCCGCGCTGCCGTCGCCGCTGGGCCAGGTTATCAGTCAGAATGAGCGGCCTAATGGCTTGCAGCTACGTAAGGTGCGGGTACCGCTAGGTGTAGTCGGCATCATCTACGAAGCGCGGCCCAATGTGACCTTCGACAGCCTCGCGCTGTGCCTAAAAACTGGCAATACCTGCCTGCTGAAGGGCGGCTCCGATGCCGCTTTTTCCAATGCCGCGCTACTGGCGGTGGCCCGGCCCGTGCTCAGCCGCCACGGCCTGAACCCCGCCGTGGCCACGCTGCTACCACCCGACCGCGCCGCCACGGCCGCCCTGCTGGCCGCCGTGGGCTACGTCGACGTGCTGATTCCACGCGGCAGCCAATCGCTCATCAACTACGTGCGGGAAAACGCGCGGGTGCCCGTCATTGAAACCGGTGCGGGCGTGGTGCATACCTTCTTTGATGAAACCGGCGACCTTATTTCCGGCGCGGCCATCATCGCCAATGCCAAAACCCGCCGCGTGAGCGTGTGCAACGCCCTCGATTGCCTGCTGATTCACGAGAGCCGGCTGGCCGATTTGCCCGCCCTGCTGGCTCCGCTGGCCACGGCCAAGGTGCAGCTTTTTGCTGATGCACCATCCTTGGCAGTTTTGAGCGGACACTACCCGGCCGACTTGCTGGCGGCAGCTACGGAAGCGCATTTTGGCACCGAATTCCTGTCGCTACGCATGGCTGTGAAAACCGTGGCCTCGCTACCCGCGGCCCTAGAGCACATTGCGCAATTTGGCTCGAAGCACAGCGAGGCCATTATTTCGGAAGATGCCGAGCACCTCGAAACCTTCCTCAACTCCGTGGACGCCGCTGCGGTGTATGCCAATGCCTCTACCGCTTTTACCGATGGTGCGCAGTTTGGGCTGGGGGCCGAAATCGGAATCAGCACGCAGAAGCTGCACGCGCGGGGACCGATGGGGCTTGAGGAATTGACCAGCTATAAATGGCAGGTACGCGGTAGCGGGCAAGTTCGTAACTAGAATTTCAAATCTAGGGACGCGACCCGTCGTGTCTCATCGTTGAACGGTCGGAACTGTGCAGAAATAACAACACCAGCAACGCCGAGACGTGATGAGTCACGTCTCTACATTGTTCAAATTTCCTGTTAATGACTCTTCCCTTCACCTTCCGCGCCCCGCTGGAGCCGGGCGGCCCCAGTTTTATGCCCACGCAAATAATTGTTGTGCCGGCCGATGTGCTCGAATCCCTCGGCGGCAAAGCGGCGAAGCGGGTCATTGTCACCATTCGCGGGCACGCGCTGCGACTGGGCCTGTTGCCGTTGGAAGGCGGCGGGCGCTACCTCATGCTAAACAAGGACGTGTGCCGCGCCGTGGGCATTGCACTGGGCAACGAGTTGGAAATTAGAATCGATTCCGACCCCAACCCCGACCATGTCGACCTGCCCGATGAACTCGCCGAAGCCCTTGCTGCGTGGCCCGAGGCCGAAACGGCGTTCAACAAATACAGCGGCGCCCACCGCCGCGCCATGGCCCGGTTGGTAGATGAAGCCAAGCAGCGCGAAACCCGCATTCGCCGCGCCGTAAAGCTCACGGAGAATCTGGCGCGGGGGCTGCACCCTTTTCGGGGCGACTGAGGAAGTGGTGGGAACTGGTCAGTTTAAAACGTCCTGCTTCGGCTGCGCTTCAGCAAGACGTTCTACCATCGGCATTCGGCTGAAAAACAACGTGCTTTAATCCTTCAGCACAATGCTAACGACTTTGCCGGGCCCGCTTACCATGAACTTGCATTCATCGAAACCGGGCGCGGCCACGGTGGGGCGCACGTTGTTGGAGAAGGCGTAGGGTTCGGTGGGAATGCCGAGAAAATTCTTGTCGATTTTGTCGTTGTTGTTCATATCCTGGGTGATGGCTACGGCCCATTCGCCCTTGGGCAACTCGACAGGCAGCGAAAACTCACTCTTGCCGCTGGGGTTTACCGATTTGGAAAACGCCCACTTGCCACTCTTCAGAAACCCCTCGCGGGTGTTGTAGAAATACAGCCGCACGGCCGCGGTAGTAGATACCAGCGACGACACAACCACCGTGACGGGAGTCGTTTCAACCGGGGGAGCGGCGGGCACGGCGGCCCCCAAAAAACTACTGCCAATCAACAACGAGCAAAGCGACAATACGTTCATAAGCGGGGTTATTGATAAATGGCAACTGGTTTAGAGTAGGTGCCCAACGCCCTGGCTTACGCAAAGAGTTCGGAAACAACCGGTTTTGAGTTAAATGAATAGCTACGGCTCTGTTTATTTTTTCTTTGCACCAAGGTAAGCGCGCCGTGATTTCTCCTATTTTCTTCCTATTATTACATCCTCACGCTCACCTGTTTCCCGATGAATATCCGGCGCCTGCTGCCCTTGGCTTTTCTACCTGCCTTCGCCCTTGCCAGCTGCGAGAAGGAAGAATTGGTTGCTCTTACCGAAACACCCCTGCTCGAAACCCACTGGATGCTGGCCCGCGTGGATGAGTTTCCGGTGGAAGCGTCCAACTATTCCGAGACGGCAAAGTCTTACCTTGAATTGGTGGACTTGGGCAAATGCACCGTGGGCCTGGGACCTTGCAATAACTTCAGTGGCCGCTTTAGCCTTGGCAGCGGTGGTCATCTCAGCATCTCAACTCAGATTCCGACCCGTGCCACTTGCCCCGTGCAGGAGTTGGAAACCCATTACCTCGACAACCTGGCCCTGACGACGCGCTACGAAATCAGCGGCGGCGAGCTGCGGCTTTTCGATGCCCACACGGCTACGCCTCGGCTTGTATTTCGGCAGGCGAAGAAGTAAAAATCAACGTCAGCCAGAGCGAAGCAAAACCTGAAGCTCTTTTGCATGACGTCTTACGCAACCAGCTACATCACTCCTTCATAAAGCAACCCCTTTTACCCAAACCCGGTAGAAGCGCAAGTATGGGCCATACTTCAACCGCCCACGATATTTACTGCATGGAAGGGTTAACGAAAATAGATGACCTCGGCAAGCCGCGCGTGGTGATTGTGGGGGGCGGTTTTGGGGGTCTGGAACTGGCCAAGTCGCTGGCCGACGCGCCGGTGCAAGTAGTACTCATCGACAAGCAGAACTACCACGCCTTTCAGCCGCTGCTCTACCAAGTGGCCACGGCCGGGCTCGACGAGGGCGACATTGTATCGCCCTTTCGCAAAATCCTCAACCACCAGGAAAATTTTTACTTCCGGCTGGCCGAAGTCACCCACATCGACGCTACCGCGCAGGTAGTGGAAACCAGCATTGGCCTGCTGCGCTATGATTTTCTGGTGCTGGCCACTGGCGCCAATACCAACTACTTTGGCGATGAGGTAATGGCCAGAAATGCCGTGGCCATCAAAAGCGTAGAAGATGCCTTGGAGCTGCGCAACACTGTGCTTTCGAACTTCGAGCAGGCGTTGCAACTCGGCGACCACGAGCAGCTGAACAGTATGTTGGACTTCGTGATTGTGGGGGGCGGGCCCACCGGCGTCGAAATTGCGGGGGCCCTGAGCGAGTTGCGCACCCATGTTTTCCCAAAAGATTACCGCGAAATCGACTTCAAAGAGATGGACATCCACGTGGTGCAGAGCGGGCCGGTGCTGCTGAAGGGCATGTCGGCCAATGCCTCGGCAAAGTCGCTGGAGTACCTGGAGAAGCTGGGCGTGCAGGTGTGGCTCGATACGCGGGTGAAGTCGTACGACGGCTATACCGTGACGCTCAACAACGGCAAGCAGCTTATTGCGCGCACCCTGATTTGGGCGGCGGGCGTGACGGGCGCCCCCATTCCCGGCCTCAACGATGACTGCCTGGTATCGGGCAACCGCTACCTGGTGGACGGCTACAACCGCGTGCACGGCTACGACAACGTGTTTGCCATCGGCGACATCGCCCTGATGAAAACCGAAAAGTACCCTGACGGCCACCCTATGGTGGCGCAACCCGCCCTGCAACAGGGCCACCACCTGGGCGAGAACATCCAGCGCCAGCTCAGCGGCCGGCTCATGGAGCCGTTTGAGTACAACGACAAGGGGGCCATGGCCACCATTGGCCGCAACCACGCCGTAGCTGACGTCAAGCTCTTCGGCCGCGAAATCCACCTCGACGGCTTCATTGCCTGGCTGGCCTGGAGCTTCATTCACGTCATTTCCTTGGTCAGCTTCCGTAACCGCATTGCCGTGTTCTTCACCTGGGCCTGGAATTACTTCACTCAGGACAAAGGTCTGCGCTACATCATCGGCAAAACCAAGGCTCCGCTCGTGGAGCAGGACATGGAGGAAAAAGCCATTGTGTAGTGATTAACGGTTAGTGCTTAGTGATTAATGCTCAGGATGACAAGCGCCCACTAATCCCTTATCATTAATCACTAAAAAAATGCCCCTTCCCGCCGGCACCCTCAGCATCCTCTCGGATATGTTTGCGCCGGCGGTGCTGGTGTCGGCTTGCGGCTCGCTCATTCTCACAACCTCCCAGCGCCTGAGCCGCAGCATCGACCGGCAGCGCGAAGTGGCCCAGCAGCTGCGCCACCACACCCGCCACGCCCCCGACCTCGCCGAGCAGGCCCACCTGAAACTGCAACTGTCCTTCGCCGCCCGGCGCGCCCGCCTGCTCCAACAGGCCATGACCGTGCTGCACCTCACGCTGGGCGTTTTTATTGCCAGCATCCTCAGCATTGGCGTGTTCGAGCTTACCCACAGTGCCGCCACGGGGCTCATCTCCGCGCTCAGTGTGCTGGGGGCCGGGCTGCTGCTTTACGCCAGCCTACTTCTCATCCGAGAGTCGCGTCTCGCCGTGGCTGATGTGGCCGAGGAAACGGCATATTTGCTGGGGGCGGAGTAGCTACAGGGTTTGTATCCATCATTCGCACTCCGCCGTGGCGAAAGAAATTGCAGTGACAAACGAAAATAGAGCAGTGTAAAGTAAAGCGCTATTTAAATCAACGGTAAGAGGATACCCTCTTCGCCTTTGCCGACCCCGCCCACGAAGACCTGCCCCTGCAAGCCGCCGTCGACTACAGCCAGCGCACCCTCGAACGCCAGCCCGACGCCGACCTCGTGCGCCTCAGCCGCCTCATCCTCGACCACGGCACCACCCACGCCAAGACCCTCGTCGACTTCGACCTCACCGCCGCCGGCCTCACCGAGCTGCGCGACGCCCTCGACCAGTTCAAAACCGAGCAGGTCGTTCCCCGCGCCGCCCACTCCGAAGGCGCCGCCGACACCAAGGAGCTGGCCCTCTACTACCGCGAAGCCCGAGCCCTGCCCGTCACCCAAATCGACCGGCAAGTGAACCGCTACGAAACTAAAGCCCCCGAATTCTTCGCCGCCTACCAGTCGGCCCGCAAGCCCAACGCCACAGCGACCCGCAGTTGCAAAGCGGGCGAGGGCAAGGTGTAGGGACAGTAGCCGAGCAGCACGAGCACAAAGCAGAACGTCATGCTGAGCGAAGCCGAAGCATCTCTACTGCGTAAGTAAATCAAATTACTACTGCGGTAGAGATGCTTCGGCAAGCTCAGCATGACGTTCTGCTTTGTTGCCAGGCACCGCCCCCACTCAGGAGCCTTTCGCCTTCGGGAATTTCTCCAGAATGTCTTTGGCGGCCTCCGCAAACTGCTTGCCGAGGCGGGCGGGGTCAT
>Ga0265780_10011604_pt1 | contig 10401 bp, 13 predicted proteins | sample P1T30metagenome_FD_192432 | JGI IMG/M metagenome (GOLD analysis project Ga0265780, IMG submission 192432) | Plant litter microbial communities from East Loma Ridge, Irvine, California - P1 T30 | ecosystem: Environmental > Terrestrial > Plant litter > Unclassified | place: USA: California... | reverse complement strand
CGAAAAGACTCTCGGATGGAAGTCAGGTGGCCGCTGAACTAGACTTCGCGGAATTCAATGTCACTTACGCCTCTATCCGCATGTCTGCACGCATCAATGGAGCCAGCGGCGCAGTTGCGGCTTTCTTCACGTACCACGACGACACCAATGAGTCCGACATAGAGATACCGACTGGGGCCAAGGCAGACGAAGTGCACTACTCCAACCAGCCCACCGCCGACCCCGACACTGATGTACCCATCGACGGTGCAACATTCAACGTGTCAATGGAGGCTTACAAGCCGACTTCCGACTGGAACAACTACAGGCTGGACTGGGTACCTGGGAAAAGCGCGTGGTACATGAACGGTGCGCAATCGGCTGACACGGAAGTTAACGTGCCCGATGCAGAGAGCATGATTATTCTCAGCCTATGGAGTAACGGAGGCACCTTCTCGTGGCGTATGAATACCGGGCAAGAGGCCTGGTTTGACATTCAATGGGTTGAGCTGCTCTTCAATACGAGTGCTAGCGCTAGCACTAATCCAGACGGGACTGTATGCTCGGTAGAGTCGTCGCCAGGCTCGCCGGTACCCAGTGGTTCGCGTAGCTTCCAGGATCTGGTTGCTGGGGGTATCTGGTGGGCCATTAGCATGGCTTCAGCTGTTAGCTTTCTGGTTTTCGTATAACAACACGAAGTATTTGTAAAAAATGAATCTATCTAAATCACTTGCTAGAGGATGCACTGCACCGCGCCGATGATCTCTGCGAAGATGAAGACCATGATACGTTGGTTGCTGCGATCGACGTTTCTAAATTCGTGCCGTACCGTTTGAACATGGATCATAGGTGCGGAAGCGTTAGTATCGACGGCCTCAGGCACCCGACGGAGGACGCGTTGATGTTTCCCATGAGAGCAGTTGGGAGGGTATTTTCTCTTAAGTCTGGCGTCACACAGCGTTCGGAGTGGCTCGCTGTGGATTTCATACTCCCGGAGGTCATTACGCGCACGACGCGTTGATCCATGGCGCCTTCCAGGACTACGCGTCGCTTGCGGGGAAAGTGCGGAGGGCCGTCTAGGGAAGTCGTTGTGCGCGAAGCGGAAGTCATGTCAAACGGAAAGCACATCCTGAATTCATCTGGTCAAGCACCGCAGTCCTGCCTTCCGCCCCTACCAAATTTCTTTTGACTCTTGCCCATTTCACTCAGTCATAGACTCCCTCAAGCACAGCATCCGAGACACCACCCACTATGCGCATTCCCGCTACTGCCATCATGCTCAGCATGCTCATGCTACTGATCCTTTGCATCCAAGATATCGCCGCCTTGCCAGCCGAAGCGTCCGACAATTCATGGAAGCATATGACCGTACGTCGCTTCCGTCCGGATCACAAGAATCAGGTACTGACAGACTTTTCTCTAGATCCAAGTCTGTAACGTGGCCAACTTCAAAGGAGCCTGCCGTTACTTCGACGTTATGGTGGACGAGTGTCGCGACATCAGCAGCGACTAGTACGTATAGATTGTGTTATCTTGAGATATGAATCTTCTGCTAACACATGCGCCTCAGCTCCAGAGAGATGAGCTCAGTTCGCGCCGTGACCCACATGGGCTGCTGTCAACTGTATCGGTATGCTCATTCCTTGCTACCTTCTCTATGGTCTGACCACACGCTCACAAAGGCTGATTGTAGAACTCCGCGCTGCGAAGCTCTCTTCGGCGATACCGACATGGCCGTACGCTGGGGCGAAGGCGGTAAATCGACACTTTCAGGTTGGACGAAGCGGGATATCAAGAGCATGAAGTGCTTTATCCTGGGCCGGCCGACCGAGATGATCGACTACTACTGAGTGAGCGTCGCGGGGACGAACAAGGGTACATGCGTTGGTATCCAATGCGCTCGATCTAGACATGGCCTCAAGACTGGGACAGTCGGTAGCTAGGAAGCTTCACAAAAGCTATTTGTCTGAATATGAGTAAAGAGACCCGGGATTTGTTTGACATCGAGAACGGACAATGGTACAATGGTAGTATATTATGGTCTATACAAGAAAGCAAATCCGAAAGATACTCTATTTTGTCCCCCATGAAAACGTAGCGAATCGTACCGGTAGTGTACATGATGTCATAGCAAAGGCCAGGGTATCGGGAGAAAGAAGAGGGCCGAGCGGTCAAACTCGGGCGGGGTATATAATGTCGTGACGTCGTAGCGTGAGGGTATCGTGAAAAGAAGAGGAGGGGTTGCTGGCCAAGCGCATGTACGAGGTGAAGATGAGAGAGAAAACAAGAGAGGCGGATGACGCTAGCAGCCGGCGCCGGGCTCGAAGGTTTACCGAAAGAAGAGAAGGGAAGGTCGAGAACGACATATCTCTGTCGATTGCCACGCGTATTAGAGCAACTTGAAGGTTTTCTCCACGCAATGAACTCCAAAGGCCTCATCGTCCATTTTCCCGTAGATGTAAGCTTCGCCGACGAACCGATAACCGAGGTGTTCATCGGAGCTATTCATAGTAGGTCGAAGTATGACGGGAACACTACATCCATATAGAATGGCGATAACATCGCCCTTCTCGGTCTTCGGCGGTCCGAAGCCCACGAGTTCGTCGTGATCGGAGTCGCAGGTCTCCACAGTGGCGCTACAGATGGGATTGCCTCTGAGGAAGGATCTGTTCCAAGTGACAGCGCGAACGCGACAAAGGTAGTCGTAAACTATGTCATTGGGGCCACCTTGAAGGTTGCGACGTAGAATGGTGTTAATGTTGATGTGCCCGTTGTTCGTCTGGTAGGTAAGACAATGTTGACATGCTTTCTTGTACCAATGAGGGGGTGGGTTGCCCTGTGGGTCGCGGTCTGCCACGAGAGTTTGCCATAGCTTGGCTGGAACCTCAGTGATTTCTATCGCGTCCTTGTCGAACACCCATCCTAGACCTTCCAAACAATCTTTGGTAATGACACCATCGGGAAACGGGTCGGTACGGAACGAGACTGTTCCTATCATGACACCTCTGACGGACATCGACATATCGTGTATGACCTGGGAAGGTAAGGCAGAGGCACGATGGACAGGACTCCGAGGGAACTTGACACGGGCTTGCTTGCCTTGCCTACCGCAAGCATTGTAGTTGTTACTACCGGGTAAGCCGACAAAGCTGTCGCCAGCCTTTCGACCGCGAAACAGATCTTCGCCCTTTCCCCAGGCAGAGTCTTCCACGAAAAGGATCCAAGAAGGTAGTTGAACTAGTCGAGGGGTTGTTGGAGTTCGTTCCCGGCGTTCCTTTAATGCCCAGTGGCGACAGATTATGTCGATGGATCCCGAGGTATCGACAACCCATTTAACAAAGTCGCGATATATCTCAAAGAGATCGTTGCTGTAGTTTGGAACAGGCGGTGGCCTATGCTGTCCTGTGGCGCGCGGGTCATATCTAGTCACCTCTTTGGATATACTTCTAAATGCATTGATCGTATCGCGCGGATCGGAAGTGTCGAAGCCGGACAAAGAGCATACCAAGCTCTCCAATCCTTTGGTAGATTCCAGGGTGCCGTCGGGTCGCTTGCGAAACAATGTGGATGTCATATCCACCAACAGCTTGGCACCGAGGTGCTCAATCTCCAGAGTAGAGTCATCGTTCAAGTGACTGCGCTTGATCTGAGAGGACTCGTAATATATCATGAGCCGGGCCTTCAGGGCATCGAAGTGTCGGTGGAAGATAGCGATGGCAGTTTGGAAGTCGCTCCAGTCCTGCACATGCTTGCCACAGTGAACTGAAGCGGATTGTGCAAATGCCAGCTCTTGTATGACCCAGCGCCTTGAGAACCTATGGGACATGAGCGGAGAAAAACCATGTTGAACTACGATGCACTTACCAGCTCCACTTGAGAAGTTCGTACAGGCTTGCCCAATCTTCGATATGAGCATCGCTAGCGAGAAGAGCTAAGTGATTCTCCGGATCAATGACCTTGGGGATAAAAGCCATAGCCCTGTTGGAGACGAGATCATCAGGATTGTCGGAGCCAAGCCACACATTAACATTGTAGGCTTTACGGTAGATGTGCGCCATCTTTAGTACTTGCTCTTCCTTTTCTTTGGTGTCAGATTGATCGATGCACAATGCGTCCACCCAAAGCGCGATAGTCTCGTTCTCTTTTCGCAGATGTCTGAGAGCTTCGTAGAGGTTTGGTTTGACCTTGATCAATTTGTCTTGCACAGCCGCTCGGAGTACATCCACTGCTTTCCTGATGGACTTGACGGGAGACGAGGCTGGATCATCCTGGATGACAATGGTACTGTCGTCTGCGCTATTGCCCCAGTTGTAGGAAAGGGCCGAGTACGGGTAATGTTCGCTTCCTAGGTGATCATCGCTAACGACCAGTAACGAAGCATTGATTTGCTCATCGAAGGTGCCCGGCTTGACGAGTAGAAGACGGACTTGATTGTCAGGGATACGTTTGTAATGGTACATCCTGCTCACTTGACCCAAGACTTCCAACCATCTGGTACCTTTTGATGATGCAGATGAGCTGTTTGTGGTTGTGTTGAAGCTGTGTCTGTTGATCTTAACAGCATGGCGTGGCGCCCATGCATGTTTGGCAAGGACGATAGGCGGGGTCGGATGGGTGATCTCGCGTTCAATCGTAGGGTCGTCCATGTGGGATACGCGTTTCACAAGGGACTGAGGAGTGCTAGGCGTCTCTTTGGGTTGAGCTTCCGGATGAATTGGAGTGCTGCATGTTGGTAGTGTTGAAGAGCGTCGGACGGAAGCCTGCCCTCGTTCAACGGGTGGTGGGGTATAAGGCGGAGATCGAGGGATGGTATTCGTGCGGGCGGAAGCTGTCGAGCGGCGAGTAACCTTCGGTGAACGATCTATATTGTCATGCTGAGCTTCGGGTCTCCGCCGCTTCTGGGGCGAGATGGATGGTTGTTTCTTTGGTGTCATCTTGAGGACTCGAAGATGGTGGACCAACCTAAAGGAGGGATGATGCGCCGAAGGTTAAATATCTGAGTAAGAGTCATATCTCATAGCTGCAGGAACAGAGGTACTGCCCATGGCGCCACGCGTTCAAGTGGTGGCGCCCATAGAAAACCCCTGATCTGTGCATCGGAAAACACTAGAGAGCGATTGTGTGTGTGGTGTAGGAGTTCATTGGTATATTAACAATGTCCACATCCGTACCCCTGGGGTATGTAGCGGGTAGCGGCTTTTCGTCAGGTCGCATCGCATGCCGAATAGACGGGAGTAACTAACGACCTAAGCTAAGCCCCCGGGCCGCAAGTGTCGGGAATGGCCGACGGAACGGCAAGTGCATAGAATGACCAAGTAAGTACCCTTGCTTGAACTCTTGCTATAGGCCGGAAATCCTTGGGCTTCAGGCCGAAAGGTCATCTTCCCTTCAAAGCTTTTCGCAACTTGGTATCATGAGTATGTGGTGGCATCTGATAGTGAGTGTGAAGTCGGGCATCGCCAGTAACAGATGGACGGGATACACAGGTGACGAAATATCCAATATGGCGGTGTGGGATCATTGCGGCGCAGCAGTGTCGCAGGGGCTGTGGCTCGCCGGACATATGAGAGGCCTTCTGTATCCTGGTTGTGTTCGGCAGCCCTGTCACCCAAGTCTAGACGTTGGAGGAAGCGATGCGGCGGGAGCAGGTGGGGCTGTGCCTGCTAAGGTCAGGCACGCTCGCTCGTGGAACTAACAATTGGAGGTAGCAAGTTGATGTGATTCGAAGAATCAGCCTTATCGCCGCGCTCCAAACGAAAGTGTTGAGTTTTGCGCGGTGATGTCACCTACTCCCGTGACAGTAGGATGCGTTCTGCCGCGGGTCGAGTCGAGCTGAAAGAATCCTCGCTTGAGCCCAACCATTCTGCCTTCTTGCCTTCTGATCATGGCTGCCTAATTGTGAGTTATCGGGGGAGCTTTGCATGCTGTATTCCGCCTGCTGCGAACAATTGATCGACGTTCACATAGTTGAAAGTGAAGTTGGAGCCACGATTTCCTTCTCGGCACTCGTTCCTTATGAGAGATCACCATCCCACGATAGCATTGACCGGCCTCGTGTTGCGTATCCACATGGCCGGTTGCAGAGCCTCGACATCCACCAAGCGGATGGGTAAGAAACGGCGTCTTCGAAGGTGGTGAGCGTTGGGGCTGACTGCGACCGGGCTGTGCGCTGCCGCCTACCGCAAAATGTGACATCCTCGCTCAGCCACTGTAGGAACGCCACCGGTAAGGCGTTCTTTTGTTGAATACATGATGCGCGTCTGAATTGTTGATGTTGAGTTGCAGGTGGCGAGTGAACGTGAGTTACAATGGCAGCCTGGAAGGTGGCGGTGTTGGGGAAGAGGTGGCTAGCCGAAGCCGCGTGCGACACGCGCACGCGCCGCGCCCGGTCACGCAGCCCAGCCTCTTCATCGCTCTGCCATCACACAGCGCCATCGCAACCGAGCCAAGCAGCCGCAAAGATCGGTGCGACACCAAACTGAAGCGGCATATCAACGACTACAGCAGATAGCGAACCGGGAATCGATCATTCCCGATCGCAAACTCATGGCAGGGCTAGATCCTAGCTCGCACGGCGATCACTCGCAGGTTGCGCGGACGGACGACTCCTCCATGCTCGACCGAAGCGTCGGCTTTGGCACTCAATCTATACCAGCTAATGTAGGAAGCGCTGTGGCAACCGGCACACGCGACGGAAAACAGGCTGCTCAGTACAGCCCAAGCGCTCACAACACGCTGGCTCCGCCGCGCGATGTGCAACCAGCAGGCCCCATGGGTCTCTTTGATGTCGATACTGACTCCCTTGACCTACCTGGAATGGCTCTCATTGACGTCAACCGCTATGTAGAGCTAGCGCGGAGAATACCTACTGACGGCTTCTTGCCGCTCATCAGAGCAGGCTTCGACGACGAGCGCGCATTAGGCTCGCCCTTGAGTAACACAATGGAACAAGAGCCGCGATTTGCTACGGTCTGGCAAGTTATTTGTGATCAGTATTTCTGCTCCATGAACGAAGAGGTCCTCATTGAGGCGATCGCCGGCAACATTGATCTTGCTTACCAGAAGAGCCAGAGCACTGGCACGGATATCGCGAAGTACATTGACAAGCTGCGAGATCGCGCTTCGTTCCACCCTTCTGTTTATGTGCGTCCCTTGACTGACACTAATGGTAGCGCCATGTCGCTTGACCACTATGAGCAGATGCTAGACATCGCTGAGCGTTACTGTGGGCGTGATGTGCTACACGCTGAAGAATCATACCATATTGACTGTGTAGCTGACAATAGCTCTGACGAGAACTCTCAGGCAGGGAGTTCCCAGGACGATGCTTGCTGGTTTCTCGAAGACAGCAAGAATGGTATCCGTCGCCACCTCCAGACAGGCGCCAACGAATCGTCTCATAACCGGACGCAATGTCTTCGCGCCTGGATCGCAGCTGGCAGAGCTCGCATAAACTATTGCAGAAACCAAGGGATTGGTCTAGCACCGCCAATGCAGTATGTCGGATACGCAATGAATGCCAATGGCCATGAAAGCCGAGACTCGGCTTGTTGGCTCAGTCTGCTTGTAAGCGAAGTCTGCTTGTAAGCGACATCTGCGCAGTGCGATGGCCTGGCTTATACAGCCTGAAGTTCTACGTCATCTGCTTAATCACAGATCAGTTTGACGGACTATTCTGCGAGATTGTCTTCAGTCGCTTCTTACGCGCATACGCTGTGAATGGCGGTCTCAACATCGATTGGGCAGGCAAGATCACACCGGACCTCAGCCTGCCGACTAAGTCAGATGTGGAGCGACTATCCTTCTGGACTGATAAGCAAGAGTGGGTTCGGATGAATACCGACTATGAGGCAAAAGTCCATGCCGAGCTGAAGCGCCGTAGTGCTCTCTATGAAGCCGAGTTCAAAAAGCAGATTGCTGCTGCAAACGAGCGCACAGCGCAGACCAATGAGAAAATTGGCAAGGTGCGAGCTCTATCCGATGAGGTCAAAGCGACTGTCGACTACATCAAGGAACATGGGGGAGAATTGGATGCAGAAAAGGAAGCGCAGATTGAGGAAAGCCGCAGACTGCTCAATGAGATTCTCGAACGCTGAGCGACGCACATCCAGCCCACGCCACTGGCAATGCCGCAACACGATGAGGGAATTTGCAGTGTAGACTGCGGGTACATAGCTTGATCAATATGAGAACTTGTTCCATACATGCATCGAATTAACATGTCTTTCCAATTTTAAATTGCCTGTAGCGAATGCTATCCAAGTATGTGTTCAGGTATGACAGTTATACTGCGAATACAACGTGTCTTTGCATGCCACATTGTAGGCCTGGCAAAACACTTTGTCACCATACAAACGCGACCGTACTAGAGGTTTCACGGCTGCGGGCGTTAACTTACATTCACTTTACGTCAGTGCGCTGAGCCCTGCCAGGGACCACCCTCTGCACCCGCGACAGAAACCAGCCACGAATTGCCCGCCGCCGCTGCTGCAACCCGGCTTGCTCTCTTCTTTTGGCGCGCCTGGTTGTGCACCTCAGGAGATTCACGGGTACTACTGACGCTCGCTCTTCCTCCCTCCGTGCCTTGATCTCCGCCCTCGCTTAGCCTGCGCATTTGCTCTTGCCTCCACGCGATTTCCCTGTAGCAACCTCCAAACTCTTTGTCCCGGCATTGCAAGAACGATAAATAGCGACAGCGATCAACAGTATAGCTCAGTCAATGGCGACTGCGAGTGCCGAGGGCAGCGGCGCAGGTAATCTCAGCTATTGCAACTACTGCCACGACACTAACACTTTTGCTAGTGCCCAAATCGATCCTGCCTCAGTTCCATAGTCCGCTTCTCCGGTTACCTGGCGAGATACGCAACAAGATCTATGAATACGCACTGAAGGACTCAAAACCGCTACGTGTGATTGGTAATCTTCACAAGGCACCATACAAGGTCCACGCAACGCGATTACACCAGTTCAATACACTCAAGCACACTTGTCGGCAGCTTCGCACAGAGACTGCTTGTATGGGTGTTTCGCCGGCTGACGCGTCCTTTCACTCTTCCTATAACACCTTTAGCCAAACCCTCGTTCCTGGAACTCGGCAACTTGAGTGTTACAAGCACGATCGACCCACAGACCGCTTTCTCTCGGACATACCCTTTGATGACTTCGTTTTTTTCTGCCAAAGAAATCCGCAGCTCGAAGTGGCTATCTTTACGCAAGCTCTACGAAAGGATCTTGGATGTCGCGGTTTGCTTGTTGCCGGGGCGGCGCTACAGCGTGTTCTGCGAAGGAAAAAGCTGCCTTTCCAGGTTGATGCAGGTATTGCAAGCGACATTAGAAAGATGGCAAAACACATGCACAAGAATACAAATATGAGGTTATGGAGGTTCCGCTCAGGAGGAAGACTGCTCTCGGGAAACATCAAGGTTTATCCGATGGAGGAGTACGATGAAGCCGAAGTGCGGTACTCGTATCTTCAGAAGAAGAAGGGGTTCGAGGATTGGGTCGCGCAGATCAGGGAGTGGTACAAAAACGGCATTTGAGGCATGCTGCTCATGAACAACACGCGCCGCATCGGCAACAAAAAGGACAGCCGGAAAGAAGTGCTTGTATAACGAGAGTTTGGAGATGCCTGGGCAGTGCTATAGTTTCTCGAGTTCTTCACACCCGAGGTAACACGCCGATACTAGCATGAGGGCAATCGGGTAGGTACATCGGTTATGAGACGCCCAATCCCTGATCCATGATGTGAGTATGCCTGCGCGAAAGTTGCACGTGCACTGTGACCTATTCTGGAGACTTAGCTACCATGCGCCGGGAACGGGTATATATGGATAGTATCGTGATGAAGCAGAGTGTCAGGCATCGCGATTCAACGCATATCACGTAAAGAACGAGTGCAATGAGTAGAGAGTATGCATCGCCCAAGTTCGAGTGCTGTTATGCGTTGACTGGAAAAAAGATGTGTCAAGGGAAAGCACGCTGCCATGTCCTTTTTGGTAGCTAGCGGCGCTTGGCGATAACTAATCCGCATTACCCCAGAGCTCCTTCTCCACACCCCATTCCGCCCCATCCGATGGGAAAGAGCCAACACACGCTTTGCAGAAGCCATTGCGAAGGCAAAAAGATACATGGGCTTGTGAGAGGCGTGCTACTACGGCTTTCGCCTTCTCAAAAGTCTTCTACGAATGATACCGTCCTCACAGCTCCAATGCGACATTCACCACGGCAGCATCGCGCTTCGCGGAGGTGGCCTGAACCTTTCCCAAAGCAGGATGCCATCCGCCATGCGGGAAGCTTTCGCGCTTCTCGACTCAGGCAGAGGATGAAAGGAGGCTCAAAAGAGGCGATACATTAGGCAAAAGAAACGGCAGTCGGCTCGTTCATCACGGGACTACATCATTCATTGGTGGATCGGCGTCTCTC
>Ga0265780_10011603_pt1 | contig 10401 bp, 6 predicted proteins | sample P1T30metagenome_FD_192432 | JGI IMG/M metagenome (GOLD analysis project Ga0265780, IMG submission 192432) | Plant litter microbial communities from East Loma Ridge, Irvine, California - P1 T30 | ecosystem: Environmental > Terrestrial > Plant litter > Unclassified | place: USA: California... | reverse complement strand
TCTGCTACCCGGAGAAATTCAACTTCATCGACCTCGATCTGGACGAAGTGCGGGCGCAGCTGCCGCCGCGCTGCGCGCGCTTCACGCTGCACCTGGGGGTGAGCGGCATCGCGCCCGATTCGGATGCCGCGCACCTGTTGTCGAACCTGTCGCCGCGCAACCTGCTGCCGGGCTGCACTCCGGTCATCAATTTGTTTCCGAAGGCCGGCGCGCCGCTGCAGCTGTCCTACACCAGCGCCGATTACCCGCTGCTGGCCGACACCGCGCACGCAGCCGATTACGAGATCCACAGCGTCGACGCCGTGCGCCTGGTGCGCGACAGCGCCGGCGCCGCGGCCGTCACCCGGTTTTCTCCCCTGTATGCGCCACTCGATGCAGCGCCCGATGCGGCGCCCGGCGCGCAGCCGGAGCTGCCGCCGGGCCGCGGCAGGGGACCGGAGCGCATGCATTACTGGATCACCCGGCGCGACCACACGACCGCCGCCGTCAGCCCCGGCCACGAGATGCGCATCGCCCTGATCGACGCCGATTTCCGCAGCACCGAAGCGGCCGGCGCCACGCTCTCCACCGATCTCACCTGCAGCAACCGCGACGCCCCGGCGCGCCTGCGCTACGGCAATCCGCAAGGCGATTTGCGCGCGGACGAACTGTCCGGGGTCAACCCGATCCGCCTGCTGCGCAAGCCGACCCCGACCTGGCGCTTCGACAGCGCCCGCGGCGCCCACTGGCGCCTGATCGCCCATTTGTCGCCCAACCTGGCCGGCCTGACGATGGCCGGGCTGGCCGACTTCCAGAAGATGCTGGCCCTGTACGATTTACCGCGCTCGCCGGTTGCCGAACGCCAGATCGCCGGCATCGTCGGCCTCGAGCACGGCGCGGTGCGCGCCTGGATCCGGACGGCGCCGGTGGCGACCCTGATGCCCGGCATCGGCATCCGCGTCACGGTCGACGAAGACGCCTTTGCCGGCACCGGCCTGGCGGTGTTCGTGCGCGTGCTCGACCATTATTTTGCGCTCAACGCCCAGCTGAACTGCTTCACCCGGCTGCAGGTGGTGGCGCAGGGCAGCGGGCGCGAGATCGTCACCTGCGCGGCGCGCACCAGCGTCCGGGAATGCCCGTGATCGAGCGCCTGCTGGCCGAGCCGCAGCGCTTCGAATTCTTCCAGGCCGTGCGCCTGTTGCTGCTGTGGCTGGAAGAGCGCGGGGTGCCGCCGCAGCAGGCGCTGGACAAGCACCTGCGCTTTGCCAACAGCCTGTCGCTGCGCTTCCCGCCGAGCCAGGTCGAGGCGCTGGCGCTGATTCACGACAAGCCGGCCCATCCCGCCATCGCGCGCCCGCAGTTCCGCCTGACCCCGACCTTCATGGGCCTGCTCGGTGCGCACGGCACGCTGCCCGCCCATTACACCGAAGCGATCCAGGCCTGGATCGCCAGCGAACAGGACGATGCGCCGCGCGCCTTTCTCGACCTGCTGTCGAACCGGATGCTGGCGCTGTTCTACGGCGCCTGGAAAAAATACCGGGTCGAGCACATGGTGGCCGGGCCGGAGGACAGTTTTTTGCCGCTGCTGCTGGCCTTGGCCGGGTTTCCGTCCGGGGCGTCCGGTGCGTCGACCGGGGTTGCCGGGCTATCGTCGGGTGTCCCCGGGTTTTCGTCCGGCGTCAGCGAGCGCACGCTGGCCCTGTATGCCGGCGTGCTGCGCCAGCGGCCGGCATCCGCGGCGGTGCTGGGGCGGGTCTTGTCGGACCTGCTGCGGGTGCCGGTGGTGCTGCAGGAATGGATCGGCCACTGGGACCGCCTGGACGACAGCGAGCGCACCGCGCTGGGCGGCGCCAACGCCGTGCTCGGGCAGGCGGCGCTGCTGGGCGCGCGCTGCTGGCGGCCGGACCTGCGCGTGCGCGTGCGCATCGGGCCGGTCGACAGCGTCCAGTTCGAACGCTTCTTGCCACACGGCAGCGGCGCCGCGACCCTGGGCTCGCTGCTGGGCCTGTTTGCGGCGCCGACCCTGTCCTACGAAGTGGTGCTGGTGCTGCGCCGCACCGAATTGCGGGCGCTGCGCCTGGGCGAGCGCAGCCGCCGCCTGGGGCTGGACAGTTATGTGGTGACGGCACCGGCCGTGGCCGACCGCGACGACATGCGCTACGAACTGCGGCCGCTGGGGGCGCTGGCACCGCTGGCACCTTCAGCGCCAACCGGCACACGCCGCCCTTGACCTGCCCATCGCGGAACGCGATATCCTGTCGGGATAGAATGGAGACACGATGCGTCACACAGCAGATCAAACCAGCTCGGCCTTGCAATTCGACATCCGCGGGATGACCTGCGCGTCCTGTGTCGCGCGCGTGGAAAAGGCCTTGCGCCGGGTGCCGGGGGTGCGCGAGGCCAGCGTCAACCTGGCCACCGAACGGGCGCGGGTGCAGGGCGACGGCATCGACGTGCAGGCGGTCGTGGCCGCGATCGACCGCGCCGGCTATGAAGCGCTGGTGGTGGACGGCGCGCGCTCGGCTGCAGCGACCACCGGCGCCAGGCCAAGCCTCGCATCGCGCTTGCCCGCCTGGTGGCCGGTCGCCGCCGCCGCACTGCTCAGCCTGCCCCTGTTGGCACCGATGCTGGCCCAGCCCTTCGGCCTGCACCCGATGCTGCCGGGCTGGCTGCAACTGCTGCTGGCCACGCCGGTACAGTTCTGGCTGGGCGCGCGTTTCTATCGCGCCGGCTGGAAGGCCGTCCGCGCGGGCGCCGGCAACATGGACCTGCTGGTGGCGCTCGGCACCTCGGCGGCATATGCGCTGTCGGTCTGGATGCTGCTGCGCGGCGGGATGGCGGCGCCGCACCTGTATTTCGAATCGTCGGCGGTGGTGATCACGCTGGTCCTGCTCGGCAAGTGGCTGGAAGGACGCGCCAAGGGCCAGGCGGTGGCGGCGATCCGCGCGCTGCAATCGCTGCAGGCCACGCATGCGCTGGTGCGCCGCGGCGGCGCCGACGTGCAGGTGGCGCTGGATGCGCTGCGCGTGGGCGACCTGGTCGTGGTGCGGCCGGGCGAGCGGGTGCCGGCCGACGGCCGCATCATCGAAGGCAGCAGCCACCTCGATGCCTCGCTGCTCACCGGCGAGAGCCTGCCGCTGGCGGTGACGCCCGGGGACCATGCCGGCGCCGGTGCCGTCAATGGCGAAGGCTTGCTGCTGCTGGAAGCCACCGCGGTCGGCGCCGACGCCATGCTGGGCCGGATCATCCGCATGGTCGAGGATGCGCAGGCGGCCAAGGCGCCGATCCAGCGCCTGGTCGACCGCGTCAGCGCGGTGTTCGTGCCGGTGGTCCTGCTGATCTCGCTGATGACCCTGCTGGGCTGGGGCCTGGCCAGCGGCGACTGGCAGGCGGCGCTGCTGAACGCGGTGGCGGTGCAGGTGATCGCCTGTCCGTGCGCGCTGGGGTTGGCCACGCCGACCGGCATCATGGTCGGCACCGGCACCGCGGCGCGCCACGGCATCCTGATCAAGGATGCGGCGGCGCTCGAGACGGCGCATGCGTTGCGCGTGGTCGCCTTCGACAAGACCGGCACCCTGACCGAAGGCCGGCCGCAGGTCATGGCAGTGGAGGGCGCCGACCCGCGCCGGGTGCTGGCGCTGGCCTGGGCGGTGCAGCAGTACAGCGAGCACCCGCTGGCGCACGCCGTCGCGCTGGCAGCGCGCGAGGCTGGCCTCGACCTGCCGCCAGCCGCGGAAGCGCGTGCTTTGCCCGGCCGCGGCGTGCAGGCGCGCGTCGATGGCGCAGCGGTGTATCTCGGCAGCCTGCGCCTGATGCGCGAGCTGGGCGTCGCGGTCGATCAGGCGGCCGAAACACCGGGCGAAACACCGGTTGATACACTGCGCCACAAAGCCGCCCGCCACGAAGCCGACGGCCGCACCGTCTCCTGGCTGGCGTCCGGGCCGGAGGGCGCGCTGCAAGTGCGCGGCCTGCTGGTCTTCGGCGACCGCATCAAGCCGGGCAGCCGCGCCGCCGTCGCCGGCCTGCAGGCGCTCGGCATCGACGTCGTGATGCTGACCGGCGACAACGCCGGCAGCGCGGCGGCGGTGGCGCGCGCGCTGGGCCTGACAAATACGATGGCCGGGCTGCTGCCCGGCGACAAGGCCGACGCCCTGCGCCAACTGGCGGCGGATGGCCGCAAGGTGGCGATGGTCGGCGACGGCATCAACGATGCGCCGGCGCTGGCGGCGGCCGACGTCGGCATCGCGCTGGCCGGCGGCACCGACGTGGCGATGCACACGGCCGGCATCACGCTGATGCGCGGCGATCCGCAACTGGTGCTGGACGCGATCGCGATCTCGACCCGCACCTACCGCAAGATCCGCCAGAACCTGGCCTGGGCCTTCGTCTACAACGTGGTCGGGATTCCGGTGGCGGCCTTCGGGCTGCTGAATCCGGTGCTGGCCGGCGCCGCGATGGCGCTCAGTTCGGTGAGCGTGGTGACGAACGCGCTGCTGCTGCGGCGCTGGACCCCGGCGCGCCGGGACGCGGCAGCTTTTGTCGAAGAGCCGGCGCTGCCGGCGCTGCAGTTGCCATCCGCGCCGCCGGCAGGCATCGACACAGTGATGAACGAGGCGGCCGGTGTGCCGCAACAGCAAGGAGAGCAAACGATGTACGAATTGACCGTCGAAGACATGAGCTGCAAGCATTGCGTGGGCCGCGTGACCAAGGCCGTGCAGGGGATCGACCCGGATGCCAAAGTGGAGATCGACCTCCCGACCAAGAAAGTGAAAATCGACAGCGGCGCCGACCTCGACCGGATTGCCGGCGCCATCGACGAGGCCGGTTATCCGGTGAGCGCGCGCACGCCTGCCTGAGTCCATGTCCTGCCGCCTGCTTGATTAGCGCAGTTTGGCCGGCAGGCAGACCGGGCCGATCGGCTCGGGAATGTCGTCGAAGCGGCAGGCATTCGCGGGCGTGCGTCGGTACGTTGTGACTTGTCGGCAATAACAGAACTTTCAACGGGAGGTTTGATCTGAATGGTACAAAGCGCCGCGATTCCTGGCGCATCAAATAAGAATAAAGAAAAGGCCCAGGATTTCTGCGCCTGCGCAAATGTGTTCAGGCGTGTTTGTTTCCTTAGGAGAACGCCATGCCTGACACCGCAACCGAGCGGAGCATCTCGCTTACCCTGACCGGCCGTGCGGCCGAGCCCAGCCTGCCCGGCAGCCTGCGTGGCGTCACGCGCTCCACGGCCGATGGGACCGACGGCGATGTTTTTCTTCCCGCGGGCTACCTGGTGCCGACGGCGACTTTCGACGTCAGCCCGGCCGCCCGCAGCGGCCTGGCCGGCGCCGGCGCCGCAGTCCATGTTCACCCAGCTCAGCCGGATGAAGTGGTCGTCCTGGAACTGGCCGACGGCGGCACGCTCATCACCAGCGCGGAGCGGCTGCGCGAGTCGCTGCGCCTGGCCAGTCCCGGGCTGCTGGTCGACGACCGCATCCCGCTGGAACGGCTGCGCGCCGCCAGCGCCGCCCCCAGCCGTACCTTCGGCGAAGCGGTCAAGGGCGTGATCAGCAAGGTCTACCTGCTCACCGCCGGCAATGTCGACGACCCGATCACCGCAGCCGCCGCTGCCAGGCTTGCGGAAAAGGGGATCGCGGCAGGCGGCGGCTGGTTTGCCACCAAAATGCTGATGCAGGCGATCGAGGAAAGGCTCGACCAGCAGCCCGGCCTGTACCGCTGGGTCGGCGCAAGCGGCAAACCGGACGATCTCGAGCGCGTGCAGCTGGTCGACGCCGCCGACTCGCCCCAGGCCGATCCGGCGCACAACCCGATGCTGGTGTTCGTCCATGGCACCGGGTCCAGCACACTGGGCAGCTTCGGCAACCTGCGCAGCGCCGAGCGCGACCTGTGGGGCGCGTTCGAGGGCAAGTACAAGGAGCGCATCTATGCCTTCGAGCACCGCACCCTGTACGAAAGCCCGATCGAGAATGCCATCGCCCTGGTGCGCGCCTTGCCGCGCGGCGCCCACGTGTCGCTGGCGTCGCATTCGCGCGGCGGCCTGGTGTGCGACCTCCTGTGTCTCGAGGATTTCGATGCCCTGATCGATAATTATGCGTATCCATTCAAGGGCAGCGGCACGCCGCTGGGCGCGGGCGTCGACGTGCGCCGCGAACTCCAGGACGCGCACGCCGGGCAGCGCGAGCAGTTGCGCACGCTGGCCACCGAGATCCGCAAGCGCAAGATCGTCATCGAGCGTTATGTGCGCACGGCCTGTCCGGCCAACGGCACGGTGCTCGCCAGCGGCAATGTCGACGTGTTCCTGTCGGGCCTGCTGACCCTGATCGGCGCCGTGCCCTTCTTTTTCGGTAACCCCTTGTATTCGGCATTCAAGCGGGTGGTCATCGAGATCGCCAGGAACCGGACCGACGCCCACATGGTGCCCGCTGGGCGAACAGTGTGCGGCGGAGGGCGCGCGCAGCGGCAAGACCGAGCAACTGGTAAAAGCCGAAGAGATGATCGACCTGGCCCTGAAGCGCCTCGACGGCCTCGACATGCTCGCCATCGGTCCTCGCGGCGCCAACGGGGCCGGCTCGGCGGCCAACTGCACGCGCAGCGCGCTGCGCGGACGGGTCTGGAAGGGCAAGGCGAGCCTGCGCGCGCGCGAACTGCTGGCAGGCGCGCCACGCCCCAGCGCGCGCAGCGACATGGCGGAGTACCTGGCAAAGGCGGTCAAGGCTTACCAGGATGCCGAGGGCAGTCCCGGCAGCGGCCATTTCGCGCCGGAGCTGGCGCTGAACCGCCTGGCGCTGGATGCCTTGACACCCTGGGAGGATCCGGGCCGGCGCGACGCCGCGGTCGCCCTGGCACTGCATTGCAGCCAGACCGCGGACCAGGAACAGGCCGAAGGCGTGGGCGCGAATGCGCTGATCCATCCGAAGGCGCTGCTGATCCAGCATCTGATTTTGCGCAGCCTGCAGGAGCCCGGCGATACCGCGCGGGTGGCAGTCGAGAGCATCGCCCAGGCCTATGCCGACGCCACCGGCCATGTCAGCCTGAAGCCGACCGAAGTCGGGTCGATCGTCGCCGACATCGAATCGATCGCGCTGCTGTGCTGTGCGATGGCGCTCACGCCGGCCGGCGACGACGCCATGAAGCAGACCGGCGACAGGCTGCTGGAGCTGACGCACCGCCTGCAACGCGGCTGCGCGCCGAAGGTGGAGCATGCGGAGGCGCCGGCCGCCGCCTAGCTGCGGAATAGCCTCAATGGCCGCCGTGGCCGCCGCCGCGCTTGACCGTGGCGACCGGTTCGCCCGGGGCCGCCGGCGTGGCCGGCGCGCGCACCGCTTCCGGCGCCGCGCCGGTCCATTCGCGCGCCACGGTGCCGGCCGGATGCTTGTACCAGCCCGGATCGCGGAAGTCGCCGCGCGCCAGGCCCTCGCGCACCTTGATCATGGTGAACATGCCGCCCATCTCGATCGGGCCGAAGGGACCGCTGCCGTCCATCATCGGCAGCGTGTTTTCCGGCAGCGGCATCTTCATGCTGCCCATCGAGCCGCCCTTGTCGCCCATCACCATGTAGCCCGGCACCAGGTCGTTGATCTGCCTGGCCACGCCGCGGTGGTCGACCCCGATCAGGTTCGGCACCTCGTGGCCCATCGCATTCATCGTGTGGTGTGACTTGTGGCAGTGGAAGGCCCAGTCGCCCGGCGCGTCGGCAACGAATTCGATGGCGCGCATCTGGCCCACGCCGATATCGACCGTGACTTCCGGCCAGCGCGCCGCGGGCGGGATCCAGCCGCCGTCGGTGCCGGTGATTTCGAAACGGTGGCCGTGGATGTGGAAGGGGTGATTCGTCATCGACAAATTGCCCATGCGGATGCGCACGCGGTCGTCTTTTCTCACCACCATCGGGTCGGTGCCGGGGAAGACGCGGCTGTTGATGGTCCAGATATTAAAGTCGAGCATCTCGTTGACGTTGGGCGTGTAGCTGCCCGGGTCGATGTCGTAGGCGTTCAGCAGGAACACGAAGTCGCGGTCGACCGCATGCTGGCGCGGGTCCTTCGGGTGCGTGACCCAGAAACCCATCATGCCCATGCCGATCTGCGCCATCTCGTCGGCGTGCGGGTGGTACATGAAGGTGCCGGCATAGCGCGCCACGAATTCGTACACATAAGTCTTGCCGGGCGCGATGGCGGGCTGGTTCAGGCCGGCGACGCCATCCATGCCGTTGGGCAGGAACTGGCCGTGCCAGTGGATGCTGGTCACCTCCGGCAGTTTATTCGTGACGAAGAGGCGCACGCGGTCGCCTTCGACCACTTCGATGGTCGGCCCCGGGCTCTGGCCGTTGTAGCCCCACAGGTTGGCCTTCATGCCGGGAGCGATTTCGCGCACCACCGGTTCGGCCACCAGATGGAATTCCTTGACGCCGTCCTTCATGCGCCAGGGCAGGCTCCAGCCGTTCAGGGTGACGACCGGGTTGTAGGGGCGGCCGTTGGGTGGCGGCGGGGGCGGCACGGTGGCGGCCGACGATGTGCTCGACGGCGCGGCCGGCGCTTCGGGGATGCCGGCCGCGCCGGCCTTGCTGACGGCGGCGGCACCGACCATGGTCGCGGCGCCGGTGATGAAATGCCTGCGTGATGTCATTCTGCGTGTTCCTTGTGCTTGTCCTGTCCGGCGACCGGGTTAGTGGCCCCTGCGTTGACCCGGGCGCCCAGAGCGGCCTCGAGGTCGGCGTGCGCCGTCCAGAATTCCTTCAATGCGTCGATGTAGTCGGCTACCGCGCGCGCCTGCTCGCGCGAGTCGGCCAGCAGCTCGAGCGAGCTGGTTAGCATGCCGTTGTAGCGCAGCAGCACCTCGTGCGAGATGCGCTTGCGCAGCGGGATGATGGTGTCGCGGTAATGCGCCGCCACCTCCCAGGCGTTGCGGTAGCCGAGGTAACCCGCGCGGGCTTCGCTGCGCGCCGTCACCGCGGCCTGGGTCACGCGCTGCACGGCCTGCATGTAGATGGCTTCGGCCTTGGCCGTGCGCGCGCCGCCCCAGTCGAACAGCGGCAGTTCGATACTCAGTTCATAGCCACGCTCACGCGGCAGCCCGGTTTCGCTCTTGCCGACGACGCCGAGGTCGAGCGCGTTGACGAAACGCGTGGCGCGGGTCAGGCCGAGGTTGGACGCCGTCGCCTGCGCATCGACTTTCGCGGCGCGCACGTCCAGGCGCTGTTCCAGCGCGATGCGCTCGACCTCCGGCAGTTCGGCCGGCGCGGCCGGCAGCTCGGGCAGGTGGGCGGGCAGGGTGTAGTGCGTGTCCTGGCCCCACAGGCCGAGCAGGCGGGTCAGGTGCTCGCGGGCGTTGACGGCCTGCCTGCCGGCACGCGCCAGCGTGGCCGCGGTCTCGGCCTGGAACAGCTGCTGACGCGACAGTTCGAGCTGGCTCATGTTGCCTGCCCTGGCCATGCGTCCGGCCAGGTCGGCGCTGGCCTGGGCGGCGGCGTCGACCTGGCGTGCGTAGTCGAGCGCCTGGCCGGCGGCCACCGCGTCGACCCAGGCACGGCGCGTCTGCGCCGCGTGCTGTTCGATCGCATAGGCGACGTCCAGCTTGACCTGCTCGAAGCGGCGCGCTTCCAGGCGCGCCGCCAGCGGCGTGGTCAGGGCGCCGATCAGGTTGAAGGTCAGTGTGCGTTCGATCTCGATGTCGCCACCGCCGCCGACACGCCTGAACTCGAGCGCCGGATTGCGCAGGCGCGAGGCTTGCACCAGGTCGGCCTGGGCGATGCCGACCTGCCAGTAACTGGCCTGCAGGCCTGGGTTGTTGAGCAGGGCCACGCGCACGGCGCCGTTCATGTCGAGCGGCGCGGCCAGCATGGCGCGTACCTCCTGCTGCAGGGCGGCCATCGCGGCCTCGTCGCGGGCGATGCGCGGCTCGGCGCCGATGCGTTCGCGGGTGCCGGCGGCCACGGCGCCGAAGCCGCCGTCGGGGGCGACACTGGCGCAGCCGGCCAGCAGGAGCGCGGTGGCGAGGGCGGCGACGACACTGCCGTTGCCCTTGCTGCCAGCGCCACGTGGGATGGACTTCATGGCGCCTCCCCGGGCGGCGCCGGCTGTGTGGCGGCGGCATCTGCGTGCTGCGCAGTGCCGTCATGACCGGCATGCATGTCGTGGCCGGCATGCATGTCATGGGCGGCGGCGTGATCATCGTGGCCAGCGGGTGCGGCATGCGCGGCAGCCGAAGCAGCCGGGGCAACGGGCGCCGCGCCGGCAGGAGCGGCCTTGGCCTTCATCTTCATGGTCAGGGACATCGAGTTATACCCGGCCACCGTCGCGTTGCTCTCGACCCAGCTACGGTCGGGCGGTGCGTCAGCTTCGGCTTCGGGCCGGTAGCCGATGGCCGGCCGGTAGGTGGTGGCAGGTACGGCGGCCAGCGGATCGGCCGCCTGCGCCGGTG
>Ga0265780_10011600_pt1 | contig 10403 bp, 17 predicted proteins | sample P1T30metagenome_FD_192432 | JGI IMG/M metagenome (GOLD analysis project Ga0265780, IMG submission 192432) | Plant litter microbial communities from East Loma Ridge, Irvine, California - P1 T30 | ecosystem: Environmental > Terrestrial > Plant litter > Unclassified | place: USA: California... | reverse complement strand
AGGCTGTTTGTTAGTATAGTGGTTAGAGCGAGATTGGAGGCGACTCACAGGATAGACGAGGATGCTGTATAGCGAACTGACCGAGACGGAAAAGGCGTATTTCTCGCCCTTTGGTGGCGGAACAGAAACAAATACGAATCCTGCACGTCAGTCTCGCCCCATGCTCTCACATACCATCCTCCTCCTGCTCCTTTGGTGGACCATGGCTGAACCCAGTGGCAACTCGCTTATACCCCTCGCGGTCCGCTTCGTCCATCCGCTCCAATAGCTCATTGGGTACCCATGTCACCAACAGTTCCTTTTTGTGGCTAGACTTGACGTTTCCGTCATTATCGGTATCGACCCTCGGTACATTGCCAGCATCCACCTCCACCAGCCCGAGGTAGCCCGAGAGATTATCTTTGTTGAATGTGGTAGGATGTATCGCTACGTGTGACTTGCAATATACTAGTCTGGCTTTCTTGTCGGTCGTACGCGAGGATGTGAACGAGAGATGATCAAAGTCGTCCTGTAAAGAGGGCGCATTCGGCGATTCGTTGGCCGAGTAGGGAGCGTCTATCAGAGATGCCGACTCATCCGAATGAGCATCCTGCAGGGTGAGCAGTTGGCTAGCGGGGAGACTAACCTCTACTGGAGCATCAGTGATTCTCATGTTGATATCGCCCCAGCCTTCTAGATATCGCATATGCTGAGTAGTCTTGAGGATGTTCCGTAGCTGTGAATTATCGCCTCCCAGCATGGGATGATCGTCATAACTACGTCGGATGTTTCCGATGCAGTGCCTGAGCTAAATACTCCACTCACATAAGTGACACGCGTAGACAGACACCTTCCACTACAGACAATCTGGCAATATACCCCACCCATCGTCTTCCAGCAATGCCGCCTAGGTCGAGATATGCGGTTGATCCGAGTCTGACGGCGCCCGCAACACAGTCTCAGCAGTCTGGCTACTCGCAGGCGGCTCAGCCCTCATACGATCAGCAAAGCGGATATCAAAATCAGAATGACCCCAACTATGTACCTCAACTACACAACGTCAGCGACAGGCCAGCACCGGCCCCCACGGGCGAGTACGCGCCACCTCAACAACCACGTCAGAGATACTATGGCGAAGATCCACCCCCTCAACCTCAACAATTTCAACAATATGAGGAACCACAACAGCAGCAGCAGCAGAACTTTCCCCCACTAGCGAACCACATACCGGCACCTCCGCATAGTTCCGGGCCGCAAATGGCTGGGCCAAGAGTTCGGATCGATCCAAGTCAAGTGCCTAATCCAGTTTATGATGCCAAATTGGATCAAAACCTCTATGATGACGAAGATTTCCAGAGTTGTCGGCCAAGAGGTGTGATGCCGCTGGGCATAACGGATTATCGCGGAGTGGATCAAGGTACGTTCTTCCGTCTTTTTAGCTGACGAAAGGCAACTCTCTACCACGTCATCTCAGGCCGACATTGATGACTGTACCCTCCAATGCCCAACTCCTTGAAACCACAGCGCTGCCTATGGCAGTCATTGTCCAGCCATTCGCTCAATTACGATACGACGAAGCGCCTATTCCCCTCGTCTCAAACTGGACAAGCGGACAGAGCGCATTTGATCGACCTTCAGTAGAAGATGAGGGCCCACCAAGGTGTGACAAGTGTCGAGGCTACATCAATCCATGGGCGAGATTCACGGACGGAGGGCAGAGGTGGATGTGTAATCTCTGTAACGCTTCTAATTCGGGTAAGCCCCCCCACAATCCTTCCTCCCGGTACCCGACACTCTCCTAACATTCTAGTCAGCCCAAACTACTTTTCCCATCTGGATGGCGCTGGACGCAGAAACGACCATCAGGACCGCCCAGAATTGCTACATGGCACCGTCGACTTTGCAGTACCCCGTGACTACTGGGCTGTCCAGACCGAAGCCTCGCTGTTGGATGCCGCCGATGACGGATCTGCCGCCCACTTGGCTGCTGCGGGAGACGCCTTGACTTCGACCGCCTCCGACTTACTTGGTGGACTACAACAATCGCTTGGACAGACGCCGGTCGGCACGCGCGGACCAAGCCCTGTTCCCGGATATCGTGAGCGAGAAAAAGAGCGGAAAAAGGAAGAAAGAAGGTTGAGAAAACCCAGACCTCTAGGTCGGGTGTTTGTGATTGATGTTAGTGGACCGAGCGTTCACAGAGGGATTGTGAGGGAGATTTGCGAGGGTATCCGAAGAGCACTATATGGTTCCAAGCCCAAAACCGAGCAGAATGATGATCAGTCCGAGGAGGCGGACGAGGAAGTGATCGGATCCGACGAGCGTATAGCCATCGTCACTGTTGCCGAAACAGTGGGCTTCTGGAATCTTTCGGTAAGCCCGCACATCATGGCTAAAGCTGACATCTAGCAATCGCCTTCGTTGATGGTGGTCTCCGACTTGGAAGACATGTATTGTCCGCTGATCAATGGATATCTGGTCAACCCGACTGAATCGAGGTATGTCGTTGAGTAGCGGACTCGGCTGACAATCAGGTCAAATATCGAAAAGCTGCTACAAATGCTACCAGACATGATGGAGAATCAGCCGGATGGAAACCGCGTGGCAGCGGGATCAGCCTTGAGAGGCGCTCTGGCGGGACTTGTGAGTCTAATCAAGAAATCATGAGCTGATGAAATAGCGCATGGTCGGAGGCCAAATCAATCTGTTCCTGACGGCGTTACCGACATTCGGAGCAGGAAAGCTCCAGATGCGGGACGATCCGACAGTACACAACACCGACAAGGAGCGTGGTCTGTTCACAGTCGGTCACCCATATTGGCGTATTCTAGCGGACGAACTCGCCGAGACGGGTGTAGGAGTCAATTCCTTCCTATTCCCGGATGCCTACACCGATGTCGCTACCATCTCGACCCTCTCGGCCACTACTGGGGGAGAAGTCTTTTTCCACCCGAAATTCCAGCCTGTTCGAGATCGAGAAATGCTATACGACGAGATCAAACGTGTAGCAGTGCGCGAAACAGTGTACAACGCAACAGTCCGTGTGCGATGCTCGAACGGTCTACGAGTTGCCGATCATATCGGTCACTTCCACCAGCGATCTTTGACGGATTTAGAGTTTGGAACGATCGACGATGAAAAAGCGTTTGCGGCCATTCTAAAACACGAAAGCACACGACTTGATGATCGTCAACCCGCCTATGTTCAAGTAGCAGTCTTGTATACTAGTTCCACTGGAGAGAGACGCGTGAGGTGCCTGAATCTATCGATGGACGCTACGAGCATGATCGGAAATGTCTTCCGATTCGCTGATCTGGATGCTAGCGTAGCGGTCTACATAAAAGATGGCAAGTGTTTTTCTTTCTTGTGGGATCGGTGGCTGACTTGGCAGCGGTCTCGCAGATGGCGACGAGATCATTAAAGGATATCAGAAAAGCACTCGGCGACAGATGTAACAAGGTGTTGTTGATGTACCGCAAACACTGCGCTCCAGCAGTACGGGCAGGGCAGGTAAGCTGCTGCGCCATTATTGTGGGCAGCTTGGCTAACTATCAGCTCATCCTTCCTGAAGGATTCAAGCTTCTCCCACTTTATACGTTGTGTATGCTCAAGTCGAAAGCACTGAAAGGTGAGTGTGTCAAGTACGATGGGGCTGATACTCAGGAGGAAACGTCACCAGCGATGTTCGCGCACATTACATGCGAGTCTTCCGCTCGCTATCCGTCAGTGGCATTATGACGCTTCTTTACCCTCGTATGATGGCCATTCACGACCTGACATCGGACGTCGGGTTTTTGGACCCAAAGGGCAGGTTGAAGTTGCCTTCATTCATGCGGACCAGTTATGCATATATGGTCGCCGAGGGTGCCTACCTACTCTGTGAGTTCGCACTGCCGTTGTCAGCTAATAAGTAGCCAACGGCGAAACGGTCATGCTGTGGTTTGGAGGTGCGGTCTCGCCTCAGATCCTCGACGACTTGTATGGCGTTGAATCACCCGAGGAATTGGACGTCCGAATGACAAGATTACCCAAACTACCTACCCTGTTGTCGACCCAGATCCGCAATATCATAACCCATCTCGAACGAATCATTGGCCATTCCCTACCCATTATCATCGTTCGACAAAACATGGATGGGATGGAGATTGAATTTGCCAATCAGCTTGTAGAGGACTCGAATAATGATGCTTTGAGCTATACTGATTGTGAGTCTACTTTTCTCTATGCTCTGCGTTTGGCTGAATTTCCCAGACTTGATGACTGCACATAAATCTATTACGAACGAGTTGAGTGGTTCAGGCGGTAAAGAAAGCTGGAGACCTTGGTAGAAGACCATCTCCCCTGACGACCCCTGTGAGTAGACAAGTAGATGATTGTCATGCATATGACCATACAACGACTATATCTTCTGCCGATCCTTTTGCCAGGCCCTGCCGTAGTGACTACCTACAGATAGCTTGCTTGTATTTTTGTCCCTGTACGAAACCAAGTGATGTTTAGTGATACTGGTACTGTATTGCTCAAGGTCCCTGAGTCATGACTCAGCATGTACCATCAGTTGCGGCCTTCCTCGAGGACCACAGCACATGGAATGTCGCCATGCATATGACCTGACAACGTTCCCGGGTAACGCGATTGTGCCTGATCCAGCATCAGTTACTTCAACCAACTTGCGGTCAGTCTCCCATACTACACTTACGTCGATATGGCGATTCTCAAGCTCTTCTCGGCGTCCAGCTCGCGGTCTCCCTCTCCAGCCTCGTTTCAAAACGTAAAGATCACTCATCATATACACGCTTTTGGCGGTATCTACCTCCCATCACCTTCGGCTTCATCGGCCGCAAGCCAACCGGAAGTACCATATGGTGGACGACTCGAGGTGTTTCTACCACCAGGAAGCGGTCGCAGAAGAGTGAAGAGTATAAGAGTGGGAATCAGGACCATCTCGACACTGGACTTAGGACAAAAGAGGGGAAAGGAGGAGGATGTGATTTTTGAGCGGATGGTGGAGCTTGGCGAGGGTACTATTTTGGAAGAAGGATCGCAATTGTCAGTGTGCTTTTGCATTACCAAAATTGAGCTTATGGCAGTTTCGATTGGACCTTGGGTATACCACGGACACTGGCCGCACATGACTGGCATACAGAGGGAAAGGTCGTCCATAACCTCTTTGCAGAGGTGGAAGGAGAATCCCCAAGAGGAAGACGTCGAGCTGCGTCCCCTCGTCGAGCGTTCTCTGGCGAGACCAGTGCTCTGCCCTCGCGCTCAAATTCGCCTACGCATTCACCGATTACTAGTCCACTAGGGGAGAAACCACCAGAATATGTGTATGAGAAACCTGAAAGGGTACCTATGCTAAAAGGGCGATTTGAGGGCAAGAGAAGTCTGATGGTCATTCACGAACTGCCCGGAGGAGGCACTGCTGATCTGGACCTGAGAGGCGAAGGTGGAGTTTCTGGGCTGGGTGTATACAATCTGAGGTTTACATCCGATGTGGTGAGTCCTCATTCGTCTCGGTATCCAGCAATGCTGACGAGCAGTGGTCAGTGTGCGCACTGTTCAAATATCAATTAACGATACCGGACCCGTCTTCTTCCGCTACCATTTACGCCGTCCGCATCTTTCTCGAGCAGACTACGAACGTCACCTCACCTCGGGATAGCGAATCGACACCTATATCGCGCTTGCGCCCTTTCGAAGTTCTAGCTCTCGGAAAGGCACCGCATCCGCAACAACGGCTTACGAAAGATATTCCGGCAATATGGCGCGGTGAAGAGAAAGAATATTGCGATATCGAAGGATACGCTAGGCTTCCAGATGATGAGTTTGGAAGACCTTCTACTCCTGAAGGGTAAGAAAAGACTGAAGTGTCGCTGATAATAGTATTGAAACGCCTCTGAGAGTCACTCACTCGCTTGTCATGGAAGTTTGGTTTTCTGTTCAAGGGGAAGACGAGTGGGGAAACGCCTGCGAAGAGCACAAGACTCGAGTGAGGACGTTGACATTGCGCAAGGCGGTCATGATTCCTTCTGTAAGTCTGACCTCGTTGTGTATATCTAATCAAAGTGTGCCCTCATTCCCGAGTTTGTCGATCTACCGACGTGTAAGCTGATCTGCTTGGCCCTTACGAGACTTTCTAATATTTAGATGAAAGCACGGAGACGACATCACTTCCAACAAGAACTGACTTGCCATGTGTCTTATGCCGCAGAAACATCGCGCCAAACGATTATAAAGCCCAAATGCTACTAGCCAAACAACGATATCACTCGGACTCACCCAGTCAATTACCAGAAGGCAAATGCAAGATTTGCGGTCGTAATTTTGTTTTGCCCGGATCAGGGATGTGGAGGGACTGTGCATGTGGACTAAGCCTGAGTGAGATGGAGCAGAGGATGAAGAAGGTTGATACAGCGGAAGGAGCAATTGTGGAAGGGGTAGTACCAAAGGAAGAGGGACGCGATTCTCGGTCGCGCTCTAGGGCGCCAGAGAGGTCATGACAGTGTGCGATCCGTCGCTATCGTCATGACTCGATAGACATAGATAATTAGATCCGTTTGTACATGCTCCAATGCTTTCCAAGCGCCTATGCATGTACACGGGAGCCCATGGTGACATACCCACCTGATATCACGTGCTGGAATATTTCCGCAAAAAGCGGACCTCTACTCAAAATAAATCAACCTCCTTGTGCCTCTTTACGCACTACATCTCTATATGCTTGGCATTTAGCCATAGAACCCCTCGCATCCATGGCATTCAGGAGGTTCTTCTCCCCATCAAGGTCTCGATCGAGATCACGAGATCAATCGCCCGCCCGGTCTCCCACTTCTCCCATCACAATCACCCACCTTCATCCTCCCGCCGGCGATTTCTACCTGACCCCTCCGGATGGCGTCCAATCTTTCCCAACTGGTAGTAGCGCCTACGAAGATACTGTCCTCTTGAATGGCCGAATTGAAGTCACCTTGGCAGCTGGGAGTGGACCGAGGAGAATCAAATCGATTCGAGCTGGATTAGTGACCATCTCAACCCTGGACTTGGGTCCTGGTAGAAAGGACGAGGAAGATACTATCTTTGAAGCTGCAGTGGATGTTGCCTCAGGAATGGTGCTGGAGGAAGGGGCTCATGCGTATGTCTTCGTGTAACTCTATCGAAGCGGCTGATGTGCTAGATTCGACTGGAGGATAAGGGTGCCAAGAACACTAGCCGCTCACGACTTCCATCCAGAAGGAAGGGTCACACACACGATATTCGCCATTATAGAGATCATCACTCCCTCTCGATCTCGTCCGACAACAAGAACCTCGTCACCCAGGCCATCCATGTCGCGGATACCGAGTCTTGCAGAAGTCAGCTCGGCCTCAAGTTCTCGTATGCCAAGTTATGCGGAATCTAGCTCGGCGTCGAGTTCGCGGATGCCCAGTTATGCAGAATCTTCGACTTCAGGAGCGCCTCTTACTCCGGTCGTGAGTGGAACCCACACGCCGCCATATGAGGATACCGTCGAGATTGTCAAGGGAAAGAGGACTTGCATGGTGGTACACGAGAATCCGGGCGAGGGTGTCATCAATCTCGATTTAAAGGGAGAGGGTTTGACTCCAGGCTTGGGTGTATACAATCAGCATTATACGTCTGATATAGTAAGTCACTCTTCGCCGTTGTTGGCTGACTTGATAGTGGACCATATGTGCATTGTTCAACTACAGACTGGTCTTTCCCGATCCCGCCCCACACACAACCGTCCATGCAATCGCAGTGTCTCTGGAACAGACTACGAGTCTCAAATCCCCTCGTGATCCAGAGGATGCAGAGCCAGTCGTGAGGACCAAGATTTTCGAGCTCTGCGCTCAAGGTGCGACCCCGCCTCCCAACACGCCACTTCGACATACCGGTGCGTTGTGGAGCGGGAATGCAGGCGAGTCCTGCGTTATCGAAGGGAACGGGAGATTGCCCAATGACGAGTACGGGAGGCCATCAACGCCGCTTGGGTAAGTTCAAAGAAGAGGAAACTTTGTTCGCCCATGCTCGCGGCTGACACAATAGCACGATCACACCACTACGCGTGAGCCACCATTTAATCATGAAAGTGTGGTTCTCGGTGTTTGGTGAAGACGCCTATGGCAACTCCTGTGACCCGGCCCAGACTGAGCTACGCCTCCTTACACTCCGTCGACCCGTCATGATACCCTCTTGCGCTCTGATCCCCGACGTTGTGGATCTACCGTCCTACGAAACCATAGAAGACACTGTGGCGCCACAGCGAACCGACGATCCATGCTTCATTTGCGATAAATATTACAGTGTCAAAGATTACATTGCCCATCACAAAGGTATATCCGGCTCAATTCCACAAGGAGAATGTAAGCTGTGTGGACGCAAGATCGTGCTGGGTTTCGACAAGGGGACAGAGGGGAAATCAGGCATGTGGCGATACTGTGCCTGCGGTCTGAGTCTGGCGGACATGGAAGAGAGAATGAAAAGGGTCGCTGCGCTTGCACCTGCAGGCGGTCAGGTTGACGAGGGTACGGGCGCGGTTATGCCTGTCAAATCGGAGTATAGAGGATAGAGGAAGTGTGCCACTCCGTGTTCGGAGAGGGATGTGGTGACATCATTGTGTGTATTGGTTTCAAGGAGTAAAGGACTTTGACCTCGTTCCATCAGTTGTCGTCTTCGACACGATACTCCCAACTCTCGACATAGATCACTCAAGCAGCACAATGCAGAACGTACTGGTAAGTCGCAGGTCCTATGACCGTACTGATGTTTAGAACACCGCAAGCAACCTGGCCTCTGGCGCAGTAAACACCGCCACCAGCCTTGCTACTTCCGCCGCCTCCGCTGTAGGATACGGCCACGCCCATACCGAAGAACACAGCCATCGATCTACCCTTCCTCCTGATGCTGACGCTGGGCAGGTGAAGAAGATGGATTCGAACGGTTTGGCCGTCTTTGAGGATGCTGGAGTTAGGCATGAGGTCCTTGTCAAACTCAACAAGCTTGCCATGTGAATCAAAGCCCCTTTGCATTCGGTCTAGAACTGACAAAACAGCGAGGACAAGCGACATGGACTCAAGGAACTCGCTGCTCTTGATCTCGTGATTGAGGGGCAGAAGAAGGGAATCTCGGTGAGTACGACATCCGTCGTGGGACGAGGGCTGACGGCAGTACTATCATCCTTTGCGATACTTTACTGTGACCCGACCCATGGGTATCGAGTACTTTGGCGAGATCGAAATCGAAGAGGGCAAGTGCATCCACGGTACGTATCCTCTCCTGGCACATCGCTAGTACTGAGGATTAGTACGATGCCACAAGGCCTCTCCTACCGCCAAGGCGACCTACCATGCCCTCGACACCCGACCCGGAGAAGAGGGTGGTGCAGTCTATGCGACAGGCGAGGCTCTTGGGTGGTTTGATTACTAGTCGATAGGTGGTTACTAGTCGATAAGTGCATCAAGGAGATACAAATGATGTACATGTAGAATACAGAATTATGGATAAGATGAGAGACTACCAGCCCGAGTTCTTGCCTACCTGGAAAGCATCACTTTGTTTCCACTTGTGCCCCTTTGCATTCCCAGCCTTGTTGACTGATTTCTTGGAGTGGAACCTCTTTTCCTTCGATTCCCTCTCTTTGCCCACCTGCTGAGCGACGGTCAACTTTAGCTCATCCGCCCGCGTCAATCCCTTTGTACGGGAAGTTCGTGCGGGTCGTTTCTTCCTGTTTTGATCGAACGACGAGAATTCTGTCATGGCCGGGCCGACCGAGTCACCTGAATCGGAATCACTATCCTCCGATTCCGACTCGGATTCACTGTCTACCTCTTCCTCTAGGTCATCTGGGTCGTCATTACCGAGGGCTTTGTTTAATCGCATGGCTTCCAGACGATCCGACATTTGTTTTTGGAATGCTTCTTCGTCGAATTCAGCAGGTTCGGTGTCCTCGTCCGGTATCGTAGTTGCCTCCTCTTCCTCCTCTTCTTCTTCCTCATACTCTTCTTCTTCGTCTTCATCACTCTGAGGCATATCCTGCACCTCATTCATGTACTACTTGGTCAGCATTGATATTTCATTGATTAGGTCATTACTCACATCTTCCAGCTCAGTCTGCATGGCTTGACCGAATCCACTGGCTTCTACTTCCAGGTCCAGTCTCCTGCCCGTTGTGGGCTTTCCACCCTCCTCCTCCTCGACCTTCTCTCCTTCGGCGCCCTCCTCCTCTTCATCCTCTTCGTCGATTGTCAAGACATCTCTCCAAGTAGGCCAGCTCGCAGCTTCATACCTAAACCTTTTTCTGAAGAATTTGCGTACGCAATTGACATCCCGATCAAAGAAGCTGCCAATTAGCCCTAGTCACTAAAAGGGAGACTTACAATTCGGCATTAGGATGTCGAGTGCTGACCATCTGTGGGAAATCGATA
>Ga0265780_10011598_pt1 | contig 10404 bp, 1 predicted proteins | sample P1T30metagenome_FD_192432 | JGI IMG/M metagenome (GOLD analysis project Ga0265780, IMG submission 192432) | Plant litter microbial communities from East Loma Ridge, Irvine, California - P1 T30 | ecosystem: Environmental > Terrestrial > Plant litter > Unclassified | place: USA: California... | reverse complement strand
CCACCCTTGTATTGTATAGATATAATCAAGCCCCTGAACTTTTTTATCACCTATTTCTGTACGAGCCAGTGGGCCATGTTCATAATATTTATAATTGGCTTCTTTTTCCCAAACGATGTTGTCTTTGCTGGTATATACCTGGGTTATCCTATTGTCTGCATCATAATCATACTTATGGATAAACTGGTCAGGCTTTCCGGGCTGATAGGTTACTTTGTTTACATTGCCGCTTATAAGGTCATAATCATAAACTATGTTTTTAATGCTTTGGTTCAGGTCGGTTAATGCAGGATCATTTACTTGCTGTACGATTTCTTTAACATTGCCATGTATATCGTAGTTATAGAATATAGCATTAGCATAATCGTCTTCTAAAGTAGAGGAAGTAATGTTATCATAAGACAGCACTGCCGTTACCCTATTTCTTGCTGTTGAATCATCATATGAAGTAAAGTAGGATGCTGAGTTACCAAAAGGAATATCATAAATTGTTTTCACAACATCTTTCCTTGTACCATTTTCAAAACCGTTAAAACTCATATTGATATTACCACTTTTAATTAATCTTCCTTCAGAATTAATAAGATAATTTCCCTGTGAGTCATTTGTAGTCGCTATCTCGCCAGACTCGGATATACGACCAAGAGTATCATATTTCGAATAACTAAACTTGTTTGTATAATCTCCCATTTTAAGGCCAAAAATATTTGAATTAGGACTGGAAATGGCAAAATCAAGCATTAATGGTTGACCAGCTTCGTTAGGAATCTCTGTATAACTGTTTCTTATAACGCCATTTAAAATAAAATTTATAACTCCACTTTTTCTTTCAATTCTAACTGTTGTGGCATTGTTAAAGTTAAATTCCTTGCCGCTAGTAGTCATTGTTAGTCCATTTTGAATGTAAGTAACCGCTGTTGAATTTGTAAGCGGTATATTTAACCCATATCTTATAATTGAAGGGTCGGCATTATCGACATATGATAATCCGATTCTAATGCCACCATTATTTGCAGATGTATAGGGAGAAAGACTGAAATTTGTAAATTCTATAAATCCATCACCTAATATCATTTTCTGACTATTCCCTCCAATAAAATTATTATCAGAAGATGTTTTTTTAATAATACCCTTGGATAAGCTCAATCCTGGAGACAATACCAAGTCAGGTAAATTTTCAGAATCTAATAGTTGCTTATCGTTTTGGGATGCAATAATCCTACCCAGGTTATCATAAGCAAATCTCGTTTCGCCTCCATCAGAGGTTTTTTGCCATACCAGCTGGTTTAATGAGTTATATCTGTATTGTGATTGTAAAGAATGGATAGGCTCTGCTTGTGATGTCAGATCATTATTCCTTGACTGATTTACGTTATTATTAACGGTGACAGTTCCTGGCATCGTTTGCACCCCCAGTGGCGGCACGGTTTGTATAAGGTTCCCTGCCTGGTCGTAGTAGTATAGGGTATACTGGTACTCTTTATCGGGTGTTTCTTTGGTAAACGTTTCTTTAAGGTTGTTAATGGCGGCAGCCATGTACCGTTCTTTAAAAGCCTGTTTCTGGTCTTCCAGGTAAGCATCGTACAGCTCAGACTGGTAGGTGTTGTTTACATTATTTACAAAAATCTGACAGGCATCCGGCTGTTGTGTTGTATTAATAATTTCAGGGAACACGGTAGCGGCAGGGCATACATCGTTGTTCACCATGAATTCATCATTGATGTATTGCATCCAGTTAAGCTGGGTGCTGCCTGAGGCATAATAAGCGTCTATTGCCTCTTTGGTGCGCGGGTTTCCGTAACCCAGGCCGGACATAGCAAATTCACCTATGGTAAGGAATTTAGGAGTATCAGGCCAGAGGGGGTCACTTTTAAATTTCGTCAGGTAATAGAGGTAATCATCCACTACATACTGAAGGTTTGCCGTACAAAAGTATTTGGCATCCATGTATTGCGGGACCTCATATTTGTAAAGGGAAGCGTTTGATGCGAATTTGGCATAGCCTTGTGCGCAGGTAACCGGGGCTACCGGTTCAGGAATACATTTAACACATGCTACCTTTACTTCCTGCGGGCATAAAGGGATGTTCTTAAAGCAGCTTATAGTACCCGTACCGATAACCGGTACACCATTTTGAGGTACAACAGAGATAGTGAAGCTGTCATAATCCGTATCAAATGCCAGTGCATTGATGTGTTGTATATCAGCCACATGGTATCGTGGAATTTCGATCTGTACCTTACAGTTTGATCCGGGGGCGAAGCTAAAGCTTATCTGTGTTCCGGCACTATTTTGGGATATTGTATAATTATTAATAGTCAGGTTAGCCTGTGTTCCCCCTGAAACAAGGTCAATGTATGGGTTTAGGTGAACAAGATTGGTATCGGTTAGCCCATATCCGTCAGGGATGGAGTGCGATGGGAATTGTGTCCATGTAGAATCCAGTAAATCCCTAAGGTATTCAGAAGCTTGTATACCTGTATTACAATCCAGGTCAATACAGCTGAACTGGCCGAAGCGGATTATTTTTCCGGCAGGGGAGGAGGCGCCCGATGAGGCGGTATAAGGATTGTGCTCCACCTCAATTGTATAATAGGCTATATCTCCAACAACTTTATAAATATTAAGGTTAGAGAACCCTTTTACAGCATTATATAATCCACCATTAGGAAAATCATCAAGTATTAACGAACCAAGACACCCTTTACGGTTATCCAGGTTAAAGAAAAGGCCTTTTTCCGGGCCTGTAGGTAGAGTAGGTGTAACCTGTGCTATTGCAGGAGTGGTGTTCATATAGGGGGCAATGCCATTGGCTATGTCTGTAGGCAGCATATAGGGGCCTCCGCCCAGAGTTGCTTTATTAGCCCAGATATAAGAGATCAGGTTTAAGAATTTACCTTCGGCAATATCTAATTTATCCTTAACATCAGTACATATACACCCAAAATCAATTGGGATGTTGTTTGAGGTATTTTTCCAGATTGACCCTTTTACGGTAACAAGGCTGCCCGAGTTATTTAAATAGGTTATGGATATTGCATTCTGGTCATCAATATTTATAGCTGTAACCCTGGATATATTAGCCAGATTGGCAGTACTTATATTAATGTAGGCAATAGTTGTGCTGCCTGCGTTAATGGTAAAGCCGGTTGATTGTTTTGACCAGGTGGCCGTTATTGACTGGTCAAGTAATATTTGGGGCATTATACTGGTTGCATAACCATACTTATCAGTTTGTGTCAGGTCTGCACCTGTATAGCCCAGCGCAATATTAGCACCCATTAACTTGCCATTGTCATCATTGAGTCTGTTCATCAGCCTTATAAGGCCTTTTTCAAAACGGGTACGTGATGTACATCCGGTGTTTCCTACCCCGGAGGCGGCATCTTCAGAGAGGATGGTCTCGCCTTTAAAGTTAGGGTCGTCCCCAAAAGCACAACCGCCCACAGCTACTATAGAAGATCCCTGGATCAGTATCTCCTCAGGCATAGTACAGCCTGATTGTGTTTGTACAGTTGCTACAAACTGGAACTTATAATTTGTCTGGTCATACGACCCGGGTATATAGTACAAATTTTTAATTTGTGTTATTTCAAAGTCACCAGCCTGATAACCGGCCCATGTCAAAGCAGTCCCGCATCCTGTCTGTCCATTTATAATAGTAAGGTTGATACTATTGTCTGTACCATTTATGGCGAGGCTCAAAACACCGCCGGCGATATTTTTTTCTATTGCCACAGGTGATGAGGGCATAGTGCTTACATTTGCCCATGCCTTATAGAGGTCTGCAGAGAAATGAGGGATTTTGTCAGCGGCTATAGTCCCATTGCGTAGCCCCAGAGGGCTGAACTGAAGGTCTGTAAGGCCCTGTAAAAAGAACTCCATATCAAAGGCAAGCGGGCATTTGCCTGTTTTTAAATATGCTGCAGTATCATTATCACTAGTGAGGTCATTACCGTTTGTTCCTGCTTCGGCTCCATAATTAAGGCCTGTATCTGTAGATATAAATCTTTTTACTTTGCTGGCGTATAAATGGCCTGTTACATCGCTGCATAGCTTTTGCATGTGCTCAGGACTTGAAGGGGTAGCCTTAGTAAGGGCTTCTTCTATTTTATTTGAAACACCCTCACTTCCGGTATAATTGCTGTAGGTTAAAAGTTCGGTAGCAAAACTTTCAGTATACTCCTGGTCACCAATGCAACCATTGTACCTGAAGTTTTCTGCGGCATATATATTTGAGTATACGTTTTTAATTTTATTTTTCAGGGATAAATAATAATTCCTGAATGTTACCCATATTTTATTTTTCTGATTATCATCAAGAGTAGTAATGTGAGTTATTGCAGCCTCAGGTGTCATCCAGTTAAACACCGGAGTTCCACCCATTCCATTGTTGTATACCACGGTATAATAGGCTGCTTTTAGCATGTCTATATATGCGTTGTTAACTTTCGTACCATCAAACCTTGTATTTAGAGCCTCAGTCATTATGGCTTTACGCTGGCTTGCCCTGGCAGGCTGTTCAATAGTGCCTTCAATACCTGAATATTGAATATTAAAGAAAGGATCGTTAGTATTGTTAAGTAGGGTTAGAAAATTTATCCCGTTAATACCTGTCTTAATTTCACTAAAAACATCTGTTTTATTTAATATAGCATCAAAGTCTTCAGAACTTAATCCTGAGTTATCTGTTTGTTCGCATATTGCTTTATGGTATACATAATAATAATATTCGGGATGGTATTTTAGTAATGACTTCGCCCATGAAGGTTGCCATTCATTAATAAAGTCACTTAGGTTATAAAGTTGTTCAGGGTTTACCAGGAAATATCCGGGTGTATCGTCAGGAGTTACTGTCCCACCTGAAATAAGAGGCAGGTAAGTAGTGTCGTCAATTTTTTTGACCCTTATTTTGGCTGGTACGCCGTATTCATCTGCGTATGGTATCGCAGGATGTTTCCAGCTAAAATTAGCATTAGGGGTTAATTCGGGTAGCCCGTCTTCCTGGCCGATCTGTGTAATAGGGGAGTAGCCTCCATAATAAAAAGAGTTCCCGGCATTAAAAATGCTTAAAGGATCGGGAGTGCCTCCTGATAGTTCAGCCTGTTGGTCGGTATCATTAAGATTGTCAGTCAGGCCATCAATAGCGCCATACTGGCCGCTAATGCTCATATCTGAAAGCAATTGGAATTCTATAACAGTACATGGGGATAATGGCTGTTGGCACATACTCCTGCAGCTTTCAAGAATTGTAGTAAAGGTATTGGTATACCCGGTTAGTTTTTGCTGTTCAAAAGTGGTTAGGGGAAATCCGTTGCTGTGTTTAAAAATAGCTCCGGCAAATGTTATGTCTCCAAATTCGGAATTCATAAAAGATAAGGCATAGGCATTTTTGGCGGCTGTAATGTAGGTTTCCCTGCCAGATGTATTACCAAGTTCGTTTTCAGCTAGCCCGCTTACTAAAGATGTATATTGTGTAAGATCGGTTCCGGTTAAATAAGAACTTACTAATGATACTTCACACTCTTTACAGCTGATGTCACACTCTTCAAGGCTGATATTTGGGCTAAAGGCAGTAGGGTTAACATAACACGCATTACCGGGGGTTGCTATTTTGCTTATGTAATCGTTAGCATAAGTTTCAAGGGCCGTTTGGTCAACCCTTATATCTTTACTTAAAGTATAGGTGCCTATCTTTAATCCCGGGGCGGTTAATGTTTTTGTTAATGTAAGGGCTGTATTGCCGGTAGAAGTTGTATTAAGAGTGCCTATGTTTTCTGTCAGTGCCCCACCTGTAAGCCTTTCCTGGCCACAGTCATCCATCAGGCTGATGGCCCAATTGAATACAAATGGATAATTATAGGCGCCAAAACAGGTCTCTGTATATACATTGGTAAGATGCGTAAGGCCATATTTCAGGGTGATGGTCGAATCGTCTTTTACCACCCCTACCTGTGTGCCTATTTTGATACCATCAGTTGTGGCACTGTTCCTGCCGGTAGCATATTTAGTGTTAAGTGGGGCAAGGTCAGTAGAGGTAATTACCGCAGCTGCAGCACCTTCAGAAAGTGCGGTCATATTTGCAGGTGAATCCCCGGCCAGGGCTGTGGCAATGGTCCTGCCTTGCGGATCTATGTAACTTACACTTACCTGTTTGTTAGGGTCTACTACAATGTTTTTCTTATAGTGGTCAAAATACCCGACCTTATAACCAAAGAGCCTGTTTAGTTCTTCCTGGGAAGCCTGCAGGTAAAAGTACTGCATCTCATGTCCGGTGCCAATCTGGTGGTCCGGGCCTACGCCGCCTTTTCGTCGGATCCGTCCTGTATTATCAGGGGTATATTCTATTTGTGAGAATGCATAGCCATTTGCATTAGGCACATAGTCCTGGTAATTGTTTTTAAGCCCGGCGTTCTCAGAATAATATTTAGAAGCGCCATCGGTCTTTGCCATTGCAGCAATAACAGTAGGGGCGCAAGATGTAATACTTGGATTGTCCCAGTCAAAATCCTTGTGGGTAAAAAGGGCAGAAGCAGCATTTTTATTTAACCCGTCATAGTAGCGTATTGCAGATTGTTCAAGGGGTGCAGGTAAAACTTCAATAGCAGCCCTTCCCTGGTTATCATAAATTACCTCTCCTGCAATAGCCTGGTTGTTTGTGTTTGTACGTGTAACTGTCTGGCGGTTTCTTAGGGTTCCGTCAAAGTAGCTTACCACCTCTTTTTTCTTGCCCTGTTCGGCATAGCTTGACTGGTACTGCCAGTTTTTGGAACCACCCTCATACGCTTTTCCTATTGTCAGTACATGCGGCCAGTCGTTTATTGTTGTCTTTGCCTTGATGCCGCTTGACCAGTTTCCATAATAATTTTTGGTAACATCGTCAAGGAAACGGCCTACCGGCCTTACCCTGTAAATAAGGTACCCCTTGGAAAAGATAAGAGGTATCCTGTAAAAGGTGTTTTCAGTCTGAATGCGTGTACTGTTCAGGGCAAAGTCCTGCTCGCTTAGTTTAATGTCACTTTTGGCAAGTATGTTATTATCTTTCCCGTAGTTATCTATCCATACCCATTCCAGCTCATATTCCTTGGCAGGGGCATCAACAAAACGGTTCCATGTTATTTCAAGCTCATTCTCATTGTTGGTAGTGCCGTTTGAGGCTGCTATTATTTCGCTTTTGCCGTTAAAGGTGATCAGGTTTTCCCCTAAAGGCAGTACAGTTGTATCTTCAAGGTTGTAATACCTTTGGGTAGCGAATTTTAATTGTATGTAAACAGCCGAATTAGTAACGGTTATAGTTTGGCCGGCGGCATCTTTGTATACTACAGGTGATTTAACCGTAACTTTTGCTTTATGGAGACCGGGTAATTTATATACCGCATAGTCAACCATGGTCTGGATCTCACCCACATAATCATGCTTTATCTCAAAGGCAAGGTCGTATGGTGTTAATGGATTACCGGCAGCATTGTATGGGGTTACCGTCACAGTAACAGCGCAGGAATACACCCCTGCCTGGGCAGTAGGGTTTGCGGCCTCATCGATAAGCCCAAGGTGCAGGTAAACAGCAGGGTCTACAGAGGCAAACCTTGTAGTGCTTAACTGGGAATACAACGGATCCTGAACATTCAGGACAGCATTTGGCAATGATGCGCCAATAACCTGGACAGATTCCTGGTGTTCGTTTGGGTTAGGGTCCTGTTGTCCATAACACAGAAGGTTACAGATCGTAAATAATACCGTTAAAATGAGATTCCTGCTTAACATATTTTTTATTTTAGCGCTGGTCAATCAGTTCGTAATTGCTATACTTTGCAGTTAGCTTAATTCCTTTTTTAGTTGCAGAAAAATAAGATGAAGTATCAAATTTTGATGCATCTATCGTTCCCCTCGATGCCTTACCATAAACTACTTCGAGTTTAGGCATGTGTATATCTTCTTTACTATAATCTTTCGAAAAATTAATTCCGGTACGGTAGTAGAATATTTGCTTTTTAATAAAATAATCTTTGCCAATATGCAGTACGATTTTGGAATAAGGCTGTCTTGAATTCTGCTTTGGCAGTAATTCTATTTCCCAGTACGTTTTCTTATCTGTAAAAGCCCCTTGATTAAAGGTTTTAAGAATATTGTTTATATCATATTGATCCTTAGGGATAGTATTTGATTTTGCAACAAGTATTACTTTTTCATCATGGTTTACCTGCATACCAAGTTTGTTGTTTACCAGGTACTCGGTTGTATTTATTTTTAAATAAATATCGTTTGCAGCATTTTTATAAAATGTTCCTTTATAGGATTCTTCAATATTTTTTGCCTGGGTAGTCTTATACAAATTGTAAACGGTAGTAAACTGTAGAGGCTTAGCCGCAGCATATTCTGCGGTAACCTTTGCCAGGATAGCATCTTTTGTCTGTGCATGCAAACAAAAACCCGTTAAGAGTAAAAGCTGTAAGATATATTTCATAAGATTAATTAGCTGCTGGTTGAATTACACTTCCTGATCTGCTTTCCTGGATTGTTTTTATGCCTTTGGATGTTTCTTTTTTAATCCTCACTAAGCCGCCTTCATTATCATATTCATAAAAAGTAGAATAGTTATTATCGTCTTGCTCTGCCATTAGCCTAAAGGTTTCAGGGTCATAAACAAAAGATTTTATACTACCCTGTATCGGATGTACACGTATATCATCAAAATATACAGGAATACTCTGGCTTAGATTTTCCAACTCTATGTTCATTATTGTTGTTAATGGTGGAATTTCAAATTTAGATGCATAGCGTTGCCATCCATCAATAATGTCTCCTGTAGGCAAGAAAGATATTTGACCTATGACCACCTTTGCCTGATTCTGGAAGATAATTTTTATGACGGCGTTCGTATATGTTTTTACCTGGATATTCTGTTCTTCTTTTGCCCATGCGCTAAGCCAGTAGACTTGTCCGGGTGATGGCTGGAAAGTCTGGCAGTCGTAACAGAAATCTTTAGGAATAGACTCTCCGCCACACCCAATATTTGCATCAGCTAATTTGTCTGAAAAATACCTAAGGTCTTCTGTCAGGAAACTAAAATCACTGTAAGCATAGTAATCGCCTGCTAAAAGGTCTTTCTGGCCGCTCACAGGAAATTGAGTAGGGAGTAACTGCATCAAGAATTTTAAGGAAGTCATTAATTTATCAGTGACCTCACTTGCCACGTACGATGGACTATTGGCGTTAACTATTTGTTCATTTTTCACTATTTTTAAATCATCGAACCATACATCACCTGGTCCTAAATTATCAACCCTCATATTAATTTTCTTAATATTGGCGGGTACCCAGATTGTATTTGTTACATATTGCCATCCCGGTTTTATTTCTGAAGGAATATATTCTACTTTCGTATAATATTCTGTTTCTGTTGCAGTTTTCATAAACAATACTAATCGTCCTTTTACATTTTCGCTTTTTATCCATCCAGATACTGTATAAGCAGTAGGTTGAGCATTATCAATGTTTATCCATAAATTTGAGTGTACATAAGAAACTTGAATAGGTGCCGAGGCAGGAGTATTAATTTTTAATGATTTTCCTGCATGCGCCGTCGATGAATCGAATACAAGTGCATTATACCCCGGATAGGCAGTTAATGCAGGCCAATCTGTAGTAGTCTCCATATCACTGGTGTATACAGTAACTAGGTTATAATTATTACTGCCATCTACATAATAGCCATTGCCGATACCATACACATACAGATGAGTATCCTGGTTGTTTTTGATGTCAGAGATCATCTGTTTAAGCGCAGATACATTTGCCGTTTGAGATCCGTCGGTAAGCAGAATAACAATATCCGGTACTAATGGATAGCCGTGCATAGCTTTAGTAAGACCGCTTAACCAAAAGTCGGAATTAGGGCTTACTCCAGGCCTAGCTGCATTTGCATAGCCACTGCCGTAATTATTTATCCAGTTGTCAAAATAGCTTCTGTTAGCTGTTGTTATTTTTCCATATACATGATCGGTACGGTTGTAATCATCGGAATCAGACATCCCTGTAAAAGAAACGGTCATATCAGAATTTAGCTGTTGCTCCACAAATTTTCTTAGGTGTATTTTTATGTTTGCAATTTCCGTCTGGTCTAACGAACCTGATTCATCAATCACAAAGGCTACGTGAGAATGACACGGCTCTACTTCCGGACAAAAATCTATATGTTGTGCTTTATGGGTGGTATACTGTCTGCCGTCCGCATAGGTAACAATATAGTTAGGGATGCCTGTGGTCGTATAGTTAACAAGGTTAATGTCTATTATCCTGCCATAGTCAGCAATTACGACGTCCGGCTGCGTCTCGTTTTGTGAGAATGAGAAAGACAATATCTTGTCGCTGCTGTAATTTATATTATATACTGCCGGGCTCATA
>Ga0265780_10011597_pt1 | contig 10405 bp, 6 predicted proteins | sample P1T30metagenome_FD_192432 | JGI IMG/M metagenome (GOLD analysis project Ga0265780, IMG submission 192432) | Plant litter microbial communities from East Loma Ridge, Irvine, California - P1 T30 | ecosystem: Environmental > Terrestrial > Plant litter > Unclassified | place: USA: California... | reverse complement strand
CGACCAGGTCGAGCTGCGCGAGCTCGACCGTGTCGACTCGTCGGGCATCTCGACGGCGAAGGCCGAGCGCCTGCTGGGCTGGACGGCGAAGCGGTCGTGGCGCGACCACCTCGACGCCGACGGGCGCCGGCTGGCGCGCGACTGACGCCGAGGCTTCCGGTCGGAGAGCCGCGGACCGCCCGCCGTCAGCCCCGCCGCACCCGCACCGCCACGGCCTCGTACGGCCGCAGCGTGACGGTCACCGCCCCGTCGACGACGTCGAGGGTGCCCAAGGCGTCGCCGAGGTAGGTCGCCCGCTCGGCCGACGTCACCCCGACGCCCGCGTCGAGGCGCAGGGTCACCGTCGTGGCCTGGTCGGTGATCGACTGCAGCTGCACCAGCGACGACGCGTCGCCGTCGGACACGACCGCCACGAGCCGCACCCGGTCGTCGTCGAGCGCGAGCAGCTCGACCGAGGCGCGCTCGTCGCCCCCGCCGCGACCCGTGGGCACCGAGCTCAGCGGGCGGACGAGGTCCGCCGTCGTCGCCAGCGCCACGGCCTCGACGTGCTGTCCCGGGCGGGCGCGCACCCCGACGGCGTACTCGAACGTCGCGTCGAAGCCCTGCTCGATCGGGAAGTTCGTGTCCCAGACGTTGTTGTGCACCCACGACCAGATCGTCGCCGCGCCCGCCGGGCTCGTGCTCGCCGGGAACGGCGCGTACGGCAGGCTGATCGTGCCCGGCATCACGAGGGGAGCGTCCTTCGTGACCCAGACCGCCGCCTCCGGCCCGTCCTCGACGGTGACCCAGTTGCGGATCGCGCGCATGTGCTGCGGCGCACCGGGCACGTGCGACAGCCCCGTGCCGGTCACCCCTCCCGACACCTCGTACCGCACGGTCGGCGCGGCCGCCGCGAACGGGAACGCGAAGAACGCGCTCTCCTTCGTGCGGGTGACCGGCTTCGTCAGCCGGTTCGCGATGAGGAGGCGCGGCTCGCCGTGGCGCAGCCGGAGCGTCACGCGCACCTCGTCCACGCCCGCCGCGGAGAACGACCAGACCAGCCGCTCCTCGACGGCGTCCGTCACCCGCTCGACCAGCACCGCGGGCCCGCCCGTCGAGCGCGACGCCAGCAGCTCGAGCCGGTCCGAGCTCCACAGCTTGTTCGCGAGGTGGTTCACGCCCGCGCCCGACGAGCCGTACTCGTCGTAGACGTACGCGTTGAAGCCGGTCGGGGCGCCCGGGTCGACGAGCTCTCGCCCGGTCGCGAGCTCGATGAGGGAGCTGATCGCCGACGTGCGGGGGTCGACCCGCACCCGGAGGAACTCGTTCTCGAGGGTGAACAGCTCGGCCAGGGGCGTCTCGAGCGCCGGATGCGCGGTGGGCGCCGCCGGCCCCGCCTCCGCCGCCGAGACGTCGAGCCGTACGAAACCCCACGACGGCACGTCGCGCACCTGCGCCGTGACCCAGCGACCCGACTCGCGGTGGAGGGCGTTCGACTGGTCGGCCTCGACGTGCGCGAGCTCGTCGCCCGTGCGTCCGTCGACGAGCCGGACGGGCGTGGCCAGCGGGACCGTCGACTCCTTGAGCAGGAACCGGACCGCGCCCGTCCGCACCGCGCCCGAGGCGTTGGCGACGACGATGCTCGCCAGCGCGCCGTCGGCCGTGCGGACCGCCTCGGCGAGGTAGGTCAGCGCGTGCTCCTCCAGGTCGCGGCTGCGCTGGTGGGCGGCGAGGCCCTGGCCGACCTTCCACTGCCACTGGCGCTCGCCGGAGTCGTAGCCCTCGTCGCCGTGGGTCCACGAGTTGCTCGCGCCCCACGTGTGCTCGTTGAACATCGAGACGGCGTCGTAGACCTCGTCGACGACGGCCCGCTCGTGCGGCACCGGCTCGCCGCCGAGCCAGGCGGCCGCCTGCGAGAACGACTGTGCGTCGCTGACCGAGGCCTGCGCCTCCCTCGTCAGGGCCAGCGGCACCGCGCCGGAGCCGACGCCCTCGACCCACCAGTCGCCCCAGTCGCCCTCGACCGTGACGAGGTCGTCGCCGTGCCGGGCCTCGGCCTCGGCGAAGAAGTCCTCGTTCGTCGAGACCCGCAGCGTGGGGGAGGTCCAGGTCTCGTTCCAGCGGCGGACGGTCTCGGCCAGGTGGAGGCGCGCGGGGCCGTTGTCGCCCATGAAGCCCTGTGTGCGGAGGTGCAGGACGTCCCACGGGTAGCCGGGGCGCCCCTCCGCCTCCTCGCCGTGCGCCCCGAAGACGCCGGGAGGGAACGGGTAGCCGCGGGTCGCGAGGGCGGTGAGGTAGGCGGGCAGGTAGGTCTCGGCCACCTCGTAGTCCTCGGTGAGCCCGACCATCGGGCCCTCCATGTACGCGAGGCCGTGCGGGCTGTCGGTCATCCAGACGATCACGGAGCCGCCGGCGGGGGTCCGCCAGCGGAACATCCGCGGCAGGTCGAGCGCGCCGTTCGTGTGCGGCATCGAGCGGCCGGCCCAGTTGTGGGCGACGGCGAGGTACTTGACGCCGACCTCCTGCAAGGCGTCGGGGAGGCCCGCGACCTGCCCCGGCACGTCGGTCTGCATCGCGGTCGTGAAGTCGATGCCGTGCTCGTCGCGGACGCGGCGGGCCTCGCGCAGCAGCTGGTGCAGCTCCTCCGTCGAGCAGGTGTCGGTGTGCAGGTTGTAGGGGAGCGCGCTGAGGCCGATCCGCCCCTCCTTCACGAGGCGGACGAACTCCGCGACGGCGGCCGCGGGGCGGTGGCGCTCCCAGTCGGCGAAGGCCCAGAGGGCCTCGACGTTCCAGCGGAAGCGGGCGGCGTCGGGCCAGTCGTCGGTCGCGGCGGCCAGCTCGACGGCGGAGTCGAGGTACGACCGCTGCGACGAGATGACGTTCGTCTGCGGGTCGGTGTAGCCGAAGTCGAAGTGCGAGTGGTGCACCACGTGCACGTGCCAGTCGCGCTGCGGCTCGAGCGTGACCGCGATCACGTCGTCGCCGAGGCCGGGCAGGCGGAGGTGCACCTCGGTCGGGGCGTCGACCTCCCGCACGAGGAGGCGTACCGACAGAGCGTCCGGAGCCGCCGGTCGTCCGACCAGCAGCTCCGCCCCGTCCGCCCCCGTGACCGAGGCGCGGTCGAGGGCCGCGACGGCGGCCTCGTCGTCGACCAGCAGCCGCACGCTCTGCGCGGCGACGCCGTCGACGGTCGTCTTCAACGGCTCGGGCAGGACGCGCACGCGCACCCCGCCGACGGTGGCCGTCACGGCGGTGGCCCGGTCGAGCAGGCCCGCGCGGGCCTCGAGGTGCGACCAGGGCTGAGCGGAGACGAGGGCGGCTTCGGTCATCGGGGGGATCTCCAGACGGTGGTGCGGGGGACGGCGTGGTGCGAGGGGACGGGGTGCGAGGCGGGCGGCCGCGCTCAGGCGGTCGGGTTCAGCCCGCGGGCGAAGAAGCGCTGGAACGAGAAGAACACGATGATCGTCGGCAGCGACGCGACCAGGGCCCCGGCCAGCGCGACCGGCGGGCCGTAGGTCGAGTAGTTGCCCGTGAGGTCGGCGAGGGTCGCCATGACGGGCCGGATGTTCGCGCTCGACGACAGCGTCAGCCCGAAGAGCAGGTCGTTCCAGATCCAGGTGAACTGGAAGACGAAGGCCGCCATCAGGGCGCTCGTCGACAGGGGCAGGTGCACCTGGAAGAACATGCGCACCCAGCTGGCACCGTCGAGCGACGCCGCCTCGCGCACCTCGTTCGGCAGGCCCGTCATGTGGCCGCGCACGACGAAGAACGCGAACGGGATCGTGAGGGCGACGTAGACGAGCAGCATGCCGTACTGGGTGTCGAACAGCGACGCCGCGGCGTAGCCCGTGAACAGCGGCGAGAGGAACGCCTGCAGCGGCAGGATCGTGCCGACGTAGATGACCCAGAACCACAGCGTCGGGCGCTTGAGCGGCATGATCGTCACCGCGAACGAGGCCAGCGAGGCGATGAACACGGCGGCGCCGGCCCCGACGACCGAGTACAGCAGGCTGTTGAGCATGCCCTGGCCGACGTTCGCGTTCTCGAAGGCGGTGCGGATGTTGGCGAAGAGCGAGAGCGAGGTCGGCCACCACGAGGGCGTTCCCGAGTACTCGCTGCTGAGCGTGAACGCGTTGACGACGAGCAGCCACGAGGGGATCAGCCAGATCAGCGACGTGACCGCGAGGACGACGACGAGCACGCGGCGGGAGGTCTTGGTCATCGGGGGCTCCTAGCCGTTGGCCGGTCGCAGCTGGCGACGCAGGTACGCGTACGAGGCGGCCACGACGACGACGGTGAGGAAGACCGCCACCGCCGCGCCGGAGCCGTAGCGCGACAGGGTGAAGGTCTCGCGGTACATGGTCAGCGCGAGGGTCTCGGAGGCCGTGCCCGGCCCGCCGTTCGTGAGCAGCAGCACCTGGTCGAAGACCTTGAGGCTGCCGACGATCGAGATGCCGACGACGACGATCGTCATGGGCCGCAGCTGGGGGAAGGTCACCGCCCAGAAGAGCCGCCAGCCCGAGGCGCCGTCGAGCTGCGCGGCCTCGAGCGTGCTCGGCGGGATCGACTGCAGCCCGACGAGGAAGAGGATGACGCACGCGCCCGTCGCCTGCCACGTCGTCGCGATGATCATCATCACCGTGTTGAGCGGCCACTGCAGCAGCCACTGCGAGACGAGGGGATCGAGCCCGAGGAGGCGCAGCAGCGTGTCGAGGCCGCCGTCGGTCGACAGCATGAAGGTCCACACCACCGCGGTGGCGGAGCCCGAGATCGCGTACGGCAGGATCACCGCGAACCGGGCCACGGCGCCGAGCTTCAGCTTCCACGTCCCCACCGCGATGGCGAGGCCGAGGCCGACGGGCAGCAGCAGCGTCCCGACGACCCAGAAGAAGGTGTTGAGCACCGACTGGCCGAAGGCGGGGTCGGCGAACATCGCCGTGTAGTTGTCGAGCCCGACCCAGCTGCGGGTGAACCCGTTGTCGTCGAAGAAGCTGCGGTAGATCGTGAAGGCGAACGGCACCACGAGCAGCAGCACGACGAGCGCCACGGCCGGGGCGAGGAAGGCGGCGCCGGCGAGCGGAGCCCGTCGGGGGCGGTGCGGAGGGGCCGCGGAGGCGCGGGTCGGGTCGTCCGGGGAGGCCACGGCCTCCTGGGGCACGGGCGGCTGCGTGAGCGTCATGCGGCGTCCCAGATCTTCCACTCGGTGCGGGCACGCGCCTCCATCGACCGGAGGGTCGACTCGCCGTGCGCCTTGGACGGGGTCACCATGAACGACCCGAGGTCTTGCACGTTGCCCTCGACGAGGGGCGTCGGCGACGCCTCCCAGTAGCGGATGAGCTCCGTCGGCCCCTCCGCCGCGATGCCGGCGGCGAGGTCCTTGACGAGGTCGGACTTCGGCAGGGCGGCGGGGTTGGGGCTGGTGTCGCCCAGGAAGCCGACCCACGCCTCCTGCACGTCCGTCGCCAGCCAGTTGCGGGCGACGTCGACGGCCGCGTCACGGCGGTGGGCCTTGACGGGGACCGAGAGCGAGCCGCTCTCGACGATGACGGCCGGCGCCGTCGAGGAGGCGTGGGGAGGCACCCGGAAGAACCCGATGTCGTCGTCGGTGAGGCCCGACGCCAGCAGGGTGTTCGCGAACCACGTGCCGTAGAGCATCATGCCGAAGCGGCCCTCGGAGACGAGGCCCGGCAGGTCGTTCGACGTGACGTCGGGCGCCGAGAAGAAGCCGTCGGAGTACATGGTCGACCAGAGGTCCATGGCCGCGCGCGCCGGGTCGTCGACGTAGCTGGCCTGGTTCGTCGTGACGGCGGCGTAGTAGTCGGGGTCGAGCGAGGCGAGCAGCTGCATGAACCAGATCTCCGACTCCCACGTCGTCGCGCCCGGGGCGAGGAACGGCGTGATGCCGGCGTCCTTCAGGGTCTGCGCGGCGCTCATCAGGTCGTCGAAGGTCGTCGGGACGTCGATGCCGTTCTCGGCGAAGGCGCGCTTGCTGTAGAAGACGGCGTAGTAGCTCTTGTAGAGCGGGACCCCGTAGGCCTTGCCCTCGTACGTGAACGACGCGCGCTGCGCCGGGTCGACCCAGCCGCGCCCGATCGCGTCGTCCCACACCTCGTTGAGGTCGGTCAGGATGTCGGCCCGGGCGATGTCCTGCAGGCGGTAGCCGTTGGTCCACTTGATGAGGTCGGTCGTGCTGTTCGTCTGTGCGGTCATGCGGATGATCTGGTTGTAGTTCGCGACGCTCGCGATCGACCGCGACGTGATGCGGTAGCCGATGCGCGCGGCGAGGACGTCGGACGCGGCGTCGTAGCCCGGGCCCCAGGTGGGGTTGTCGCTGTTCAGGGTGACGGTGCCGGGTGCTGACGGCCGGGTGTCCGTGCCGCGCGCACAGGCCGCCAGCGTCGCGGTGAGCAGCCCCGCACCGCCCAGGGCGAGCGCCGTGCGGCGGGTCATGGACGGACCGCCGGGGATCGGGTGGGGCATGGTCGTTTCCGTTCGTCGTTGAATTGATAACGTTACCAACACCGTGCCACACTCCCTCAGGTTTGACAAGGAGAGGCGGGCCTGTATATCTGGGGGGATGGCGCCAGCGGCAGGATCAGGGTCGCCCGGCACCGGCCCGACGGGCACGGGCAGGGGCGCGGCCGTCACGGTCAAGGACATCGCCCGCGTGGCCGGGGTCAGCCCCATGACCGTCTCGCGCGTGCTCTCCGGCGGCAAGAACGTCCGCCCCGCCCTGCGCGAGCACGTCGAGCGCGTCGTCGCCGAGGTCGGCTACCACCGCAACGAGAACGCCCGCAGCCTGCGGCCGGGTCACCGCTCGGGCCTCGTCGGCGTCATGATCACGAACATCGCGAACCCGTACTACGCCGGCGTCGTGCAGGGCGTCGAGCAGGTCGTCGCCGCCACCGGGCGCCGGATCCTCGTCGGCACGACGAACGAGGACGGCGACCTCGAGCGCCAGCTGCTGTCCGACTTCCTCGGGCGGCAGGTCGAGGGCCTGGTCGTGGTGCCGGTCGGCTCGGACGCCGACCGGTTCCTGCCCGAGCGCCTCGCCGGGGTGCCGCTCGTGCTGGCCTCCCGCACCGTCGAGGGGGTGCCGTCCGACGCCGTGCTCATCGACGACGTCCGCGGGGCCCACGACGCGGTCTCGCAGATGCTCGACGAGGGGCATCGGCGCATCGCCTTCCTCGGCAACGCGGTGACGGTGTCGACCGGGCGTCGCCGCCTCGCCGGCTTCCGCGCGGCGCTCGAGGAGCGGGGCCTCGCCGTCGACGACGGCCTCGTGGTCTTCGGCCTGCAGGAGGCCGCGGCGTCGGAGGCGGCGACGCGCGACCTGCTCGCGCTCGACGACCCGCCGACGGCGATCTTCGCCGCGAACAACCGCATCAGCGTCGGGGTGCTGAGGGCCTTGTCGCAGCTCGCGGCGCGATCGGGGGGAGCGGGCGTGCCGCGCCTGTTCGCGTTCGACTCGTTCGACTTCGCCGACATGGCGCCCGTGCCGCTCTCCGTCATCGACCACGACCCGGTCGAGCTCGGGCGGGCCTCCGCCCGGATGCTGCTGGCCCGGCTCGACGGGTCCGCCGACGACCGGCCGGCGCAGGTCGTCGAGCTGCCGGTGCACATCGTCCACCACTGACGCGCTTCCGCGTCGGCCTCGACGTCACGTCGGTTTCGCCGGCCGCCGCCCGGCCCCGTGGTCGCCGTCGTTGCCCGTCGAGGTGCCGTCCGTTAGGGTTGGTAACGTTATCAACGAAAGCAGGCGACCATGAGCACCTCCGTTCCCCCCGGCGTCGTCCCCGGCGCGTACGACAAGGCCCCCGTCATCGAGCTGCCCGCGGGGCACCGGGCCTGGGTGGGCAGCGACGCCTGGGGCCGTCTCGCCGGGCTGCTCGGGCCGGGCGTCGTGCTCGCGATCGACACGTACCCCGGGACGGACCTGGAGGCGCTCCGTCGCGAGCTGCAGGAGGTCGCGCCCCGCGCCTCCCTCGTCGACGTCGAGGACGCCGCGGCCTGCTCGACCGAGCAGATCGACGCCCTGATCGAGCGCGACCTCACCGACGACCGGGTCTTCGGCGTGCTCAGCCACCACACGCTCGACGAGTTCTACGACGCCGGCCGGCTCGCGGCCGTCGCCGAGGAGGTGCGTCGCTCCGACGGCCCCGTGGTCCTCTACGGCTGGGGCGCCGCCCTCGTGCCGGTCGATGTCGACGTGCTCGTGCTCGCGGACCTCGCGCGGTGGGAGATCCAGCGCCGTCAACGCGCCGGGGCGCCGAACTGGCGGGCCGGCAACGGCGACGAGGACCAGCTGCGGAAGGTGAAGCGGGGGTACTTCGTCGAGTGGCGGACGGCCGACCGCCACAAGCGCGCGCTCTTCGACCGCCTCGACTTCGTGCTCGACGCCAACGACTCGATGCCCGGCGCCAAGCTCGTCGAGGCCCGGACCTTCCACGCCGGCCTCGAGATCGCCTCCCGCCGCCCGTTCCGCGTCGTGCCGTTCTTCGACCCCGGCGTCTGGGGCGGGCAGTGGATGAAGACGGTGCTCGAGGTCGGCGACGAGGGCAACTACGCCTGGTGCTTCGACTGCGTGCCGGAGGAGAACAGCCTGCTGCTCTCCGTCGACGGGACGGTCGTCGAGCTCCCCGCGCTCGACCTCGTCTTCCGCCACCCTCGCGAGCTGCTCGGCGACCGCACCCACGCCCGGTTCGGGGCCGAGTTCCCCATCCGCTTCGACTTCCTCGACACCATGGACGGGGGCAACCTGTCGCTGCAGGTCCACCCGCTGACCGGCTACATGCAGGACGTCTTCGGCATGCCCTACACGCAGGACGAGAGCTACTACCTGCTCGACGCCTCCGACGACGCCGTCGTGTACCTGGGGCTGCGCGAGGGCGTCGACCGGCACGAGATGGAGGCGGCGCTGCGCACGGCGGCGGCCGGGGGCGAGGGCTTCGACGCCGACCGCTTCGTGGCGGCCTTCCCGGCGGCCAAGCACGACCACTTCCTCATCCCGGCCGGCACGGTGCACTGCTCCGGGGCCGACTCGATGGTGCTGGAGATCTCGGCGACGCCCTACATCTTCACGTTCAAGATGTGGGACTGGGGCCGGGTCGGCCTCGACGGCGTGCCGCGGCCGGTCCACCTCGACCACGCCCTCGCGAACGTGCAGTGGGAGCGCGACGCCCGCTTCGCGCGCGACGAGCTCGTGGACCAGGTGGTCGAGATCGCCCGCGGCGACGGGTGGGTCGAGGAGCGCACCGGGCTGCACGAGCTCGAGTTCATCGAGGTGCGTCGGCACTGGTTCGAGGACGTCGTGCCCCACGACACCCGGGGCACCGTCAACGTGCTCAACCTGGTCGAGGGGGCCGAGGCCGTCGTCGAGAGCCCGACGGCGGCGTTCGAGCCGTTCGTCGTCCACTACGCCGAGACGTTCATCGTGCCGGCGGCGGTCGGGCCGTACACGATCCGTCCCTGGGGGCGCGGCGTCGGCCAGCGGCTCGGGACCGTCAAGGCGTCCGTGCGCGGCACCGCCGACGACGACTGACCGCTCCGGGCGTCAGCCCCGCAGCGTCCAGGCGGCCGCGCCCAGCAGGGGGGCCTGGTCGCCGAGGGCGGCGGGGACGACGGAGGGCCGCGCCTCCGGGTCGCCCGTCCCGTCGCCCGCCCCGTCTCGCAGGCCGCGGGCGAGAGGGGGCCCGACGACGTCCCACGACCGAGCCACGCCGCCGCCGACGACGACGGTCTCCGCCCCGAAGCGGCGCGCCCAGGGGCCGACGGCGCGACCGAGGGCGGCGAAGGCCGTCGTGACGACCTCGGCCGCCGCCGCGTCGCCGTCGCGGGCCAGGGCGCAGATCTCCTCGACGGTGCGGTCGTGGCCCGTGCGCGCCTCGAACCTCGCCCGCAGCGCAGGCGTCGAGACGCTCTCCTCGAGGGGGCGTCCGTCGATCGCCAGGGTGTGCACGTCGCCGTCCCGGGGCACGTCGTCCCCGTCGGAGACCGGACGGCCGTCGGCGAGGAAGGCGGAGCCGACCCCGGTGCCCAACGTGAGGCAGAGGAGGCGCTCGGCCGTGCTGCCCGCACCGGCTGACCACTCGCCCACGGCGTAGGCGACGGCGTCGTTGACGAACCGGACCGACGAGGGCGGCGTGCCCAGCGCCTCCGCGAAGGACGCCCGGAGGTCGACGCCCGACAAGGAGGCGAACTTGTCGACGCCGGCGAAGCTGCCGTGGCCGGCGTCGTAGTCGAACGGGCCCGGCAGGGCGACGGCCCAGTGCTCGGGCACGGGGCGTCCGGAGGCGTCGGCGTCGCGGGCGAGCTGCACGGCGGGAGCGGTCAGCCGCGGCAGCAGGTCGCGCAGCGCGGCGTGGGGGTCGACGCGCGTCCTCCGCTCGGCGACGAGGCCGCCCGCGACCACGAGGCCGGCAGCCAC
>Ga0265780_10011594_pt1 | contig 10407 bp, 13 predicted proteins | sample P1T30metagenome_FD_192432 | JGI IMG/M metagenome (GOLD analysis project Ga0265780, IMG submission 192432) | Plant litter microbial communities from East Loma Ridge, Irvine, California - P1 T30 | ecosystem: Environmental > Terrestrial > Plant litter > Unclassified | place: USA: California... | reverse complement strand
AAAAATTTAGATTATAACTTAAATGTTATAAAAAAATCAGCATTATTTTAATAACCGAATTTGGAATTGAAATCCAAAATAATATATTTGTTATCAATCATTTAAATTAAAAAATCACGTTACAGGACATAAAAATTAACGCTCAACCTTCGTCGCTGTAACCAATACTATCCCTATTCTATTAAAAATTGTATGCTTTCGATGGTTCGATATGCTTACTTTTTTATACACCTCGTTGCATTTTTCAGTGTGACAAAGGTGTCTTTGCATCTCATTTTTTTAACAATACATTTTCAAAAATTATTTACAATGGCTATTAATTTACAAAAAGGACAAAAAATTGATATCGGATTATCCAAAATTACGGTTGGATTAGGATGGGATCCAAATGAGGGTACTGGCTTTGATTTCGATTTGGATGCTTCGGCATTTATGATTGATGGACAACGTTTGATTCCTGCAGAAGAATATTTCATCTTTTATGGAAATACAGATTCTCCAGATCATGCTTTGCACCACACTGGCGATGATCCTACTGGTGGAAACAGCGCTACTGGCGATGATGAAAGTATCCAGGTAGATTTATCGAAAGTTGGCACAAATATTCAGGAAATTCTTTTTGTAGTAACCATTCACGATGCCATTTCGCGAAAACAAAATTATGGCCAGGTTAGAAATTCTTACATCCGGATTGTTGATGATAATAGCGGTGAAGAGGTAGCAAAATATGAGTTAGGGGAAGATTTTTCTATCGAAACCGGGGTTGAATTCGGAAGACTTTACAAACGAGAAGGGAAATGGAAGTTTGAGGCTTCGGGCATCGGCTATCGGGAAGATTTATCATTCTTTTTATCAAAATATTTTAAAGGTCAAATTATAAAATAAACCATTAACGCTCCGCATGGCTATAAATTTAGTAAAAGGTCAAACTATTGATCTTCGTAAGAATGATAAGGGTGAGGCTTTCGATTTATCGAAGGTAACTATGGGTTTAGGTTGGGATGTAAGACAGAAAGCTACTGGCTTTTTGGGTAAACTGTTTGGTCCGAAAGAGGAAGAATTCGATTTGGATGCCATTGCTTTTTTACTTGATGGCAATGATAAAATCATGAACCTGGGTAGAACAGTTAATCAAAATGGCCGGCAAGTTGGTTTGTTCGAAGGAGATGTGATTTTCTTTAACTCAATGAGACATCCATCTGGCAATATCTGGTTAACCGGCGACAACCGAACCGGAGCAGGAGATGGCGATGATGAACAAATTATCGTTAAACTCGATTCTCTGGATCAGATTTATCAGAAAATTGTGTTTGTAGTGTCAATCTATCAAGGCCGACAAAATAACCAGCATTTCAGTATGGTAGAAAATGCTTTTATCAGAGCTGTAGATGCAAAGGGAAAAGAGATTACCAGATTTAGCCTTTCCGGCGATGCATCATTGAATGGAATGTGTACTATGGTTTTCGCAGAAGCTTATCGTAAAGATGATGGCTGGAAATTTAGAGCCATTGGAGAGCCACACCAAACAGATAGCTTCCTGGATGTGCTGAGAAAATACGCAAACTAAACTCATTAATTATATACTCAGCTCATTTATAGCTGCATTAAAATAACCAAATATGGCAATAAACCTTCAAAAGGGGCAACGAGAATCAATCAGTGCGCCACAATTTACAGTAGGGCTAGGATGGGATACCAATAGCTCATCAACCGGGAGTAGCTTCGATTTAGATACCTCCATTTTTGTTTTAGGAGAAAATAAAAGATTGCTGTCTGATGCTCATTTTGTGTTTTACAACAATCTAAAAACACCTGATGGAGCAGTTGAACATACTGGAGATAATTTAACCGGGGATGGCGACGGTGACGATGAGCAAATTAAAGTAGATCTTTCTAAAATCGGCGCCGATGCCGCGGAGATTTGTGTGGTTGTAACGATCCACGATGCTGAAAATCGAAGACAGAATTTTGGGCAAATCAGAAATTCTTACATCCGGATATTTGATGGAACAAAAACAGAAATCTTGAAATATGAGCTGGAAGAAGATTTTTCAATCGAAACCGCTGTAGAATTCGGAAGAATTTATAAACGTAATAATGAATGGAAATTTGAAGCGGTAGGTGCTGGAATGAAAGATGGACTCGAATTTTTCTTGAATAAGTATAACTAAAAACTGGACTAAAAAATGGCTATTAATCTATCAAAAGGACAAAAGATTGATCTACGTAAAGAAACAGGTGCAAAACTGACAAGTTTTTGTGTAGGTGTAAACTGGGGAGCAATTGAAACCAAAGGTTTTCTAGGCTTATCTACTAATAAACAGAGTGTGGATTTAGATTTAAGCTGCATCTTAATTGATGAAAATAATAATCTTTGCGATCACTTATATTCGCCGCTCTACAACATCGATTTTCTGCAGCAATTTGGTTTGCCAAAAGGTAAATTAGTTTCTTCAGATGGTGCTTTGAGGCACACTGGTGATGACTTACAAGGAGATTCTGGAGGCGACGATGGTTTAGATAACGAGATTATAACAGTCGATTTATCTAAGATTGATCCAAAGATTTCGAAAATATTTTTCTTTTTGAACAATGTAGGTAAAGAAGATTTTTCTCAAATCCCTTATTCTAAAATCAGAATGTACGAAGGTACACCAACACAGGTAAAAGAGGTTTTTGCATCCTACAACGTTTCGGCTGAATCAAGTTACTCGGGTAAAAAAGCATTAATTCTAGGCAAACTTTACAAACGCAATGACGAATGGAAGTTCGACGCCATTGGCGATCCTACTCCTGATACCTTTTTAGGACAAACCGTTCATCTAATTATCAAATCTTATCTGTAATGAATATTAAAAATATTGAAGGATTATCTGGCGATCAGATTAGAAGTATGGTTGCCCAGGGCGGAAAATTTGTGATGTATAAATATTGCATTTCCATTATCGTGATGACATTTAATAATGCATCAGATATCCACTTTATCCATCCTGGGAAAAGCCGGGTTACACCAGGTTTAGGGCACCTTTTTACCAATTTATTTTTAGGCTGGTGGGGAATTCCTTGGGGCCCAGTGTACACGATTGGTAACATCACAACCATTTTAAGAGGTGGAAAAGATTATACAGCCGAGATTTTGGCAACTTTTAATCAAAACGATCCCACCTATGGAACCGGTACCAGCTACAACATTCCCGGCCAAAATAATGGAGATAACTCGTATAATACTTCCGGAGCCAATAATCAATCAGCCGGTACTTATAACATTCCTCAATAACTGATCATGAGAAGATTACCAGTTTACCTGTTGTTAGATACTTCAGGATCTATGAGCGGAGAACCAATAGAAGCAGTTAAAAACGGTGTTCAAGTAATGATTAGTTCTTTAAGACAAAATCCTCAGGCCATTGAAACCGCATTTTTAAGTGTTATCACTTTCGATAGTACGGCCCAACAAATTATTCCACTTACCGATTTAGCGTCTTTTCAGATGGTGGATTTGAAGGCAACCGGAGTTACTGCTTTGGGAGAGGCTTTAATGCTGGTGTCTAATCGGCTTGAACATGAAGTAATGAAAACAACAAATGAACAAAAAGGTGATTGGAAACCTCTAGTGTTTATTATGACTGATGGTGTACCTACAGATGATTGGGTCCCAGGTTTAACTGAATTTAAAAAGCAGAAAGTTGCCTTCACTGTAGCTTGTGCAGCTGGTTCTGGCGCTGATACGGGTGTGCTTAAACAGATTACGGAAAATGTGGTAAGTTTAGATACGGCAGATTCTGCCAGTATTGGAAAATTTTTTCAATGGGTGACTGCTTCCATTGGTGTTACCTCAACCAAAGTGGAAGATGCCGGAAAAGAAATTAGCTTGCTTAAAGAACTACCACCACCACCATCAGAATTAAATATTGTTGTTTAATTAAATTTTATGAGAAGATTACCTGTTTACTTTTTGATAGATACATCTGGATCTATGTACGGAGAACCTATCCAGGCATTAAATAATGCGCTAAGTGGAATGGTAAATACCTTGCGGGCTGATGCTCAGGCTTTGGATTCACTTTGGATATCGATGATTACTTTTGATCGAGAAGTGAAGGAAATTGTTTCTCTTACTGAACTCGCTTCTTTTCAGCTTCCTGAAATAACCTGTCCGCAAAGTGGCCCAACCCATACCGGAGCTGCTTTGGATATGTTATACGAAAAGGTTCAAAATGATGTGATAAAAGGTAATGCCACTCAGAAGGGAGATTGGAAACCACTTTTGTTTTTGTTTACCGATGGAAAACCGAGCGATTTACAGTTATATAGAGAGATGTTGCCAAAGATTAAATCATTAAACTTTGGTGCAATTGTAGGTTGTGCTGCAGGCCATTCGGCAAATGATGCGCTTTTAAAAGAACTTACTCCCGATGTTGTTCATTTGGATACTGCAGATAGTTCTACCTTAAAGCAGTTTTTTAAATGGGTATCGGAAACGATTGAACAAGGCAATAAAAGTCAGGGAACAGGAGAGAGCGTAGCGCTGCCGCCACCGCCAAGTGAAATTACAATGGTGATTTAAGATGGATATATTAGGTGTAATAAGTTTGGCCATAACCATTATAGGATTTATTGTTAAAATATCATCAGGTGGAGAAAATAATAGTACTCCACCGCAACACCATTTCAACGAACCGATTGATCATTTTCAAGACGGTACATTGGACGGCATTATAAATTGCTATGAAAGTTTTCGCACCAGTAAATTAAATATGCATCAACTAGAACGCGATATAAGACAGCAGCAACATGCGAAATTTAGTTTAATAGCGACGCGTTTATTAGGAAATTGCCTGTACTTGAGTGTTCAATTCGTAGATGTTTTCGATCGCAAAACCAAAAATGGCGAAATGCATGAAGTTCAAAATAAAGTAATCACGTATTTCTCTATAAACCATCTGGCTGATAGCGATAGCGTAATCATTTATGGCTGTTCCAGTTATAACCAGCGGGTAAAGGATAGCTACAAAATTATTGCAGGAGAAATTCGTAAACAAGTTTCAATATGATTTTAGCTATCAGAATCTTTTTAAATATTTTGATTGTTGGTCTTTTCTTATATTCAAAGTTGTTGCCGTATAAAGATAAATTGAAAGGGAATTATGAAAAGGCTTTCAACTTTTTTCAATCAATTTTTCAACCCATTCTTAACTTCTTAAAAACATTAATAAAACCATTTCAAGTAGGGCAGGGCCTGGCGGTAGATATGACTCAAATTGTATTGCTGATTGTGCTTTTGTTGCTTAATAACTATTTCTAATATGAGAAGATTACCCATTTATTTTTTGATAGATATTTCTGAATCAATGGTTGGAGACCAGATTCAGCAGGTTGAAGAAGGTATGGCTACCATTATAAAAGCCATTAAAACCGATCCGTACGCCATTGAAACGGTTTGGATTTCGATCATTGTATTTGCTGGTCAGGCTAAAACCTTAATTCCACTTCAAGAAGTAGTCAGTTTTTACCCACCAAAGTTTCCCATTGGAGGAGGTACATCTTTAAGCAAAGGTTTAGGACATTTGATGTTTCAAATGCGTAAAGACATTGTGAAAACAACAATGGAGCAAAAGGGCGATTGGAAACCGATTGTATTTTTATTTACTGATGGTGTGCCAACTGATGATACCAGAACCGCAATTTCGGAGTGGAAACAAAATTGGCAGCGTACCGCGAACATGGTGGCCATTTCTTTTGGAGATAGTACTGATACCCGTGTATTGGCAGAATTGACGGAAAATGTGTTGCATTTTAAGAATTCTACAACCGAAGATTATAATAAATTTTTTAAGTGGGTAACGGACTCCATCAAAACAAGCAGTATAAGTGTCGAGAATAACGAATCTGGTTTTGAGCTGGCCAAATTAGATGGCGATACCATTTCCAAAATTGATATTTCCAAAGCGTCAGCCCCAAACCAATATATCGATAACAATTATGTAGTGTTGGCTGCAAAGTGCCAAAATACAAAACGACCATATTTGATGAAATACCGCAAGGTAATGAACGAATCGGGTTTCGAAGGGTTGAATTTACAAACTCAATCTTACCGTTTGGTCGGAGGTTTTCAGGTTGATAATTCGTATTATGAATATTGCGATGAAAATGGCATACAGCAAAAAGTAAATTCCGAAGAACTGATTGGCGCCCCATCTTGCCCTTGTTGCGGCAACCAATTTGGTCTGGCAGTATGTGTTTGCCAAAAAATTCATTGCATTGGCAACGAAAACATGAGTACTTGTCCTTGGTGTGGTAATGTAGGCAGTTACGGTTATGGAGAAGGTGGCTTCGATGTTGGCAGAGCACAAGGTTAAGCATGTTCGAAGCTAAACACTATATAGAAAATTTGCTGAAGAGCAAAAAAATAGAAATCTCATCTAGCAAGCAAATTCTTTTTGACCAATTTATAAACGAAGAATTTATTATCGAAGCCGTAAAATTGATCAAAGAAAACCAAAATACGATAATGGAAAACTGGGAACTGAAAGTCAAAATTCATGATATGATAACGAAGCAGATCATCGTACCAAACGCTACGGTTGGAAAGCCATATCATGCTACTTTGGATTTGAATGAAATTACAAATATCGAATTTGAAGATTTGGCCGTCTATGGTCTAAGCTTTAATCCAACTTTAAATGTAATTGAAGGAAATCCAATCCAGAATGGAGATTTTAAGATCAAAATGAAATTTAACGTTTTGGGAGAATCAGACGTAGAACAGCATGAAAAAATGCTTTCTTTGGTGATTAATGCTAACCCTAAATCCTTGTGGAAAAATATTGCGAGCGACGAACAGAAAGATGATGCCTGGAAACTGGCAAATTACTGGAAAACAGACAACGCAGAAAGCTTTCAACCTATTGGGGATAAGCACATAGTTGTTGCTTCTAAACGGGGTAGAAGCCACGCCAATGTTGGTGCTTTTAGAGAAGACGATTATAGTTTTAAGCACTTTAACAATAATGGTTGGAGTGTGGTATGTGTAGCCGACGGTGCTGGAAGCGCAAAACTGGCCAGAAAAGGGTCAAATGTTGCTTGTAATGCAGTGATAGAATATTTTTCTGATAATTTAGATGAAGAAACGCTAGCCGAATTTGACGAAATCCTTTCCAACTACCACAATAAAGTAGGAGAAGACGCTTCAAAAAAGATAAGTCACTTTGTTTATAATAATCTTTCTAAAGCAGCGCATTTTGCGCATAACAAAATTGAGGATTTTGCTGAACAGAGTGGAAACGCTTTGAAAGATTTTCACAGTACATTGATTTTCGCACTCTTCAAAAAATACGATTTTGGTTATGCTATATTAACTTTTGGCGTTGGCGATTGTCCTATTGGCTTATTAAACAAAGATTTAAGCAATATTAAACTGATGAATTGGCTTGATGTGGGAGAGTTTGGCGGTGGAACCAGGTTTATTACCATGCCGGAAATATTTAACAGTGATAAATTTTCTAGTCGCTTCGGCTTCACTTTAATTAAAGATTTCTCTTATCTTATGCTCATGACTGATGGAATTTATGATGCCAAGTTTGTTGTAGAAGCTAATTTGGAGAAATTAGAAAACTGGCAGTCTTTTGTTAGCGATTTACAAGGCGAAAATGAAGATCAAGCCGCCGTTGTATTCGAAGACTCAAACACCGAAATTGCCAGTCAGTTATCCAACTGGATGGATTTTTGGAGTGCGGGAAACCATGATGATAGAACTTTAGCTATAATTTTTTAGAAAGATACGATGTCTACAATCACAGTAAAATCTTCGCTTACAGGCAAGTCATATCAATATGTAGATAATGGCGATCCAAAAAGTGGCACAGCAAAAAATGTTTATTTTAGTCCAGATCGGAAATATGTTGTTGCCATTTTCAAAGAAAAACAAGATTTTAACCAAAAGGAGCGCTTAACAAAAATCGTAACCCGTTACCTTAATCAAATTGAAACTAAAGATGCAGGCAGTTATTATTTGGATGAGATTTATCGCTGGCCTACTGATATTATTGAAACAAGAGACAGAATCGGAATTATAGTTCCGATATACAACTCCAAATTCTTTTTTTCTAAGGGATATTCTTCAAGTGATTTAATTAAAGGAGAAGAAAAAAACGGAAAATGGTTTGCCGCTGCGAAATTTCGGAACAGGCAATTCCCACTAAGTTTAGACCAAAGCGAGTTGGGAAGATGGCTTAATTACTTTCAAATTGGTGTTAATTTATCTCGTGGGGTAAAAAAAATGCACCAAATGGGCCTTTCGCACTCCGATCTCTCATACAACAATGTATTAATTGATCCATCTTCGGGTTCAGCCTGCATGATAGATTTAGACGGTTTGGTTGTTCCTGGCATTTTCCAGGCAGAAGTTATCGGAACAGCAGATTTTATAGCCCCGGAGGTGCTTGCAACAAAGCATCTAGATAAAGCAGATCCAGCAAGGAAACTACCTAACAGATTAACAGATTTACATGCCTTGGCTTGTCTAATTTATATGTATCTACTACATCGACATCCTTTAAAGGGAGGGAAAGTACACGATCTGGATACTGAAAAAGATGATTTGTTGAGCATGGGAGAGAAAGCGTTGTTTATAGAACATCCTACTGATTTATCTAACCGACCTAAACTCAATCAAATTTCCAAATGGGATACGTATTGGGCAGATGTGAACAAAATACCTTATACAATTACCGGACCCTACTTGAAAGCACTATTTGATAAAGCTTTTATAGCAGGCTTGCACAACCCTATGCAACGTCCAACCGCTGAAGAATGGGAGATCGGCTTATTGAAAACAACTGATTTGATGCAGCAATGCAGTAATATTTATTGTGATCAAAAATGGTATGTGTTTGATAATACGTCGATACCAAAATGTCCGTTTTGTGGAACAAGCCACAAGGGCACGCTGCCTATTCTGGATTTGTATTACCAGTTTCAGCCATCGGTTTGGAAACCAGAAAACCATCGCTTAATGGTTTATAATAATCAATACTTATTTCAGTGGCATGTCAACCGCAATGTAATCAGAAGCGAAAAATTAACCGCTGATCAAAAGGTTCCGGTAGGTTATTTTACTTTTCATGAAACAAAATGGGTATTTGTTAATCAAAAACTAACATCTTTGATTGATAAAACTGAAGAGAAAGAAATCCCCATTGGTTCTATGGTAGAATTAACTGATGGTAAAAAACTTTTGCTCTCTAAAGAAGATGGCGGAAGGGTAATATTAGTAACGCTTGCAAATAAATAAAACAAATTATAATGAGTAATAACATGTTTGATCATCCACTATTAATTGCTGGCTTCGCAATTGTGGTTGTTATAATGCTGATCATAGATCTAGGTCTGTTCAACAAAAAAAGCCATACCATTTCTAATAAAGAGGCAATCACATGGTCTATCGTTTGGATAACCCTTTCTATGATTTTTAGTGGAGCCGTTTATTATGTGCTTGGTTTTGATAAATTCACACAGTTTCAATCTGCTTACTGGATAGAAAAAGCGCTGTCTGTTGATAACCTTTTTGTATTTATTTTAGTATTCAAGTTTTTCGATGTAGCCAATGAAAATAAGCATAAAGTTCTTTTTTGGGGTATAATTGGTGCATTGGTATTAAGGGCAATATTTATTTTCTCAGGAGCTTTTTTTATCGAATTAACCTACCTGAATAAAATTTTAAGTCTGTTTGGCGTTGCCGGATTCAAATACGACATCAATATTATCATGACTCTTTTCGGTTTGTTTCTGGTATACGCTGGAATAAAATCTTGGTCGGCAGATGATGACAATGATGATGAAGATTACAACAACACAAGAGGAGCGAGGTTAGTGCGAAAGTTTTTTAGAGTAAGTGATAAATACGACGGTGACAAATTTTTTACCATGGAAAATGGTATTAAATTAGCAACCCCGTTGTTGGTTGTAGTTGCGGTAATCGAGTTTACAGATTTACTTTTCGCAGTCGATTCTATTCCTGCCATTTTTGCTATTTCCAAAGATCCTTTCATATTGTATACTTCAAACATCTTTGCAATTTTAGGGTTAAGGGCTTTGTTTTTTCTATTGGATAATTTTATCCACCTCTTTAGTAAACTGAAATATGGCTTAGCAATTATCCTGTCATTTATTGGTATAAAAATGGTAATTGCGCCATTCTATCATATAGAGTCTGTCTATTCATTAATCGTTATTGGTGGTGTGCTTATTCTATCTGTTATCTTGTCAATCATGTTTCCAGAAAAAGAAGAAACTGCTTAAAAAGAGATATTCTCTTTCCAACACTACATAAAGGCTAAAGATTAACTAACTTTGCCGTGTTTTAATCGACTAGCACAATGCTAGTCGATTATTTTTTTTTGAACGAAT
>Ga0265780_10011593_pt1 | contig 10407 bp, 3 predicted proteins | sample P1T30metagenome_FD_192432 | JGI IMG/M metagenome (GOLD analysis project Ga0265780, IMG submission 192432) | Plant litter microbial communities from East Loma Ridge, Irvine, California - P1 T30 | ecosystem: Environmental > Terrestrial > Plant litter > Unclassified | place: USA: California... | reverse complement strand
TCGAAGCGCGGCGGCGGCTACCAGGCCCTGTCGAAACTGCTGCAGAACCTGGTCAATTCGGCCCTGCTCGGCCTGTCGTGCTGGCTGCTGCTGCACGATGCCCTGAACGGCGGCAGCGCCATGCTGGTCATTGCCGGCATCCTGGGCGGCCGCGTGCTGGCGCCCTTCATCCAGATCGTCACCCAGTGGCAAGGCGTGGCCTCGGCGCTCGAATCGTTCAACCGCCTGGAAGCCCTGCTGAAAGCGGTCCCGAGCGCTGCGCCGGGCATGCCGCTGCCGGCGCCGCAAGGCACGCTGGCGGTGGAGCAACTGGTCGCCAGCGCGCCAGGCAGCAGCGCCCCGATCCTGAAAGGCCTGGCCTTCGGCCTGCAGCCGGGCGAAGTGGCCGTGGTCATGGGCCCGTCCGGCGCCGGCAAGTCGAGCCTGGCGCGCCTGCTGCTGGGCATGTGGCCGGCCGCCTCCGGCAAGGTGCGCCTCGACGGTGTCGACGTGTTTGCCTGGCCGCGCGCCGAGCTCGGCCCGCACCTGGGCTACCTGCCGCAGGCGGTCGACCTGGTCGAAGGCACGGTTGCCGAGAACATCTGCCGCTTCGGCCCGGTCGACCGCGCCGCCGTCGAAGCCGCCGCCCGCAGCGCCAACCTGGAGCCGCTGATCGCCACCCTGCCGCAGGGTTACGACACCCCGGTCGGCCCGAACGGGAATGCGCTGTCCGGCGGCCAGCGCCAGCGCATCGCCCTGGCGCGCGCGCTGTACGGCAACCCGGCGCTGGTGGTGCTCGACGAGCCCAATTCCAGCCTGGATGACGCCGGCGACGCCGCCCTGGTCCACGCCATCCTCGAACACAAGGAACGCGGCTGCACTTTCGTCGTGATGAGCCACCGCGCCAACGTGCTGGCAGTCGCCGACAAGATTTTGCTGCTGCGCGAAGGCCAGCAAGCCGGCTTCGGGCCGCGCGAGGAAGTGCTGGCCGCACTGCGCCGGGCGAACGCGCCCGACGACGCTGCTCATGCGCCTGTACCTGCCCAGCGCAGCGCCCCTCCCCTCGCCACCGCGAAAGGCTGATCCCCATGACCATCAAAACGACAGGCCAGAGCGGCCTGCGCGGGGCCCTTGCGTCCCTGCGCCGTGAATTCGGCCACGCCGGCCTCCTGAGCGTCGTCACCAACGTGCTGATGCTCACGCCCACGATCTACATGCTGCAGGTGTACGACCGCGTGCTGCTCAGCCGCAGCGAGCTGACCCTGCTCGCCGTGTCGCTGATCGCGCTGGCGATGTATGCCTGCGTGGCGCTGGCCGAATGGTGGCGCACCCGGGTGCTGGTGCAGGCCGGGCAGCGCCTCGACGCCGCCCTCGCCGGCCCGCTGATGGACGCCGATTTCGCCGCCTCCTTGCAAGGCAAGAGCAGCAGCGCCACCCGCCCGCTGGCCGATCTCATTCAAGTGCGCCAGTTCCTCACCGGCCCCGGCATCCTGGCCTTCTTCGATGCGCCGTGGGCGCCGATCTATATCGCCGTGCTGTTCGTGCTGCATCCGGCGCTGGGCGCGCTGGCGCTGGTGTTCGCCGCGATCCAGTGCCTGCTGGCCTGGCGCGGCCACGGCCGCAGCGTGGCCCCGGCCGATGCGGCATCGAAAGCGGCCGGCGCCGAAATGGGCTGGCTGCGCGCCAAGCTGCGCGGCGCCGAAGCGCTGGAAGCGATGGGCATGCTCGGCAACCTGTGGCAGCGCTGGAACCGCCTGCACAGCCAGCAGCAGGGGCGCGGCCTGGAACTGCACCGCTTTACCTCGCGCGTCACCGCCGCCAGCAAGTTCGTGCGCTACGCCCAGCAGTCGCTGGTGCTGGGCCTGGGCAGCCTGCTCGTGATCGACGGCGAGCTCTCGGTCGGCGCCATGCTCGCCGCCAACGTGCTGATGACGCGCGCCCTGGCCCCGATCGACAGCCTGGTCGGCCTCTGGCGCGGCCTGATCAATGCCCGCCTGGCCTATGGCCGCCTGCGCACCCTGCTGAATGAACAGGCCGTGGCGCCCGCCGCCGCCGATCTCCCGCAGGAGCGCCTGCGCGGCAACGTCCAATTGCGCGCCCTGAGCGCCCATGCGGCGGGCGGCACGCGCACCATCCTCGACGGCGTCGACCTGGCGCTGGCCGCCGGCAGCGTCACCGTCGTGGTCGGCCCTTCGGGCTCGGGCAAGTCGACGCTGGCGCGCGTGGTGGTCGGCGCCTGGCCGCACATCAGCGGCGAGGCCCTGCTCGACGGCCGTCCGCTGCAGGATTACCCGCGCCGCCAGTTCGGCGCCCAGCTCGGCTACCTGCCGCAGGACGTCGGCCTGTTCGACGGCAGCATCGCCGAGAACATCGCCCGCTTCGGCGAGATCGATTCGCAGGCGGTGATCGGCGCGGCCTTGAAGACCGGCCTGCACGACATCATCCTGCGCCTGCCGCGCGGCTACGACACCCCGGTCGACAACGACGGCGTGCAGCTGCCCGGCGGCCTGCGCCAGCGCATCGCCCTGGCGCGCGCGGTCTACGGTTCGCCCGCCCTGGTGGTGCTCGACGAGCCGAACGCGAACCTCGACGAAGCCGGCGAAGCCGCCCTCACCGCGCTGGTGCGCCAGCTGAAAGTCGAGGGCAAGACCGTGCTCCTGATTACCCACCGCCCGGCCATCCTGGCCGCCGCCGACCGCCTGGTCATGCTGCGCGACGGCAAAGTAGAACGCGACGGCACGCCCGAGCAGGTGCTCGCCGAAGTGCGCCGCGCCGCTTCCCAACCTCTTCCGCAAACGCCATGAATCCTCAGCTCAAAAACGCGCAACCCGAGACCGCTCAACTGAAGACCGCTCAACTGAAGACCGACCCTGTCCAGCCCGGCCTGCCCCAGGCCGACGCCGACCTGTGGCCGGGCAGCGGCCCCGCCGCCAACGATGAACCGCCCGCGGGCGATGCGCCTGCCGCCGCCGGCCGCGCACGCCGCAGCCTGCGCCTGGGCAAGCTGGCCCTGGCCCTGGGCCTGGCCGGCCTGCTGGCCTGGGTGGCCTTTGCCCCGCTCGACGAAGGCGTGCCGGCGCCCGGCACCGTGATGGTGGACACCAAGCGCCAGCCGGTGCAGCACCTGACCGGCGGCCTGATCAAGCAGGTACTGGTGCGCGAGGGCGACCTCGTGAAACAGGGCCAGCCGCTCGTGGAACTCGACAGCGCAGTGGCGCGCGCCAACTTCACCGCGGTGCGCCTGCGCTACCTGAACGAACGCGCCGCCGAGTCGCGCCTGCTGGCCGAACAGAACGGCGCCGCCGCCATCGCCCTGCACCCGGACGTCGACGCGGCGCGCCAGGATCCGGGCGTGAGCCTGCAGATCGAGGCCCAGCAGCAGCTGTTCGTGTCGCGCAAGGCGGCATTGGCAGCCGACCTGCAGGCGATTGCCGACAGCAGCCGCGGCCAGCAAAGCGCGATCGACGGCTACCAGGGCCTGCTCGAAAGCCGCCGCGCCCAGCTCGCCCTGCTGACCGAAGAACTGACCGCCACGCGCGAGCTGGTAAAAGAGGGCTATGCGCCGCGCAACCGCCAGCTCGAACTCGAGCGCATGGTGGCCGACGCGCGCGGCGCTTCGGCCGACCTGCTCGGCAACATCGCCCGTGCGCGCGCCGCCATGGCCGAGGCCAGCCAGCGCGCCGTCCAGCGCCGCAGCGAATACCGCCAGGACAGCGCACGCCAGCTCACCGACGTGCTGCGCGACGTCCAGGCCGACCAGGAGAAATTCCGCGCCGCCGGCGAGGAACTGGCGCGCATGGAGATCCGCTCGCCGGCCGCCGGCCACGTGGTCGGCCTGGCGCTGCAGTCGACCGGCGCCGTGATCCAGCCGGCCCAGAAGCTGATGGACATCGTGCCCGAAGGCGCGGCCTTGACGGTCGAGGCCCACGTGCCGCCGCAACTGGTCGACCGCGTCCGCAACGGCCAGGAAGTCGACATCCGCTTCTCGTCGTTTGCGCACTCGCCGCAGCTGGTCGTCACCGGCAAGGTGCTGACCGTCTCGGCCGACCTGCTGACCGACCCGCAAACCAACGTCAGCTACTACCTGGCGCGCGTGACGCTCACGCCGGACGGCATGCGCACGCTTGGCGCGCGCCAGCTGCAGCCGGGCATGCCGGCCGAGCTGGTCTTCAAGACCGGCGAACGCTCGCTGCTGACCTACATGCTGCACCCGCTGGTCAAGCGCGTGGCCGCTTCGATGAAGGAAGAGTAATGAAGCGCCGTCTGCTTTCCACCCTGGTCGCGTCCTTGCTCGCCTGTGCGAGCGTCACGGCTGCGGCCCAGACCCTGACCCTGCAGCAGGTATATACCGCCGCGCGCCAGCAGGACGCCACCCTGCAGGCCGCCCGCGCCCAGGCCGAGGCCGGCCGTGAAGCCGTGCCCCAGGCGCGCTCGCGCCTGCTGCCGAACGTCTCGATGAACCTCGCGCGCAGCAAGGAAGAACTCGACAGCACCAGCCTCGGCGCCCAGCCGGTCCGCAGCGACCGCGAGTACTTCGCGTCGAGCAAGGTGCTGTCGCTGCGCCAGCCGCTGATCCGCGCCGCCGATGTCGTCAACCTGAAGCAGGCCTATGCCCGCGTCGACGAATCCGAAGCCAACCTCGAACGCGACACCCAGAACCTGGCGGTGCGCGTCTGCGAAGCCTATTTCGAGCTGCTGCTGGCCGACGAGCAGATCGCCCTGGTGGCAAGCCAGCGCGCGGCCTACAGCACCCAACTGGCGGCGGCCGAACGCGGCTTCGCGGCCGGCTCCGGCACCCGCACCGACATCGACGAAGTGCGCGCCCGCCTCGACCTGAACACCGCCGACGAACTGCAGGCGCGCCAGCACCGCCTGGTCGCGCTGAAGCAGTTGCGCACCATGGTCACCGTGCCCTTCGACGCCGTGGCGCCGCTCGACGCCGCCCGCTTCGAGCCGAACGCCCCCGCCGCAGCCGAGCTCGACGCCTGGACCGCACGCGCCGCCGCCAACAGCCCCGAGCTCAAGGCCCTGCAGGCGCAGGTAAAGGCAGCCGGGCTGGAAGTGACCAAGGCGCGTGCCCAGCACCTGCCGACCCTGGACCTGGTGGCGAACTACTCGCGCAACGAGAGCGACAGCATTGACCGCATCGGCTCGCGCTACAACAACAAGTCGGTTGGCCTGCAATTGAACGTGCCGCTGTATGCCGGCGGCGCCGTGAACTCGGCATCGCGCCAGGCAGTGGCCGAGCGCAGCCGCGCCGAAGCCACGCTGGAAGCCCTGGGACGCGACCTCGAGGTGCGCGTCTACCGCGAATTCTCCAGCGTCGCCGAAGGGGCATTGCGCATCCGCGCCCTGCAGCAGGCGGTGCGTTCGAGCGAACAGGTGGTGCTGTCGAACCGCAAGTCGTTTGCCGCCGGCAGCCGTACCACGGTCGACATCCTGAACGCCGAGCAGCAACGCACGGTTGCCGAGCGCGACCTGGCCCAGGCGCGCTACCTGTACCTGATCGCCGGCGTGCGCCTGGCCGTGCTGGCCGGCGCCTTCGATACCGCCCAGCTCGACCGCATCGACCGATTCTTCGCGACCGGCCTGGCGCGGGCAAATGTGTCCCGCGCGGGGCAAACGCCCCCTTGAATTGTTAAATCGCTACCGGAAAGTGTTGTTTTCCGGTTCCTTAGAGAATCTTGGTATTGCCGCCTGTAACTGATGTTTCCCCAAGCCAACGGACTCTGTTACCATCAATACGTGACCACCATGTTGATTTCTGCCTTGCTCGACATTTCGCATTTCCCGCCTGCCACTCCCGCAGTCTCCCGTTTTTATCGTTCCCGCATTGACGCAGGAACGCTGCTGTCCGCCCTACGCCGGTTAGCAAATCAGTAACACACCACTTCAATCACAGTATTTTTTTGACAAGATACCTACCATGAGCATGAACCAAGCTACGCAAATCCTGTTCATCGATGCCGCCGTGACCGACGTCGCGGCCCTGCTGGCATCGGTGGATTCGTCGATCGAAGTGGTGCAACTGAGCGCCGGCGAAGACGGGCTGGCGCAAATCGCACGCGCCCTCGACGGCCGCAGCGACATCGGCGCCCTGCACATCGTCTCGCACGGCGCGCCGGGCGCGCTGGTGCTGGGCGGCGTCACCATCGACGAAGCCGCCCTGGCCACCCACGGCGCCGAACTGGCGACCATCCGCGCCGCCCTGGGCGAAGGCGCCGACCTGCTGCTGTACGGCTGCGACGTCGCCGCCGGCGACACTGGCGCCGCCTTTACGCAAGCCCTGGCCGCCGCCACCGGTGCCGACGTGGCCGCCTCGACCGACGTCACCGGCGCCGCGCGCCTGGGTGGCAACTGGACCCTCGAGTCGCATACCGGCACGGTCGAGACCACCGCCCTCGCCTTCGAGAACTACGACGCCACCCTGGACGCCGACGGCCAACTGCCGGCCGGCCTGCGCGGCAACGGCCCCTACAACTGGGGCGGCCATACCTACCAGACCCGCCTGGATGGCGCCATTACCGACAGCGACCCGGAAAACCCGCTGCGCGCCGGTAACAAATGGGACCGCTACATCCTGAACGGCGTCGCCGCCGGCACCCGCGTGTACGTGTACATGGGTAACTCGTCCTCGGTCGACGACTTCCTGCAGATCGACCGCAACGGCACCATCATTACCCAGGACGACGACAGCGGCGACGGCGAACGCAGCTACGACGCATTCGTCACCTGGATCTACCAGCCGGGCGACGTGATCCGCGCCACCACCTTCTCGCCGGGCTACCGCGGCAGCTACTCGCTGTTCATCGGCACCGAGAACGGCCAGGTCGCCTCGGGTACCGACATCGGCAACGCGCCGGCCCCGCCTCCGACGCCACCGACCGCGCCGGTCTTCACCGACAGCTACAACCTGCTGCAAACGTATAACGACAGCGGCGCCACCGACGGCTTCGGCGCCGCCACCGGCACCTTCACCGCCACCGACTCGACCCCGACCAGCACGATGCGCTTCGGCGGCGGCGGCGCGGGCGCCTTCGGCACCCTGGCGGTCGGCAGCAACGGCAGCTTCAGCTACACCCCGGACGCGGCCGCGATCAACGCCCTGGCCGCCGGCCAGACCCGCACCGACACCTTCACCGTCAGCGTCACCGACGGCGCCCTGACCAGCTACAAGACCGTCACCGTCAACCTGGTCGGCGCCAACGACGCGCCGGTCCTGAACGCCGACATGACCCTGGCTCCGGTACTGGAAGACGCCGGCGCCACCACCGGCGAAAACCCGGGACGCACCGTCGCGCAACTGGCCGGCGGCGTGTTCTCCGACGTCGACAGCGGCAGCAGCCTGGGCGGCATCGTCATCGTCGGCAACGCCGCCAGCGCCGCGCAAGGCACCTGGCAGTACTCGACCGACGGCAGCACCTGGTTCGACGTCGGCAACGTCGACGCCGCGAATGGCCTGGTGCTGGGCGCCGGCGCGCGCCTGCACTTCGTGCCGGCCCTGAACTGGAACGGCACCCCGGGCGGCTTGAGCGTCCACGCCGTCGACAACAACTTCGGCGGCGCCTTCACCAACGGCGCCGGCCGCGCCAGCTTCGATACCACCAACGACGCCGCCACCTCGGGTGTTTCGGCCGCGCCGCGCGCCATCGGCACCACCGTGGTCGCCGTCAACGACGCACCGACCTTCGACAGCGGCGCCGCCGTCCCAACCATCGTCGACACCGCCGCCTACGACGGCGCCGACTTCGCCACGGCCAACACCGTCACCGGCGTCCTCACCGGCACCGACGTCGACAGCCCGATCAACTCGCTCGCCTTCAGCATCCGCGGCGGCAGCCTGAGCGGCAACACCTGGACCAAGGTCGGCCTGTACGGCACCCTGAGCCTGGACGCCACCACCCACGCCTGGAGCTACACCCCGAACAAGGCCGCCGCCGTCAACGCGCTGGCCGCCGGCCAGACCGGCCACGACGTGTTCGAATTCAAGGTCACCGACTCGGCCGGCGCCTCGAGCAACCAGACCATCGACGTCTCGATCACCGGCACCAACGACGTGCCGGAACTGGCGCACACGATTGCCGACCAGTCCTTCGCCGGCGCCGGCACCTGGAAATTCCAGATCCCGGCCGGCAGCTTCACCGACGCCGAAGGCCGCGGCCTGACCTACACCGTCGAGGTCCTCGATGCCCAGGGCGTCGTGGTCGACACCATCAATGCCGCCAACGGCAACGACCCGGCCAAGGCCTCGTCGTGGCTGAGCTTTGACGAAGGCACCCGCACCTTCACCGGCAACCCGAGCGCCGCCTGGAACGACGCCGGCCTGACCCTGCGCGTGACCGCCACCGACGGCGAAGGCGCCGCCATCTCCGACACCTTTGCGCTGAACCTGTCCGGCACCGCCAACCAGGGCCCGACCGTGGGCGCGCCGCTGACCTGGCAATCGGTCGCCGCCACCTTCGAGACCACCGACTTCACGCTGGCCAGCAACCTGGGCGGCACGACGGTCGACTTCAACGGCCAGAGCATCACGCTGGGCACCGCCGCCACCGGCGACCAGCTCGCCAGCGTCTTCCGCGACGCCTTCGACAACACGGCTGGCGACGGCTACACCGCGACTGGCGCGCCGAACGCGAATGTCCTGACCCTGCGCGCCGACAGCGCCGGCGCACGCAGCGACTTCACCAACGGCACCGTCAACGTGGCCGGCGGCAGCTATACCGTCAACGTCACCGCCGAAGGCCAGGATGCCGTCACCGAACGCACCGACGTGCAGTTCACGAATCCTGTCGCCGATGGCGACACCGTGTCGTTCACGCTGGGCGGTGTCGCCATCAGCCTGACCGGCCCGCTCACGGTTGAACAAGTCGCTGCTGCCGTGGCGCAGCAGCTGAGCGCCGGCAACGGCGCCTGGACCGCGACCGTCGACGGCACGCAGACCGACCTGGTTCACCTGGTGGCAGCCACGCCTGGCGCCGTGATCGACCTGACCGGCGCCGATTTCGGCAGCCTGGCTCCGACCGTGACCCTGGTCGCCGACGGCGCCGATGCCACCTTCGAAACCGTCGAGCTCAGCTTCACCGGCAGCTACGGCGGCGCCCAGGTCACCATCAACGGCGTCAGCGCCGCAGCCGGCAATAGCGTGTCCGCAGCCGCCACCGCGGCCGCCCTGGCAGCCGGCACCTATGCCGACTACGCCATTTCCGACAACGGCAACGGCAGCATCCGCGTCACCGCCAACGAGCCGGGCAACCAGGCCGACCTGACCGCCGCCGACTTCGGCGGCAATCACACCGGCACGGTCACCGCGGCCGGCCACGCCGACGGCGCCGGCTGGACCTACACGATCCCGGCAGGCACCTTCGTCGACGCCGAGAACAACGCCCTGACCTACAGCGCGTATACCGTCGATCCGTCCACCGGCGTGGCCACCGCGCTGGTCAACAGTGCGGAACTGGGCTTCAACCCGGCCACCGGCGCCTTCAGCGGCAACGGCCTGGTGGCCGACAACACCCTGATCGAAGTGCGTGCCACCGACGCCGCTTCCGGCCAGAGCGTGTCCAGCCAGTTCCAGCTGGTCGTCACCCGCGGCGCCACCATCGCCAGCCTGAACGCCAACATCGCCCCGAGCGATACCAGCTTCGCCAGCGGCGCCGGCACCGGTACTTACACCCTGCCGGCCACCGCCTTCGACTATGTCGCAGCCGGCGGCACGCCGCTGACCTACACCGCCGCCGCGGTCGACGCCAACGGCAACCCGGTCGCCTTCCCGGCCTGGCTGCAGTTCGACGGCAGCACCGGCACCTTCAGCGGCAACCCGACCTACCTGGCCGGCGATGTGCGCGTGGTCGTCACCGCCCACGGCGCCAACGGCACCACCGCCAGCACCGCGCCGTTCACCCTGCAAATCGCCAATCCGAACGACGGCATCGTGCTGAGCGCGCCGATCGCCGACCAGAACGTCGCCGCCGGCCAGGTGTTCGGCCTGACCGTTCCGGCTCCGTTCACCAACCCGGACGGCGCCAACGACGGCACCGCCCTGAACACCGGCATCAGCTACGCGGTCACTGCCAACGGCCGTCCGCTGGCCGACTTCGGCCTGACCGTCACCGTCCAGGCCGACGGCAGCCTGATCTTCGGCGGCAACCCGTCGGCAGCCGAGCCTTACCTGACCATCGTCGTCACCGGCTTCGAGCAAAACGGCGGCAGCCAGGCCAGCACCAGCTTCACGCTGAACCTGAACGATGGCGCTGCCACGCCGGGCAGCCTGGAAGCCCTGGCCGCGAACAACCCGGGCGCCGTGACCATCTCGGGCACCGCGATCGAAGGCCAGACCCTGACGGCAGCCCTGCCGACCGACGCCGACGGCTTCTCGGGCCAGGTGCGCTACCAGTGGCAGGTCTCGGGCGACAACGGCCAGACCTGGCA
>Ga0265780_10011590_pt1 | contig 10409 bp, 10 predicted proteins | sample P1T30metagenome_FD_192432 | JGI IMG/M metagenome (GOLD analysis project Ga0265780, IMG submission 192432) | Plant litter microbial communities from East Loma Ridge, Irvine, California - P1 T30 | ecosystem: Environmental > Terrestrial > Plant litter > Unclassified | place: USA: California... | reverse complement strand
TGGCATGAACGGGACCAAGCCTGGAGACGCCGTTCTGGTCCAAGGTAAGATCTTTCATCTGTCATACATAGCTTGGCTGATCTATCAAGGCACCGGGGGAGTCTCCATGACAACGGCTCTTTTGGCGAAAGCAGCTGGTTGCACCATTATCGTTACGTCTTCCTCCGACGACAAGCTCGAACGTGTACGACAGATGTACGGTGACGACATCCTCACCATTAATTACAAGAAGACACCCGCATGGGGTAAGGAAGCAGTGAAGCTCAACAATGGTAGAGGAGTGGATCTGGTAATTGAAAACGGGGGTTCCGGTATCATAGCAGAAAGCTTCGATGCTTTGAGAATGGGCGGCACAATCGCCGTGATTGGTTTTCTTTCCATAGCCAAACAGGCCGACATGCCAGATGTCGCCATGCTCGCCCTCGGAAAAGGTGCCTTAGTTCGAGGAATTACTGTCGGGCCGAAGAGTATGTTGGAAGACTTGGTACAATTTGTTACGAGCAGAGGCCTGCGTCCCGCCATAGATAAGGTTTTCAAGTTTGACGATCCACTAGAAGCATACAAGTACATGTCTTCGTCTAATCATATTGGAAAAATATGTATAGAGATGTAGGCACTCTGATGAGTTATGCATGATTTGTGAACCGCACATTTTGTCAAGTGAGAACACTTCGTTGTGACAAGCTGAGATCAGCTCACAAACAACGCTACGACTAACACATTGCTGTCATGTACATACTCCTCCCTAGCCTCAACGCTTAATCGTACGCCGATTGTGCGGTAAATCGATCAAATCGCCAAAGAAAGCTGTCCGGTTGTGAATTAGTCCGACACGTATATTACAGCACATCGTTCCCTGCCGCTATACATGTGCGAGACAGGAGTAATTGGGTCGACTCTCAACTCCACAACCATTCTTATCGACCCAATCCCTCATAAATCGATTGTATGATATCACCTGAGCTCACTCCTCCTCTCTAGGTAGTGTCGACTGAACCACCTATAGCCGCGAACTTCACACAGGTAAGCCAGCCTGGCAGGTCAGCCAGGGGATGACACACTATGATGATACAGCACAGCTGCTCAGCATTTCATGAGAGAGTCACACATGAAATGTCGATGGGTCACAGCCTTTTTGGCCCATCGACCTCAGACCATACGCTATACGGCGCATACCTCTGGTTTGCCGCCCCTCTTTAGTAAGAGTCCAGGATTGTTGTGTGAAGTCTAGAATGATAGGCTGATGAAACCCGGTAAAGTCAGTCAGGCTACTAAGCACGCATGCTTCCCTCGAAATGCCAATATCTCCCGTCAGCTCACCGAGAACTATCAGTGAAATGATGAGATCGGGGAGATTTTTTAGGCCAAGGAGAGTGCCGAATACCATGCTTCGCTCTGCAAAGAGGAACATGCGAACCCAAGTCACCGGTATCAGGTCACAGCCGGACACCTTTTCGTGTCATGTGTTCTATGCCAGAGTGTGACAGTAAGCTACAGCAATCAGCGTTGCTCCTCGCATTGCCGAGTTGGTACAGACCGGGGTGGCCAGTGAGGCTGGGCTTGGGCTTGAGTGATGTATTGCGGATTGTATTTCTTTGGGGTTGGTCATTGATGAGTCTGCTCTTTCCGCATGACTTCTTTTACACACAACTTATGCTGATTCTAGTTGGATCCATGTTCCTACCATTATTCTGCGCCAAAGTATACTTGGTGTCAAGCACTGGTGTTGAGGCATGGATCAGGAGACTTAATCTCAGTCTCCAACTTTTGATCCCGGCTTTAGGGGTGCATTATTGGTGAGTTTCCTTTTTTCACACAACTCCTTCCACAGTGACTTCAGAGTTGTATCAATGATACCGGGCAGTTCAGTGAGTGTTATACTACCGTATTATGACCTTCCCAATTGACCTCCCCCCAACCAGAATCGGTATTTCACCCCCTAAGCTACAACACAAGCCCGCCGAGTAAGGCGCAGAGGCATCTGACTGCCGAGTGACTCCTGCCCGACGACAAGCGGGCGAGCTATCAATGGCGAGACTCGCGATATGATTGCTGGATCTGTTAACAACCAGATGCAACCACGCGTTGAACTTACAAGCATCTCCTGTTGGCGCAAAGTCGTGATCAATAATCAGTCGCGCAAGTAGAGCTTTCATTTCCATAATCGCAAACTTGTACCCGATGCAGGACCGCGTCCCTCCACCAAATACCAAAAGGTGTGACCAGAGGGTATAGCGTGTATTGTCTTTGAGGGCTGGTCTTTCAGGCTCGAGGAAGCGATTAGGACGGAACTCGGCTGAATCGTCACCCCATAGAGTAGGATCGCGCTGGATCGTTGCGATCGGGATATAAATCATCTGGCCTTTGCAGATCCGGAGATGGTTGACTTGCCCATTTGCACCGGATTGCGTCTCCGATAGTGGTATCATGGTGTCTTCCGCGGCTCGCCTCAATAACGCTGGTACGGGAGGATGTAATCGTAAGGTCTCGCGCTAGGTATCAGCAGGTCTGATATATACTGGACTCACGACAACCGCATCCAGCTTTGGCAGGCTGGCTATTTCGTTCATTGTCGAGGGGAATCCGGCCGCCGATAACTCTTGATACATTTCCTTCTGAAGCTCTGGTTGGCGTGCGAGTTCGTATAGGCCCCATGTAAGTGCCGTTGCAACAGTCTCGTGACCAGCACCGCTAGTCAGCATACTTCGCGGTCACAGTATTCTACACTCACACAATAAAGGTAGCCATCTGTGCCGATATCTCCTGATCCGTAAGACCAAGCGAGTCTTCGTCGGCGGACTTCATGAGAAGACTGATAATATCCTTCTCGGACCCTTCCTCCCGTACATCTGCCCGTTTCTGAGCGAGGACCCGCTGCGATTCGCGCATCGTGACGGACAGAGAAACTCTCATTGCAGTTATGGCTGGTGCCGGGATGTGTTTCAAAATTGGTATGTATGAGAACATAACGTTGGCGACTCCAAAGGCTCTCGACATCTTGCGCCCGGCACTACGGGCCCTATTGATCAGTGATAGACGCAGTCATACGCGATAATCTGCTCACAATCCCTCCTCAAGAGCATCTACGAGAGTCTTGTCCTTTCCTGCCAGTGCCCCAAAGTCGAAGTCGAACGCAGCGAGACCCAGAATATCGAGAGATGCCTTCGAGAGTCGTGGGATAATGTCCACACGGCCACCGGACGCCGAGCTCGACTCAGACATGGAGGCGCTGAGCTGTTCATGAGTCTTTACCGATCCCATGCACTCACGCTCTCCGCCACTGTAGTGAAGATTTGAGACATCCGTTCTAGCTGTTTCGGCGCGAAAGCGCCATTCATCAGCCGACGCTGCCGCTTATGTTGATCACCTGGGATCAGCTTAAACGGGACCTTGACATACCTTCCGCGCATATCAGACCGTGCCCTAGTATATCGGCGAGGATATTCCCAGCTCCGTTGTGAAAGCTGTAAGCGTTCCGTAGAAGTATCGACGTCAGTGCCGCTGGATCGGTAATAGACAAGCGTATCTCTCCAGCAAAGCCAAAGAATCGAACAATGGGCCCATATGAGTTGTGCCAATCAGAAAGTGCAGCCCCTGGTTCGCGGTTGAGTACATCTTCCATTTGACCAAACCATAACGAGTTTCGCGGCGGACCGGGGAGATGCCTAGTGCTCGACCAGACGTATGGCAAGATGAAGTAGCGATAAACAATGTGCGCTCCGATGAGGAGAGACGCGCATGCGATGATCTGCAGCATTTCCGAAAAAGCGAGATGAAGGCGAACAAGATAGATATTGTCAACTTGGGCGGGGGTGCGGGAGTGATGTGACCAGAAGTTATGTGCCAAATCACATTCGACATGTTACGCGATATCAGCGCCGGTGATTGGGCGGGATTGCGCTGATCGGTCAGGAACGGCTAGTACCGATCATATTACGTGGAACCCGCCACCACCCTGATTAATTGTAGATGGAAGATCTCACGGTCCCCTACCAGCTTTCAGCCACCGATGTCGAAATTCTCATCGGACCTTTCACTCTAGGTCGCAAGTATATACGGGGCTGCCTGATAGAGAGATGTAAGCCCACACTACAATCATTAGCATCTTCCCTATCTGCCGTCTAGGATAATGCGGTATCATCACTTAGCATGCCTGGCGCTTGGGTACATGGTAGGTGTCGACGCAAGGCAGCCTTACGAATGGCTTACGGTCGTGCAAAAGTTTTCCGACGAGTGAGTGATTTCTCATCGATCTTTGCTTAAATCACAGCTTCTTGTACCCCTCTAACGTTGCCATCGCTGCTAGTGGATTCTACGAGACCTTTCAATCGGATGTAGTAGGACGCGTGGACATCACTACGGCTTTCCTTGGCGATGGTAAGCACATTGCGTATTGTCTCGGTATCACTGATTTTCAGAGCTCAATGGTAAGGTTGCTCCAGACTTACATGACTGAAACCTAGTCGAGTACATATTTGGACTGTTCGCACAGGTCAATCAGTCAACTGCGCATTTAGATCCAACTTCTCTAATCCCTGCGCCGGTCAGCGGTCACTTGCATTCTCTTGCCATACAGGACAACATTGTATCACTTTCGAACGTGCTAGACTTTACGTACTTTAAGCAGGTCAGTGTTAAAAGACTTTTTCTACTGATGGCCAGAACCTGACAGTGCCTCTTCAAATCGACGCGTGGTTTTCTTTCAACCGAAAGACTGGCCAGATGTCGCAGTACGATGTGACATTCCGAAGATGGGCTTGGTTCTGGCAGGAAGCAATCCCGCATCTGGTTCCGGATATCGAAAAAGAGAATGACGTAGAGGCAGGATCTATGCCCGTTGACGGTAAGCCATTTTGACTGACATGTGCTTATGCAAGATCTCATCACACTGCATGCCGCTCGACATGTCTGTGCTCAGCACGACACCTACTGCACCAGCCCCGAGACTCGCCAATACAATTCTACGGACGAATGCCTCGACTTCCTTATCAACCAGAGGGCGTTCGGCTCTCCCTGGGAACTAGGTCAAGATACTACCGGCTGTAGGTACATGCACACTGCGATGCTCAAGTACCGGCCCCTGGAGCACTGTCCGCATGTCGGCCCCTCAGGTCCGTATGATCTGATCGTACTTTCTTCGACGCTGAACATCAGGGGGCAAAATGTGCGTCGCTCGTAAATATAGCGAAGTAGTGACAGGTCATTTGTATGAGCAGACTTGGCTCGCTCCCGAGTCCAATATGCCAGCTTCTCTAGAAGGGATATCCAAATCTAGTCAAGTCGAGCTGCTCAAAGTGGGAATGATGGCCGTGGGGCCTTTCACTGTCGGGTGGTTCCCAGCCGTGGCTATCCTATATGTAAGAATCCGATGGTTTGTCAAATTATCAGACATTGACGTCCAGTTCTTGCTGCTCTGGGTCAGTTCACTCGTAATCCGGATGGTCTTGTCGCGCCAGAGTATCTTCCTCGATTTATCGTGGGCGCTTCAAAGGACAACTACGATTTGTGTGTGCTTGATCGGCCTCGGACCTGATTGATAGATGTCATGTCGATAATCTACACTACGGTCGCACTTGGACTGCAGCTGGCCGCCATTCAGACTACGTGGTACTCGTATGACGCTACATCGGTCGCGTGTATTCGTTTAGCAGGTGTCGTAATCACTGGATTATGTGAGTCGATATCTTGCGCATCAGCTCACGTCGAGATATATTCGAATTGATTTACCGTGATGCTATCCGACTGCCCTTACTCGTACATCATCTGCTCACGGTTTTTGCTATCGTCTGGGTGGTATTTTGTCTGGAGGCTGGCCAACACCCAAGTCTTATCGCAACGGCCGAGATCTGGCTATTCCAGGCCACTCTTGAGCAAGTGGTCTTCCTCGGCCTACTCTCTTGTCAGTCCCTGCCCCCACGTTTCTCAGCTAACCAGCTAAAAGTCAGACCGCTTACAGTGGCGCCCAATTATCACGAGCCGATGCCTTGGCCCGGGTGCTGCCTTATCCCTCGTATGCAAAGTATCCGCTGCTATCTGGCTGCTTGTGATATGGGGAACCAAACAATCGACCTGTGAGCCCAGTGTGACGAGGACAACGCTGACGCTCAGATCGTGACCCCTTGGACATCGCCTTCACTGTGGTGCTCTGGGTAACAATCCCAGCGTTGCTCGCTGCCCAAATCTGGGGTGCGTGGGTCTGCGAGAGATTAGCATGGTCAGTGGACATAATGGGCCGAAGAGGTTCAGTTTTGTCCTTTATATCACCTGGAGGCGGTGTCAGACAACGAGAGGTTAAAAAGGACAACGGGTCGGATGGCTCACGCCCCAGCCGAGGTTACACATTTCCCAACCCAGACTACGACATCAGAGCTCCTCTCCTTACAAGTGAAGACCATTCGTGACGTTTTTATTTCGCCAGACGGTGATAAGTCTTGATTCTCATTCTGTCTTCATAAGTCTGAAACCCCAACAGTATACTTGAATGAGTAGAACCATTATTAGCATTCCCATAGATGGATGAATCGATACATGCATCCCTGTGACACGCGCGTTAAGATGCCCTGACGTCGTGGGAACAATGTCAATCTCTCAGGGTTTGATATGATGAGACTCATTTCGGTCCCTGAGTGGATTTGTCGATCGAAAACGCCGTTGTTAAATCTCGTAAAGTTTCGTAAAGTGCAAGCGATTAGTATGCAAATAGTAATTCGCGTGTCGTCACACTCAGGTATCTTCCCCGGGACCTAGATCCCAACACAATAACTCAAGAAAGTCTCCGGCCAATTAATGCACTGATTCACGAGCAATCGACGTTGGTCAACGACCCATGTTATAGGCGGCACAATCTTTCGAAAAATGTTACACAGAGTCTTCGTCGCTTCTCATTAGATCATTCGACAATCATGGAGGGAGGCAAACCCAATCCTTCATATCGACGACCTGACAAGAGGTTAAAGCTTGCATCGCCAATGGTCGCTCCGCTGCCTCATTTGTCGCTTGAGCGTCCACCACCAAGTCGTTCGCCTGAGATGCCGCAGCGTCCTTCCGGTCCGCCCATCCCAGGTTTCCAATGCACCCGACACGTCATACCGGCTGCATACCCTCGGGAATATCCCGGAAGCACCGGCTCACTCGATAGAAGCTCCAGTCCCTTCACCAGTGTTGGCGCTGCCAATGAGACTCGAGAAGAAAAGTCTCAGAGAATCGATGAGGACGGCAGAAGGGTATTAAGAGATCGACTACAAGCTCCACGTTACGCTCAGGACGCTTCGGGTCAAGCGATCAAGAATCAGACTCTTCCGTCCTCACCGCCTTTGTGGCTCGGCGCGGAGCGTTGGATCAGATTAGACCAGAAGGGAGCCGGAAACGGTGTTACCCTAGTGGTGCTACACGCAAATGGGTTTCACAAAGAGGCAAGTCAAGCATATATGGATGTATGCTCACTCGTCAGACTTTCCGTCCTACATTGGAACATATCATCGCTCTGGGGCCCATCGCCCCCGGGGCGTCGTTTGGTGGACAACTAGCTCGGTCCAATAGGAACGGTCCAGATGTTAGGATTGACGAGGTGTGGCTTTTGGATGACCTCCACCACGGCACCAGCGTCGACCTGAACGCCGGTTTGTTGGGCACTGTACACTCGTGGCCCGACGGGGGCAGGGATGTCAACTCTTTCATCCGCAATTATCTACCCAGCATCGACGTTCTCGAGGTGGACGCTGTTCTTACCTGGAAGGAGCAAGTCCCTGGTCGAAGAGTGTTTGGTGTCGGGCATAGTCTCGGCGGAACAGCTTTGTAAGTCACAACATCTGGGAATATCGACTGGGCCTAAGCCGACAGATGTCACGCGGCTCATGCTGATCCGGACCTGTACCACGGTATTTGCTTGATTGATCCCACAGTGAGTGCTCACGAACATCACAATCGCAGCTGAGCTTTCAGATCCTACCCATTGTCCGGACTCTAGATGACATCGCCGTACAAAAACCCTTTCTGGTCACCGCAGCCATGAAACGTCGGAATGACTGGGCTGATCGGTTTGTAACCTTTGCTTGACACAGCGACCCCTGGTGAACCTCTTTTCGTATGCTGACTACTTTTACCAGAGACGAAGCCATCAAGAGTTTGCGCAGCTCTCCTTTCTTTGCCAAATTCGACTCTGCTGTTCTTGAACACTATTACCGATACGCATTAATGCCTTCGCCGTCAGAAGAGTCGAAGGACCGAGTTGCACTTGCCACACCACCATGGTGCGAGACCGCCGTGTTCGGGGAGACGGAAGGCCTAGGCCGCGCATGGGATAGGCTCGGTGAAGTTCGTTGCCCTGTAGGTTTTATCATGGCTGGTGATAACACTGCTACGTTGGGGGACGCCGTCACCGCTGAAATGGTATGGAAGCCGGAAAGCAGTCGCAATGAGCGGATCATGAATAGCGGTCATCTCGTGAGTCTTATGGTGTATTGTTGGCTAAGTCGATTCGCTGATTGTCATTCTAGATTGTACAGGAAAGACCACGAGAACTGGCAGACGCCATATGGCGATACATCTCAAGCGTATCTTTGACAATGTCCGCTAGAGAGCAGAGCCCTCGAGCAAGACTATGAGCTCCCAGCTCTGACCATTGTCGGGTCAGGACCTGATGGCACCGTCTATTGGTGAAATCTGTGTGCTAAAGCGTCATTTATAATGACCTCACTACCTGCGCGTGTGTGGACATGTTACGGAGAATGCACTGGTATTTACGTAATATGCCAGACGCCTGCGTACCCTATCGTAGATCCTGCTCCTATCGACTGCTATCGCTTTGAAATCAGTGCTAAGCAGTGAATAGGCTGCGGCCATCTCACGCAGAGACTTCGGAATTAGGGGGTTGCATAATCTTCTGGTGGTGGGGGGGCCGAGGTCAGGAAATTTATGCATGCATCTAACACTTGATTCTGGCTCACAATGACCGTGGATCCTAGATGCTGTCATCAGAATACGGTTATGTGCAACGTGGAAGGAGTTGTGACTGAAAAGCAACCAGGGTAGAGACTCTCGACGAGGAGCTCATCAGATAAACCAATGACTCAGAAGATCCGGATATAATGCCCTGCACAAAGAGTAAACCCCCAGAATTACGTGTCGAAGATCCCGACAAAATGAGTCTCAGACTGTGGCATATGCATGGGTGTGGTAGTCAGCAAATAGTAGCCATCGTAACAATGCACTATTTTCAGCAATCCTGGTTCCAATCTCTCAATTGTGTTGATGTTGTTGACACTCAGTGCAGGTTGCTGTTCGTGCTGGTGACCACCCTTGTTGCGTTTCATTTCCCGATGCAGCTGATTTGCGGGACAAAGGCGTAGGAATCCCAACAAACTCAGGAAAGGGGGAATGAAGACCTCTTCATGCGTTGTTTAGTTGGGACGACCGGAGTTTGTCACGTGGGCGGGCTCCAAGTTACGCATAGCAATGTACGTACGGGTTCGGGGTCTTGCTTTTACCCTTTTTCCCGGATAGGTACGGGCTATCCAGAAAATGTCTAAGGCGAGAAATCAGCACACATTTGCTGTGATTGGCAGGTCTCATGAAGTTTAATAGGTATTTCTGGTGTCTTCCAAGCTTGCACTTGATACATCGATGCTTACGATTTCCACTTTTGCGGACCGGACGTTTACGAAGGCCTTGACCGCTTTGAGAACTCCACCTAAGATAAGAGATCTGAGCCATGCAGCCAGCATGACAAACGAAACACTTATTCAGACTTGCTAATCTACTAGATAATCGCATCGGAAGGCTGGAAAGACGTCGAGGCTATAGTGCGTTCGGTAAACGAGGTTGTGCAGCGACCAAGCCCGGAACGATATAGCTCGCCAATCCACAGTAGCTCCCTCATGGATGAAGGGCCTACGTGGACGCCTGAGCCCATATGACTGGCTTCAACCGCCATTGAGAGTCGTTCTGGACAGCCAACACAATATCGCTGGGGTGGAGGAGTGAAACAGCAGGTCAAAGCTAGGCTCAGCCCAGGAAGTGGTCCTAATGAGATACATTCTGCGCAAATGCGCATGGGAAATTGTCTGTATTTGGACCTGAACCTAGTGACTTGAAATGAGTGAAGCTCACTTCGAGTCTGGTATGGGGTCCCCCGACTCACGTCTTACTTGGCATGAGGTGCGACACCGAATGATGATAGATTGTCGACCGATGGATTATTCCAAGAACGAGATACCTGGTATATACCACGGCTTTAACATGATCACATATTATATCCCTATCGATCCTTGCACGGCAGAGGACGCCTGTGCTGTTCTAACGTCTTATGTCGAGTTTTACATCACACTGCAACGCTACAGCGGGTTGCGGGCTAGATTTCACGAAAAAGACGATCCGATGGCTTGCCCAAGAACAACAAATAGCGTTCAGAT
>Ga0265780_10011584_pt1 | contig 10414 bp, 12 predicted proteins | sample P1T30metagenome_FD_192432 | JGI IMG/M metagenome (GOLD analysis project Ga0265780, IMG submission 192432) | Plant litter microbial communities from East Loma Ridge, Irvine, California - P1 T30 | ecosystem: Environmental > Terrestrial > Plant litter > Unclassified | place: USA: California... | reverse complement strand
CGGCGCCGGTGGACAGTTTGCAGGTGATGGAGGAGGCGTCGAGGGAGCCTGAGGAGGTGAGGGTGACAATAGCGGAGGAGGGGTCTTTGCGGTAGGCGTCTTTGATGGGGGCTTGTTTTTCGCGGAGGGCGAGGGAGGGGGTGGACATTTTTGGGGGTGGTGGCGGGTGTTTGGTGATGGATTATGGTCTGGAGGGTTGTGCTGAGTACGATGATGTACGCGTATATCTTGTTATACCTTTGTATACTGTTTCTTACACATGTGTTAGCTCATATATGTGGTCCCTGTCTACCCCGCAAGTGATCGTGGAGGCTCCGCATCCCCGGTCTGGCCTTCCATTTGATCGGAACACCGAACAAGAAGGTGCTGAGACGTGTGAGATATGCTTTCGGAAGCCTCTGTAGAGTTTCGATGATAAGGAAGCAACACTGTGGTCATTGCGATCTAGATGCGGATTGCAGACAACGTGGTGAGGAGATGACGTTATTCTGTCCGGAGATAAACCCTGCTCGGCAATTCTTGCCTACTCTTGCACGTGACGCAGCTGTTCACTTCCTTCATTATCATTTTATGTAATCATCAATTATGCTGCTTTATTTCTTACTACCGCTGCTGTTCTAAGGACTTTTGAAGAAAAAACTTTGCAACGATTCAATTCAGTGGTCATGTCTCACTTGATACAATGAATTAATCGAAATTCAAGCAGAAGCTTTCCACATATTTGAGCTCACTTGAGCTTCGTATCAGTATCTCCCATGACTTGAAATCCGACGCACGATCAATTCTCTTTCGAATCAAAGGAATTGTAATGCAATTTCCTCATACTGTGTACATGCGCAGCAGGTGACGTTGGGGTATGCATCTATCGCTGCATCGTCGATTCGAAAGCCATGGAAACCCAATCTGCTGACCATCCTCATCAGATTGCGTCAAAAATTGGAATACTTGTAACCATTGAGTTCATGTAGTAGTTCAGTGGCTCGAGTCAGATCATGTCACAAGGACGAAGCCCACTCGTCTACTGTTTCAAAGACGCCTCAATAGAAACCTAACTCAGCTCCTGAGCAGGTCAAACTGTTATGCAGAATGACAGAAATACATAAGCTCAAACCCAAATGCCATCACATAGGTACGCCCGTCTCCGCCTCGCTCCAACTGTAAATCGGTGACTGATGAGCCACTCGTCTAGCAAGCGCAAACCTCAAACCTTAAGCCCTGTGATAGCTTCAGGCGGCTTGTCTGCTATATCGAACACAAATCCGATCGTGACAGCGGGAATGTAAGTGTAAGGTGTCGGTGGGTTCGGCGAGTGAACCGAATGCGAGTGCGCAGACAGAGTCTGCCCCTTCGCAGCGGGGATATCTGCGCGCCGTTCGCTGGCCTGGAGCTAGTGGCGTCAATTAGCTTGAAGTGGGAAAATTAGCTACTGTGTGTTCCGTGGCGAAATGCTGTCAGCGATATAATGCTCCGCACGTCTTTGAGAAAAGGTGTGTCAGACTAGTGAGCGCACTGGTCCATTGATGTGATGTAACTTCAACGCCTGTCCCTTGCATGCTCTTGCTCACTGATAGCGAATCGGTGGGGTGATGATCGACCAATGGCGGGGAATGTGCAAGAAAGACTAAAGTTTAATTTAAACGTTAGGAGAATTTAGTGGCCACCATGTCTGCGCGCCCGAGGCACGGTTGATTCGCAAGGGAAGGACAGACTTCGCATCAAGATTACTCGGCTTGCTGCAAATCGTACTATTTTTCTGTAGTTTTGTGGCGGGTATGTAGTATAAAGTTTGTGCCGCAAGTGATGTTCAACCCTTGGGTGCATCGATTCGGACGGAAGCCACGGGGCGAACTGTCCAAACTGTCGGGAACATGCATAATAAATTCCCGAACGTTTCCCATCTTCAAGTGGTGGTTTCAACGATCGTCGAAACTTCAGTGAGACCTCAGCAGAACGTAAAACCCTGGACTATGTCTGACTGTCACACTGATGACGGCGCATGTCAGACATTGCATAGCATACGAAGACAGCGGCACGTAGCTCGCTGCTTAAAAGCGCGTAAATAGCGAAGACCATCTACGTGGGTGCCTCCGGTTGGTCACGCTCAAGCAAGCGTCGCTGGCATTCATGCGCGGTAAGGGGTAACATGCCGTATCGCCTGTTCTTGCTGCTTTAAAGTAAGTCTCTGGCGCAAGTGTTTACTCTGGACTCTAGTACCCGGTTTAGTATCGGCACGGGTTGGACGAAGATCGTGTGGCTGTGTCTCGCCGCAACTACGGAAGTTATCAGAAGAGCGGATGCGGCTGGCTGCATGCGACGACTAGCTTGTCCGTAGATCGATGAGATCATTTCCGGACCAGAGTAGATTAACAGTAGAGAGAGAGAGAGTCTTAGCTCGTTCAAGGGCGGGCCTAGCACACCTTAGCTACCTTCGAGAACAACTGATCGATGCGTCGGTTCGATTATCGCGACGATAAATTCGCCGTTGCGCGCGTCAATAGTCTTGCTGTTTGTCAATCTCCACAAACCCTTACAAATATTTGTCACACACGGGAAGATGTCACGTAGCGTCTGTCATCTCCTTCACTAGAGTTATGTTTTACTTGGAGGCCTCTTTGCGTTGACTATTGGAGGACTTGTCCATGGTACTCTTTTGGGAGGACCGCAGGAGATGCGATACGAATGACTAGCGGTATACCGCAGCGTTTTTGTGTTGATGGCAAACCAAAGATTTTGTCGCCCATACGCAGTCCAGACCACCAATTGAGTGTGACAGAGCGGTTCGAGAGGCAAAAAAGGTGTTACGTGCCAAGACCTGTGCAGCCTGATGTGGAGCAGCTGTGATGCACGCAACCAATTCGACAGGAAGTCTTGTTGTTCATGGCTCATGTCCTAATGGCCATTGGATGTCGTGACAGGGTTCCCGTGAGAAATGAGTCTAAAGTAGCAACCTTTGCGTGTCAGAGACGAAGTATGCTGTCCGTTGCTGACAAGTCCACGCCATGTGGCGGCATTGATACAGCAAGACTTAGAAATCCCGCGAAACTCTACTTGGCGTTGAACAGAACCTGATTCTGAAAGACTGGACTTGACCAAGCAGCTCGTGATGTGCCGTACAAGCGAAAGCTTAATGCTGGTACGAGACCAAAGAGTGCCTGGAGCGTTGCTTAGCAGAAAGCTGACAGATCTTCTCCCAAGCGAACTCGGGCTATGTGCTTGAACTTACACATGGCTAAGACGGCCAGATTCGCCTACGACGTCTCAGCGAGCTATTAAATTTAGATCGGAGAACAATCAAGTATCGACAGATTACTAGAAACGCCATACCTAGCATTTACAAATCGAACTGAAACTATTCGAGATACCAATCTCGACATGGAAAGATGGCAATCTGCGAAGCGTGCCGGGCATGCGATGTCGGAAGTATCACGGAAGTACTTTGAAGTGCTGCATGGGGCGAGCGCTCGTGTACGGCATCATGTATGCAACGAAATTTTGCTGCGAATGCAGTTCTGGTTCCAGCTACCGGGTATGCTCATCTGTTGTGTATCATGAGATATCGATCCAAGTAAAGAGGAAATGTTCGTTGGTGAGCGAGGAGTGCCAGCCAGTCGGAAGACAGGGGGGCGTATATACCCATGACCTGTGACACGTCACTTACAGATCCCCTCACCTGGATTTGGATCTGTGCATGTCCGAACGTGCCCCATCTGTTTCGCTCATGTCGCGGGGATGCTTGTCCAGAGCCATGGGCCAACGATTGTCTCCGACAACCAAATGCAAGGCTCATAGAGGTGCTACAGATGTCACCATGCGCTCATTGTCATTCTCGTGTATTTGAGGTCCACCGCTCTTTGTCTTCCGACGATTGCGTCCTGCTCGATCGATCTCGTACACTTGTGATGACTTTTGGCAATACAAACTGTTGGGTGCATGGCAGTAAGCAACTGTTTGGGTCCTCACGACGATGCTCTTTTCAGCCACAAACAAATGGAGTGGGGGACGTCATGATCAGCAGCGCACATGAGATGGTGCATAACGCAAGGTGTTCAGTGACAAGGCCAGCCGATGTCGTCGTCGTCGTCGTTAGATGAGACCAGTGCGACAGGACTTGGAGACTAGGCTCGAGGTTGCGTCGGAGGAGCACATGGCGTATCGTGGTATGACAGTGACAGTAACTATCGCGCAGCTGTGATCGAAGGGTGGAGCACAGGCGAAACAAACTGAGGGCTCTCTGCAAGGATCTTCGCATCCAAACCATGGCCAGCAGGCATCCAGTGTTTCTTGCGCTCGATGCTGCTGTACCCACACACAGGGAGGTGAAAATGGGTCTCCGGGAGCGGCTTTATTGACACGTCTAATCAAACGAGCATGGCGAGGCTTGCCCTGAGGCTACGACTACGAGGTGGAGTGGAGGCGACGCCACAGTGGGTTGACAGCCCCTGCGCCATCAAAGTGCTTGGCGGGACTGCAACGAGCGGTGCACGCCCAGGAAATCAGAGTGACGGGACGTCAGGCGGTCAACTGGTGTTGTGCGACGCTGTGCTCTGTCGCATGGTGGTATTGCAGCGTGTGCGAGGCCATGGGATGTTTGGTGGGGTAACAACAGCTGCTTTGGGGGCTGAAATGAATGCATGGTTCCGGCGGAATGGTTCTGTCCGCGGACCAGGTCCTCGACGACGTCGTGCTGGAGGTGAAGCCTGCCGAAATCGTAGGCGCGCGCAATAGGCCATGGCAGGACGGCAGGATGGCGTGGTGGTGGAGGAGGAGGAGGAGGCGGGAAAGTGACTCGCGAGACTCGAGGATGAGCGCGGTCACGGAAACGAGACGAAACAATGAGGCCGGCGGGGGTGGCGGGCGCGGGCGCATTCATAGTTTGCGCATTTGAGTACCTGCGACGAGGCTTTCGGACGGCTGGATGGCGCAGGATGGCGCAGGATGGCCTTGTTTGGCACGTTTGGTTCCGATTTGGACGCGGTTTGATCGCCCGGCTAGCGGGAGCAGATCAGCATCTCGGGCAGGCACGACCCCCGATGGAGGAAGGTGCGACCATCCCTGCTGCGAATCATGGCCGCGCACACACATCGCCAAACATCCCCCAAACTGTCACTCACCTGTCACGCTCCAGAAAGAGGCTTGAGGCTCCCGCTACACTTTTCTTCTGCCCTCGCGCACCGCTCCACGTCCAAAAGCGTGCGCTGCTCGCTGTTGCCTAGCCGCCGTTGCTCGATGCGTCGTTTGCGTCTGTCTGCGCTGCCGGACCCGGCTGCCCGCGGCCCCGTGACGTCGCTGCGACCACAACCACAGCCATGGCTCGCAGACGCGCTATCGACCCAAGGACCATGCTCGCATTCGCTGTTTGAGAGAGACTTCCTGTGCGAGTCAAACACCTCGACAGGCCCGCGCCCCACTCGGCCCATGGTGCAACAGGGTTCGGCTGGTTGTGCATCGTCGTCGACCCCATCTGGCGACGGACATGGTTTGTTCCCACTGCTATTTCTGTAGCACTGGCGAACGCCCTCGAGTCCTTGTCCTCGTCCAAGAGCCCTTCATTTCACTGCTGCCGCGCTAGCCCGCTTCCGGCCCCAGACACAACACACACAGCAGCAAGGCTCCCGCTCCTGGACGCCGGGATGGCGCTGTCGCACAGAGCACCCACCGTCCAGCCACCAGCCCGGTTCTGTCCTGCTGCAGCTGTCTGCCGGGCATGCTTGCCTGAGCATGCCGTGGCCGCAAAGCCGTCAGCATGGCTCGGGGGCGCACAACACTTCACTTTGCCCGGAATGCCCTCCTCTTGGGTGACGAGCACAGCGGCGCACACACTCGTTTGCGCTGCGAGTCCCTCTCCGAACTCGCAGAACCTCCCCACGATATGCCGTCCCAGTGATTTCCGGTTGCCATATAAGCAATTATAGTGGTACTGTACCACAGCTCTGCGCAGATATGGTCCCACTCGCCATGCCTCCAGCTATCGCAGTTGTAATCCATTCCGCCAATCGCACTGACATACCGGCTTCTATTCTGTCATCACTCCCGTGTCATTACCTGCGCGCAGCGGGTCAACAAACCTTCATCGTAGAGCCTGCTGTAGCGGCATATGGCAAGGCTGGCTCCAAGAGACTCCCTCGGCAGAGCGCAACCAGCGACGCGCCAGGAAATCTCTTCTAGCCCCGCCAGTCCTTGCCCCGTTGCTGATGGCACCTTGACAGCTTACTGCGGCGCCCGTCGTGTGGGAGCGCAGATGAGGTAATTCTCCTCTAGCCTGTGTGATGCAGGCGACAGAATGGGCGAGAGACAGTTATCATCCTTGCTCGTTTCTGCAAAGGGTCACAAGTAGCAAGATCTGCGTCCACTCTGGCCTTGTAAATGGTGGAGACAGCGGCGATGCTCTGATGGCGCACCCGGCGTAAGGCCTGCAGCAGATCGCGCCGCTTCATCACCGGCTCGTGCCTCGAGTCTGCGGCGTAGTGCCATCCCCTCTGTTTCTTCGGCCGGCCTCCGTCAAGCCCAAGCCCGCCTTGTGCACGCTCGGAGAATATAGACCAAACCTTAACGCTTACCTGTCAAAAGCGCAGACGCTGTGCTAGACGCGCTTGTCTTTCCTCCGCGGGCGCTTGCTGGCATCCCCCTGGTGAATCTTCTGGGGCGCAAGATCGCGTTGCATGGATGAAGTACGGCCCGTTGCAGTTATGCTTTGCCTAGAAATGCCTCCTTTGCTCTCTGCTTCTTAAACGCCCTGCACCCTTCATCTCGGCCCTATCTGGCTTTTGCAAACCGCTGAGTGCTTGCGCCGGCTAACAAATCGTCTACCACTACATATTGCACCCATTTTGTACTTTTCTGGCCACTCCATCTTAACCTCTTTGCGCTTTACCACTGGTTGCCCACTGCTTCCGAACGACCGACAGCCGGCATATATCTGCGATATAAACCGTGGTTCTGCAACTTTTAGCTCACGCACCTCAACACGACCCTTGGCAATTATTACAACCAACAATTCAGTAAGTCCACTGAATGCTCCAATACATGTCGCTACCTGTGACTACTGCAAAAAAAAACTGTAGTTCCTGCGGTACTGTGGTCCACGCTCATCCGGCAACTGTGGTAGCGACTACGGAACCAAGTCTGACTTCAACATGGCCCACATTTTGCTTACCAGACTTGACAGAATTGATCGTATAAGATCAAGGCCACACTCATGGAATATCTTACTCTGCAAGATATTCCGCATCGCCACTACAACCCCCTGCACTCGCACAGCATGGCGTCTTCACAGTACACTGAGAGACGGATGGGTAGTTTGGCTGCGGTATGTGAATCTCCTCCTCCGCCTGTATCGCACGATGCAGTTGCTCGCGCCCCATTACACCTTCCTCCACTATCTTCTCTTGCTCCTTCTTCCTCCGATTCGGGCCAGGAGAGCACCACTGAACCACGCTCTTCCTTCCCCACAACATGGCACCCCTCCTACCATCCCCTTGCCTCAGACGTAACAAACTCTACACGTCGAAGGTTTTCTCAAGAGGCCGAACATACCTACCTTCAGAATCGCGAACAGAACACATACAACGAGAACGCCATTCGCGACACGTTCCTAATGAATCTACAGAACCCCAACTCTCGGAGTTCACCACCGATCCAGCCCAACGAGCGTGGATACGCCGATAAGCTTCCTTCCTTCTCAGAGGTATGATATTTTCTCCTCGCAATTTCATGGGCTTACTGACGTGCAAGTTTCTCGACACAACGCGCGCGGATCACACGCCACCGCATACACCATCACGAAGACAAGGCTCACATGACGAATCTCCGGGTGGTGCGAGGCTTCAATTCGATGAAGTTTCATGGCAAGAAAAAAGCCACCGCCGGATTGACACCCTCGGCGACATCTACGCACAAACCGGCCGTGTGAACGGTTCGGAAGTGCATCCTCAGGACCACAGGCGCATGAGCAGTGTCGCTGATCCTGCACTTACAAGACGTAACTCACCAGCATATGCACCTGCACCTACGCAACAGCACAGGCCAAGCTATTCTTACCCAGCGCCGCAGGTGCAGGCTCCGTACGCTACACACATGCGACACCACTCATCCCCTGCTCCACCGCAGCAACCCGTTTACCGGCACTCTCCATCGCATCAAGGTCTAGCTGCCCCTGGCGCATATCCTCCGCCCGCCCCACCAAACGGCTCAGTTCATGTACACAGGCCAAGTTACTACCAAGAGCATGCACCTGCTCCAGCTTATGCGTACGGGGCACCTTACGCCGCTGCAGCTCATCCTGGCTACGAGAATGGCTACGGAGAGGTCCGCTTCCAGCAGCATGTTGGCGCGGATCCCAACAATTTCAACAGGAAACGACGCGGTAATCTCCCCAAGGAGTCGACCAACATGCTCAAGCAATGGTTTTCGCAGCATAGGTCACAGCCGTACCCCACAGAAGATCAAAAGATCGAGCTGTGCAACATGACGGGTTTGACCATGAATCAGGTATGTTCGATGTCCCTTTTGCCTAGTGTTTGACAGCGAAGACTACATCTGCCAGTGTCAGCTTTGCTCTGGAACACTGTTGCTGTCTGTCGTCAATCAGTGTCAACGACTGTCTGGCCCTCATCGTCGCCGTCACATGTACATTGCTAACAATCAAAAGGTCTCGAACTGGTTCATCAATGCTCGGCGCCGAGCCCCACAAAAAGAAGCACGCGAGCGTGAAGCCAATGGTGGTCGATCTGCAGAGGAGCGATAGGCCTGTTGGCCACTCCGAACCGGTCGATATTCATGCTGCAGCCATGGAGGATGATTGCATGGACATGCAGACCGTCCAGGCCTCATCCCAACGTTGAAGCTAGTCGCATCGTACCACGACTCAACAATCTTCCAGTACACTCGACTTTCTCGGACCTCATGTTGCTGTCGATCACCACTTTCTTTCTGGGCATCGGTCTCCACTGGCGGATCTACCTTTTATTTCTTGATTTCATTTTGTCATTAACTGTCACCGCACGCATCACCAAACTGGATGGTATGCATGGCATGGCTGGAAACAGGATGGCGTTCAGCAGCATCTGCATGGGCGCATTCTATCTTCAAAACAATACCCCTGGGTTGTACATCGGGTCTCCTTACGGACATTGGGAAAGGCGTCTCGGCTTCTTCCCCGTCACAAGACGCTGGCTCTGGGAATTTCATTGCGTCTATTCTGCATTAGGTCCGGGAAAGTCTTTTGATTAGGTTAACAATCGATGTATTACTATCTCATTACCATTGTTGTCATGGTGAACCTTCTCGTGCATGCCAGCCACTAACTCCCCCTCCCATGAAGTCGGACGGCAAACCAAACAATGCCATGGCACCTTTACCTTTCCGCCACACAGGTAAGTTTGCCCGCCTCTCAAAACATGAAACACCCGCATCACTCATGGCGCACCCGCTGGCGCTGTCCAAACCAGGACTATCGAATCCCCCAACTGAACCTAACGAGTGTAGTAAACGCAACGCACGCACCAGCCTCGCACCCATTTTCAGACACAAGACCCAACCCTTTCCCATCGCTCTGAAACTTTACAGCGCAAGACGTCTGCTTTGGCGAAACACCGCGACTCCGGCGTTTCACCTGCCAAACCTTGTGGGAGATTTGACGCACAGCAAACGGGTGCTAGGGTACATGGTAGTTGCGCGTATGCACGCATGCATAGCACAAACGTTTGATGCGAAACATGTCAGGCTAGAAAAGTTCCCGTCCGTCGCTGTTCGAGCATGGCCCTTGGTGGGTGTGTCCTGTGGAAACATTGCCGGCTACTTTCATTTCACTGCGTTTCTCGTCGGGGCAGCATGACAGTTACTGCTACCTCAATCGTGCCTCGAGACGAAGCTGCGTTCTTCTTTTTCGAACCCCATTTACGTTTATTTACTAATCTCCTTGGCCGGTTTCCACTCGCTTCGTTGCTGCTTATGGCGCCCCCAAGTCTACCGCGATATGTCGCCTGTCTAGCTACGGAGAATATGGCGCCGCGTTAGACTGCGAGTCGAGGCGGTGATCTCCACTGGGGTGCGAGGTCGAGATGTGCGCGCGCGCACTAGGTGCAAGGGCGTAGGGTAGTCGCGAAGAAGCGGTGCGCGGGGTTCAGGGGGGAAATTGGTAGCGAGATGGGTCGCGGGCCGGGATATGTCGGTCGGGACGATCAGTCATGGGGATTTCCTTTTTCCTTTCTTCTTTCTGTTTTGCTACTTTGTGGGAGCGAGGGAGGGATGGGGTGCCTTGTTTGGCTTTTCGGCATGTTATTTGCCGCGAATTTGTTGGTGTATGTCATGTGATTTACTCATCTCTCGCAACGACGTTGAATCACCTACCCTCGCGGGGGGTTGTGTGTTTTTTTTTGTTTTGTTTCTAGTTCGGTAGACTACGGATCGGATATAT
>Ga0265780_10011582_pt1 | contig 10414 bp, 16 predicted proteins | sample P1T30metagenome_FD_192432 | JGI IMG/M metagenome (GOLD analysis project Ga0265780, IMG submission 192432) | Plant litter microbial communities from East Loma Ridge, Irvine, California - P1 T30 | ecosystem: Environmental > Terrestrial > Plant litter > Unclassified | place: USA: California... | reverse complement strand
GTGTCGGAAGGAATGAAGGTTGTTGCGGCCGGGCGGTGTGTTTGTGGTTCAGACTTGAGGGGCAAGCGGCTTCCTTTCAACAGATTAAATAACACACCCATCGTCATACACCATACCAAAACTCTCGGTTCGACCTGTATGAAGCCAAGTCCACCATATCTTTCAAGACACAATCGCCATGAGCACATCGTACCGTAGAACCGCAGACCTCATCAAAAGAGCCCATCACCAATGCGGCATCTGCATTCCCATCCAAAATGTCATGTTTGAAAACTAACAAACTTCGCCATGAACTAGATTTCCAGTACGCCAGGAAGGAAAGCGAAGCAACGACCCCTCTCCCGCTCGTAAAGCTGGAATGCGCTCTGGTACGTTATACGCGCCCAGTCAGCCGTCAGCAACCCCAGCCCTACGACATGCATATACATGCACCAATCAGAACCCAGCATTCTTCTCCACTCAGAGACGCACTACGCACATTATTGCCCAACAAGGCTACGAGCCAATCCAGCTCTTCTCTCAAACCTCACGCTCGCAGATATCTCGCCCTACAACTATGCGCACATGCACCTGCACACACCCCTGCCCCTCCTACCCAATGCAGCAAAGTCAGCAGCCAGCGCAGGCATGTCAGCACTGCAAGTGTTTGGTGTGCGGGGTTAGATAAGCCGTCGCCGCGAAGGGTTGGAGGAGAGTCAGCGGTTTGGGGGGCGGTGGGGTCTGTGCATGCATAAGTGTTGCGGAGAGCGATTTTGGTAGCGGTGTTCTGTGTCAATGGTGTTGTGGGAAGAGTGTTGGGTGAGTTAGTTGAAGTAGGATGAACGTCTGGTTGAGGGATGGGATAAGGAAAGTCATTGGGGCACCGAGTACAGTGGTCCTTGGGGTAGTCTCGATTGCTCTCGAGGGTCTCATGCTCTTGGACTGTACTGGTAATTGCGTACTCGGTAGCAAGCTCAAACGCCAGACGATCCTAGAGATGCACGAAGCATTGCTTCCCACAAGGCCTCCCTCTGAAATGCAGCGTTTGACACCTTGACTTCATGCACTCATACCAAGCATTCTGCAGGTATGTCTCAGTCCGGCATGCGAAAGTGTGTGATCTAGATGCTTTGATATTGCTAACTGGACCCCACGTCCAACACAAGACGACCGCGTCATTCAATGCAGTTCAGTGCATCAGGTGTGAATCCTAGAAGTGCGTGTTTTGCCGTTCCTCTGTAGCCAGTCTCCGTATATACTGTTCTCATTCGGTCTCACCGCCAGTACTGCCGCGGATGCTGCTGCCTAATACCCTGCGGTACATGTACTCTCCAGACCGCATTAAGCCGATATACCTTGATTCGCCGAACGGTAGCTTTGAGTGGAAATACGGGACGGCATGGCCGTGGGCAGAGACGCGGTTGTTCGTAATTGGTAATAAACGTCCTCAATCCCAATCGCTATCTTCCTCGTCGCCAGTCGTTTTGCCCTGCCTTATCTTGCTAGTACTTGCATCTGTATCATCCTTTCTCTTCTGCAGACGTTGGTCGTTCAACTTGACCGCTCCGAGCTCCACTAGGAGTTTCTCCAGATCTGCAGGTGAAGTCAGCGTGTCGTTCTCGTAGTGTCAGTGAGTAACCATTGCAACAGCTTGTGGTCGAGGCAGCGTGTTCCAGACCATGCTTCGCGGCATTCAGAGATTGCAACGTACCTTGCGTGCTAGTCCTCACACCACCTAGTTCCTTCAGCGTAACAATCTGCCTCTTGATGTCCCCATCCTTGTACACCAACACCGTCGGCGTATTCTTATCCGGGTACCCCTCAATACATAACTCCGCCCTCATCTGGCAGAACTTGACATCGCCAAATCGCTGCGCCAACTCCCTCCATATCTCAATCAAGACGCGCGACTCTGTGTTCGTGCCTTGCGAGGATGTGAGCAGCACGAACACATATGCTTTTTGTGATGCCTCTGTAACGTCGCGCGAGTAGTCTGGTTTCTGCAGGTGGTAGATTTGGTTGTAAATTGATGCGGCGGTGGTGGTGGACAGTTCGGCCATGCGTTTCTGCCTGCATGCGGTGTCAGACACAGTCAATGGCTCAGGGTGGTAGGCTGCAGTACCGATATGACTCTAAGAAGTCTTCGTCTTCTTCGTCTTCTAGGTCTGCTAGTTCTTCGAGGTCTTTGCCTTCGAGGCGATTTTCGTGGGCTAGTCGGCGGGCTTCTTCGAGAGCTTCTTGGATCATGGGGGTGGGCGAGGGCGGCTTTTCTGGGATCACGCCGTGCTTTCGAAGGATATCGTTCCTGATGTTCGAGTCAGTGGGCGCTAGGTGATGGTGTACTTCATGTTTTAATGCTCACCATTCCGTGTCTGCGTTTGGGTCATCCACCGGGACTTCGACGGGCATGTCTGGCATCTGCATGGTTGCTGAAGGGAGCTGTGTGTTGGACGTGGGATGTAGTTCAAGTAGAAGTAGCCGTAGCTGGAGAGCCTGTGAGATGAGCTGTGGAAGACGCGCGGCGCAATTGTGGTGATGCCTGGAATCGCTGGTGGAACTTTTCGAAGCTCTTCGGACCCCTGTAGATCTACCCCACTTTCGCGGGGTCTAGTGCCATGACGTACGCGGCTCATCTGTAGTTGCTTGGACAAGATTGGTACTGACCTTCAGGTATCTTTATGGTTGGGAAAGTCATCTGTCTACAGAGGTTGAACGTTGGAACATCAAGTAGGCGTTCAAAACCTAGGCAAAAAAGCTCTTGGCAAACCTGAGAAATATGAAAAGAATGTGTAGTATTGCGTTGTACAGGCTCCGTCCTGTCACTCCATGTACATTTCTCTGACCCGAGCCGCCTCGCCGTCCTGTTCTGCCCACCTCCAGACTCAATCTAGATGTTGTATGTCTTTAGAAGAACTTCCCCTTCTTGTCCACAGTGCTGTGTTCCAAGACAGTCTCATGCTCCTGCTCATCAAACACACCAGGACGTGTAACATGCATAGGTACGGGACGATCGAGAGCCGTGAAGCGATGGCGGCTGAACTTCGATAAAAGGAAGAGAGATCCAATGCGGAGACCGCATGCGCCAAAAGCCCAGAGTAGACCTCCAACAGGCGCTGCGACGAAAGCACCTAGACATGCTTAGATCTCGCAACGTATTATTAGCGAGAAGAGATGACTTACCGAAAGCACTCCAGTCATTTGCGTACAACCCATTCTCCAACAGCAACAACTTGCTCGCCTTGTCCACATCTCCATCATAGTACACCAAACCAAACAGGAATATCGTGAAGATTCCGCCCAGCCCACCACACACAAAGTCAAATCCACGGTACCAGTAGAACTTCTCGCTCAGTCCAATGACCAAGCACGGCACAACGGCCGCACTGACCAGATCGCTGATCAAGAAGATCTGGAGAATATCCGGGCTGCGCAACGCAACCACCACGACGGGGAAAATCAGCGCGACGACGAAAGCCCGAATGACCCAGATATTCAACTTGTTGCGGAACAAGTCGTTGCTCCCCGTGCTCACCATCGCACACTGGAAACTGTCGAACGCAGCTGTGGATAGCGAGACAACCATAACCAGCACAACGCCCACGACCCACGCAGGCAATTGCTGCAGCAGCAAAAACAGCGCAACATATCCGCCCTCCGGATCGCCAAGATCGTACGCGCCTGACCAAGCCGCCAACAGTCCTGCAACACCCACAAGCGTCAGGATGATCAACACACATACACTCGCGAGACTGACACCGATCCACAAATCCTTATCCGTGCGCGACGCAAACGTACGCATCCAGAAACCAGACAGGAAGAAGTCGTTTGTCAGGATCGCGACGGGAAGGATGTAGATGAGTTGCCAGCCGAGTAAAGAGGGCTTGAGATAGCCGGATTGCTCGATAAGGGAGCGGTCGATGTTGGTTTCGATACCGACGGCGATGCACCCGAGAATTATGAGGCCGAGCACCATGGCGCCTTGGATGTTGTCGGTTATGAAGGAGACTTTGAAGCCGCCAAGTGCTGGTGAAGTGTTAGCCGAATCCTGCGAGAGCTGGGAAGAAAGAACTTCTTACAAGTGTATATGGTTGTGACAGCGCACTGTACAATAACGACCGGCAAACCGTTGAGTCCAGTGAGGAGATTGACAATCTGCTGCAGTGCCGAGAGCTCAGCAACCATGTACAAGAAAATGGTGATGAGCGTGCACGCGCTCAGAAATAGGCCAGCCACAGCGCCATATCGCTGCCTCGTCCATTCGGTCAGGACGAAGCCTTCGGGGCATTTGCTTCTGATGATAGGCCCCAAGGCGCCAAAGATCAGGAGCGGTAGTGCAGACGAGAAGGCGTACACCAACAGGCCCTGGACACCTGCGATGGTCGCGATTTGCGGATAGGTAAATAAGATGCCGGAACCAAGAGCTATTAAGCAGGGAGGAAACTACGTCAGCTGGATGTCTCGAAGGGGATGGAAGGAAATGGGGAGTAGCGGCAGCACGTTCCTCACGCAAGTATTATCTTGATCGAGTTCTGACGGTACTTCTCAGCTCCACCATGATCAGACGGAAGCACCACACTTTCGTCTGACCACGATGTCGCGCCCGCAGTGTAGCCGCACAGAAAGCTGCTCTCACGAATATAGCATTCGCAAGAACAGCTCCTGTGAGAGATCTCAAATACGAACCTTGGGGATATCGGACTCTCGACCGAAAGATACTATGCGCAATGCATTCCGAGTGGGAAGTTTGTTCGATACTGCCGCTGCTCCTTCACACGTGTCGAAGACACTCACCCGATGCGATGAAGTTGAGAGCAAGCGGAAAGCCTAGCACATCGTTAGCTTCACTTCCATGTTGATGTCTGAGGAAGCGCGAGGTTTGTGCGAGCACGTCTTGATGTAGTGTTTCCTGACCCTTTTGTGTTCGATTACTGCTCAGCCATTCGAGCTTCGATTGCTTGCGCAGCCGCCATGCGACGTAGCACCCGACAACTCTGTGCATGCCATTAGCTTCCTTCCAAGTTCACGCCCCATACCATCTGAACTTACAAGAACGCCGCATATGTGACGTATATGATGGCGTTTGACGCCGGAGTAGAAGGGGTGCCCATTGTGCTTCACTCAATGATAATCGAGTTGTGAATAAAGATGTTGAATATGTAAGGGAAGGTGCAGCGAAAGTTTGCGGGATATGCAGGGTAAACCAAACAGTGGGAAAGTTTTGCTTTTCGGTCTAAACCCCGCGCGTGACTAGCGGCGAGGCGGAAGATGATGTCAAAACGCTTAGAAAGCGTTAGTCTTTGGATGGCATGTTCGTGGGGGCAACATTTTGGGAGTGAGAAGATGGATTCTAGATGCATTGATTGTTCATGTTCGCACGAAGCATCTGGACCGAAACGAACACCTCGGCCGGTGCACGTCGCAGGTTCCCTTTGAGCTTGGAGGTTGTTCGACGGCAAAAGAGGCGAGGTTCTGGATGATTTGACAAGAAGTTGAAGCCGAATATGAACGTGCTTCAACTGTCGCGAATAGTGTGAATATACGATGGCTCATAACCATGGACAAGAAACGCCGTATCGCTCCATAACGCAACGCAAGAAAATGCCACACGAAGTAGAAGTCCTTCCTTTCCTTCAACAACAATTTTGCGCCATCATCGTCATTTTCGCAGCCCCTACAGCTTCCAATGGGCCACCCTTATGCGTCTTACTACCACGCATGCCTGTCCCAATTCGGATCTGCCATCACTGTTAGCCGTATCTCTGATCCTTCTCGTCCTCTACTCACCCTGCACAAACGCCGCGAGCACTTTACTCCCCGTCTGCAGCAGTGGATGCCCAACCACAATCTGCAAGAATCTCTGGAGCCCCTCCCTACGATGCTCAATCACGTCGTCGGAGAAGCGGTTCGTCAGGACCTTGCCTGGCAGCGGTGGTATAGTGACGCGCGCGCTCTCGCGCTCCAGTATGTCGCGGAAGGCTTCGAAGTCGCTGTAGCGCCGGCGCACGGTGGAGGATTTGAGCTTGAAGGCGGGGATGTTGGTGCGCATTACGATTTCGTAGGTGGTGTACATGCCGCGGCCGACGCCTGCTCTTCTATTAGCATAACATCTATGTAAGGAGGTGTTCTGGCGACTCACCATGCGTCATTGGATTGCGGACCTGCGCACGCGATCGTCAGCACGGTCGAGGTAGGAGTAGAGCCTGGCGGTACGTACCTCTATCTCGAGGAAGTTCTCCGGAGGGCCGTACAGCTCCTCAAAGGACTGCGACCGCGCATCTGGTAGCGACTGCATGGTTAGGGTGTCTGGACGTGTGGGGAGGAAGAATGCGCGCGAGTGGTGGTGAATGGCGGGGCTAAGGTCGCGCCAGGGCTCGCGAACTGTTGGCCCGACAGGTTGGACGCGCACGTGCGAATAGGTGGTTCGACAGACGCCAACGAGATGTTACAACAGCACAACGTAACGCATACCACGTTGGCAAGCCTTGACGTATTTGACATTCAATTATGTCCGTTGGTTATCGACCACGTTTGTTCGCCCTGTGCGTTTGATATGAGGCTCTTCAAGGTAACAATTGCGTCAATTGCGCTCTACGATTTTCATGAAGAGAAGGCTGTGAGGACAGCCTGTGAACAACGCAAGTCAAAGCCTGAATGATAGATTATGTCATGTCATTCCATTAACTATGATACACTAGTTCAGCATACTCTTTAGAGAGTACTGGGGTAATCGTTGAAGTCATTCCTTGTGTGTCCCTGTGTGACTATGTCACCTCCTCCACTCCAGCGTAACGCTTACTGGTAGGTCTGGTTGCCGCCGACAGTCTTGGAGCCGTCGAGGTCAGAGTCGACGCGAGGGTCGAGCTTGTTCATCATATCGCTGTTGTGTGGTCCAGCAGTGGTGTTGGAGTTGCCGCTGCCAACAGTGGTGCCGGCGTGAGTGCCGTGGCTACCAGTCAGGCCGCCAGTGTGGGTGCCAGTGTGGGTGCCAGTGTGGGTGCCAGTGTGGGTGCCAGTGTGGGTGCCGTGGCTGCCAGTGAGACCTGATGAACCAGTTGAGCCGTACTGGCCAGCGCCAATTCCACCAGCACCTGAAGTGTTGCCAGCAGCGCCGTAGCGGTCAGAGTCGACGCGAGGATCGGCCTTGTTCATCATGTGGCTGTCGTGGGGACCAGTGGGGTCAGAATAGCCCGTGGTTCCATGGCTACCGGTCAAGCCTGAGCCAGTAGTGCCGTGAGTGCCGTGAGATCCAGTGAGACCTGAACCAGTCGTACCGTGTGTGCCAGTGAGACCTGACGAGCCCGTGTTGCTGTATCCGCCTGCACTTGCGGTGTTGCCGGCAGCACCGTAACGGTCAGAGTCGACGCGGGGGTCAAGCTTGTTGGCCATCTTCGAGTCGTGAGGGCCTGTGGGGTCAGAGTAGCCAGTGGTGCCGTGGCTGCCAGTGAGGCCCGAGCCAGTAGTTCCATGAGTACCGTGGGAACCAGTCAGTCCTGAACCGGTGGTGCCGTGGGTACCCGTGTGAGTGCCAGTGCTTGAGCCGTACTGTCCAGCACCGACGCCGCCTGCACCTGAGGTGTTTCCTGCAGTGCCAAGGCGGTCAGAGTCGACACGAGGGTCAGCCTGGTTAAGGGCGTGGGAGTTGTGAGGGCCGGTTGGGTCGGTGCCATGAGTAGTGTGGCCTAGACCTCCAGTGGTCCCATGAGTGCCAGTGTGAGTGCCCGTGGTGTGAGTGCCAGTAGTGTCGTGGGTCTTGTCCTTGTGGAGGACGTTGTCGACCTTGGCCTTGATTTCTACGTGGAAACAGTCAGCCTCAGGCTTCAGATCAGAAGCTGGCAGATTGACTTACTATCGGCGATTCCAGACATGATAGATTGTTGTTGGTTGATTGGTTGATTGATTGGTGGTTTGAGGAGTATTGCTTGTGCTTGTGAGAAGGTGTGGTTGTTGTTGATGTGATAGAGAAGCCGTGAGAGCCGTTGCCTGCTGTTTATATATACACTGGAGGCAGGAACAGCAGGGCCTCGACGTCATGCTTGCCATTCACGTTGTACAAACGAGAGGGCGGCCAAATCCCTGTTTTGTGAATGCTTGTTGCAATTGCCTGTCTCCATACGGCAAATGCGTAGTCAATCAAACGCATGGCAGGGTGATACTGCCGCGTATACAGACAGGCAACGTCATAAGCACTGAAACAGACCCACTAAGGCCCTGGATGTATGGCAGGGGCTTCAAGGCCGTAAGTCGGTACTTTCCCCACATCAGCTTACCACAAGCCTTACAGAGTAGAAAGCATAGCAAACCTCGAAGTTGAACTACGACAGCCACATCACGCGGCAATTCAGTCCAGCGGCTGGCGGCTGCTGCCATTCGACACCGCTGCGTCACGCGGGCCAGGAAAATGGGGAAGAAAGACAAGACAGAAGCTTAGCCGCCGTGCCCGCACCCTGTTTTGAGTCTATCTTGCATCAGACGCGCATGCAGACATCGGATCGGCTGAAAGTCGTGTAGAGCGCAGCCACATGTGGCGGTGCCAAACAGGTTACAGGTTTGTTGCGAATATGATCCGTAGGCCTAGGCTTGCGTAGGATCGAGATGTCATGGCACGCGGGGCAAAAGGACTTCATGAAGAATTCTTTGACGTTCTCGGATAGGTGGACATTTGCGGAATTACCAGGATACGAAAATTGTTTCTGGAAGTCGTTAGTCGTACGTCACCATTCGTCATTTCTGACAACGTACATTTGCATCTTGGCCCTTGCGTGATGGATGTTTCTGATTTCCATGGACTCTGGAAGCTTGCCGTCGTCGTCAACATGCCGCGGAATGGAGTCCGGAGCTGTGAAGCTTTGACCAGAATGACAATGACGTAGAGCATGAACACATCCCACTAACAAACAATCCTCCCTTGCTGACCATCACGACTCGTCCACACCTGCATCCTGTGATCTACATCGGTCCGAAGCACCCGCCGCAATCTCACAATCATGTCAGCATCAGAGCGCGTCCAGAAGAAGGTGAAGGAGGTCGCGAATGAGGACCTCGTTCAGGCCAAAGAGCTCGCCAAGGATGCCTTTCGCTCAGCTGCGTACCTCTACCCCTTCAAGGTGCGCACAAGGAATTTATATCTTGTTGACAGTGAAGTGAACTGACGGATTGATAGGGCATTCTCTTCTTCCTTTCTAACCGCACACTATGGAAGCCTCTCGCGGCGAAGCTGGTGCCCACAATGTCCCTCGGCCTTGGAGTGACCGCCTTCATGTTTGCTGTCACCTACGTCCCTCAAGCTGCCATGCTTACCATCTTCAACGGCCCGCTCGCTATCTTCACGACCGTACTCCTAGTTCTCAGCGAAGCTTCGACCATCTTCTCTGTCCTGAGCAAGAACTTCCTCATCGATGACGCTCTCATCGACACATTCGATGGCACACTCCTCGTGCGCGACCTCAACTCACTGGTAGCGAATGAGCGCCAGGTCAAATCCGGAAGCGACGCTGTGGGCAAGCTGGGCAAACTTGTGTCCAAGCCCTTCGCCAAGTTCACGCCCGCGGCCATCATCCGCTACTTCATGTACCTACCGCTCAACTTCATCCCCATCGTTGGCACCGTGCTCTTCGTCATTCTGCAGGGTCGCAAGTTTGGGCCCACTGCGCATGCGCGGTACTTCCAGCTCAAGCAGATGAAGAAGCAGGAGAAGGAGGAGTTTGTTGAGAAGCGCAAGGCTGCGTACGCCAGGTAAGGCTTACCCAATCATAGATGCAGCCAACTGCTAACATTCTACTAGCTTCGGTGTCCCAGCTGTCCTCCTCGAGCTCGTCCCAATCGCCGGCATCTTCTTCTCTTTCACGAACACTGTCGGCGCAGCACTGTGGGCTGCTGATATGGAGCAGAGCCAGCAGAGCGGCGGAAGCTCGACTGCGCCCAACCTGCGCAACCAGGCTGACCGTGCCAGGAAGGAGTTGTGAGAATATCTTGGCGCGAAGACCCACGTTTCTTTGATATGGCGCTGACGGCGTTAAAGAAGTTCATATGAGATGGCTTTGGTATGTGGGCCTTGCAGAGAATATCGATACCCATGGAAGCCTCCGTAGGCACGTGGCAATCTTCTGGGATACCCGTGACATTCCTCCGAAGAGCTGACGGCTCGAGCCCGGTCGTAAACGCAACGCTTGGGGATTGTGGCATGTCTTCGAGTTCATATTGTCGCTTATAATAGGAACCCGAGACAATGATCTTATTCTTACCACCACTGCTCCATACAGACATATCTGTGCTCGTAACATTGGTGACGATCAGCTGGAGATCAAGATCTGAATACTGATAACCTTTTCGAAACAGGACCCAACGTGCACGCACTGCATCGGAACATCTTCAAAGAGTCAAGATCGGACGAGAATAATTAGATTTATCTCGCGGTCCATGGGACGCATTGCATCAA
>Ga0265780_10011580_pt1 | contig 10415 bp, 6 predicted proteins | sample P1T30metagenome_FD_192432 | JGI IMG/M metagenome (GOLD analysis project Ga0265780, IMG submission 192432) | Plant litter microbial communities from East Loma Ridge, Irvine, California - P1 T30 | ecosystem: Environmental > Terrestrial > Plant litter > Unclassified | place: USA: California... | reverse complement strand
AGGCCTCGACGTCGACGCCCGCCGGGGGCGCGACGACCCCCTCCGTGGCCAGCAGGGCGTCGTCGACGTCGTACCCGGCGTCGCGGAGGCATCCGCCGAGCAGGGCCGCCGTGCTGCCCGACGCGGACGTCGGCGTGCTCGAGCCCGGGGTCGGCGAGGCGTCCGGCGCGCAGGCGGCGAGCGCCGGGACGAGCAGCGCGGCCGCGATCAGGAGTCGGGTCGCCGAGGAGGCGCGGTGCCGGGAGGCGCGTCGGCGCGGGGTGCTGAGGGGGAGGGTCATGGGGATCCTTTCGTCGGGGCCGTCGGTCGGCCGGTCCCCAGTCGAGCGGGGCGGCCGTTGCGTCGACGCGCAGCCGACGGACAGATCCGCGAAACATCGACTCGCTACGGTGGAATGCGACATACCGACGAGCGGGAGGCGGGAGATGAGGGTCCTGGTGGTGGACGACGAGCGGGCGCTCGCGGATCTGATCGCGGCGGGCCTCACCCGGCAGGCGATGGCGGTCGACGTGGCCTACCGGGGTGACGACGCCGACGAGCTGCTGGCGGTGAACGACTACGACGTCGTCGTGCTCGACCGCGATCTGCCGGGGATGCACGGCGACGCCGTGGTCCGCGCTCTGACGGCACGGGGGGATCCCACGCGCATCCTGCTGCTGACCGCCGCCGGCGACCTCGCCGATCGCGTGGGCGGTCTCGAGCTCGGCGCCGACGACTACCTCGCCAAGCCGTTCGAGTACTCCGAGCTGGTGGCCCGGGTGCGGGCGCTGGGTCGGCGCGCGGCGCCGGCCGTCCCGCCGGTGCTCCGCCACGGCGACCTCGCGCTCGACGCGAACCGGCACCTCGCCGTCCGCGCGGGGCTCGATCTCGGGCTCTCGACGAAGGAGCTCCTCGTGCTCGAGACCCTGATGCGCGCCGACGGGCGTCTCGTCAGCGCGGAGGAGCTGCTCGAGAAGTGCTGGGACGCGAACGTCGACCCCTTCACGAACGCGGTCCGCGTGACGGTCAGCAAGCTGCGGCGGAAGCTCGGCGACCCCGACCCGATCCGCACGGTGTCCGGGCGCGGGTACCAGCTGTGCTGACCGGCCGGGCACGGCTCGATCCCCGTCGGTGGAGCATCGGCCTGCGCACCGCGGTCGTCTTCGGGGTCGCCTTCGCCCTCCTCTGCTCGCTCGTCGTGCTCGGCGTCGCGGTGGCCACCTCGCAGGGGGTCGCCCTGACGCTCGAGGCGCCCGGCGGCTCGGGGTCGGCAGCGGAGCGCACCCCGGGGTCGACGAGCGACGTCCCCGGTCAGGGCGGCGCGATCGCGCCCGGGCCCGCCGGCGCGGTCGGGTCGGACGACTCGGTGCCCACCGTCGTCGCCCGGGTGCTGGCCCGCCAGCAGCTCATCTGGTCGAGCGTCGGCGTGGCGGCCGCGGCCGTCGCCGCCGGCGGCGTCGGCTGGGTCGTCAGCCGGCGGATGCTCCGCCCTCTCGACGACATCGTCGAGACGACGCAGGCGATCACGGCCCGGACCCTCCACGAGCGGATCGCCCTCGACGGACCGCGCGACGAGCTCGCCCGGGTCGCCGACACCATCGACGACCTCCTCGACCGGCTCGAGCGCTCGTTCGAGGCCCAGCGGAGGTTCGTCGCCGACGCCTCGCACGAGCTGCGCACCCCGCTCGCCGTCCAGCGCGCGGCCATCCAGATCGGTCTCGACGATCCGACTCCCGCCGGGCTGGCCGAGACCCGCGAGCAGCTGCTCGAGGCGAACCGGCGGACCGAGGCGCTCATCGACGGGCTGCTCACGCTCGCGACCGCGGACCGCGGTCTGGCCGGCGACGAGCGGGTGGTCGAGCTGGGCGAGCTGGTCCCCGAGATCGCGACGGGTCTGATCGACGAGGCCCGCGCCTCCTCGGTCGACGTCGTGATCCTGCGGGGCACCTTCCGGCGGGTCTCGGGTGATCCCGTCCTCATCGCCCACCTGGTGCGGAACCTCGTGTCGAACGCCGTCGAGTACAACGAGCCGGGCGGGCACGTCCGCGTGCTCGGCACCGGCGAGGCGGTCGTCGTCGTCGAGAACACCGGCCCGGTCGTGACCGCCGAGCAGGCCGTCACCCTCACCCGGCCGTTCACACGCGTCGACCGTCACGGCGGCACCCGCGGCCGAGGAGGCGCGGGCGAGGTCGCGCACAGCGGCCTGGGTCTCGCCATCGTCGACTCCATCGCACGCGCGCACGGGTGGCGGGTCGTGATCGAGCCGCGACCGGGCGGGGGGCTCCGCGTGACCGTGGGGTGACGAGCGGGGCGTCGCCCCGGAGTCATCCCCGGGAGGTGATCGCGCGCCCGTCCGCCTCGCCGTCGAAGACCCAGCGGAGGTCGGCGTCGCCGAGCACGGTGCTCGCGGGCACGGCCACGGGGGCGTGCCACCGCACCCGCCAGGCGGGTCCGAGGCCGAGGGCTCCGTCCGACCGGAGCTGCACGGCGGCCGAACGACCCTCGCGCGAGAGGGTGACGGAGTCGACGATCAGCCCGGGGGCGGCGACCCAGCGACCACCGGGCGCCTGCACCTCGGTGATGAGCGCCTCCTCGGGATCGTCGACGACCCGCGCGTCGAACACGGTGCCGACCGGGGCGATGAGGTCGAACCGGCCGTCGAGCCGGTCGATCGAGGCGGTCGCCTCGACGACGAACGGCACGGGGGTCGTCGTGCCTCGCAGCACGACGATCGGCTCGTCGGGGCTCACGGCCGTGAGTCCCCCCTCGCCCTCGACGCGGGTCGGAGTCCCGCCCCGGGCGTCGAAGTCGCCGGAGTCCGACGTGCCGGTGATGCGGTGGCGCAGCGACTGCGTGCCGGGCGCCGCGTCGTGCGGCGTGACGACGTCGAGCGACCAGCGCAGCACGCCGTGCCGGGGCGACGTCCAGTCGGCGGACCCGTCGTCCGACGGCGCCCACGTGTAGCGGTACGTCGTCCCGTCGGACGAGCGCTCGCCCGTGAGCCGCATCCCCCGGCCGTCGGGCAGATCGCCCGCCGTGTGCCGGCCTCGGATGACGTCCTGCCCGGCGGCGAACGTCGTGCCGGTCGGTGCCGTGACCGTCACCGTGCCGGTGGGGCGGGTCAGCGACCCGGCGGCGACGGAGACCGCGACGGGGACCTCCGTGGTCTCGCCGCGGGGGAGGGCGACCTCGGCCGACGGCAGAGGGGCGAGCGCACCGTGATCGGCGGCCGAGGTCGAGACCGGGACGCTCGTCGAGGCCAGGAGGTCGGCCCCGGTCGACGTGCGGAGGGTCGCACGGCCGTCGTCGAGGAGCGAGTCCGCGGCGGTGTCGTCGTCCACCGCGAAGGAGACGCGCAGATGGTCGCCGGCTCCCGGCCCGAAGGTCAGCGCGTCATCGCCGGCCGGGGCCGACACGGTGACCCGACCGCGGTCGTCGTCGTAGTCGGTCGCGACGTCGGCTCGTCGGTGGTCGTCGCTGGTGCGTCGGACCTCGACGTCGGCGATCGTCGTGCCGACGGGGGCCTCGACGGTCATCGTCCCCGTCTGCGTCGAGCGCACGTCCACCCGCGCCCAGTCGGTCGTCCCGCCCGGCAGGCCCCGGGCGACCGTCGACGCCATTCCGCGGCCGGGGACCGAGGCCACGGGCACGAGGCGATCACCGTCGACGCGGAGGGTCCGCACGGTGGCGGCGTCGGCGGGGCGGGCCACGCCGGCGTCCCACCACGACAGTCTCGTCCGCGCCTCCCGGTGCCGGACGACCACGTACCAGCCGTCGTCGGCCCGGCTGCCGTCGAACGCCGCGGCGACCCGGTGCGCGTGATCCTGGCCCTCGAGCGAGAACGCGGACCGTTCGCGTCCGAGCTCGTCGTAGACGGTGACCCCGATGTACTCCTCCCCGGGGAAGTAGTCGTGGCTCGGGTAGCCCGACGAGGCGAAGAACCTCAGCTCGTGCGCGACCGGTTCGAGGGCCAGCCGCCCGATGTCCCGCGACGAGACGCCCGTGAACTGGAACATGCTGCCCGGGACGACCTCCACGGGCGTGCTGAAGGCCTCGCGGACGCCGTCGTCGGTGACGGCCGTGACCGTGACGGCGCCGGTGCCGGGTGAGCTCGCACGGAGGGTGTGGTCGATCACGCGGACCGTCCCCGTCTCCTCGGAGTCGGACAGGTCCGACATCGTCGGAGGGGTCGACAGTCGACGCTGGCCGACGGCGACCGTCTCGTCGACGCCCTCGATCGCCCCGGTCGGGTAGGCGTACGACCCGAGGTCGCGTTCGCGGATCATGTCGTCGCTGTGGCGGTTGCGCCAGATGGGCCGCTCGAGCGGGGGCAGCTGCGCCATGGCCGCCGCCGTGCGGCTCGACAGCGGGAAGCCCCACTCGCGGAAGAACCCGCGCAGATCGCGGTCGGCGACGCGAGCCGCGGTGAGCGCGAAGAGCTGCTTCTCGTCGTCGTCGGTCAGCCCGACGCTCTCGCCGCGTGCGGCCATGACGCGCATCTCCTGGTTCAGGCGGGGGTAGAAGTCGTCGCCGAAGCCGCGTCGCAGATGGTCGAACAGCATCTCGTTGGTGCCCGACGTGGCGTGGTCCCGGTCGGCGACCGGGGTCGCGAAGAACCGCTCGAGGCCCGCGAGATGACCGGGCGAGTCGACGGTGCTGGCCCAGCCCTGACGTGATTCGACGTGCAGCGGCGAGATGTTGACCGTGACCTCCATCATCCCCGACCACAGGTAGTTCGGGGCCTGGTAGGTGTGCCCGATCTCGTGCCAGAAGCCCCAGAGCGTGCGCTCGTCGCGGACGAAGAGGTCTCGCGCCGAACCGGAGGCTCCGAAGGTGAGGCGGTCGTGGGTGGCGAAGGCGTAGTGGCCGCTCGCGGAGTCGGGGGATGCCAGGTGGATGCGGTGCGGGGCCTTGCGCGAGACCCCCGTCGCATCGTCTCGCAGGCCGTAGACGTCGTTCGTGATCTCGATGCTGCGGTCCCACATGGCGACCCGGGCGGGGACGTCGGCGGCGAGGATCTGCGCGCCGGTCCTCGAACGCTGGAACTCGCCGTGGACGCGCTCGCCGATCACCGTCACGAAGGGCGCGTCGGCCAGGCGGGCCATCTCGGCGCGCAACGCGTCGTTCGTCGTCTGCCCGAGCACGAACACGGGGACGGGCGTGCCGCCCGCCAGCTCGATGTCGGCCGAGCCGCCCGCCGCCGAGCTGCGCAGGTGCACCATGCCGTCGACGGGTGTCGTGACGGTGTTCTCCCCGGGCTGGAGGCGCGTGACGTGATGGTCCTTCGCCACGCCGCCGTTGTGCTCGGCGTGGGCGCCGAAGAGTCCGATCACGACCGAGGTCTGCGGGGCTCCCTCGGGCACCGTGATCGTCAGCTCCGTCGCCGCGCGGGCGTACCGACCCGTGGGCTGCAGACCGCTGTGACGGAACTGCCTGTTCTCGCGGACCCTCTCGGCCTCGGCGTCGCCCATCCCGTGCACGAGGACGGTCGTCGTCGAGTCGTCCTCGCTCAGCCGGATCGACGTGGGGAGCGGCCCGCCCGGGGTGGCCGAGCCGGTCACCGCAGCGGTGAGCGGCTCGGCCGGTGCCGCTGGCGCTGCCGGTGCCGGGTCCGCGGCCCCTGCCGAGGCTGATGCCGAGGCCGGCGACGACGCGGGCACGGGTTCGGACGCGGAGGCCGAGAACCCCGCCGGGACGGCGAGGACCCCGATCAGGACGGCGGCGGACGCCGTCCTGACGACGGAGACCGGACGGATCGAGCGGGTGCGCATGAGACTCCTCAGATATGAAGTCTCATATATTACAGCATGACCGTGAGGATCCGTCACCCCGATGTCAGCGTGGTCCCCGTATCAGGACCGACCCGGTGTCAGTACGCCCCCGGCGTCAGCTGCGGGCGAGCACCAGCTCGTTCAGGGGACGACGGCTGCGCGGGGCGGTCTCGCGCTCGGCGAGGGCGTCGGCCAGCCTCTCGGGGCGGTCGACGACGCCGACGGCGGTCACCGTCAGGGGCTTCATGTTCTCGGGCAGGTCGAAGGCCGCGACCAGGGTCTCCCACTCGACACCGGCCATCTGGTGCGTGTGCAGTCCCTCGGCCTGCGCCTGCACCGAGAGGTGCGCCACGGCCTGTCCCAGGTCGTACTCCGCCGTCGGGCGGATGTCGCCCTCGATCGACGACGTCTCGGCGATCGCGACGATCAGGGCCGAGGCGTCGCCGGCCCACGCGGCGTTGAAGCCGACGAGCGCGCCGACGATGGTGTCGAAGTGATGCGAGCCGCGCGTCGCGACGATGAATCGGGCCGGCTGGCTGTTGTTGGCCGAGGGCGCCCACCGAGCGGCCTCGAGCAGGGCGTCGAGCTGCCGTGCGCTCACCGTGGCGGCGGGGTCGAACGAACGGGGGCTCCACCGCTCGGCCAGCGGGCTGACGATCGGCACGCTCGTCTCGGCGGTGCGCGGGGCGGCGGGTGCGGTGTTCTCGGTGATCGACATGGTCTCGGCTTTCTGAGCGGATGGGCGGGACGGGGAGGCGCGTCATCGGGCCACAGACCCTCCAACGTCGCCGACCGCGCCCGCCATTCCCCGCAGGCCCACCGCGGCGCGTCAGCGGTCGGCGGCGCCCCCGGCGTCGCCGGTCGTGCCGGTCAACGACCAGTCGAGCCCTCCGCCGACGGGTCCGCCGTCGCGGGGGACGACGACCTCCGGCATCCAGCGCAGCCGGCTGCCGTCGGGCAGGTCGAGGCCGTCCGCCCCGCGGACCACGAGCGTGAGCGTCCGCCCGTCGTCGCTCAGCACACCCTCGGCGGCGACCACGCTGCGCGAGACGACCCACTGGCGCCCGGGGAGGCGCACCTCGGTGACCAGCGCCTCCTGCCCGGTCGAGAAGGTCGTCCCCGAGGGCGCGGTGAGCACCAGCTCGGTGTCGAGGGCTCGGACGTCGGAGGTCGCCTCGACCGTGACGGGGAGCGCCGTGGGCGCGCCTCGCGTCAGGAGGGGCGTGCCGTCGGGCGCGACGGGCAGGAGCGGGCCGTCGGGTGGCGTGGGGACCGCGTCGACGGCGACGAGGCGGCCGTCGACGACGCGGAGGTGCTGCGTGGTCGATCCGTTCCGGGGCGCCGGCTCCTCGGAGTCCCATCGCGACAGACGACTGGCCGCCTCGCGGTGTCGGACGGTGAGGTGCCAGCCCTCCCGGATGGTCGTGCCGTCGAAGACCCGGGCCGCCGCGTGGGCGTTCTCGCCGCCGGTCACGCTGAACGACTCCCGGGGCCTGCCCCGGCCGTCCGAGACCGTCGCGCCGATGTACTCGGAGCCGAAGCCGGGGTGCGAGGTGTACTCGGTGCCCGCGGTCATGCGGAGCTCGTCGGTGGCCGGCTGGAGCGCGAGGGTCGTCACGACCCTGTCGGACAGACCGCGGAACTCGAGCGACGTGCCCCGCGTGACGGTGACGGGGGTCGAGAGGACCTCTCGGACGCCCACCTCGTTCACGGCGACGAGGCGCGCCGAGCCGTTCCCCATGCGGGTCGCGTCGAGACCCGTCGCGACCGTGCGGACGCTCCGGGCGTCGTCGGAGTCGCGGAGATCGCGCGCGGTGGGGGGAGCGTCGAGCCCTCGCCGGCCCAGGGTGACGCTCTCGGCGATCGGATCGAGGGCGCCGACGGGCACGCTGAAGCTCGGCATCTCGTGCTCGACGACCGGCTCGCTCGACAGCCTGTTCTCCCAGATGGGCTGCTGCAGGGGAGGCAGATCGGCGAGGACGGCCCTCGTCGCGTCGTCGAGGGCCATGCCCCACTGCTGGAAGTACTCGGTCAGATCGCGGTCGGCCACCCGTGAGGCCGTGACCGCGAAGAGCTGCCGCTGCGCCTCGGCGCCGACGGGCTGCGACTCTCCGAGGGCGCGCATGACCCGGTACTCCTGGTTGAGGTGCGCGTAGAAGTCGTCGCCGAAGGCCCGCCGCAGCTGGTCGTACAGGAAGAGCCGGGTCCAGACGTCGCCCGTCGCCATGTAGTCGCGCTGCTCGATCGGCTGGGCGAAGAACGCGTCGTAGCCGCCGACGAAGCGGTCGAGGCGATTCCCCCAGCCGGAGGAGGACTGGATGTGCAGCGGCGAGAGGTTGACGAGCACCTCGCCCTGTCCGCCCCAGTTGAAGGTCGGCGTCTGATAGGTGTGGCCGACCTCGTGCCACCACCCCCAGAGATCGTGGGATGCCATGCGGAACAGGTCGCCGGCCGCCCCCGACCTGACGGGGAACGTGACCCGCCCGTGGGTCGCGTTCGCGTAGCCGCCGCTGGTGTCGGGGGCGGCGACGTAGATGCGGTGCGGCGCCTTGCGCGACAGGCCCGTGCCGTCGTCGCGCAGGCCGTAGGTGTCGTTCGTGATCTCGATCATGCGATCCAGATCGGCCACGCGGTCCTCCATGTCGACCTGCACGATGACGGTCCCCGTGAAGTGCGTCTGGAAGTCGCCGAAGAACCGGTCGCCGATCACCTGCACGAACGGCGCGTCGGCCAGTCGGGCCATCTCTGCGCGGAGCCCGGTGTTCGTCGTCTGCCCGGCGACGAAGACGGGCACCGGACGCCCGCCCTCGACGACGACGTCGGCCGAGCCGCCCTCGTCCGTGCTCACGAGGTGCACCATGCCGTCGAGCGGGGAGGTGATCACGGTGGGCCCGGGTGCGAGGGTCTGGCTCCACTGGCCCCGTTCGACCCCGCCGTTGAACTTCTCGTGGACCCCGATCAGGCCGATCGTGACCGACACGGCCGGCGCCCCCTCGGGCACGGTGATCGTCAGCTCGTCGCCCGCCGCCGCGAAGCGGCCGGTCGGCTGCAGGTCGCTGTGCCTCATCGAGCGGTTCTCGCGTGCCTGCGCAGCGCTCGCCGAGCCGAGTCCGTGCACCAGCACGCTGGTCGAGGAGTCGTCGTCGGCGACTCGGATCGATGTCGGTCGCGGCCCGCCCGGGAGGGAGGCCGGGGCGGACGACCGGTCGGGCGATGACGTCGACGCCGGGGTCGACGACGGTGCGGCGGCGGCCCGGGCGCCCGTCGAGGCGCCCAACGGGGCCGCCAGTGAGAGCGTCAGGGCGAGAGCGAGAGCCGTGCGGGGGAGACGGGGCATGGATGGTCCTCTGTCCGGGGTGTCGGGACACCGCAAAACGAATAGACCCTCATGTTACATGATATATATCAAGACTCGACGCGGATCATGAGCCGAGCAGCTCCCGCGCATCGGCGACGAGGCGATCCACGTGCTCGGGCCGTGTGTCGAACGAGCACATCAGGCGGATCTCCCCGGAGGCGCGGTTCCAGTCGTAGAAGCGGTGAGCCTCGCGCAGCGGCTCGACCACGTGACGGGGCAGGACGACGAAGACGGCGTTGGCGTCGACGGGTTGCGTGATCGTCACGCCCGGCAGGTCGGCGAGGCCGGTGGCGAGGCGGGAGGCCATGCCGTTCGCCTGGGCGGCCGATCGCAGCCAGAGGTCGTCGTCGAGCATCGCCAGGAACTGCGCCGACACGAATCGCATCTTCGAGAGCAGCTGCGCGTCCATCTTGCGGAGGAAGACCAGGCCGGCCCGCGCCTCCTCCGAGAACGTCACGACCGACTCCCCGAGCACGAGGCCGTTCTTCGTGCCGCCCAGCGAGACCGAGTCGACCCCGGCGTCACGGGTCAGGGCACGGAGCGGGACGCCGAGCGAGGCGGCCGCGTTGGCGAGACGCGCCCCGTCGAGGTGGACCCGCATGCCGAGCGCATGCGCGTGATCGGTGATCGCCCGGATCTCGTCGGGGGTGTAGACGGTGCCGAGCTCGGTGCTCTGGGTGATCGTCACGGCGAGGGGCTGGGGTCGCTGCTGGTCTCCCCAGCCGTGGGCCTGGCGGTCGATCAGCTCGGGCGTGAGCTTGCCGTCGGGTGTCGGGACGGTCAGCAGCTTGATGCCGCCGAGCCGCTCGGGCGCCCCGCCCTCGTCGGTGTAGACGTGGGCGGTCGCGGCGCAGATGACAGCCGACCAGCGGGGTGTCAGCGCCTGGAGGGCGGCGACGTTCGCGCCCGTGCCCGTGACCACGGGGTCGATCGACGAGCCCTCGCCGAACGTCTCGATCACGACCTCCGCCAGTCGGGCCGTGTAGGGGTCGGCGCCGTACGAGCCGACGTGGCCGCCGTTGGCGTCGAGGATGGCCTGCATCACCTCGGGGTGGGCGCCGGCGTAGTTGTCGGAGGCGAACGAGTGGGCCGAGGGGTCGTGGAGTCGCGTCACCCCTCCATCTTCGACCACCGGGACGACGAGGAGGCGCGCATCCGCTCTCGACATGAGTCTCCGTCATCTGTAGAATCCGTATGTCATATACAGAAGGAGTCTCATGGGATCCCGCATCCACCTGTCCGCACCCGACGTCGGCGACGCCGAGCGCGACGCCGTCGACCGGGCCCTCCGCTAGGGCTGGGTCGCG
>Ga0265780_10011579_pt1 | contig 10417 bp, 7 predicted proteins | sample P1T30metagenome_FD_192432 | JGI IMG/M metagenome (GOLD analysis project Ga0265780, IMG submission 192432) | Plant litter microbial communities from East Loma Ridge, Irvine, California - P1 T30 | ecosystem: Environmental > Terrestrial > Plant litter > Unclassified | place: USA: California... | reverse complement strand
CCGACGGCGGTGAGCTCGCAGACCATGCCGGCGCCGGAGCGCGAGACGACGAAGTCCGCCGCCGAGTACGCCAGGTCCATCCGGTCGCAGTACGGCAGCACGTGGTACCCGTCCAGGTCGCTCGGGCCGATGTCCGACGCGGCGCCGACGACGTGCAGGATCTGCCACCCGGCCCCGAGGATCGTCGCCGCGGCCTGGTTGACGGTGCGGTTGATGCTCCGCGCGCCCGACGAACCACCGGTGACGAGCAGCACCGGACGCTCCGGGTCCAGGCCGAACTCGGCGAAACCCGCCGCGCGCTCGGCCCGACGGTCCAGCCGCTCGATCTCACGGCGCAGGGGCATCCCGACGACGCGGGAGTGCGGCAGTTTGGTGTTCGAGAACGTCACACCGACGTGGCGGGTCAGGACGGCGGCCATCCGGTTCGCCAGGCCCGGCTTCGCGTTCTGCTCGTGCACGACGATCGGCGTGCCGGTGCGCTTCGCCGCGATGTAGGCCGGCGCGGCCGCGTAGCCGCCGACGCCCAGGACGACGGCGATCTCGCGCTCGCGGATGATCTGCTCGGTGCGTCGGACCGCCGACCAGAAGGCGCCGGGGAACCGCAGGGCCGCACCGTTGACCTTGCGCGGGAACGGCAGGCGCGGGATCGTCACGAGTTCGTAGCCGCGCATCGGGACGAGCCGGGACTCCAGCCCTTCGGCCGTGCCGAGGACCAGGACCTCGTCCTCCGGCGACCGCTGGGTCAGCCGGTCGGCGACCGCGAGCAGGGGGTTCACGTGGCCGGCGGTCCCGCCGCCGGCGAAGAGGAAGCGGCTCACCGCAGGGCTCCGTTCCGTGTCCCGGGTTCCGGGACCGTGGTGGCGCGTGCCCTGCTGCCGGAGCGGCTCGGCAGGTCACGGGCGAAGGACAGCACGACGCCGATGGCGACGAGCGTCATGATGAGCGCCGATCCACCGGCCGAGATGAGTGGGAGGGGCACCCCGAGCACCGGCAGGAGCCCGAGGACGACCGCGATGTTGACGAGCGCCTGCCCGATCACCCAGGCGAGCACGCCGCCGGTGACGGTGCGGACGAAGGGGTCCGGCGAAAGACGGATGACCCGGATCATGCCGATGGCCAGGACGACGAACAGGGCGAGCACGACGACCGCGCCGATGAGCCCCAGCTCTTCGCCGACGATCGCGAAGATGTAGTCGTTGTCCGCCTCGGGCAGCCACGACCACTTCAGCTTCGAGTTGCCGAGGCCGACCCCGAACACCCCACCGGACGCCAGCGCCCACATGCCGTGGACCGGCTGCCAGCACAGGTCCTGCGCCTGGTTCGAGTCGGTGCAGCCGGAGAGCCACGCGCTGATGCGGGACTGCCGCGAGCTGGAGGCCATGGTGACGACCGGCAGCATGACCGCGATCGCCGCGACGCCGACCGCCAGGTGCCGCAGACGGACGCCGCCGACGAACAGGCTGCCGAAGACCAGGATCATCATGATCATCGCGGTGCCCTGGTCGCCACCGACCAGGACGAGGCCGATCGACACGGCGGTCGCGAGTCCGACCGGGATGAAGACCTCACGCCAGTCGTGCAGCTTCTCGCGCTTCCGGAACAGCACCGCGCCGATGCCGAGCACGAGCGCGAGCTTGAGGATCTCGGACGGCTGCGCGGTGAACCCGCCGATGCCGATCCAGTTCCGGTTGCCCTGCACCGAGATGCCGATCGGGCTGAACACCAGCAGCTGCAGGACGAGCCCCGCGCCGAGGATCCGCATCGCCCAGCGGCGCCAGAACTCGGCGGAGAGGCGGCTGACCACGAGCATCAGCGGAACACCGATCAGCGCGTACAGGCCCTGCTTGGCGAAGGCCCCGAAGAAGCCGTGCTTGTAGCGGTACTCCTCGACGCTCGACGACGACAGGACCATCACGACACCGAAGACGACGAGGAAGAGCGTGACGCCGAGGATCGTGTAGAACGTCGTGGACTCGGCCACGAAGACGTTCTTGACGGCCACGACCGCGCCGTTCGAGCGGCGGCGGGCACCGTCGACGCCGGAGCCCACGCGGGCGCTGGCCGCGGCTCCCGCTGCGCCGGCACGTGCCCGGGCGCTACGCCCGTTCGCCGGCAGATCCGTCGGTGTCGCCATCGGCGTCGCCTCCCAGGTGCTCGTGGACCGCTGCCGCGAAACGTTCGCCCCGGTCGGCGTAGGAACCGAACTGGTCGAAGGACGCGGCGGCCGGGGCGAGGAGGACCGTGTCGCCCGGTCTCGCGACCGATGCGGCATGCCGGACCGCCTCGGGCATGACCTGCTCAGTGTCCAGCGCTTCCACCTGCAGGACCGGGACCGCGGGCGCGTGTCGTGCGAATGCCTCCAGGACGGGGGTCCGGTCGGTGCCGATCACGACGACGCCACGGACCCCGGGCCCGAAGCGCTCGACCAGGCCGTCGATGTCGACGCCCTTGAAGAGCCCGCCGACGATCCACACCACGGACTCGAAGGCGGACAGCGAGGCGGTCGCCGCGTGCGGGTTCGTCGCCTTCGAGTCGTCGACCCAGGCGATGCCGTCGGCGCTGGCGACCGCCTCGGTGCGGTGGTGGTCGGCACGGAACGCCTGCACCGCCGAGCGGATCGCGCTGGGCGGGACCGAGCCGGCGCGGGCGAGCGCCGCCGCGGCCAGCACGTTGGCGGTCATGTGCGGGCTGTCGAGCCCGGCCGTCTCGAGGTCCGCGACGGTGGCGAGCTCGAGCGCGCTGTTGCGGCGGTCCTCGGTGAAGGCGCGGTCGCAGAGCACGTCCTCGACGAGCCCGACGTCGCCGGGAGCGGGCAGGCCGAGCGAGAAGCCCACCGCGCGGCATCCCTCGACGACGTCGGCCTCCTCGACCATGCGACGCGTGGCGTCGTCGGCCGTGTTGTAGACGCACGCCAGCACGGTGCGCTCGTAGACCTTGGCCTTCGCGGCGCGGTAGGCCTCCGCGGAACCGTGCCACTCCAGGTGGTCGTCGGCGATGTTCAGGCAGGCCGAGGCGAGCGGCACGACGGCACCCGGGCCCTCGGTCGCCATCGAGTGCAACTGGTGGCTGGAGAGCTCGACGACCAGGACGTCGAAGCCCTCCGGGTCGCGGACCACGTCGAGCACCGGCACGCCGATGTTGCCGCACGCCACGGCACGCAGCCCGGTCGCGGCGTACATCGCGGTGGTCAGCTGCGTGGTCGTGGTCTTGCCGTTCGTGCCGGTGATCGTCACCCAGGGCGCGGCGACCGGGCCCTTCACGACCTTGTCGCGGACCCGCCAGGCGAGTTCGATGTCGCCCCAGACCGCGCCGTGCTCGTGCGCCCAGACGACGGTCGCGTTGTGCGGCGGGAGGCCCGGGGACACGACGACCAGGTCGGGTGCCTGCTCGACGAGCGCGGCGGGCACCGTGTCGAGCGGCGTCTGCACGAAGCGGGCACCGATCACGTCGAGCAGTTCCACGCTGTCGGCCGGGGCGTCGGTCGAGTACACGACGACGTCGCTGCCGAGCTCGGCGAGGGTGTCCGCCACCGAGAACCCGGTGGCGCCGAGGCCGAGTACGGCGACCCGCAGCCCCTTCCAGCCCTCGGAGTACCAGCTGTCGAGACCGTTCAGGCGTTCGCTCATTGGACTCGTGCGATCCATTCCAGGTAGAACAGCCCGACCCCGGCCGCGACGCAGAGCCCCGCGATGATCCAGAACCGGACGACGACGGTCACCTCGGCCCAGCCCTTGAGCTCGAAGTGGTGGTGCAGGGGGCTCATCCGGAAGATGCGCTTGCCGTGCGTGATCTTGAAGTACGCCCGCTGCAGGATGACCGAGCCGGTGACGATGAAGAACAGGCCACCGATCAGGACGAGCAGCAGCTCGGTGCGGCTGAGGATCGCGAGACCGGCCAGGGCACCGCCGAGCCCGAGGGACCCGGTGTCGCCGAGGAAGATCTGCGCCGGCGACGTGTTGTACCAGAGGAAGCCGATCAGCCCACCGCAGACCGCGGCCGCGACGACGGCCAGGTCGAGCGGGTCGGTGACGGTGTAGCAGGCGTGCTTCGTGGTCTCGTCGATCCGGACGCCACCGCAGATCTGGTTCGACTGCCAGAACCCGATGATGACGTAGGAGCCGATCGCCAGGATGCTCGACCCGGTGGCCAGGCCGTCGAGTCCGTCGGCGACGTTGACGCCGTTCGACGTCGAGACCGTGAGCAGCACGATCCACGCCAGGAACAGGATCGTCCCGATGACGGTGCCGAGCGCCATGAAGTCGAGCCACGGGATGTCCCGGATCGCCGAGATCATCGTGGACGCCGGGGGCTTGCCACTGCCGGCGGGGACGACGAGGGCGATGGTCGCGAAGACCACGCCGACGATGACCTGCCCGAGCACCTTCGCCCAGCCGCCGAGCCCGAGGCTCCGCTGGCGTCGGACCTTGAGGAAGTCGTCGACGAACCCGACGACGCCGAGCCCCACCATGAGGAACAGGACGAGCAGCCCGGACAGCGTGAGCGGGTCACGGCCGACCAGGTGTCCCACGAAGTACCCGAGGACCGCACCGAGGATCAGGACGATGCCGCCCATGGTGGCGGTGCCGCGCTTGGTGTGGTGCGACTGCGGGCCGTCGTCACGGATGAACTGGCCCCACCCGAGTCGGTGGAACAGCTTGATGAACAGCGGCGTGAGCAGCAGTGTGAACACCAGCGACACAGCGCCGGCGACGAGGAGCGCGATCATTCGGGGACACCTCCGAGGCGGTCGCCGAGGAACCGCAGCCCGGCCGACTTCGAGGACTTGACCAGGACGACGTCACCCGGACGCACGAGTTCCTGGAGGGCACGGACGGCGTCGTCGACGTCCTCGATGAACACGGACTCGCCGTCCCACGATCCCTCGAGGGTGGCGGCCTGGTGGATGGGCATGGCGCCGCGACCGACGACCACGAGCTGACCGATGTTCAGGCGGACGACGAGCCGACCGATGGTGTCGTGCTCCTCCACCGAGAACTCGCCGAGCTCGGCCATCTCGCCGAGGACGGCGACGGTGCGCTCCCCCGGGCGGACGACCTGCGCGAGCGTCCGCAGTGCGGCGGCGGTCGAGTCGGGCGAGGCGTTGTACGCGTCGTTGATGACGGTGACGCCGTCCGGGCCCTGCAGCAGCTCCATGCGCCAGCGCTCGGCGCGCGTCATCGACGCGAGCGCCTCGGCGCCGTCGGCGAGCGGCACACCCCAGAGGTGCGCCACCGTCAGGGCGGCGGCTGCGTTCATGGCGTGGTGCTCGCCGAGGATGGCGAGGCGGACGTCGACGGTCTCGAGGACGTCGGACGGGCCTCCCGTCGCGTCGTCGGGTGCCGGTGCGGCGTCGCCGACGGGAGGCGCGGTGAGCGTGAAGCGGGTGCCCTCGCGGTCCGTGGTGACCCCGCTGATGCGGTAGTCCGCCCCGGCGGACGTGCCGAAGCCGACCACGCGGGCGTCGGTGCGCTCGCGCATCCGCGCGACGCGGTCGTCGTCGACGTTGAGGAGGGCGGTCGCGGTGGCCGGCAGGTCGGTGACCATCTCGGACTTCGCGCGCTCGGTGGCGTCGATCCCGCCGAACTCGCCGGCGTGGGCGAGCCCGACCTTGAGCACGACGCCGACGTCCGGCTCGGCGATGCGGACGAGCTTCGCGATGTGGCCGATGCCGCTCGCGCCCATCTCGACGACGAGGAAGCGGGTGTCGGCCGTGATCCGGAGCATCGAGACCGGGGCGCCGACGTGGTTGTTGAACGAGCCCTCGGGCGCCACGGTCTCGCCGGCGCGGGACAGGATCGTCCGGAGCATGTTCTTCGTGCTCGTCTTGCCGTTCGAGCCGGTGATGCCGACCACGCGGAGGGACCCGGCGGCACGGACGCGTGCGACGACCTCGTGCGCGAGGGCGGCCAGCGCGGCGTACCCGTCCGCGACGACGATCTGGGCGGTGGCGGAGTCCTCCGGCAGGTCGACGGCACGCTCGGTGACGACCAGGGCGGCGCCGGCGGTTGCGGCGGACGGCACGAAGCGGTGTCCGTCGGTCTCCTCGCCGAGCAGGGCGAAGAAGACGCTGCCGGGGCCGACGAGCCGCGAGTCGGTCTCCACGGGACCGTCGACGGTCGTGTCGGCGGCACCGCGGACGAGCTCGCCGTCGACCGCGGTGGCGATCTCGGCGAGGGTCAGGGCGATCATCGGGCGTCCTCCGCCGGGCCGGTGTTCGGTTCCCAGCCGGCCTCGCGGAGCGCGGCACGGGCCTCGTCGCGGGCCGAGTACGGCGTCCGGACACCCTGGATGTCGCGGTAGTCCTGGTGGCCGGGGCCGGCCCAGAGGATCGAGTCCCCCTCGCCGACCAGGGCCACGGCGGCGCGGATGGCGGCCTCGGGCGGGCTCACCTCGTGGATCTCGTGCTCCGGGAACGCGGCACGGGCGGCGTCGACCAGGGTCTTCCGGATCGACGCGGCGTCCTCGAAGCGCGGGTGGTGGTCGGTGACGACCAGGATGTCGGACCCCTCGGCCGCGACCCGGGCCATGTCCGCCCGCTTCGTCGTGTCGCGGTCGCCGTCGGCGCCGAACAGCATGACGACCTTGCCGGGCGTGAACTGGCGCACCGCGGCGAGGGTGTTGAGGAAGGCGTCGGGGCTGTGGCCGAAGTCCACGTAGACGCTCGGGCCGGCGTGGCCGGAGACGCGCTCGGTGCGGCCGGGCAGGTAGCACTCGATGGCGCTGACGACGGTGCCGTCGCGCTCGTCGGCGTAGGTGCGGTGGTTCGTCTCGAGCGCGTGCGAGATCGCGCCGAGCTCGAACCCGCCCTCGACGAGCATGACGATGGCGAGGGCGGCGTTGGCGGCCATGTGCCAGCCGATCAGCGGGACGCGGGTGGTGAGCTCGCGGCCCTCCGGTCCGGTCAGGCGGAACTCGGTGTACGCGGCGTGCGCCTCGACGATGTCGACGTGCCACTCGGCCTCGACCTCGGGGTGCACCGTGATGGTCGTCACCGGGATCCGGGAGTCCTGGACGACGCGGTGGCCCCAGTCGGTGTCGAGCGAGACGACACCACGACGACCGTGCTCCGGCTGGAACAGCGGCAGCTTCGCCTGGAAGTACTCCTCCATGTCGGCGTAGTCGTCGAGGTGGTCGTGGCTGAGGTTCGTGAACGCGACGACGTCGAAGACGATGCCGTCGACGCGGTGCCGGCTGAGGGCCTGGGCGCTGACCTCGACGGCGACGGCGCGGACCTCGCTCTCGCGCATCCGGGCGAGGAGCGCGTGCATCTCGCTGGCCTCGGGCGTGGTGAGTCGGCTGGTGACGCTGAGCGAGCCGATGTGCCGCTCGGCGGTCGAGCTCAGACCGGTGACCAGGCCGAGCTGCTTGAGGATGCCCTCGAGGATGTACGAGGTGCTGGTCTTGCCGTTCGTCCCGGTGACGGCGAAGAGCTGCGGCAGCTCGGCCTCGTCCGGGTTGGTGCGGTAGACCCACGCGGAGACGTCCCCGAGCGCTGCCCGCGGGCTGTCGACGACCAGGACCGGCAGGCCGGACCGCTCGGCGACGGCCACACCGTCGGCGTCGGTCAGGACGGCGACGGCACCGCGCTCGGCGGCGTCGGCGGCGAACTCGGCGCCGTGGCGGTTCGCGCCGTGGACGCCGACGAACAGGTCACCGGGCTGCACCTCGGCGGCGCTCAGGGTGACACCGGTCGTCTCGACGCCGTCGAGCGAGCCGACGACCCGGAGCCCGAAGGCGTTCGCGAGTTCGGCGACCGGCCGCGGGGTCGGGTGTTCGGGCCGGAGGACCGGGGGGATCCGTGCTGACAAGTGCTCCTTCTTCCTCTCCACGTGGACGGGTCGTCCTACCAGGTCGACGGGTAGGTCCGCGCCTGTGTCGTGGAGGGGGCGACTCGGTACTTCTCGAGCACCTGGGACATGAGTGTGCGGAACGCCGGAGCCGCTCCGCTCGACCACTTGGTGGTCTGCGGCTTCGTGAACGTCACCGTGACAACATACTGGGGGTCTTCGGCGGGTGCCATTCCGGCCACCGAGATGATACGGTCCGCGCCGTAGCCCTTGGCACCGTCGGCGACCTCGGCCGTTCCGGTCTTCGCGGCGATGTTGTAGCCCGAGATCGGCTTCATGCCGACCAGGGTCCCGCCGGTCACCACGCTCTGCAGCATGTCGACCGTCTGGGTGGCCGCCGCGGCCGACACGACGCGCTTGCTCTGCACGTCGGGCGCGTCGATCGTCTTGCCGTCCTCGGTCTGGCAGCCCTTCACCATGTGCAGCGGGATCCGGACGCCCTGGTTCGCGAGCGTCTGGTAGATGCTCGAGACCTGCATGGCGGTGGTCGAGATGCCCTGGCCGAACATCGAGTTGATGTCGGTCTGCTTGTCCCACTGGGGGCTCGCGCCGTAGTTCATCGTCGGCTGACCCGGGTAGTCGATCGCGGGCTCGGGCTCGAACAGGCCGAACTCGCGCATCACGTCGTACCGCTGCTGGGTCGTCAGCTTGGAACCGAGCTCGGTGATGCCGACGTTCGAGGAGTCCCGGAGGATGCCGGTGAGCGTCAGGTTCTCGGTCGGGTGGAACTCGGAGTCGTGGATCGTCCCGCCCCAGGGGAAGGTGCGCGAGTACGGCACGACCGCCTGGGTCGTCGGGCTCGCCAGGCCCTTGTCGATGAGGGCGGCGGCGATCGCGGCCTTGATCGTCGAACCGGGCTCGTAGGCGGCGGTCAGGGCGCGGGAACCGTAGGCCCCGGGGTCCTTCGTCGCGTCGACGTCGTTCGGGTCCACCGTCGGGTAGTCCGCGACGGCCAGGACCTCACCGGTCTTGGCGTTCACCACGGTGGCGGTGGCGGACTCGGCCTTGAGCTGCTGGGCGGCGTCCGCGATGTCCTGCGACGCCATGTACTGCAGGTCGCTGTCGATCGTGGTGACGAGCGTCCCGCCGTCCTTCGCGCGCTTCTGCGTCACGGTGCTGCCCGGCAGCTGCACGCCGTCCTCACCGCGCTCGTACGTCTCGGAGCCGTTCGTGCCGGCGAGGCACTTCTGGTACGCCAGCTCGAGGCCGGCCTGGGCACCGTCGGTCCCCATGAAGCCCGTCACGTTGCCGGTGGCTGCGCCGGTCGGGTACGACCGGGCCGCCTGCTGCTCCGGGTAGAGCCACGGCACCTGCAGGGCGCGGACGGCCTCGTAGTGCGCGACGTCGATGCCCTTGACCAGGTACGCGAAGTCGGACTTCGGGTCGGCCGCGATGTTCTTCTGCATGGTGGCGACGTCGCCGCCGGAGGCCTTCGCGATCGCGCTGAGGGCCTGGTCGACCGAGACGTCCTTGACGCGGGTGCCGCCGAGCTTGCCCTCGAACGACTTCACCAGGCGCGGCGAGGTCGTGATGTTGTAGCGGACCACGCTCTCGGCCAGCGCGGTGCCGTCACGGTCGACGATCGTCCCGCGCGTGCCGTAGAGCGTGACCGGGATGCTGCGCTTCGACTCGGCGGCCTGCGACAGCTCGTCGGCCTGTACGACCTGGATGTCGACCAGCCGGACCACGAACACCGCGACGAGCGCGATCACGGCGATCATCACGACGCTGTAGCGCAGTCGTCGGTTGCGGAGCGTCTTCGTCACGAGCGGCCTTCCCGGGGTGGTGCTGAGCCCTCGGTCACCGGGTCGTGGGTGCCTGGAGCTGGTTCGCGTCGGACTCTACGGAGGACTTCGCCGAAGGCTGGTCCGACGCGCTGGACGCTCCGGCCTTCTCAGTGTCGGCCGCGGCGGCCGGAGCGGCAGCGGCCGGAGCAGCAGCAGCTGGCGAAGCAGCAGGAGCCGCGGCAGCGGCGGCCGGAGCGGCAGCGCTGTTCTCCTTGCTCGTCGCGGTGTCGCCGGGGCGCGCCGCGAGCGGGACGTCGCCGAGCAGCGAGTTCGGGACCTGGTTCGCGGTGTTGCCGGTCGCCTCTTCCGGCGTGGCCGGGGTCGGCGTGCCGTAGACGGTGCCGGTCTTCGGGTCGAGGTACACCGGCGTCGAGTTCGCGATCATGCCGAGCGCCTGGGCGTTGCGGGCCAGGTTCTGCGGCGACTCGAGCACCTTGAGCCCCTCGGACAGGGACGCCTGGGTGCGGGTGAGCCCGGTCTGCTCGGTCTTCAGCGAGCTGAGCGTGTAGGCACCCTGGCTGAGCGCCATGCTGATGCCGAGCTGAGCCAGCAGCAGCAGGCCGAGGGCGGCGATCGCGACGATGGCGTACGCCACCCGGGGCCGCGCACGGCGCTGCGCCTTGGTCGGGGTGACCTCGACGAGTTCGGGACGCTGTCGCTCGGGGCGGACGGAGTCGGGACGCGGCGCGCGCGACGGGGCGACGACAGGGTCGACGAGTGCGAGGTTCGTGCTCATGTCACTTCCGGATCCGCTCGGCCGCGCGCAGGCGCACGGGGGTAGCT
>Ga0265780_10011577_pt1 | contig 10419 bp, 17 predicted proteins | sample P1T30metagenome_FD_192432 | JGI IMG/M metagenome (GOLD analysis project Ga0265780, IMG submission 192432) | Plant litter microbial communities from East Loma Ridge, Irvine, California - P1 T30 | ecosystem: Environmental > Terrestrial > Plant litter > Unclassified | place: USA: California... | reverse complement strand
GAGAAGGAGGGGTGGGAGGGCCCGATGTATTGGGGTATGTGTGGGGCGGTGGGCGTGGCCGTTGTGGCTTATGCATTTAAGCCGGATACGAGGTATGTTTATTCTTAAAGATTGAGTAGAGGGGGGGTTTGGGGGGAGGATAGGTGGTGGTGGGGGGCGGGGGATGAGGGCGTGGTGTTGGATGGGTATATGTGCTGACGAGATGATATTAGTATTCAAACCTGGGCCCTGGAAGAGGCGCGACGGAGACTCGAAGCTGAGGGTATTTTGCCTGATCCGGATGCGAAGAATGAGTAGAGCGGCAGTGCGAGCAAATGCGGAATTAAAGGGGTGATCGAAACTGTATATACAACACGGCGAGTGGTGGAGAGGTTGCAGCATGGGGCACGGAGCTCTTGGAGATGGAGCGCGAGCAGTGGTGATGATCATGGGAGAGATTGAGATTGAGAGCGAGGAATGGCATTGACACGGATTTCAGACTGTGTTCTGGCTGTTCACAGCGTGGTGATGAGTACGAGTACTGTGCAGACTGGAAGGAGGCTGTCCTGAGCGCCATATGCACTCCAATTGTTCCCCATTTTTGTTCAGTCATCATAAGTTTCCTGCTCTCGCTCTCTCTCTTCCTTCACGAGAGTCACCCCGTGCAGTCCTTCAATTTCGAATCTCATATCCCAGGTCAATCCAAACGACTCTGTCATCGCAAGTTTGTCACACCGCTCGCCCGACCCCCCCTCTCTCCGTCCCAAATCTTGACCAAACCACTCACTGCTCATTCCCAATCGCGCGAATTCTCTTCTTGTAGTCTTCGTGTTTCTTCAACGCGTCCTTGAGCTCATTCTCCAAGGCGTCCACTTGCGTTTTCGAGCTACTGTTCTCTGCCTCGAGAGTATTGACTTGGCTTTCGAGTTCGATGATGCGACTCGTCTGTACACCTAGCTTTGCATCGTGCTCTTCCACATCGGCACTGTGCGCCTGGAACCGAGCGTCGAGTTCGCTGCGTAAATTGTCCTTTTCTTCACGCAACAAATCGGCTTCTGCGCTCCAGCCCTTGATTTTCTGCTTGAGATGCTCGTTAACCTCTTACATTGCCGCAAGTCGTTCCTCTGCTGCACGTTTCTCCTCCGCGCGTAGCTCATTCGTCTTAGCGATTTGGCGTTGCAGGTGCTCGACTGCTTTGTGGGAATTTGTCAGGGTACCTTGCAGTTCGTCGCTCTTGGCTGCTTTCTCGCTTAACTTTGCGTTCTCGGCTTGAAGGGCTTGGTGCGTTGCGAGGAAGGAGGCGAAGTCTTCGAGTTTCTGGAGGTTGGTAAGATGGTAGTGACGTTTTTGGGATGTGGGCGGATACGTACTGGGATTTTGCTGGTGGGCTGTTGTGTGTCGGGGCTGTTGGTGGCAGCGTCGGTTTCGGGCTTCAGTGTCTTGTTGTCAGTCCTACGTTTGCGTTTGCGTGATTCGGATGGGGCGTTCATCGTTGTAGGATCTACGGCCTCGTAATGGTAGAATGTTGGGATCCGGTGGTACACTTTTCGCGTGGAGCGTCGAGGTCCTACTTTGCTTTGATCTTCGGTGGACGAACTCTTGGTTAGTGATGTGGGTTCTTGAACGTCCTCAGGGCGTCTTGGAGAATCCCCTTCGCTCTCCGCAGTGATGTCGGAACCTGACTCCGATTCTTTCTCACTATCATCCTCACTTCCACTATCAATACTCACCCTCTCATCAGTACTCTGGTCATAATTCAAATCCGCAATCGCGTCGTCGACATTGCCGCCATTTTCGAATAAGCTCTGCGATGTGTCTGTAAACGATTTGTTAGGGAAGAATAATCGCAGCCTTTACATCTCTTCCTAGAAGATGCTCTCGGTGGCGGCACTTGCGTCATCTATCTTGCCTTCCTGTACCATTCTTACTACCCTTACATCCGAACGGAGCAACATCGCGGTCTTGGTTTCGGTTACCGGAAAATGAAGTTAGGTGGCTTGATTAATCTGAGGTCGAAGAGGTTGCTGAAGTATAAGCTTAGCCTGGGAGTCTTGGTATGGAGTTTAGCGCAGCTAGGTGCTCCGGTAAGTAAGTAGATACTCGGTGCGTAGGACAAGAAAAGTGCGAGCTTTCAGGTGATAGAAATAGACTATCATGGGCCAAAAATTAAAGGGATAAAATCAGACTAGCATTGGCCGAGCTTCATGGCGTCTTGACTGGCACACGAAAGTGCGCTGAACAACCATCATTGAGGACATCCATCCAAATGCTTGCTCATATCATCCGTACCGCCAATCCCCGATCCCTTCATCAGATTGTCCACATTGTCCGTTTATTCTAGCCAGCACCCATCCACTCTTTCACTCATCCAGTAAAGCCTTTACTTTCTTCTTATACGCCTCGTTACTCTCCTTCGCCTTCTTCACTTCCGCCTCCAGTACCTCAACCCGATCTTTCAGCGTCTCGTTCACGTTCTCCAACATCTTCATGTCATCCAAGGCTTTCACGCGATTCTGCTGCTTAGCCTCCAACTCTCGATTCTGGTCTATTTGCGTGTTGATATCGTCGACAAACATGCTGTTCTGAGCGAGGAGCTCGCTATTCGCAACCTGGAGGTTTTTGATCATGCGGTCGGCCACGTTTTTGTCTTCCTCCTCGACGCGCAGTAGTCTTTTCAGTCTCTCGAATTCAAGTTGTTCAGATGGCGGATGTTGGTGGTGTTGGCTAAGAGCGCGTCTTCGAGCTGGGCCTTGACTTTCTCTGCAGCGAGCTTGTTGATCGTGTTTTCCTTAAGCTGTGCGTCAAGCTGTTTGTGCGTTTCAGCTTCCTTGAGTGCTGCGCTGTTTAGGGCCTCCTGGAATTCGGCACTCTTGCTTGCTTGGGCGTTGAGGGTTACGTTTTCGGCTTGGAGCCTTTGATATGATTGCACGAAGTTGTTGAAGTCTTGGATGCTCTATTCGTATGTTAGAAAAGATATAGGTCATGCTGGAGGTATGTGACATACTGGAATGCGGTCGCTACTCTGTACAGGCTTTTGAGCGTCACCTGCTTCGTTCAATCTCCGTTTCTTGCTGCCGCCGGCCCTTTCGAGCGAAGCGGGTGCCATTGGAATCAAGATCTTGGACAGATAGCGCGAGGTATAACGAAGAGGATTCTCAGGTGCAGGAGTGTCGCAGATTTGGGCTCTCCGACGTTTTAAGTTACCGATTTCGGGCATTAGTGCGCTGAAGTAAGTGGTGGGCGTTTGTTGTTACCACGACTCAGCTTCCGTATCCTCAGCAGGTGAAAGTGCAGGGGACCGCGACTTGCTCCGATACTGATACTGCTTTCGAGTACGCGAATGTACTGGAACTGGTTCACTGTCGCTTTCGGTGTCAGTGGAACGATCGGAAATGGTTTTCTTGTCCTCCGGATCGTCACTGGCTCTTGACTCGTTACCAAAGTGAAAGATAACAGCTTCCAGAATGTCTTTGAAGGGCTCGTCGCAAAAGTGTTGCTGCAAGACCTCGCTCTTTGTCCGAAGCTTTGAGTTTGGAATCTGGTGAGGACCGGTGATTCTGTCCTGTTCGAGTCGCAACGCCGTATTGATGTAGAGACGTATGATTTCTCCGAAGAGATTCTTGCATCGCTTGAAGACGATTGCAGATCTCAAGGCTACTAGTTTAGCTTGCAAAGTTCATCGAAAAACTATACCTAAGCTGCAATCATTGTGCTTGTATCAACTTCACGAAAAATGGCCGTACATAGTGCTGATGAGCAAGGTTGCAATCGTAGATATCCTTGCACATGCGAAAAGGCATCCTGCTGCAATGCATTCTCTCATATTTTCAAATTTAGGACGCAGAATCCCTAAACCTCTGACATCCGCCATCAACCATCCCGAATACACATTCGGAGGCATTGCCAAATTCCCAAACTCTCAATTCCTCGTTACTCATATTTTCTCCCTTCTCGTCCTTTCTTCCATTCTGTCCTGAGTACTGTCGGCTTGACCTAGTGCTCATTTCCTAACGCCCTCACACGCTTCTTGTACTTGTCAAGTGCCAAGATGCCGTTCTTTACCTCCTTCTGCAGAGTCGTCACTTCCTCCTTCAGCTGCGCGTTTTCCGTCGAGACGTTGTCTTTCTCGGCTGTGATTGCACCAACTTGACCTTGTAGGTCGTCGCTCTCCGCTGTAAGGGTGGTGACTCGACCCTGTAAGTCGTCCCTCTCGGCAGTCATAGCAGTAAGCTGAGCATCCTTGAGCGCGTGATCGTCCTTCAATTTCCCGTAGCTGTCGTTCAAGACCCTCAGCTTTGCTTCCATATTGCTGTGCTCAGCTGACAGTGTAGTGATCTTGAGCTCCAGCGCTATGGCTGTGCCACTCAGCTCGTCGTTTTGAACGCTGAGCGCCTGATCTTCGGCGCAGACGATGTTTTTCTCAGCGTTGATGCTGTTGCGTTCCTTGATGAGGCGCTCTACTTCGCCCCCCACGGCGGTGGGTTTCGCCAATGCGGTCTTGGCTTGTTGCTTTGCTACTTGTTGCTCGTTGTCTTTCTCTTGACGCCCCGTTTCTGTACGCGACAGCTACGTGCGTTAGTTTTGATGTAGATGACTGAGCACTTGTTGGACTTACTGTCGCATCGCCGTTGATGACTGACCCCATATTTGGCGACGCCTCGTCCCTGATCCTGGCTCGCTTGTTTGGCGCCTGCACTGACAGATCCTTCTTCTTGTACTTGCACTTAGACTTCGATGGCGTACTCTCCGTGCTGGCAGCAGGCTTGATCCGCTCTTGGACACGTCGTAGAATGCCAGGCTTCAGGCGAAGTGTGACCTTCAGGGACTTCTAAAGCAATCTATCGTGCGCTTCGATTAGTGCGGGCTTCGGGTGTAGTGTCTGCATCATCTTGCATGCTTCTGGAAAAGTGTCCCATGCCCGTTTGTCTACCCTGAATTCATTGTGGCTGTAGACCCAATAAATCTTCAGCATGGCGTAGTAAAGGATCAAGGCTTCAGCGCGAAAGACGGTTCCAGGGCTTCCCTTGGGCTTGTCAAGATGGCTGAAAGGCTCGTTTCATACGATGAGATCGGCTCATCTAGGCCTCAGAGCTATGTGAGCCGTGAGCTGTCCGCGCAACCAGTACGTGACGTATATGTAGCAGTCCGTTCCGGACACCGATATGCTTCCAACGGACACTCGATACGATGAAAACTTTATGTTAGACTCCGCCTCTGCTGGTGTAAGTAATGCATGTGCGTCCTTGTCGTTGGCGAGTCTGAACTGATTAAAAGCGCTTGAGATAGGACCGCAAGGTCTCTCAAATGCCTCTTTAAAGTTGGCACGAGCATTCTCCTGAACGCTCTGTAGGGAGATTTGAACGGATTCCATCGCGCCGTATATGAGAGATGGTCCGCTCGTGCCGCGTGTGGTAGTTGGAGAGGACTAGAGAAAGACAGAATTATCGTGTATAGTAGCTAGGAGACTCTGAATCTTGACGTCGAAAGTAGGGCAGAGGGTGTGAGGCAACAAACGGGATCCGTACAGTGAAACTGCGTGGTAAGGTGAGGGAGCGAGTACAGCATGGTGAGATACAAAAGCTAATCTGACGTGAGAGGCAGAATCATCCCAATGCGTTTTGTCTCGCGCATTATCGTGAAGCTACATGAATTGCGCATCGGGAACTGCACGGGTGCTTGGAAGACTACAAGTCGTGGTGTACAACAGACAGGCTTACAGAAAACAATCTCAAGTGTGTCCTAGTAAGTCTAAGAGTTGAGGAAGTTCTTTGCAACTATTCGTCGTACGCTCTATTTTACAGGCAAAAGCGCTGAGACTGAAATCTGCCATGAAAAAAAAATGGCGATCTGGCGGGACAAGACTTGGTGGAAGGTAGAGAGGCACCTGAAAGTTTTTCAGATTTCTTGCAGAGCTCATTGTGCGAGATTGCTTGAGGCGACGTCCTCTGTTGTTGGCGCGTAGGACACCAGGCTGACAAGTTCTGGCGAGGGAAACACTCCACCAATTCACGCCTTCCCCGTTGTAGTTTTAGCGCTTTCATTCAAGATCTGCAACCCAACATCTCGCACGCGCCCTGCCACCTGACTGCTCTCTGCTTCTCACCACTATCCACACATCGTATACATGCACGATTTGATTGCTCAACGTCACAGATCAACATTGATCGATTCACAGCCAGTCGGCGCGTCGCCACTCGCGCTTCTGGTTTCTGAGACATGACGCGCTTGCGAAAGCTTCTGTGTCACAAGCTCAACCTCATCGTCCAGCCGACAGAGCTTGTCACTCTGTGCCTTTTGTTGAGGCTCACGAGTTGATAGCAACACAGCTTGCCTTGCAGCGTATAGTATCCTCATTTCCACGAAGGCTGTGTACAGTACATTTGCGCTGTTATAGACCCATGTTCGCGCTCACGCATTCCATTGAGCCAGCGAGCTGCTTACTTTGCAGTTGAGCCGCACTTGCGTAAACCCGGTCCCAGTTTACGAGAGCGACATTGTTACTGGACAGGTCATGACCGTCCACCTGGATGACAACGAACATCGTCTTGTCACCACTTGCAGGGTGGAAGAATGGTTCTGAGTGGTCGGAAAGTAGATTGGCCGGGTGAGGGTTGATTAGCCTGAAGTTGACTTTGGGACCGCAACATACGACGTCGCATTCGACCAACACCAATTGCACATTTCACCACCGGTAATTCGAGCTCTCGAGTCTTCCTCCAAATTTACTGCCAGTTGGATTCGGCACAGCAGGCGCGCGGAGAACCTTTGTCGACTGGAAAGCATTCACAGTAGAACGGAGGTACCAGGACATGTTCAGTCGTCGGCGGGAACATCCTGGTCTCTTCTATTCACCGCGATAATCTATCTGAGGACCAAAGAAGGGCCTTCTTTGTGTAGTGCTTAAGGCGCGTCGAACAAGCTTCTGTTACCGCTTATCTCCAACTCAAGGAATTTCGTCCCGACTGCACCGGAAGCTTCGGTCCCAATGCCCAATCCATTCTTTCAGGGAAGTTACGTATCGAAACTGCTTTGTTATGTCTACGCCTGGCGCAGTTCCAACGCAGTTTTGGGTCCAGATGTACCCCGGAAATGTGGCTTGAATAGATAAAAGCTCCGGACGATCATCTCCGCCTCTGTGGGATGTGGCTTGAGCCACGAGTCTTTCGGTAGTTTAATCGTACATCTGAAAGTTGGGACTACACTCAGCATCACGGAGCTAGCAATAATAGCTGCTGTAGGCATCGCACCCGTACCGACCAAGAGACGCAACCAATCTTGCTCATGAGGCTGACGACCCTGCCTCTGGAAAGATCTGAGCCTCATGATCTCACAGTAGATTGCCTTCCGTAAGCAACACGGAAATACTTTCCAGAAAGCTTCCTCACTATGCGCGTCCCTGTCGCGGGTAAAGCAATCTACTGTAACCGGGTGACGAAGCTGCGAAAAGGCTCTGAGCAAGGGTGCCTGGTAAGACACATCAATCTCTTAAAACCTATTCGAACTTCGAAGGTAATGTCAACGTAGGCCGTTCATCGACATAGCATGTTGTCGCGAGGGAGGGCTCGACCCAACACCATCGCCACACCAGGCTCATTGCTCATACCTGCCATGCGCACCACATGTGTCGATCGCGATATTCGCCTCCTTCGAAAGCAGATCCACTCGACGAAAGTCACATGAATGCAGGAACTAACATCGTGTGGCCAACCGAATTTTACCGACATAGTGCTCACGAACGAGAAACTGCCTCTTTTCCTCTCCTCCCGCATCTCGCACTATCCGCTTGGGGCAATAATCCCTGGCATATCAGTGCACAGATCTCTCCACAGTACCCCGGACTACCCCACGATCAAAGTGAAATTCATCAAGCCTTCATTACTCTGGCACTTCTAGCTTGTAAGGGTGGTCCGTCAATCCGAACATCCCATGGGATTGGTGACAACGCTCTTGGCCATCCCATGGGTGAAGTTCGTGTGCGCCACGCAATAACTTCTGATCATCTCGGTACATCATTAATGTACCGGAGCTCAAGGTGGCTACACTGGTCACCAGCTTTGTATATAACATGGCCTCCCTTCCGTCAAACATCTTGCCAGCATTAAACAACGGTTCTTTCAAACACAGCAACCATGTACAGCTCTCTCGCTCTCGCTTCGCTTTCTCTGTATGGAGCCGCCCGCGCTCAGCAGGCTGGCACGGTAACCGCTGAGACTCACCCAAAGCTCTCCTGGCAGACTTGCACAGGCACTGGTGGCACAAGCTGCACCACCAAGTCCGGCTCAATAACCCTCGACTCCAACTGGCGTTGGACTCACGTTACCTCCGGGTACACCAACTGCTTCGATGGCAACTCCTGGAACACCACTGCTTGCCCTGATGGCTCTACGTGCACCAAGAACTGCGCCGTCGAGGGTGCTGACTATTCTGGTGAGTTCAAACAGCGATTCGCAAGCTTTTGACAGCAAGCTAACAGTCCAGGTACCTACGGCATTAGTACCAGCGGCAGTGCTCTCACCCTGAAGTTCGTTACCAAGGGTTCCAGCGCATCCAACATTGGATCCCGTACCTACTTGATGGAGTCAGACACCAAGTATCAGATGTTCAACGTCATCGGCAAGGAGTTCACCGTCGACGTAGACGTTTCCAAGCTACCTTGCGGTCTGAACGGTGCACTCTACTTCGTCGAGATGGCCGCAGACGGTGGCATCGGCAAGGGCAACAACAAGGCCGGTGCCAAGTTCGGAACCGGTTACTGCGATTCCCAATGCCCCCACGACATCAAGTTCATCAACGGAAAGGCCAACATTGAGGGATGGAACCCCTCCGACGCCGATCCCAACGCTGGAGCTGGCAAGATCGGTGCTTGCTGCCCCGAGATGGACATCTGGGAAGCCAACTCCATCTCCACTGCCTACACCCCCCACCCCTGCAGCGGTACGGGTCTTGTCGAGTGCACAGACGATGTGTCGTGCGGTGATGGTGACGGCAACCGCTACAGCGGTGTGTGCGACAAGGACGGCTGTGATTTCAACGTAAGCAAACACTCAAACCCTCTATCAGCACATTTTCTAACCCCGTGACAGAGCTACCGCATGGGTGTCAAGGACTTCTACGGCCCTGGCATGACTCTCGACACCAGCAAGAAGATGACCGTTGTCACGCAATTCATCGGCTCCGGCTCCACGCTCACTGACATCAAGCGCTTCTACGTCCAGAACGGCGTTGTATTCAAGAACAGCGACTCCGCCATCGAGGGCGTCAGCGGCAACTCCATCACTGATGAGTTCTGTGATGCTCAGAAGACTGCTTTCGGCGACACCTCGTCTTTCAAGACCCTCGGTGGACTCAACGGCATGGCTGCCTCGCTTGCTCGCGGCCACGTTCTCGTCATGTCGCTCTGGGTAAGTACCTTGTCCCTCGCCGCTCAATCACTCTTACTAACTTTACCCGCAGGACGACCACGCGGTGAACATGTTGTGGCTCGACTCAGTCTTCCCCACCGATGCTGATCCAGAGAAGCCAGGTGCTGCCCGTGGTACCTGCGCCACCGACTCTGGCAAGCCCGAGGATGTTGAGGTTAACTCTCCCGGTGCCACTGTCGTCTACTCCAACATCAAGTTCGGCCCCATTGGCTCCACCTTCAAGGCGCCCGCATAAATGGTGGGCGAGAAACGTTAGCTGGTGGAGACTGATCGGGAAAGCGTTGGGTAAGGTCTTGGCTGAGCCCTTCGCTTGTGCATAACCCTCGCTTTACTTCAACCTTGTACATAGTTGTTGCGACGGTAGGAAATGTGTATATAGACAAGAAATTGCGATTACGAACGAACACGCAGCTTCTATTCGATCTTATTTCATGATCGACACGTTTCGACATTGATAGCTCAAAAATAAGGAAACAGTCAAAAAGTTTGTTGCTGCCTGAGAAGATCCTTCGATTCAGCCACCGTCTTCATTGCGTTAGCGCTGGAAGCCTTACCACGCCGCCGCCATCGTCTAGGCTGCAACAGGCCGAGGCGATCTTTATTGCAACCTCAGCTTGTTACTCTCACGTGCTCCATTCTGACATTGAGCCCTGGAATTGCTACAGCAGTTCGTTGGAGCGCTAGTATGAGCTTAGGACATCTGGAGAGGGAATTGGGAATCTGAAGCGAGCGTGTGACATTGTGCTCACGAGACAAGACCAGGCAACGACGACACTCGTACAACATACCTTTTTGACTACTGGACTACAAGAGCTCAAGGCTCCAAACATATCCCGGACAAACTAAGCGAGTCCTCATCACTTCATACTTCGGCCGCTCATAAGGCATTCTGGAACACCGCCTAACGAAAACATCTACGCCCAACCCATCCGAGAAACCAGACACATCCCAACTTAGTCCCATTCAACCCACCTAAAAAACACTACACACAGGAACCACAATCATGCGCTCCCTACTC
>Ga0265780_10011576_pt1 | contig 10419 bp, 9 predicted proteins | sample P1T30metagenome_FD_192432 | JGI IMG/M metagenome (GOLD analysis project Ga0265780, IMG submission 192432) | Plant litter microbial communities from East Loma Ridge, Irvine, California - P1 T30 | ecosystem: Environmental > Terrestrial > Plant litter > Unclassified | place: USA: California... | reverse complement strand
ATCCGGTGCTCCAGGTCGAGCAGCTGGAACGGCTCGGCATCCCGGTCTACCACAGCGAACCGGGACGGCTAAGCCAGATCGGCGACAGCCTGCTGCGCCTGGGCCGGCTGCTCGGCACCGAGCCGGCCGCGCAGGCAGCGGCGCGCGACTACGGCGAGCGCATCGCAGCGCTCAAGGCGCGCTATGCGGGCCGGCCGCAGGTGGACGTGTTCTACCAGGTCTGGCCAAAGCCGCTGTATACGCTCAACGACGACCACATCGCCAGCGATATGGTGCGCCTGTGTGGCGGGCGCAATCTGTTCGGCGCGCTCAAAACGATCGCGCCGGAAGTCGGCGTCGAGGCGGTGATCGAAGCCGATCCCGAAGTCATCCTGGTCGGCGGGCGCAATAATCCGGACGATCCAGGCGGCAAGATGTGGCAAGCGTTCAAGGGCATGACCGCTGTCAGGCGTGACAATATCTTCACGATCGATGGCGACCTGACCAACCGGGCGGGGCCGCGTACGGCCGAGGGCGCGGCGCAGCTGTGCGCGATGCTCGAACAGGCGCGCGGGCGGCGTCCGCTGAGGTAAGGACTTGACCATTTCCAGCGCCAACCTATATTGAAAAGTTACCACGCCCCTGTTTCAGCCGTAAGCAAATGCAATAAATTGCGCTCCCAGGACAGGGGAAAGGCAAAAAGTGGTAATCTCGCGGTCGTTCGTTCATTCTTCTGGAAGGATTTTATGCGCACCCTGCGTTTTGCCCTCGTTGCCGCCGCCCTGGTTGCCGGTTTCGCCAATGCCTCGCCGACCAATCCCCAGGTTGGCGCCGAATACACCGTGCTGGCTTCGCCACAGCCGACCCAGACGGTGGGCAAGAAGGTTGAAGTGGTCGAGTTCTTTGCTTACCACTGCGGCGCGTGCAACGCGTTCGAACCGAGCCTGGTGAACTGGGTCAAGAAGCAGGGCGACAATATCGTGATGCGCCGCATCCCGCTGCCGTTCCAGGGTACATCGGACCCTGAGGCCCGCCTGTTCCTGACGCTCGACGCCATGGGCAAGCTGGAGGAGTACCATCATCGCGTGTTCCGCGCCGTGCACGTCGAGCGCAAGCGCCTGATGAAGGACGACGACATCATCGCGTGGGCGACCTCGAACGGCCTGGACAAGGCGAAGTTCACCGAGGCGTGGAACTCGTTCGGCGTGCAGACCAAGCTCAAGCGCCTGCCGCAGATCGCCGAAGCGTATAAGGTCAGCAGCACCCCGACCGTTATCATCGACGGCAAATACATCGTGTCGCCGGCAACGGTGGCGCAATCGAACAAGATCCAGGACATGGGCCAGCTGATGACGGCGACCGGCCAGGTTCTCGACGCACTGGTGGCGAAGGCAGCCAAGGAAAAATGAGCGATAAAGTCGAAGGCGAGATCCTCAAGATTTACGAAGGGTCCCGGCCCAAAGAGGAAAACTTGTTCGAGACCAGTAACGTGAATCACGTCGCGTGGACGCTCGCGCTGATCTTTGTCCTGACCACCGCCTGGTTCGGCATTGCGCTTGTCAATGCCGAAAACCAGCGCCATGCGATGGCGTCGAACCTCTGTCCTGATCAAGTGTTCAAGGAGGGGTTCGACAAGAAGTGCCTGCTCACCGTGCGTTCGCGCGATCACTGGTGGCAACACCTCTGGTACGGCGTGACCCATGTGCGCTCCCATCCCGATCACGATGGCCGCATCGATACCCGCAAGTAAATCAAGAATGTAAGCCAGGAACGGCGTCCAGCAGGACGCCGTTTTTCATGGCGCTGTCATCGTTAAATATGGATGAGCATTGAACTGCTGAGCTGATCCACGGTCCAATCCCCGTCGTCATCGATCGGGAGCGTACGATGAAAGCGTTGGGGTTTGCCGAGCTGTTTGCCCAATTGTCGCTGTTGAACCAGCAGCAACGCACGCAGGTGCTCGCTGCCTTGCATCCGGCAGCCGGCCTGGACCGGATAGTCGCCCTCATCGACGAGATCCGCTCAAACACCCGGCGCTGCCCGGATTGTGCGTGTGAGCGCTGCCACCGGCATGGCCATGCCAACGACCTGCAACGTTTTCGCTGCTGCGCCTGCGGCCGCACCTTCAACGACCTCACCGGCACGCCGCTGGCGCGGCTCAGGCACAAGGGCAAGTGGCTCGACTATCTCGGCACCGTGCTGGACTCACGGGCGGTTCGCCCCGCCGCCAGGCGCGTCGAAGTGCATCGCAACACGGCATTTCGCTGGCGCCATCGCTTTCTTGACCGGGTCAAGGATGACCGGCCGGCGAGGCTCAGCGGCATCGTCGAGGCCGACGAGATGTACCTTCTGGAATCGCAGAAGGGCTCACGCAAGCTCGATCGCCAGCCGCGCAAACGCGGCGGCAGGGCCGCCTTGCGCGGCATCTCCCATCACCTCGACTGCATCCTGGTGGCGCGCGATCGCAGCGGCCAGACCATCGATGCAGTCACCGGCCGTGGCGCGCTCAAAGTCTCTCAGCTGACCATGCACCTGTTGCCAAAACTCGATCCCCAGGCGCTGCTGGTCACTGACGCCAACGCCGCCTATCCGGCGTTCGCCAAAGCCCATGGCATCGCACACCAAGCCGTCAATCTCAGTGCCGGCGAACGGGTCCGAAATAGCGCTGAAGGCGCCTTCCACGTACAGAATGTGAATGCCTACCACCGGCGATTCAAGGAATGGCTGGCGCGCTTCCATGGCGTGGCGTCGCGCCGGCTACCCAACTACCTGGGTTGGCACTGGGCGCTCGATGGCGGGCGAGTCACTTCTATCGAGCAATTGCTGCGCAGTGCATTCGGAGTCATCAACAGCTAACGAGGACAGCGCCTTTTTTTTCATGGGGACGCCGATGGCGATTCCCGATGAGGACGCGGGCTGCGCGCGCTCCAGCGGCGCAGGGCCACCGACGCCCAGGCGGTCAGCAGGCCGCCGGCGACCAGCACCAGCCGGGTATCGATCAGAGTGAGCACGGCGCCGGCCAGCGCCATGAGGATGTTCGCCAGGCAGAAGATGGTCGACAGCAGGGCCATCACCGAACCCTGGCCGTGCATCGCGAACTCGTCGGCTGACCAGGTCTGCAGCGCCGTATTGTAGAAGGCATGCGGTGCGCCGAACAGGATGATGCCGGCGATGCCGACCCACAGGTTGCCAAAGCCCACGCTCAGCACGGCGGCGGCGGCCATGGTCGCATACCAGCCGGCGCGCAGGCGGCCCTCGACCCGGCTGGCATGGCCGGCGAACAGCGCGGCCGTGGTCATCAGCGCGCACATGCCCATATTGACGAAGGCGATCTGGCGCGCGTCGTAGCCGCCCACGTCCACCAGCCACAGCGGAAAGAATTCATATAGCGCCGCGACGCCGCAGCAATAGGCCAGGTGCACCGTGAACAGGGTGCGCAGCGGCGCATGGCGCAGCAGGGTGAGCGCGTGGCGGTCGCGCGCCACCGCCCACCAGCGGTGCGGGTGCGGCGCCACCGGCGTGAACGGAATCGAGACCAGCACGCCCACCGTGCCGAGCAGCAGCGCACCGGCAGCGATATAAAACGGCAGTGCCGGCCCGAACGCCATGGTGAAACCGGCCAGCAGCGGACCGACCAGCCAGCCGAGATTGAACGAGCCGTTCAGCCATGACAAGGCGTGATTGCGTAGCGGACCCTTGATGCGTTCGATGACCAACGCACGCATCACGGCGCCATTGCCCTCCAGCAGACCGGTGAAGAAGCGGGCCGCCAGGAACAGCGGATACGATTCCATCACCATCGCCACCGCGGTGAGCAGATGGCCCACGGCCGCCCCGACGGTGGTCAGGAGCAGGGCGCGGCGCCGGCCGAAGCCGTCCGACAGCGGCCCCAGCACCGCGCTGCCGATCAAGAGGCCTACCGGGTTGATCATCAGCGCGATCCCCAATAGCAGCTTGGGCGGCAGGCCGAGGAAACTGTTCAGGCCATTGACTCCGCCGTCCGCGAACAGCGGCGCCAGCATGGGGTAGGGAAGCGAGGCGCCGACGGTGGACAGCAGTCCCAGCCCGCACAGCGTTGCAATCAAGAGGCGCTCGTTCATGTCGGCAGCTCGATGACGAAGCGTGCGCCGCCCAGCGTTGACGTCTCGACCCGCAAGCGCCCGCCATGCAGCACTACGGCTTTTTGCGCGATCGACAGCCCAAGCCCGAAGCCGCCGGTGGCGCGGTCGCGGCTGCGGTCGAGGCGATAGAACGGGTCGAAGATTTTCTCGCGTTCCTCGGCCGGGATGCCGGGGCCGTCGTCGTCGATCGCGATCTCGATACCTTCGGACGTGCGCCGCGCCGACAGCACGATCCGGCCCTGCGCATACTTCTGGGCATTACGCAGCAGGTTGCCGACCGCGCGCGCCATCAGGCGCGCATCGAGTTCGAGCGTGCCGAGGCCGGGCGCCAGTTCGCAGGCGACTTCTTGCGGCGAGGGCGGCAGGGTGGCGCAGCAATCGCGCAGCAGGGCGTCCAGGTCGGCCGGGGCGCCGTGCAGGGTGCGCGCGCTGTCAAGCTTGCTCATATCGAGCAACTCCTTGACCAGGTTGTTCAGCTCGGACAGGTCGCCTTCCATGGCGGCGATACGCTTGCTCAAATCGGGATCCCTGGCCTTGGCGTCGAGCAGCTCGAGCGCGAATTCCAGGCGCGCGATCGGCGTGCGCAGCTCGTGCGACACCGAGTGCAGCAGGCTGCGCTGCGCTTCCATCAAGTCCTCGATGCGGCCGGCCATGTGGTTGATCCGTTCGGCCAGCGGATAGACGGTGTCGGACGGTTTCAGGTGGGCGCGCACCGAGAGCTTGCCGGCGCCGAACTCGTCCGCCATTTGCGACAGCGACTGCAGGCCGCGCCAGTGCGAGCGCGACCACAGCGCGATCGGCACCAGGAGGGCGATGGCGACGATCACATAGCGCAGCAATTCCATCTTGAGCGCCTGCCCGATATCGACCGGCAAGTCGCGGGCATGCAGGACTTCGTCCTGGCTGCCGATATAGCGCTCGCCGTCCAGGTCGACCCGCCGGTAGAAGGATTTGCCGGCGACGTCGATCACGATGGCGCCGCGCTCGAGGTCGGCGCGCTGGCCGGCGCCGAGGGCGTCGCGGGCCTGCGCCAGCGGCATCAGGTCGTAGCGCACGTCGGATACCTCGCGCACATTGTTCAGGCGGGCCAGCCATTCGTCGCCCGGCGCCTGGTCGACATAGCGTTCGAGCAGGAAGATCTGGGCCGCGGCCTGGCGCCGCGCGATGTCGTCCAGCGGGTCGCCGAACAGGCGCGCGAACGCGAAATAGATGACGAAGGTGGCAGCCGTGATCGACAGCATGACGAGCACGAAGAAACGGAAGAATATCCGGTTCACGGGCGCGTCCTGGGTAACTGTCGGTCTGGTGGTGCCGGCTGCATGGTGTCTCCTCGGGCACGAATTGTACAGGCGCAATGGTCGCACCGGTGGGCCAAGGGGGAGAGCAGGTGGCGCGGCTTACAAATTGACGACAATTGGCCGACATCTCAGGGGTGCACGGGAGGAGGCCGAACGATTACCATCTTTCCCATCATCAGGTTTTCCGTTTGCCCACCTGATGCGCAAGTATCGGTGGGTTTTTTTATTCAAGTAGGAAGCGACCCGGAGCGGGCCGCGCCTCGACCATAAGGATGTGCTTATGAGCATGGTGCGCGCGAACAATACCGTTGAGCCCGGCACAACGCCGGTCGGTTCCGAAGCGCCAGCGCGGCGCACAGCATGGTCCCTCGACCTGAGCGCGGGCGCATTCCCGGCGGGAATGCGACGCTTGTCATAATGGGATGGGAGAGCGAAGCTTGCTCGACGTAAAATATCGACAAACGAACTCTCCGAGTACTTTCACGATGAAACCATTTTTCGCCCTGGCCCTGGCGGCTGCGAGCACCGCAGCAAGTGCGCAGACGCCGGCCACCAACCCGATGCCCGACGGCAGCCGCGACATGTACGCAGGGCTGGGCGCCGTCTCGCGGCCGCGTTACGAAGGGGCGGACAGTCAAAAGGTTTCAGCCTTGCCGGTGCTTCAGGTCCAATGGAGCAATGGCATTTTTATTTCCGGCATGAGCGCAGGGATGCATCTGTCCAACCGTCCGACGGTCGAATACGGCCCGCTGCTGACGGTCCACCCGAATCGCGACGAGTCCGGCACCGGCCGCATCGTCGACGGCGTCGGCGTGTCGACCTCGCCGCTGCAGTTCGCGCGCACCGGCAACCGCCTGGACGGCATGGAAGACGTCAGCACCCGGCTCGAGGGCGGGTTCTTCTTCAACTACTACCTGGCGCCGGAATGGCGGCTGACCAGCAGCGTGCTGTTCGGCTCGGGCAATGACCGCGACGGCGCGCGCATGGAGCTGGGTGTGCAGCGCCTGGCGGTGCAGCTTGCGCCGCAGCACACGCTGTCGTTCAATGCCGGCGCCACGGTCGTCAATGCCGACTACAACCGCGCCTATTTCGGCGTCACCGGGCAGGAGTCCTGGCAAAGCGGCAATCCCCCGTATCGTCCGGGCGGCGGCATCAAGGATGTCCGCGCCGGCGTGCGCTGGAACTGGGCCTTGAGCCCGTCCTGGATGCTGGTCACCAATGTCCAGGCCACGCGCCTGGTCGGCAGCGTCCGCAATAGCCCGCTCGTCGAGCGGCCCACCAATGTGTCGGTTTCGGCCGCCTTCGCCTACCGGTTCTGATGATGCGACGTGCACACCTCACCGCCTGCGTGACCTTGCTGCTGACGGCCGGTATGGCCGTGGCGCAGCCGCGCGCCGGGGAATGGGTGAACTATCGCGACGCCTACCGCGCGATGGTGCTGTTTGACAAATACGGTGGCCCCAAGAATCTGCTGCACAACCACCTGCAGGTGCTGGCGCGCGACAAGGGCGCGCTGCAGCCGGGCGCGCAACTGCTCATGAAGGGCAAGACCGTCCAGACCGGCCTGGCGCTCGATCCGCTCGGCCGCGCCGTGCTGCCGCTGCTCAAGGCGGCCTATGACGAGAACGCGGTGTTGACGCTGAGCCGGCCGCTGGTCGGCTTCACGGTCAGGCCGCGGGTGTCGCTGGCGCTGCGCGCCGACGGCTCGTACGAGGTGGCCGACCTGCGCGCGGCCTGCGAGCAGGCGCTCGGATTCGCCCGCTATGCCGACAATTCGGCGCGCGGCCGCCAGTGCACCGGCGTGCGCCTGGTGTTCCCGAAAGAGGGCGAGGCCCCCGGCGTGCGGGTGCGCGCGGGCGGCGCCGAACAGGCACTGGCGCCGGCGCGCGGGGCGGCCTTTGCGGGCGACGCCGACGATGACTTCCCGGTCGTCACCTACCGCTTCGGCGCCCAGCCGGCGGGCCAGATCGTCACTTACAACGCGCCGCTGGCGATCGTGCCGCTGTTCGAATAAGCCGGCGTAAAAAAACCTGCAAGACGCAGGTTTCATGGGCAGGACATCAATTCCAGGCAGAAGGCGAGAACAGATAGCCTTCGCCCCACACTGTCTTGATCTTTTCCGATTCCGCATCGTCGAACTTGCGGCGCAGCTTGGAAATGCAGTTGTCGATGCTGCGGTCCAGGCCATCGAACTCGATGCCGCGCATCTTCTTGAGCAGGGCGTCGCGCGACAGCACGCGGCCGGCTGCCTCGGCCAGCACCAGCAGCAGCTTGTACTCGGTATTCGACAGCACGCAGGGCTGGCCGCGCCAGACCACGCTGCGGTCGGAGGTGACGATGCGCAGGGCGCCGAACTGCAGCACGCGCGCATCGACGCCCGACTTGGCCTGGGTGCGGCGCATCAGGGCGCGCAGGCGCGCCAGCAGCACGCGCGGCTGGACCGGCTTGTTGACGAAGTCGTCGGCGCCTTGCTCGAGGCCGGACACCTCGTCATACGAATCTTCGCGCGCGGTGAGGATGAGGATGGGCACGTCGGACTGGTCGCGAATCTGGCGGCACACGACCATGCCGTCCAGGCCCGGCAGCATCAGGTCGAGGATCACGACGTCGGGCGTCAGTTCCTTGAAGCGCTCGAGCGCCACATCGCCGCGCGTGACCAGTTCGACCGCGAATTCATAGCCGGACAGGTATTCGGTGACGAGCTCGGCCAGGCGCGCATCGTCTTCCACCAACATCACTCGGTACATACAGTTTTCTCCTTGGTCTCGCATTGTATAAGACCAACTGTCGGATTAACACATCCTCCAGACATAGAAGACAGTTAATTACAGTTTGACGACAATTGAAAGGGTTTGCGGATTGTCGGGAAGATCATGACCGTGGCTATGGTGCCAACGTGCGTTGAGGTGTGACATTGCCGGGCGTCGAATCCATCCTTCGGGGGTGTCCGGGAAATGGACTGATCCATATCAAACAGGCGGGTTGGGGCGGCAGTTAAAAAGGTGGTCTTTCTATTTTGATCACTACGCCGAAGGATACGCCATGACCACCGTACTGCATGAAGCGCAATTGGATCCCCATCCCCATCCGGGCAATCTGCACAGCGGCTGGCTGCCACGGCACGACAGCGCCGCCATGCGCGCGTATGTCGAGCGCGTACTTGTCTCCGAAAGAAGGGAGCTGGCGCCATCGGTCCAGGCGCTGGCCACGTATATCCACGACAATGAGGTCGTCCGACGTCTCGCCAGTACGGCCTGCGCCGAATACCTCGCCGCCATCGGTGCGCAGTCGCCGCGCCTCAAGGACGTCGATACCCTGCTGCACGGTTTCAACGCCACCCTCACCGATGCACCGTGCTTCATCGATGGCGAGCTGGTCGGCTTGCCATTTTCCGCCTTCATGGCGGGTATCGGCCGGACGGTGGGCGGCGCCGCCTTGTTCAGGCAGCCCACTGTTCACTTGCTGATCTCGAACATCCTGAACGACTGGCATGTCTTCCTGGACAGCCCGGCCTCGAGCGCCGGTTTCCTTGTCGACGGCGAACAGTGGCTGGCGCCCGCAGTCAAGAAGCGATACCGCTTCCCCTTATGGAGCAAGGATGCCGGCGGGCCGCCTTACTGGAACAGCTGGAACGCCTTCCTGGCCCGCGGCTTCGAGGATCCCGGCCAGGCACGCCCGGTCGCCGATCCGGAATCGAACGAGACCGTCGTCTGCCCGGGCGATGGTGTGCGCAAGGACCCGCTCGGGTACGGCGCCGTGCATCTGGCCGATCTGCTCGCGTCGCCCGTGCCGCGGCAGCAGGCGCTGATCGACGACTACCGCCTGCTGGAGCGGTTCACGGGCGGCCAGGTGTTCCAGGCCCATCTGACACCTTATGACTTCCATCGCTGGTGGGCGCCGGTCAATGGCGACGTGCTGTTCGACCCGTTCACCATTCCCGGCTGCTTCTTCAATCCGCCGGTCTCGCCGGGCGCCCGTTTCGCCACCACGCCCGCGCGAAGCTGCCAGGGCCATGCGCGCGGGGTGATCGTGATCGGGACCGAAGACCATGGCCACGTGTGCTGCATCCCGCTGGGCATGAGCGCGGCGTCCAGCGTCGTGTTTGACCCAGGCATGCGGCGCGGCGTCCGGGTGCGCAAGGGCCAGGAAATGGGAATGTTCAGGCAGGGCGGATCCTCCTTCGTTCTCCTCTTCGAAAAGCTGCCGGACAAGGAGCTGGTCCTGGTCAATGCCGACGGCATGCAGGACACACGGCGCCAGGTCCTGTCCAGTAACCGCGCGGTCCTGGCCGGGGCCCGAATCGGTGTCTGGCATGCACGCAAATAGGGTAGTGACATTGCTTGTTCACAATCAATATTTCCATTAATAAACACACACTATTTGTTGTTCAAAATAATTGTCTTTTTTAAATTTAATGTGCAATAATGCCAACCACTTTCCGCCAATAACTTAAGGTTTCGATATGAAAAATGGTTTCCGTAAGGCTGTGTTCGCATCCGCGATGACCTTCGCCCTGGCAGGTACCGCTTCGGCCGGCCAGCTGACCGAAAAAGGCATGCAGTTCGACGCAACTTACAGTGGCAATGTGCTGACCCTGACCGTCGAGGCCGTGGGCCCGTTGGACGGCAACATGAAAACGGTCACGCATCTGAAAGGTTTCGAATTCAAGCTCGATAACAAATCGAAGATCGACGACATCATCGTCACCCAGATCAACCCTGGCTCGACGCCAGGCACTTGGGACGATTGCAAGGCGGAGAAGAACAACACGTTCTGCGTGAGCAACAGCGGACTCCTGGCCCTGGCCCTGAAATCGCCGCTGACCTTCACCTTCGCATTCACGGGCGCAAACGTGGACCTGTCGGCGTTCACCGCATACGGCAACTTCTACCAAGGTAACGGTAGCGGTAAAACCACGCTGCTGACCATGGAAATGACCGCAGATGAAGTGGCGGCCGAACTGCCGGCGGAAGTGCCGGAACCAGCATCGCTGGCGCTGCTGGGCCTCGGCGCCCTGGGCC
>Ga0265780_10011575_pt1 | contig 10420 bp, 4 predicted proteins | sample P1T30metagenome_FD_192432 | JGI IMG/M metagenome (GOLD analysis project Ga0265780, IMG submission 192432) | Plant litter microbial communities from East Loma Ridge, Irvine, California - P1 T30 | ecosystem: Environmental > Terrestrial > Plant litter > Unclassified | place: USA: California... | reverse complement strand
AGTCGGTGTTAATGGTGGGCACGGCGTCGAAATGGCGGGTGTTGTCGGCTTTCACCACCACGAAGTTCTCGCCGCTGGGGTCCAGCTTGCCCGTTACCTCATACTGAATCGGGGTGAAACCGCCCTGGTGCATGCCCAGCTTCTTGCCGTTCAAGTAGATGTGCGACTCGTAGTTGATGGCCCCGAAGTAGAGGAAGTAGCGCTTGCCGGCCGTGGGCGTAATTTTAAAGCTCTTCTTCAGCCAGATGGTGCCTTCGTAGTACAGCAGCTTGGGGTCCTGCGAGTTCCAGTCGCCGGGGATTTGCAGCGCGGCTGAGTGGTCGAAGTCGTACTCAATCAGCTCGGGCTCCTGCGCATTGCTGGGCTTTTGGTTGTCGTAGTAGCCGCCCTTGCCGCTGGCCGACTTATCAAAGGCCTCGCGGCGGTAGTCGTAAAAGCCGTTTTCGTAGGGGTCGATGATGTAATTCCAGCTGCCGTTGAGGCTGAGCACGCGGCGGGCGGGTGCATTCTGGATGAGGCTGGTTTGGGCGTGGGCCGCCGGCGCAGCGAAGAGGCCGGCCACGGCCAGCAGCAGGGCCAGCAGCTTCATCGGGTTGGGTAAGGTCATAGTGGAGGGGAGGAGAAGGTAAACTCGTTATAAAAGCGAAGGTGGTGAAAGTCAGCGTAGCACCGGCCATTGCAGTGGCCTTGCGGTGCTTTGCCAACCTTCACCACCTCGCTTACTCACCATATTGCTAGTTGTAGCCCGGGTTCTGGGTCAGAACGGGGTTGGTCTGGATTTCCTGCAGCGGAACGGGGAATACCAGGTTATTGGTCGTGATGACGCGCGGGATGGTGCCAGCCGCCGCGGTGCGGGCGAAAAAAGCATTCATCACTGGAATGGCGCGGTCGGTCCGCACGAGGTCGAACCAGCGGTGGCCTTCGAAGTTCAGCTCCAGGCGGCGCTCCCGCTCCAGGCGGGCACTCAGGTCGGTCTGGCTGATGGAGGCAGGCAGGTCCACGGTCGGGGCAGCGGTGGCCACGGGCAGGTTGCGCGAGCGGCGGATAACGCGGTTCACGGCATCGAGGGCGGCGGTAGTGGGGCCGCCCTGCGCGTTCACGGCTTCGGCGTACATCAGCAGCACGTCGGCGTAGCGCAGCACTATCCAGTCGTTTTCCGCGTCGGTCGATGTAGTGGGGTTATCGATGTACTTTTTGGTGTAGTACGAAGTGGCCCCGGAAGGCATGGTGTAGGACGTAGCCGCCCGCACATCGGTAGTGCCGCTGGCCGTGAAGGCGGCCACCAAGTCAGCATCCACGGTATTGAATTGCTGACCGGTGTAGTTGACGCCCAGCAGCGCCGTGGCCTGCGCGCTGGTATACGCCGGCATAAACCAGACCGTGAAAGGGCTGCCCACGCCCAAACCGCCCTTGGTGTAGCGCACCGCAAACAGGATTTCGCTGTTCATCTCGTTGTTGGTGGCGAAGATGTTGGCGTAGGTAGCTTGCAACGCATAGTTGTTGGCGTCGATAACGGCTCTGAGCTGCAAGGCGGCGTCGTTGTATTTCTTCTCCGTCAGCAGCACCTTGCCCAGCAGGCCTTGCGCGGCACCTTTGGTAGCGCGGCCCAGGTTGGCGCCGGTTTGGGTGGCGGGCAGGTTGTCGATGGCGAAGGCCAAGTCCTGCTCAATCTGCGCGTACACGTCGGCGGCGGGCTTGCGGCCAAATGCATACGCATCGGGAATGCTCGCAATTTCACCCGTCACTAGCGGCACGTCGCCCCAGATGCGGACCGCGTTGAAGTAGGTCAGCGCCCGGATAAACCGCATCTCGCCATATAAACGGTTGCGGGTGGCGTTGGTCAGTTTCACGCCGCCGGCCCGGCTTAGAATGATGTTGCAGCGGGCAATGGTCTGGTACGTGGCCAGCCACTGGCTTTGCAGACGTGGGTTGTCGCTCAGCACGTTAAAGGTGTCGAACTCGTTGAGGCGCTCGCCCGAAGTCACCGTGTAGCTGTTGTCGCTCGGAATTTCGGCGAAAATGAAGATGCCCCGGCTGCCGCCCGATTTGCCGTACAGGTCCTGCAGGCTGGAGTAGGCGGCCGTCACGCCGGTCGAGATGCTCAGCGAATCGGTGTAGCCATTGGCACTCGTGAGGCGGGTCGGGTCTTCGATTTCCAGAAATTCCTTGCTGCACGAGCTGGTGCCCAGCAGGCCCAGGCCCAACAGCGCCAATAGGCCGCCGCTGGTGAGTAGTTGTTTAATATTCATGGTGGGAATGATGTCGGTGGTTAGTAGTTAATGATTAGTGGTTAGTGATTAGGGATTAATAAGGGTGCTAACCTGACAATTAACCACTAATCACTAACCGTTAACCATTAATTAAAATCCGGCTTGCAGGCCGATGGTGATGGTGCGGGCCATCGGGTACGACCCCTGGTCGACGCCGTAGGTTGGCGTGGTGGAGTTGCCGTAGTTGTTGGCTTCGGGGTTGTAACCGAAGTACTTGGTGAAGGTGTACAGATTCTGCACCGAGGCGTAGATGCCCGCGCTTTGCAGCCCGGCCTTCTCGGCCCACGCGTTGGGCAGGTTGTAGCGCAGCGTCACGTTGCGCACCCGTAGGAAGGAGGCGTCGTACACGAAATACGAGCTGAAGGCTTGCGAAAGGGGGTTGGCGTTGCCGGTGGCGCGGGGTGTGCGGCCGTCGCCGGGGTCGCTGGGCGAGTGCCAACGGTCCAGCATGTTGGTGCGGGCGTTGGTTTGGCCGGGTGAGTTGAAGACGTACCGGTCGCCACCGTACAGGATGTCGGCGCCCTGCGAGCCTTGCAGCGTCACGGCCAGCGAGAAGTTCTTGTAGCCGAAGGTGTTGAGCAGGCCGTAGGTGAATTTCGGGAATGGGTTGCCAATGACCGTTTTGTCGGCGTCGTTTATCAGGCCGTCGCCGTTGATGTCCTTGAACTTGATATCGCCGGGCTGGGCTCGCGAGGCCGTCCACCGAGGGCTAGCGTCCACATCGGCCTGGTCGCGGTAAATGCCCTCCTGCTGGTAGCCGTAGAACACGCCCAGCGGCTGGCCCGATACCACCTGGATGGAGCCGGTGTAGCCAAATACCGCGTTATACAGCAGCTGGTCGTTCTGGCCGGCCAGTGCAATCACCTCGTTGCGGTTCAGCGTCAGGTTGGCCGAAGAGCTCCAGGTGAAGTCCTTGCCCTGCACGTTGGCCGTGTTGAGCTGGAATTCCAGGCCGCGGTTACGCACCTCGCCCACGTTGGCCAGGGCCGTGTTGGCAAAGCCAGTAGTGGCCGGAATGTTCTGGTTGAGCAGCAGGTCGGTGGTGCGGCGCTGGTAGGCGGCCACCGTCAGGTAAATGCGGTCGCGGAACAAGCCCAGGTCGAAGCCGGCGTCAAACTGCGTGTTGGTTTCCCAGCCCAGGCCGCGCACGGCCAGGCCATTGGGCGAGAAGCCGAACACACGGGCGCCGTTGCCGGCACCCAGCACGTAGTTGGCCGTTTGCTGGTAGCTCTGGTAGCTGAAGTCGCCGATGTTATTGTTGCCCGTCACCCCGAAGCTGCCCCGCAGCTTTAGCTCGCTAATGGCTGGGTATTTCTTGATAAAGTTCTCCTCGGCCATGCGCCAGGCCAGGGCCACCGAGGGGAAAGTGGCGTATCGGTTGTCGGGGCTGAAACGCGACGAGCCGTCGGTACGCAACGCGGCCGTGAGGATGTAGCGCTCCTTAAAGGCATAATCCAAGCGTCCGAAGACCGAAGTGAGCGAGTTGGCCGTGAACCCAGACTGGCCAAATTGCTGGCCGGCCGCCGTGGGGTACTGGATGTCGCGGGTAATGAAGGTGCCGGTCTGGCCCAGCACCGTGGTGCTTTCGTTCTGGTTGTACTGGGCTGAGTAACCAGCCAGCAAGGTCAGGTTGTGGTCGGCGGCGAAGGTACGGTTGTAGGTGGCCGTGTTTTCCCACACCCAGTTCACGTTGGTGTTGCTGGGCTGGCGGGCGTCGATGTTGTTGAGAATAGGGTTCGACAGGTTGGCGCCCTGGTTGCCGCTGGTAGCCAGCGTGGCCGGCACGTACACGCTGCGGCGGTTGTTCACCAGCTCGGCCCCGAAGCTGCTGCGCAGGTGCAGGCCAGTCACTGCTTCCAAGTCGAGGTAGGAGTAGCCCAGGCCCCGCACGGTGTTGGTGCGGTCCTGGTACAGGTCGATGGTCGACAGCGGGTTGAGCAAGTCGGCCGGCGTGGTCAGGCCCGAGCCCGAGTTGCGGATAGCGCCGTAGTCACCGTTGGGCAGGCGCGTGGGAATGATGGGCGGCAGAATCATAGCCGCCGTTACGATGGCCGTTTCGCCGCCGGGGCCGCCGCCCGAGATGTTGCCGCCGTTGTAGCTGCCCGAGATGGGCAGCACGTCGGTGCGCGTGAAGTTGGGGGCCAGGCTCACGCCCAGCTTGAGGCGCTTGCTGAGCTGGGCATCGTAGTTGGCCCGCAACGCGAAGCGCTCAAAGCCCGAGTTCTTCACAATGCCGCTCTGCTTGAAGTAATTGCCCGCGATGTAGAAGCGGGATTTGTCGGAGCCGCCGGCCGCCGACAGCGTGTACTGCTGCTGCGAGCCAGTCGTGAATACCTCGTCCTGCCAGTCGGTGTCGGGGAAGGTGGTGGCGCCGGGCTGCAGCGTGGCCGGAATGGCCCGGTTGCTGTTGGTAAAGCCTTCGCGCAGGTAGTCGAGGTACTGGTCGCGGTTCATCAGGTCGAGGCGCTTGGCCACTTGCTGCACGCCCGCGTTGGCAGTGAAGTTGAAGCGCGTTTTGCCGTCGGCGTTGCCGCGCTTGGTGGTCACAATCACGATGCCATTGCCGCCGCGCGAACCGTAGATGGCGCAAGCCGCCGCATCTTTCAGAATCTGGATGCTCTGAATATCGGCCGGCGGAATCTGGTTGAAGCTGTCGGAGTTATTGAGCGGATAGCCATCCACCACGTACAGCGGTGAGTTGCCGGCCGAAATTGAGCCCAGACCGCGCACGCGAATCACGGCGCCGGCACCTGGCTCGCCGGAGGGCTCCGTAATCTGAGCGCCCGCTACCAGGCCCACCAGGGCCTCAGAGGGCGAGGATACCGGAATCAGTTCCACCTGCTTGGCCGAAACCGAGGAAATGGACGTGGCCAGCAGTTTCTTTTCCTGCACGCCGTAGCCCACTACTACTACTTCTTCCAGCGCTTTGGCATCGGGCGCCAGCGAGGCGTTGATGGAAGTACGGCCGGCTACGGCTTCTTCCTTGGGCGTATAGCCTACGAAGGTGAAAATCAGGGTTGCATCATCGGCCGCTTTGATGCTGTAGCGGCCGTCGACGTCGGTTTGGGTACCGTTGCTGGTGCCTTTCACGATGACGTTGACGCCGGGAATGCCCTGGCCCTTCTCGTCTACAATGCGGCCGGTGATGGTAATATCGGCTTTCACGCTGCTGGGCGTGGTGGCCGAGTGCGAGAAAGCCAGCGCCGGGGTGCTCAGGTTCAGGCCAAGCACAGGCAGCAGCGCAAGAGGCCGCAGATAGCGCCGAAAATCGGGTCGTAAATTATCCGTCATGTTTGGGTGGGGTTGGTGACGTTGGTGGGAACGCAGCGGGCCGTAGCTGGCGGTAGAGTGGGGCCGCAAGGGGCCATCCAGCGTAGTCAGTGGGGACTTACCCCGCCGTCTGCCCTGCGAAGTACCGGATTCTTACGGCCGATTGCACCTAGATTCCAGGTCTTTATTTACGCAAACGTTTTCGGTAGGCCACCTAAAATCCTTCTTTTTCCGGCCGCAAACCATTAGGTTTGTATGTACTGTGCGTTCGCCAATCTTTATAGAAAATTGTCCTTTTCTAGTTCTCGCTTAATCATATTCCTGCCATGACGCCCGTGAATCTTAAGTCGCTGGCTGAGCAGTTGAACCTGTCTATTGCCACGGTTTCCAGGGCGTTGCGAGATAGCCACGAAGTCTCCGAAGCCACCAAAGTGCGGGTGCGGGCCTTGGCCAACGCCCTGCACTACGAGCCCAACGCCTACGCCAGCAGCCTGCGCCGCAACATCAGCAAGACCATTGGCGTGGTCATCCCGAAGGTGGCCAACCACTTTTTCGCGCTTGCCATCAACGGGATTGAGGAAGCGGCCCGCCAAAGTGGCTACCACGTCCTCATCTACCTCACGCACGACGATTACGAGCGCGAGGTTTCCATTGTGCAGCACCTAAAAGGCGGCCGGGTCGATGGCCTACTCATGTCGGTGGCCAGCGGCACGCAGGACTTTGCCCACCTTCACAGCCTGAAGGGCGCCAATATTCCCATCGTGTTTTTCGACCGGGTGTGCGCCGAAATCGAGACAGCCAAAGTCACCACCAACGACTACGAAAGCGGCTACCAGGCCACCTAGCACCTCATCGCGGCCGGCTGTCAGCACATTGCTCACCTGCTCATTTCCAACAAGCTGTCCATCGGCCAGTTTCGGCACCAGGGCTACCTCGATGCCCTGGCTGCTCATGGCTTTCCGCCCGACCCCGACCTGGTGATGAGCGGCGTGATGGACAACGACCAGAACGTGGCCCTCATCCGGGAGTTGCTGCTGCGCCGGCCCGAAATCGATGGCATATTCGCTTCGGTCGAGCGCCTGGCCATCAGCGCCTACCGGGTGTGTCACGAGCTGGGCCGCCGCATTCCGGAGGACATTAAAATCATCGGCTTCTCCAACCTCGAAGCTGCTGCCCTGCTCGACCCGCCGCTGTCCACCATCACCCAGCCCGCCTACGACATTGGCCGCGAAGCCGCTAAAATTCTGCTCCGCGCCGTGGAAAAGAAGAAAGCCGTGCTGCCCACCCAAAGCGTAGTGCTGGGGTCCACTTTGTTCGCACGGCAGTCCACTGGCGGGCAGTAAATTACTAGACCGTCATGCAGAGCGCAGCATCTTGCCCGCAGTAAGAGCGTGTTTGGATTTCACTAAAAATGTCCCTGGACCGTCATGCTGAGCTTGCCGAAGCATCTCTACCGCTTCACTTGGGCGGTTCAATGAAGCGGTAGAGATACTTCGACAAGCTCAGCATGACGGTCTTTTGAATTCCCAACCACGCTCTAAGTAAACCAATCGATTGGATTACTGGCGGCGAGCGGGACGCTTCGCCGCGCTCTGCATGACGGGCTTCATCTACTCCTTCACCACCTTCCGGCGCAGGACCTGCCCGGCCTCCGTCGTCACCGTCAGCAAGTAAGTTCCGGCGGCTAAACGGCTGATATCAACCGGGGTGGTGGCTTCCTGCTGCCGTCGTAGCACCTGCTGGCCAGTGAGGCTGCGCAGTTCCACAGCGACCGGGCCGGCCAGGCCGTCGAGGGTGAAGCTAGCGGCTGCAGGGTTGGGGTAAATAGCCACAGCGTTAGTTGCCAGCTCGGTGGTGGCCGTTACGGCAGCGGGCCGTTGAAGCACGGGGGCAGCGTCGTTGTTGTCGTAGTAGGTTTTCGATTCGAAGGTGCCGGCCGGGGTGAGACGGTAAAGGATGGTCATGTGGGCGTTGATGGTGCCGGTGCGCAGGTCGGTGGATACGCCGGAGTAGCCTTCCAGCTTGATGCGGGCCGAGGCCGTGCCGCGGTAAGTATTGTCGAGCGAGATGCTGTAGGTGCGGTCGGTGTCCGAGTTGTTCATCAGCATGATGGTGTAGCCGGTGGCATCGCGCATGCCCAGGCACACCAGGTCATCCTTGGCGTAGCTGGGGTTGGTTTCCTGGTCGCCGGGCATGTAGTTGGCGCGCTGGTTCTGGCTGAGCAGGGCGAAGTGGTGCATGGTCGAGCGCCGCGAGTTGTTGGCGTTGTAGAGCGAAAAGTCCGTGGCGCCCTGGTCGCTGTTACTTTCGGAAATGCTCCACGGCGTGACGCAGAAGGCCCGGCGGGCCAGCGCCAGCTTGGTCATGGTAGCCACAAACTGCCCGGCGGTGAAGCCATAAGGTTTCCACAGGCTAGTGCTTTTGGCTTCCGTGTTCACCTCAGTCACGGCCATGCGCAGTTCGGTCCAAGTGGCGTCGATGCCGCGGCGGGTGGTATTTACGTTGTCCAGATAGCCCTGCACGGTGTCGAAGCGGCTGGTGAGGACTTGCTCACGGTTGCCGCTGCTGTCGTAGTAATGAAAGGAAAAGGAGTCGAGCAGCGGGATTTTGCGGGTACCAACGGTCACATACTCATCGCCCACGTCGCTGATGAAGTTGGCGTAGTACAACGCAATCGGCTGGTCGTAAAACAGGCGGAAGTCGCCGCCAATGATTTTGCAATTGTTGTTGGCCTGCTTCACCAGCCGGGCAATGGCCTTGAACCGGTCGCGGAAACCGTAGTAGCTCAGGCCCAGGTAGGGTTTGTTGTTGGTCACCCAGTCGGTCATGCTCATCTGGTCGGGCGCGGGGTCGGCCTCGTTGCCGATGGCGAAGTAGCTCACGCCGTTGCTCGTGAAATAGTTGACCCAGGTAGTCACCTGCGCATCGGTCAGGTTGATGGACAGCTGCACCAGCGGCTCGCCATTGAGGGTATTCTTGATGTAACTCACCAGCGGCAGCCAGTTTTCCTTCACGGTCCAGTTGCGGTTCGGGTTGGTGTTGCGGTTGCGCTCGTTGCCGCCGATGCGGTAGAACTTCATGCCGGCATTGTTCAGGTCGGCCGTGATGGTGGTATTGGGCTGGTTGTTCCAGTAGTTGATGCCAAAGAAATTGGGGTTGACGGGTACGCCCTGGGCGGCGCTTGGAAGGGCAACTGCGCCAGTGGCCAGCAAGGTTAGGAGGGTGGTGCGAAACTGTTTTTTCATGGTTTGTGGGAATTTTGGGGATGGGAAAAAGAAGCAATAAATCAGGGCATGGCTCCGCCATCGAGGATGGAAAATGCCCTCAGAATGAAAGGATAGTAGTGCTAAAAAGGAACGGTCATGCTGAGCGAAGCCGAAGCATCTCAACTGCGCGAGTAATCCAATAAACAGGGGCTACTATGGCGGTAAAGATGCTTCGCTGTGCTCAGCATGACCGTTCTATGTTGGCTTTTCAGCCCAGTTCTGGCCTACTCCAGCACCACGCGCTTGGTCAGAACCTGCCCGGCGGCCTGCAAGCGCAACGTGTACACGCCCGCTACCAGCGACTGGGTGGCAAACTCCGCCGTGGCCCCGGCCGCATTCAGCCCAACCGTGCGCGTGAGCACCGCCTGGCCCAGCGCGTTGAACAAGGTGGCGCGCACCTCGCGCTGGCCCGCCAGCGGTGGCAGCAGCACCGTGAAGCGACCGTGGGCCGGGTTGGGATAGATGCTCACTGAAGCCGCATTCAGCTGTGCTTTCGTGGCCGTCACGTTGGCCGGGCGCAGCACGAGGGTGAAGCGGCCCGTGCCTGCTGTGGCCGAAGCCAATGCGAAGGTGTAGCGGGTACCCGCCGCCAGGAGCTGCTGGGTACCGGTGGCAGCATCGCGCAGGTACACGGTGGTGGCACCGAAGTTGGCCAAATCAACCACGTCGAAGGTGAAGCTGCCGGCCTGAGGCACGCGCAGGGTTAGGGGTACTACTACCTCGGTCGTGCCGAGGAGCGGCAGGCCGTTGATGGCCAGCGGCGTGGTGCCGCTCAGCGTGGCCAGGTCCAGCCCGGTGGGATTGGGCAGCTTGGTGGCGTCGAATTCAGCATCCGGGCTGGCCGTGGCGCCCTGCTCCAGGTAGAGGAAGGTGTCGTCGGTCAGGCTGGCGCCGGTCAGGGTGAGGTGGAGCTGAGGGCGGGAATCATTCACACCGCGACCAAAAACCGGTTGCGGGCCGAAGGATGTGAGGCGGTTGGCATTGGTCAGGTTCACGGCGCCGGGCGTGCCGGCGGCACTCACCCGGGCAAAGTAGCCCGAGCCGGCCACAATCAGCGGCGAGGTACCGATGCCGTTGGCGTAGCTGCGGTAAGTGCCGACGTACTGACCGGTGCTCTGGTACACGTACATAGCGGCATCCATGCCGGGGCGCTGAGCGTCTGTTACGGTGCTCCAGTCGAGCGGGGCGGGGTAAGGGTTGCCCAGCAGTTGCCAGCCGGCGTCGGCCTCGGTGCCCCGGGTTAATGAGCCCGAGTTTTGGGCCGCATTGTTGAACGTGCCGGTAAAGGCTACCGTCGCGGCCGGCGCATTCACGGTATAGCCCCGGTTGGGCTGCATGATATCGGTAGCCGCAGCGGGTGAGAACCAGCCCTTGTCAAACGCGCCGTAATTCGACGTGACGGTGGCGAGCCGGCTCTCATCGTACCCAAATACCGTGGGGAAGGGCGATACCGAGCTGGGCGTCGCGCTGGTGTTGTACGCCGTGTTGAGCGTAGGCGCGAAGCCCATCGTGCTCAAGCTACTAAATGGCGCACTGGTCACCGGCGAACTGAAGTGGCGGTAAGCCGGCCCGGTTACGCTGCTGGTGATGGCGCGCTGCATGGTGCCCGCGCCC
>Ga0265780_10011574_pt1 | contig 10421 bp, 13 predicted proteins | sample P1T30metagenome_FD_192432 | JGI IMG/M metagenome (GOLD analysis project Ga0265780, IMG submission 192432) | Plant litter microbial communities from East Loma Ridge, Irvine, California - P1 T30 | ecosystem: Environmental > Terrestrial > Plant litter > Unclassified | place: USA: California... | reverse complement strand
AGCATTTCTGCTCCACCGAATCAGGATTTCAACCAGCGAGTCATCAGCCCGCCTGAAATTTTCGGCTCGTCTTTAGTGAGATCGATCTGAATGTGGTCAGCCGGAGTTACGTGCATGGAAAAGTGAAATCCCTGACTATTTCGACGGCAATTTTCCTAGGCCTAACCCGGCCGCGCTTTACCGGAGTTGCTACATCTCCCTCAGTCATTGGCGAAGAAGATCCCTGATTGGCATTTAGCGGCGTTATAGTCAGTGATCGCATTGCTCTCACCTTGTTCGTTGTGCTCGTTTTCTTAGCAATTCGACCGTGCAAAACTCGCTTCACCCCCGGCTCAGTGCCAGGTTCCTTCTTGATTTCCACCGACTTTGGAGTGGAGCAAACCTCGGATTGCGGCACATCATTTGGAAAATGTACCTTGGGAGGCGCTTCCGGGTGTGGTGTTGGGCAACTGACAGCCAGAACCTGGCTACTGAGACCTGGGCGTGACGAACGCTTCCATGTATGTTGCGCAAGAGGTGAAGAATGTGCCAGGGTGGTATGGCGAAAACCCCTGTTTGTACTGCTGTGGGCCGGCCAGCTATCAGTCATTTGAGATTGAGGCTGGTAGCCGTGCGTTTGATGCGGGTTGGGTTATGGGTTCCAGTAGCGTGAAGCACGCTTTTTATGTGGGTTCCCAACTCGCAAATTGCTCCAGTCGTACGACTCCATAGCTTCCCTCAGGCCTTCATGCTTATCAAATATGTGTGACATGCCCCTCAGCGAGCTCATGTAATGATGAGGGGCCTGGCTGATGCGACATCCTTCATACATGCCGAAGTCGAAGACGTATTCGTTAGCCTTTGGAATGTCGGGCCTGGTTCGTTGAGAGCTAGCTTTGCGGCTGCCAGATTCGGGAGGTGTAGAGCTGGCTGATGGTAGATCCAGGTCAGCGCTACGAATATCGTTGTCCGAAGAAAAGACGGCAGCGCAAACGCTCGAGCTAGAGGACATCGGGCTCGAGGGAACGGGGATTTGCCCAAGCGTAGATGCAATATTCAAGGGTGGCTCTTTCTCTAAGACCTTGTTGAAAGATGCAACCTCCGAATGGGGCTTGGCCGGGACCTAGGCGTCGACTGCGACAGTCGGCTCTTCCATCTGTTCAGAATCTGACGTGCTATTACTGCCTTTCGAAGGGAACAAGGTCTCGATAATTTCGCGGATTTCACGCTTCCGAGCCTTGTTCGACGTCTCAAGCCTGAGCTTTTCGCTTAATGACAGGTTCATGTTCTCGTCCAACTCTCTAATTCGAAGGGTATCTTGGCGAATCTAAGCATTCACGACATCTGCATAATGTCTAGCATCTCTACCAATTCGAATAGTAGTTATTGGTGGTGTTGTTTTGGTAGGGCGACGCTGCGTAGAGTATGCTTGCGAGAAGCGACTTCGCCCCCGTCCCCGTGTAGAGTAACCACCACAAGCCATGGCCGTAGTGAAAAGAAAATGAAGGAAGATATTTGAAGATTGACAGGGCGTATGCTTGGGTTGGAGCTTTCTCAAGAGCTGTGAGTGTTACCTGCAGTGTGAAAGAACTGTGTTGCAGCTTATACTAGCGAGCGGCTGGTCCTATATATGTATACAAGTCGCCCTCGCAACCATATAGCCGTGAACACGTAAACATTAAAACGCAGATCCTGGCAGTCTTCACTCTCTGGCTATAATAATTTCTGCTTTCGGCGCACCAAAACATTGAGTTTAACGAAAGTCCCTCTGCTTGACCCGTGAGATTCACCGATAGGACTGGCGAAATGGGTCGGCGACCTGGGGCCGTGGCATGAGTGTCCCGTCTAGATAGTAACTTCTGAATTAAGGCAGAAAATCCCTTTTGATAATTGGCGGACCGATCAGTGAGATGATGTGTTGGGCTCAGTTGTCTTTCTTTCCAGCCGAGAGTGAACCGCAACCCCGTTTGTGAACCAGAGATTGGGCTGTGAACCTGGCCAAGGTTCAGAGCCGTGCTTTGACGTGCAAAATCCAACATTAGATCGAACGTTCATGGACCTGGTGTTTCACTAAGCATGGCCCGACTTCACGGTGATAAGGCCGTCATACCTGATTCCGGTAATACTCCCCGGCAAGATCCCGCAGGCTGGACACGTGGGGTCTCGTACCTAGGTAAGTACTAGCTCAAGATACTTCGGAAATGACTTGTGTTAAGGCTTACCGGCTTTCGTCTAAGCTATATTGGATCCGAGCAATATTGGTGTTTTACTAGTAGGCCGTAACCGTCAATCAGTACCTAGGTAGGCCTGAGGTCGTACACCTAGGCAGCTTGCAATTGAAAAGACATTCAGGGGAACAGGATACACTCATCACTAACAAATTCTCCAGTGATAATTACCGCTGTGGTACTCATCTTGGGGAGACATGCGCTATGACTTGAACGTAGCTTCATCGGTCGTCCGGGATGACCATCGTAGGTAGGTACCGGAGAACGCGCGGGGGGGGGTGAGCGACATGCTACTTCTCCGCTTTCATGCCCTACTTAGAAGCAATTGAGCCGGTACTGATCCTCAAATCAATAGTCCTTAAAAAATTACCGAAGATTGTGCCTTGCTGTGATAGAACTGGTAGCTTGCAGCGGGTCGACTGCGAGCACACTATCTAGGTAGTTGCGATGCCCCGCGTGCCCCACCAACCACCCTAGCGCGTGCTTACCGCGTGCGATACACGCTAGGCACGCGACACGCTCTTCACGCGACTCAAATCAATATATGCACCACACGCGAAACGGCACACGCGGGTCTTCTATGCACCGCAACCCTAGGCATCTTTCTATGAAACAAGCAAGATGTGTGAGCACTAGGAGAACCTGGAACAGAACATGTACAGGGCACAATGCGCGCCATGCATAAGACCTCTGGAGGGAGACCTCTGGAGGGCAAACCATCATGACAACTCAAGGCATGACGCTCGAGCTGCGCACTACCTCGGGTCTACATTTCAAGTTCGCATCCTGATAGTGTAATACATAGGTATGTATTGACCGGACGAGACAGGAATGCAATCGGACCTACTGCCAGCATGCACTCGTCTCTTCCATCGTGTAAGCACCCAAGGTCGATAGACGCGTCACGACATGCTTTCAAACCTTGCTAATCAACTCGAAGATCACGGACAAACGCAAAGGCACAAATTTCCGGACAGTCCGTACGCCGTGCCTCAGTTTCAAACTTTCAAACCCAAGTCTTGGTCTGCTACGAGCAGCAGATAAAGCAGTCATGATCCGCTCTTCATTGTCCATGACCTACCACTTCTCACCCTTTGCATTTCCCAGATGCTGAGATCTGACACAATATTTATACCTATGTACCCTTGAGATCTATCTTCTTCTTGCTCTCTACACTGCCAGAGTTACTCTCCCTCGTTCCTTCTTCACTATCTCCCAGACCTCCTCAGCAACTAGGATTACTTCGTGTTCAAGTCTGAGCGGAAGAGCTTGTCCAAGGTCAGTCAATTTGAGCGGTGTGACACTCTTGATAAGTACCAAGACATAGACAATAGTCGGGTCGAAATGGACGCATCCAGACCTGCATCCGACATGCCAAGTCCGATGAACTGCTGTGCCAGTCAGTCTTCGGAAGATAGTCCTGATAGCGGTCTAGCAGTGCCGCCGACGCTAGCGACAGCCGCCAAAAAGAGCTTAACAAAACTGATAGCTGCACTGGACACTCCTCGGCCACTTGGAGACCACTCTTACCTTCTGAAACTCGCCCGAGACGCCTGCGAGGTCGTGCAAACATGCATGCAACCTCTGCCCCCTTGTCAAGAAGCTGTCCTCCAGATCCGCGAAATGATTCAAGAACTCATGAGTAGGAAACAGGCCGAAGGGGAAACAGCGTTCCCTCCGGAAAATCATGGGAATCGCCGTGCGCCTGTCATGAGCCTAGAAATTGCCGATGCTGATTGGGAATATCTCCCGAACACAGCGCTGGAGTTGAAGAACAAGATAGAACAAGTTGGCCCCCCTGGAGCTGTGTTCTTACTGCTAGAAAGGCAGAGTCTAAAGCTGGGAACACACTCAAGCTTGAAGTACCCTCAGAGACCGACCGCGAAGTTCTCAGAAAGAGCTTGAAGACACGCCTAAATCTATTAATAGCCGGACTACAGTTGAGAACCCAGCCGCGAATACAAGAAGACGTCTACCTCATCAACGTATACAACATCAGATACCCCTATGGCAAGACCCCGTCCCGCGGTGACCTTCAGAAGCATTTCCATAATTGGAGCAAACGGAACCACATAAATGTAGTGGGTGCCCATTTCCGGAACAAGATACTTCAGCTACAAGTCACCGATCTCGAAAAAGCCAGGGGGTTGTTGCAGCGCTTTTTTATTCATGAAGAAAGATCATACCCAGTGGAAGCATAGGAGAAGTCATTTGATCGACACCAATGCTTCAACTGCTTCACCGACAATCACCAATCGAAGGATTGTAGAAAGCCACGAGTCTGTGTATAGTGCGCCGAGGATCACGACTTCAGAACACAGTGTTCCAAAGGCAGATCGAAGCTCAAATGCGCCATCTGCAGCGGAGCAGATCGTGCTAATAGCGAGGAATGTCAAGACATAAATGTGAAAAGACAATTAGCAACACTCAAGGCAAGGCGAAAGCGTGGAGCTAGCTGGGTTGGCAACCAAGTCCGTGTCGATGAGCAGGGACTCTCGAAAGTTGAGTCGCGAGCGGAACGAGGTCGCGGCCCTGCAATAGACGAGCAGACGACAACGCCCCCGACAGAGCCCGAGCAGCCAAAGAAAAGAGGACCAGGTCGCCCAAAGAAAGCCCGACCCCCAACTGGAGAAGCTTCCAGTTCAGGCAGCACTCCACAACCACGAGAAGCATCCCAAGAATGTGTTCCTGGGCAAGCAGAGTATGACACTAGTCGATCAGTCCAGGCTGCACAAAACACCCATCTCTCGCCGGCGAAACACGTACTTCCTGTTCAGCGAAGCCAAGCAGCCGGTGCAACATGCTCAGTACCTCGAACATCGCATCAAGGAGACCAACACAGTACCACTGTATTCAACCCTCATCCCGAGATCTCTCCGTCTCCAACTGTGGCTATAGGGCAGCGAAGCACTCTCCGACCTATTCCGTCTAAACAGCCTCCGCGTTCAGGACTTTTCGGTGACCCGCTTCCAAGGGCCTCATCCCCATCATCCGGCGTCCCGAAGAAGCGCAAACGTACGAAGGCTTCTTCTAGTGTCGATAATCAGCGTAACTCTGTCGCTGCTGACCAATACGTATCTGGGAGAAATACAGGCATGGCAGGATCGCGTCTGGATGCTTCTTTTCCAGATCAACAGTCCAGAATTCAGAGCCAAAATTCCATCAAACAATACTTAGTGCCGAGCGGAAGCATGTCTCCATTTCCAGGCCTGCGATCTTCTTCACATATGCCGCCCGAATCGAGCTCTCAATTCATGCCAGCTCCACCGGCTCCCTCTCTAGCGCGCAAAGCTGACAAAGCTGTTGCTTCAAAGTCTCGCTCACCATTGGACTCACTTGCGAAGTCTACGCTTCATCATCGACCCGTGATTAATGCAAGAGATCTTGTGAACAGAGAAAACCTGTATTTATTCCATGAAAGGTTTCCTGTTGAAGAGGAGTGGTTTTCCGACAAGGAGAATGAGGATTTCTATACTTTCATAGCTAGGGCGTCGGACGATCCGGAGATGATGCAATGGGAAGTGACAAGCGCCGATCCAAGCCAGAAGGACCCATTTCGACGCCATGCATCGCTCCAAAGCCACACCTACTATCATGATAGCTTCAAACAAAGCCTGAGTCAGTCCGGGTACTGGACCCCATCGGATAGCTCCAATACTTCTCAATGATAGGACACACTCTCGGTATCTGGTCCCAGAACGTGCGCGCCACTGCGAACGTTCAACGCGAATTCTTGCGCTGGGCCGATGTAGCGCGCGTTAACATCGTTGCAGTTCAGGACACCTGCGACATTACCGGCAATCCCATAATACAGACACCTGATTTACCAACAGAACCTACTTACACTTCAGTCCGCAAAGTCAACTTTCAGACGAAGGTACAGCCCCAACTCGCATTCCGTGGGTACCATCTAGCCTCCGAACACGGTCTGTCGCAGAGAGTCTGCTTTTACGTTCGAAGAGATCTAGCCATTAAGGACTGGTCGTGCATAGTGCATAACGATCTTTTGAGCTCATTAACAATCCAAACTCAAAACGGCGTAACACACATTCACAACATATACAACGCAGGAAAGAAGATTAACATGGATCTGCTAGAATCTCTGCTACTGCAAGAAGGGGAACATATTTTTCTTGGAGACTGGAATCTTCACGATAAGTGGTGGGGAGGTAAGCAGGCCAAAAATAAGGCCTGCGCAAAATCCCGGAGACTGCATCATATGTTCAGGTACGAATACGAGATGATTCTGCTCACACCTCAAGAATCACAGACATAGCAAAAGCAAGCCAATTATGACCAATAGAGTACCATAGACTTGGTTTTCGTCAGTCCTGGTCAGTAACACTGTTCAACATTTTGCCTCAACAACATCCAAATCATAGCTAACTGTTGATTCGCAGCACTTGGCATGCGGTCTTCGTCGGAAGTCTGTGATGACATCCCCACGAAAAGCGATTATTTCATCACGAAGACCAAAGTCGATCTAATTCCACTAAGGATACTCGCATCACGGCGAGACTGGAACAACGCGAATGCTTAAAAGCTGCAAAAGTTAGTGCGCAGTGGCCTCGAAAAGATGCAGAAGATACCTATGCAAACACCTACTGAGCTTAATAAGTAGTTGGAGGCCCTTATGGATGTTCTACGTACAGCTGAAGAAAGCGTCTCTTTTCTTCCAGCACACCAGCATTCTATCGTACGAATGCCTCCAAATGTCAAGACAGCATACTTGGTCTATCGAAGATCCATGAAAGCGCACAAAAGAAATCTGACAGCAAAGTTAGCAGCGGAACTAGAGCACTTTAAAAAGATGGCAGATGAGCTTTAGAAGATCGAAAGGGGAAAAGCTTGGAGCCATCATGTCATCGAATCCACTGCTGACGCGCGGGGTCTTTACCAGAACTTACGATGGGCCAGATCACAGAAAGAGACGCGCGAGCCGGCTCACATGCCGCCTCTCATCGAAGAAGAAGACGGCAAGACTGTTACCCACAGCAAATCCGAAGATCAATGTAATTGCCTCGCACGCAAGCTCCTGCTTGTACCTACGGATAGTGATAATAAGGCAACGGCTCCTCTACTCCCCTTCGTTCCCACCAAGTTCTGTCTGACGCCACAGCTTTCTCGCGCAGATGTCCAAAAGCTTCTACGGAACATGCTAAGGCTGAGAGCTACAGTTAAAGGTGGCGTACTAAATATGCTCGTCAAGATATGTCAGGATGTTTTGGCCCCCGATTTGACCGAATTTTGTAAGATCTGTCTTGTGTCATCCTTGACTACTGAACTAACATTTAATCGCCCAGTCAACGCGTGTTTCAGGCTATCATATCACCCAACACTGTTCAAAACTGCCACCACCATAGTCCTACGCAAGCCAAGCGGCCCATATTCCATACCTAAGAACTGGAGACCAATTGCCCTTCTATGCCCCATTGGAAAACTCTTCGAATCCGCGATTACCAAGGCTTTGACATCCATCGCCGAAGAGAACGACATGATACCATCACAGCAGATGGCGTTTACTGGTCGCACAACCACAACTGCTCTAGTGTATATCAAAGAGATCATCCGTGCGGCATGGTCCGTCGGCAAAGTGGCAAGTTTACTCAGTTTGGATATGTCCGGAGCCTTTAATCGGGTTAACAGAGCACGCCTTCTCGAGATTCTCCACGAAAAGGGCGTGCCAGAGCCTTTGATAGTTCTGATCCAGTCCTTCTTGTCTTATCGAACTACGACGATCAAAATACCGGGCACGACATCTCATCCGTATGCTGTGAATAATGGTATACCTTAGGGAAGCCCTCTTTCGCCAATATTGTTCCTGTTCTTTACTGCCCCTTTGCTTGAAAAGCTTGCGCAGTTGCCGCCCTAAGCCTCCTCTAGACAAGTGTTCGCATTTTCTGACGACACCGGCGTTATAGCGGTATCAGATTCATTTGCAATGAATTGTAAGATGCTGACCGAAGCTATGGGAATTTGCAATATATGGGCTGCTGAAACTGGAATGGAATTTGCTTACCACAAATTCGAGTGCATGCATTTCTCAAAGAGTCGCGCCGACTCAGAAAGTCGCGGCTGGACGAGTCTACCGGAGATAGCTGGGCTTGTTCGCGGCCCCAATTTTCAGAAGCGAATGCGGGTCCTAGGTGTTATCTTCGATCCGAGGCTTAACTGGAAAGAACACATGATACATGTAAGTGCTGATTCTCGGTTGCAGCTTAGAGTTTCGCTAAATCGTCTTAGATGGAACGCATGAAGATTGGTCCTTTGCGAAGAGCTTTCCGAAGAATACTTGCATCTGATTACGGACCTACTCTTCAAAAGGCTTTGCAGCTGTATAAGACTGTCGCGATCCCAGCTATTTTCTATGGACTTGAGGCATGGTTTAACCGTGACAGGTGCTACCAAGATAGGCTGTCAGGCGATTAACTCTAATTTTTGCAACAGACGCAAAATGATTTTCTGCGCATTATCGCAGGCGCTTTTGCTGGAACCTCGATTGCGCTGCTAGAACACGAACTTCATATCAACGACATTTTAGTCGAATTAGACCGGAGGCAGCTGACGAGTCTTGCTTACATAACACAGAAACCGGTCTGGGACACAATCGCATTAGCTTGCATCGAGATCTATACGTGCGCTAGAAGACAATATCGAGTCCCTGGCGATAGGCGGCGTCCTAACTTAGAAAACTCCTTCTTCGCACGTTCGGCGCAGGCACTAAACTTTTACCAAGAAGCAATGGAAATCTACGACAACTTTCACCGGCCTCTACGCGCTAGATTTAAGTACACTATGTTAGTGCGCAGAGACATCAAAGGCCGACACGAGGCCGTTAAACAGCATGGCCGCAACTGTGCAGCGACAGAGATGAAACAAAAATGGGAAAAGACGCAGGTAGAGTATAGTACGAGACGGCATATTCCTAGCTCAGCGCGTGAAGATTGGGGACCTCATGTGCTCTATGCGCATCGCAATCTCTCACTTAAGGAAAGTCGCGCACTAATTAAGCTAAAGACGAACACGCCCAGATTGCGCAACTATCTGTACACGGTCAGGAAAATATCGCACGAAGATTTGACTTCAATTGCTGACATACGTGCAGACTGGATATGCAGATGATCCATACTGCCCGTGTGGAGTTGGACGTCAGACTGCTTTCCACCTCTTTGTGCAGTGCGGCCTCCTAGACTTTGCTCGTCAAGAGCTAGTTGAGGAGACTGGCCACTCGGACTACGATCGTTGGCTGATACACGACGGACCTATTGCTGCTAAATGGGCTATTAAGAACATTGGTAGCATTGAGCCTAACTGGCTGTTGCACTACCTGCGCGCCCTCGACAGGGACCCCACGCACTAATCACATGAGTATGTCGTACTGAGATAATCTGCATGTAGCTAACAGAGTGCAGCCATCCGATCTGCCAACACGTGACGTCACGCCATGGTTTTCCATCGCGTCGTAGGTGCAATGCGGTTGCCGAATGCTTTGATCGCATCCGCTAAAATGAATGCAGGACAATCACCACTTTTCCACGTTACCCACCCACGCACCACGCCGCCCAAGGCAACGAAACGTGAGCACAAGTTTCTCCATTGCCATGTGTATACTGACCCGCGCTACAGAAGCGCTTCTCGACACACTGCTCCACGTCAGGCGCCCATAAATACCCCTTCACATTCATCGGAATTTACTAATGTTTACATAGGTAGACTCTTTCACGTCTCATCACATCATCGTCATATTGCAACGCGCTCACGGATCCAGTATGTGTGTAATTCTTAGCGACTTGCTGAGGCTCGATGCTAAGACCGATGCAGTCATTTGCAGCACGTCTTGAATCGAATTGAGCCGTACTGGGTATTTCTTTCGCCTCAAGCACTTGCCATAAATTGTGAAATTGACATGGAGACAGCTTCCCATACTTTGGACTTCCCATCAACCTTCAAAGCACCCACATCCGTCAGTGAGTGTTCAATCGCCTTTCATCGCAATTCCCTAACTTCAGACAGCCACGATCATCCGCGCAGCTCGCCTATCTCCGCCTTGACCCGGTCTCCGAGGCCCATCATGTCCTCCAGTCCATCGTATGTCAAATCATGGTGCATATGTAGTATCTTGCTTGCTGACATGATAAAGCCACTCTGCCAGTCGCTTGAGGAACGTTTCCTCCTTCTCTGAGAGCCTAGGCGCCCGCTTGCCAGCACCTGCCA
>Ga0265780_10011573_pt1 | contig 10422 bp, 9 predicted proteins | sample P1T30metagenome_FD_192432 | JGI IMG/M metagenome (GOLD analysis project Ga0265780, IMG submission 192432) | Plant litter microbial communities from East Loma Ridge, Irvine, California - P1 T30 | ecosystem: Environmental > Terrestrial > Plant litter > Unclassified | place: USA: California... | reverse complement strand
TGAATTCAATATCGGTTCTGTAAAAAATAAATTTATTGGTGGTTTAGACTACTTTAACCGTATTGTAAAAGACAACAGCTCAGGATACGGATTAAACGGTTTGGTTTATATTGGTAACGCAAGCGTAGAAAATGTAAACAATGTAGTTTACGGTATTACAGACCCACGTTTTTTTATCACTAACGGAGACAATGGTGTGCTAACACAAGCAGGAACAGATGCTGCCCTTGCAGGATCTGGCACAGCTCCAACAAAAGCACAACAGGAAATATTCAGTGCTTATGCTTCAGATGTTGCCTACCTTTTACCTAACCTGTCTGTAATGGCAAGTTTAAGGGTAGACCACTTTAGCAATGACAGCGGTAACCAGACTGCCCTTTCGCCTAAATTTGGTATCGTTTTCCAGCCAATACTTGACAAGCTTGCTGTATTTGCAAACTATATGAATGGTTTTGTAAATACAAATCCAACCACAAACAGCTCTGTAGGTACTACTCCTGTTGCCGTTACTTTTGACCCTGAACATGCTAATCAATTTGAATTTGGTACTAAAATAAACCTGCTAAATAATAAGGTAACAGGATCTGTTAGTTATTATGAAACTAAAGTAAGCGATATGGTTTATACACTTTACGGGCCAACAACCAGCAACCCTAACAACATAATGACAAGCGTACAGGGTGGTGCACAAAAAAATAAAGGGCTTGAATTTAGCTTAACAGCTAACCCTGTAGAAGGACTTAACATACTTGCAGGATATAGTTACAATGATTCAAGGTTGTCAGCCGGTGATCCTGATTTTGTAGGCAAACGACCTGAGAGTGCAGGGCCTCAAAATCTTGCTAACCTTTGGGCAAGCTACAAATTTACAAGTGGTAAGCTTAACGGATTTGGTTTAGGATTTGGTGGTAACTACGGATCTGAAAACAAAATTTTCAACAGGAACCTTGGTGGAACATTTACCCTTCCTGAGTATACTGTACTTAATGCATCTGTATTCTATAATGTAAAATCGTATGCCATTACCCTTAAGGTAGATAACCTTACCAATGAGGAGTATTACAAAGGATGGTCTACAATTAACCCGCAAAGACCAAGAATATTTGCTGCTAACATAGCATACAATTTCTAAAAAATACAAAAGCATCTTTCTCTTTACCGGGAAAGATGCTTTACTTTAGCGCCCGAAAGAGAAATTTGGGATACTTTACCTGAAATATATTATTTATCCGGTATTTAATGTTATCGGAAAATTTAACTGTTAATGACTAAACCTAAGAAGAAAAAGACATTTAAACAATGGATAGGTGTTGCACACCTTTGGCTCGGACTTACATCCGGGCTTATTGTTTTATTCCTGAGCATCACAGGATGTATTTTTGTATTTAGTTCAGAAATACTGGACTGGCAGCGCGAAGATGCTATTTATGTACCACAGGTTAAGGAAACGCGTGTTCCGTTAAGTACTATCTGGAAAGATACTAAGAAGGCACTTGGTGATACCATCATTATGAACGATGTGCACGTTTATAAAGATGCCACAAAGTCGTTAGAATTCCATTGCTATAAAGTCAGTGAGAATAAAGATGCTTTTTGGTATTTAGATGCTGTAGACTATTACTATAAAGTTTATGTTGACCCATATACCGGAAAAGTGCTGGCTATATATGATGAGCAAAGAGACTTCTTTAATATCGTAAAAATGCTGCACTGGAGCTTTATGATAAACCATCCTATAGGGCAACAGATAACAGGCTGGGCTACATTTATATTTGTTATCATGCTTATAACAGGCATAATTTTATGGTGGCCAAAAAACAAGGCGGCGCGTAAACAGCGCTTTTGGTTCCAGTGGAAAGACACCACAAAATGGCGAAGAAAAAACTACGACCTGCACAACATCTTTGGCTTTTATGTTGCATCTGTAGCTATTATAATGGCTTTTACAGGTTTGGTATGGGCGTTTACTTGGTTTAAGTCTATCGTGTATGTTGTAGGATCGCAAAGCATTACCCCCCCTGTGGAATTAGCAGAAAAATCGGTAGTAAGTAACGGCAGTAAGGATATTGCATTTGACAGGGCTGCAGAATTTACAAAATTAAAGTATAACGATGCAGATGCCTTTAGTATTGGCAAACCGGCAGACACCGCTGCTACAGGCGTTATAGACGTTTACATCCAGCAATATCCTGGTGTATATTATGTGTACCACAGTGCCCAGTTTGACCAGTATACCGGCAGGTTTCTTAAAGAAAGGCTGCATAGCGAAAGGAATTTTGGCGAAAAGCTCATTACCGCAAACTACGATATTCACGTAGGTGCTATATTGGGCATTCCAGGTAAAATACTTGTGTTTATTGCCAGTTTTATATGCATGCTGCTACCAATATCGGGCTTTTTAATATGGTGGGGGCGCACTAATAAAAAGAAGGCTGCGAAACAATAGAAAATAAAAAAGGCTGTAAGATTACTTACAGCCTTTTCCAAATAAAATAGTTGTTAAACTATTTATTTACTACAACAGCGTCCTGAGACCATTTTTTAACTTCAGCAATTCTGCTGTCGGCAAAACTAACCTCGTTCAGGGTTGCTCCCGTCCAGAAAAACCACTTCCCGGCTTTCATTCCGTTCGCATATTCTCCCATCGATTGTTTTGTACCGTCTTCGTTAAAAGCAGTCCAACTGCCGTGCAGTTTACCATCTTTGTAAAAACCCTCTTGTTTAACGTTACCGTTATCGTAATAATAGGTTGCTTTTACTATATTGTTTTCTACAGAAAATTTATGATCGTTGGTTTGAGTTTGGGCAGATAACACACCTGCTGACAGCAGTAATCCGGCAAATAATATCTTTTTCATATCAGTTTTTGTGTTTTAAAGTTGTAATTAGTATCAATCTCTGTAACAAATTTATAGAATTAATTTTACACAAAAGATACAATTACGTAACAATTTGGTAACATACATAAAAACTTAACATTGGAAATTTCTAAAATCTGCGAAAGTGCCAATAATTACTGAGAGTTTCAGCAATATATATAAAATAGCAATTTTTAGTTTTTTATGTATTTCTCACCACTAAAACGTTATTCAGAAACTTATTGAACCAAAAAACCACGCCGAAGCGTGGTTTGGTAACATTAAATTAACATTGCTGTTACTTAAGCAAACTATCCAATTGTACCTGAAGTTCAGGGTCTGACGGCCTTTTTGCATCGGCATCCACAATAGTTCCATCCGGGCCTATTAGTATAAACCTTGGTATAGAATTTATTCCGTATGCTTTTATAAAATCAGAGTCCCAGTCTTTATCGGCAAACAATTGTGTACCGCCTAACGATTTATCTGCAACCATCTTTTTCCACTTCTCCTGATCTTTCTTCTTATCAACAGAAATGCTTACAAATACGATCTTTTTACCGTGGTATTTTTTCTCAATATCCTGCAGGTGCGGAATCTCCATACGGCATGGTCCACACCATGTAGCCCACACATCTATATAGACATATTTGCCTTTAAAATCTTTAAGCTTTGTAATGCCTCCTTTAAAATTTTCATAGGCAAACTGCAACGACATTGTACCATTAAGCTTTTTAAGCGCGCCACGGGCTTCTTTGTTTTTTCTGGCAGCTTCTTTATCATCTTCAACATTTTTGTTTAAAATGTCATGAAAATCTTTATCCAGTGCCATGTACATCATGCCCATCTTAGTACCAAACTGAGTATCGGTTGGGTCAACATCCTGAGATGCCATGTGTAAAAAAGTATTTTCTTTTTCGCCCTTACCTTTAAAGGTTAGCGTTTTAGAAAAATCAGCTGCATCAACATCAATAGTCAGGTCATAACCTGCTTTTAAAAATAATGCGCTACCCTCTTCACCATAATACAACTCATAAAGTCCGGGTTGGGCTACCTCTATAGTTTCTTTAAATGCTCCTTTAGCATTTGGCACAATAGCTATTTTAGACGTTTCAGAGCGTATATAAAGCGTATCTTTAGTAGTATTCTTAATCACACCGCTAAGCACTGCCTGCCCTGTTTGGGCATAAGCCGCGCAAATGTAAATTACTGCTAATACAGTATATAATTTTTTCATGGTATTATTTAAGCAATGTATCAAGCTGTGCCTGAAGTTCAGGGTCAGATGGGCGTTTAGCATCTGCATCTACAACCTTACCGTCAGGGCCTATAAGGATAAACCTTGGTATAGAATTAACCCCAAAAGCCTGAGCAAAAGCTGAGCTCCAGTACTTATCTGCAAATAGCTGAACACCGCCAAGGGTTTTATCTGTTACCATTTTTTTCCATTTCTCATGGTCTTTTGCCTGATCTATAGAAATACTAACAAACTCAATTTTCTTACCATGGTACTTCTCTTCTACTTTCTGTAAAAAAGGAATTTCCTGACGGCAAGGCCCACACCATGTAGCCCACATGTCTATGTAAACATATTTACCTTTAAAGTCTTCAAGTTTTGTAGTGCCTCCTTTAAAATTCTCATACGCAAACGATGGTGATGGCTGTCCTATCATTTGGGCTGCTTTTGCAGCTTGTGCTGCCTGCGCTGCCATTTGCTGTTTTTGTGAAGCTAATTGCTGCGTAAGTATGCTACGGAATGTTTCGTCCAATGCAGGATCTTTAAGTCCGTTTTCAGTTTGCGTTAGCAGGTCATTAATCATTTTACCCTGCGCTGCCGCATCGGTTACTTTGGCAAGTTTCTCTCCAAAAGCTTCATTATCTAAAGCCAGTTTAGCAAGAAAATTGTTTTCTTTTTCTCCTTTACCTTTATATTTAATGGTTTCATCAAACAGCTTGGCGTCAAGGCTTACGGCAAGATCAAACCCCGGCTTAAGATACATTGATGTCGTTTCGGCACCATCAAACAGTTGGTAGAAGCCCGGTTCTGCGGCAAACTCTCCTTTAAATTCGCCTTTGGCATTTGCAGCCATTGCTTTAACAACACCGCGCTGGTTACGAATTTTTAAAGTATCGCTGTTGCGGTTTATTATTTTAGCTGTAATCTTTACAGGGTCCTGTGCGTATGCTCCTGCGAAAGCAAAAAGAAGCAACAATGCAATTTTTTTCATGTTTATGGTTTTTATTGATGGGTATAAAGATATTCAATACCATTAAAACTATAACATGGGGCTATTATTTTAACAATAGGTTAAAATAATAAAATTGTGGCAGGCTCTTTGTGCAATTATCCTTAAATTGCTGTGCATGCCGCAACTTTTCAAACTACATAAAGCATTATTTATGAAAACACTGCCTTACTATTTTTTTAAAGCCAGAGCACTTGTACTCCTTCCTGCTTTTTTGCTTTTAATATCCTGCAATAAAAACACACAGACAGTAAACGTTGATAATAGGTATACGCTGGAGGTGCCTGCCGACTTTAAACAGGTTAATGACCTTAACAAAGAAGCATCGTTGCAATATCAAAACACCTTAAAAGAATTATATGTTATTGTGATTGACGAACCTAAAACAGCTTTTACAGCGGCAATTAATGACAATGGACTCAGTGATACCTATTCCAATACTCTTGAAGGGTATTCTAAACTTATAACTGACGGTATGGACAGCTCTATCGCGGTTAAGAAAATGCCCGATTTTATAGACAAAACCATTCATGAGCTAAAAGCCAGGGAACTTTCTTTTGAAGGTTTATCGTCTGGCAACCAGGTATACTGGAAGCTTGCTTTTATAGAGGGCAACAACCGTTATTACCAGATAATGGTATGGACACTGGCCGACAATCATAACAAACATGAAAAGAAAATGCAGGCTATTGTTGACTCATTCACAGAGACCGATAAAAGCAAAAATTAAACTAGCTAATGTTTTTTGTGCTTTGTAAACATTAGTTGCTAAATTTGCACTTCAAAATTTTATCAAGTAATGTATAGAAGCCATAATTGTGGAGAGCTTACAGCTTCACATATCAACCAGGAAGTAACACTAGCCGGATGGGTACAAAAATCACGTAACAAAGGATTCCTTATATGGGTAGACCTTAGAGATCGTTACGGTGTAACACAATTAATTTTTGATGAGGCGCGTACACAAAAAGATGTTTTTGAAAAAGCGGCTACATTAGGACGTGAGTTTGTTATACAGGTTAAGGGAACCGTTATAGAGCGTGAATCTAAAAACGTAAATATGGCAACCGGAGATGTAGAGATCCTGGTAAGTGAGCTTACTATACTTAACTCGTCTATCGTACCTCCATTTACTATAGAAGACGAAACCGATGGTGGTGAAGATATCCGTATGAAATACCGTTATCTTGATATTCGCCGTAATCCGGTTAAGAACAGCCTTCTTTTCCGTCACACCGTGGCAATGGAAGTACGTAACTATCTTTCTAAACAAGGTTTCATAGAGGTAGAAACACCTGTACTTATTAAGTCTACACCGGAAGGTGCACGTGACTTTGTAGTTCCATCGAGAATGAACCCGGGTCAGTTTTACGCCTTGCCGCAATCGCCACAAACATTCAAACAGCTGCTTATGGTAGGTGGTATGGATAAATATTTCCAGATCGTGAAATGTTTCCGTGATGAAGATTTGCGTGCAGACCGCCAGCCGGAGTTTACACAAATTGACTGTGAAATGGCTTTCGTAGAGCAGGAAGATATTATTGGTGTATTTGAAGGGCTTGCCAGCCACCTTCTTAAAGAGGTAAAAGGTATTGATACCGGAAAATTCCCAAGGATGACCTATGATGAAGCCATGAAAAAATATGGTAACGACAAACCGGACATCCGTTTCGGGATGGAGTTTGGAGAATTAAATGAAGTAGCACAACATAAAGATTTTGGCGTATTCAATTCGTCAGAACTTGTTGTTGGTATTGCTGTACCGGGTGCTGCCTCTTACACACGTAAAGAGATAGACGGACTTATCGAATGGGTTAAACGCCCACAGGTAGGTGCAAGCGGTATGGTATATGCAAAATATGAGGCAGATGGCTCAATAAAATCATCAGTAGATAAATTTTACGACCAGGAAGACCTTAAGAAATGGGCAGAAGTTACAGGCGCACAACCGGGCGACCTTATCTTAGTACTTAGCGGCGATGCACATAAAACACGCACACGCCTTAGTGCACTGCGTATGGAACTTGCTACCCGCCTTGGTTTAAGAAACCCTGAAGTATTTGCTCCGCTATGGGTTGTAGATTTCCCGCTATTGGAATGGGACGAGGCTACAGAGCGTTTCCACGCTATGCACCACCCGTTTACATCGCCTAAGCCGGAAGATATCGCGCTTTTGGAAACTAATCCGGGTGCTGTAAGGGCTAACGCTTATGACCTTGTACTTAACGGTAACGAAATTGGCGGTGGATCTATCCGTATACACGATAAGGCTACGCAGGCGCTTATGTTTAAATACCTTGGCTTTACCGAAGAACAGGCTAAGGCTCAGTTTGGATTTCTTATGGACGCGTTCCAATATGGTGCGCCGCCACACGGTGGACTTGCTTTTGGTTTTGACAGGCTTGTTGCTATACTTGGCGGACAGGAAACTATACGTGATTTTATCGCATTCCCTAAAAACAATAGTGGCCGTGATGTAATGATTGATGCGCCATCTACTATTGATGATGCTCAGCTTACAGAACTTAGCATCAAAACAAATGTAGCGCAGTAAGCTATTTTAATATATGAAAAGGCAGCACAATGTGCTGCCTTTTTTGTTTATGTAATTGTGTCACATCTTCTTTTATAATAAACAATTTTATACTTTTGCGCAACTTAGAAACAATCATCAATCCTAACAATCTATTATTCATTTTTATGAAAAGATTATTACTCATCCTTACCCTTTCGGCATCATTTTTTGCTGCTGCCCAAAATAACATGAAAATTGGCGTTAATGCCGGAGCTACACTTTCTGACGTGAGAGGAAACGATGGACTTGATATTTACAAAAATGCACTGGACTATCTTGTTGGAATGGCCTTCGAACTTCCATTAAATGATAATCTTTCGATATTTGCCAATGTAAACTACGAAAGAAAAAGCTTTGTACACAAAATTCAGTTTGAACAAGTAGACTTCGATCCCGTAATAAATCCGGAAAATTTAGACAGAGTCAATTTGAGGGTTACACTCCAGTATATCTCTGTCCCTGTAAATTTCAAGTATTACTTTGGAGCGAACAAGAATTTTTACGTTCATGGCGGCCCCTACGTCGCAGTGTTTATAGACGATACCTTTAAGGCCGATGGTGAAGAGTTATCTGAATTATCAGGTGGCAGCGATTTTAAAACACTGGATTTTGGAATTACTGCCGGAGCCGGCGCACAATTTAAACTTGATCCAAAACATAATTTCAGCGTTGGTATAAGAAATAACCTTGGCCTTGCCAATGTGAGCAAAATGGGTGGCGATGTAAGAACAAATTCACTAAACCTTGTACTTACATTTGAGTCGATATTGTAACAGGAAATATTCGTCTTTAATACGCTGCCCCAAAAAAGTTAATCACTATTTGGGGCAGTTTATTTTAAGGGTCTTTTTTTGTAATACATTTACTGCTAACCATTAAACTACACCCATGAAAAAACTTTTACTCTTTTTAGTATTGCTGCCATCGCTAACCATAGCGCAATCTATAACCATCACCGGAAAAATAACAGATATTATTACCAACGAGCCTGTAGAGATGGCAACCATAAATACCGAAGACTCTAACATTGCCAGCATATCTAACGAGGCTGGTGATTTCAGGATAACCGTACCGGCAGCTACAAAAAATTTAGTATTTAGCCATCTTAACTACAAAAATTACATACTGCCATTAAAAGGCAAAAGCGAAACCATTGAAGCCGCACTGGAAACCAACCAGGTAGTGCTTGAAGAAGTTGTTATTACCAACAAACCTATAAGAGAAATTCTTAAAGGTGTATATGATGCATCCAAAAGTAAACTTGAAAAATCGCTTGTACTTAATACCTATTACAGGGAATTTGCAAAAGCAAACGAACATTACCTTAAGTTCGCCGACGGACTACTGGATTACAACATTAAACGTAAAAGCGGAGCTGCCGATCTTTATGTACAGCAAAGCCGTGCGAAGAAGCTGGTAGATAACAGCGTACAGGTGCTTAAAAAGATACCAAACAACCAGAATGAAGGCTTGGGCGAAATGAACCTGTATGATGTTCGTGAGGCTGTTGCCGATGCCTACAGCTTTAAAGCCGTAAAACGGGTAATGGATGATGACAACTACAATTATGAATTAAAGCTGAGAAAAAACACTGATGGTAAAGACATAGAGATAATCAATTTTAGCCCAAAGTCTGAAGTTGAAGAAGCACTTTATGAAGGGCACATAATATATGAAGCCGAAAGTAAACTTATACTGGAAATAGATATAAAAATGGCCGAATCACATAAGCAATATTCTAAATTGATAAATATTCTTATCGTAAAGCTGAAACTATTGAACAATGCCAAAAAAGTAATTTTTAAGCACGAGAATAATAAGTATGTTATGGCCTACTGCCAAAACAGATTAAAATTTTATGTTGGTAACAAAAATAAGTTTGACGACACTTTTGATTTCATGAGCGATGTAGTAACAATCGATTATAAAGAAGGTGATTTTGAATTTGATAAAAGTAAACGCTACAAACACAAAGACCTGTTTTCTGCAGGCAACAATTTTACTACCGAATACTGGAAAACAAGCAATATGTTATTGCTTACAAATGAAGAAGAAAAGATTTTAAAATCTTTTGAATGATTTATAAATTAATAAGAATATCAAAAACATATTGCTAACTAAGATTGATTATTCTAATTTTTTAACGCATAATTTTGTTATATCATAATTAATTTTATCTTTGAAAAATTATTAATTATTTTTTACCATTACAAAATGCAAACAGGCAAAGTTAAATTTTACATTGAATCTAAAGGGTACGGATTCATTACTGACGACGAAACAGGAACAGACATTTTCGTACACGCTACCGGCGTAAACGCTGAAAATTTAAGCGAAGGTGACAAAGTAAGTTTTGTTATAGAAGAAGGAAAGAAAGGTAAAGTAGCTGCTCAGGTAGCAGCACTATAAGCCAATATATAAGTATTGCCGGTTACCTCTATGTACAATGAACCGCCCAATAGGGCGGTTTTTTAGTATAAAAACATTCCTAAATTTATTTTTTTAGGCCTTTTTTTAAGAAATTCTTAACAATCTAAAAAATATAAGCCCTGTTATGTAATACCGTCATAATTTTTACGAAATGCAAATTTATTTAGAACCAATAAAAATTAAGGTTTTATTCTTTTTCTCTCAAAAAAACGTTGAGTTTCTTCAGCTATGACGCTTATATTTGTGAATTGTTTTAAATTAAACACTAGTTATGCAGACAAATCAGGCAGATTATTTTCCAATATTAATGCAA
>Ga0265780_10011572_pt1 | contig 10423 bp, 6 predicted proteins | sample P1T30metagenome_FD_192432 | JGI IMG/M metagenome (GOLD analysis project Ga0265780, IMG submission 192432) | Plant litter microbial communities from East Loma Ridge, Irvine, California - P1 T30 | ecosystem: Environmental > Terrestrial > Plant litter > Unclassified | place: USA: California... | reverse complement strand
CGCCAATCTGGCGTTGGGCGTTGCGACGGGACAGGCCGCCATCAGTGTCGATGTGCACGTGCACCGGGTCGTTAATCGCTGGGGTTACGTACAGACCAAACAGCCCGAGCAGACCCTGAAAAAACTGGAAGTGCAGGTGCCGCGCGAGCAGTGGGTGGATATCAACCGGCTGCTCATGCCGTTCGGAAAACATATCTGCACCGGCACGTTGCCCCGATGCTCTACCTGCGTTGTGCTGCCCTGGTGCGAGCAGGTGGGCGTTGATCGGCATCGGTGAGTGAGAAAATAGATGTGAGACGAAAGAAAAACGCAGGAAAAAAGACCGTTCGCGTCTGAAGGTATCAGTCCACAAACGGTCTTTCGTTAACTGTCTTAAATCTCTAGTCTTACGTCTACCCTTGCCTTATTTCGCTGGCAGTAGCTCGGCTAATTTTTTGCCGAGGTCTTCACCCCGAATATTTTTTGCCAGAATCTTGCCGTCGGGACCGATCAGGAAATTCTGCGGAATAGCCCGGACGCCATACATCTTGGCTACTTCATTATCCCAGAATTTTAGGTCCGATACGTGCGTCCAGGCTAGGTTGTCCTTGTGGATGGCTTTGAGCCAGGCATCTTTGGCGTTGGGCCGGTCCAGCGACACGCCCAGCACGGTAAACTGACGGTCCTTGAAGGCGTTAAAATTCTGAACTACGTTCGGGTTTTCGGCCCGGCAGGGACCGCACCAGCTCGCCCAGAAATCGACCAGGACGTATTTACCCTTGAAATCGTGCAGCGCGATCTCCTTCCCCAGCGTATCCGCCTGCGAGAAATCGGGAGCAACGGCGCCAATGGACGTTTGCTTGATGGCAGTAAGCATTTTGTTGTATGATTGACCCATCTGCGTGTTTTTTGTATCCGCCGACAGACCGGTAAAGAGGGGTTCTACCTCGGTATATTCCGGAAAGGAGCCACCGTAGCTACGTAGTGCATCCAGACTCACCATGCTTTTCGGGTTAGCCTGAATAAACTGCTTCAACAAGACTTTCTGATCGGCTTGAATCGCTTCGTACCGTTTATCGATGCTGGCTTCAAACTCTTTCGATTGTTGCTGCGCAGGCGTAGCCGATCGGTATTCCTTCATCAGTGCCATCATCTGGTCACTAGCGGGCTTCAGCAGCGTTTTTAGCTGTTGATTGTCGGTGTTCAGCGACGTTCCACTGGCTACCGCATTGTTCAGCGAATCGGGACTGATAACGGCAATGGTGCCTGGTTCCAGGTAAACACCGGTGGTTGCAATAGGCCGGGTCCGGCTATAGCCCGTACCAAGTTTATCGACAAACAGGGTGGCCTGAAGCGGTTCTTCGACCGTACCTTTAAATTCAAATGTACCGTTATTGCTTACCAGCGCCGAATCCATCTGAGCGGCCCCTTTGACCATGTAACGTAAATACGCTTTGGCGGGAGCTTTCGTCGTTCCCAGTTTCCCCTGTAGCGTAAAAGGCCCGCTCTGGGCGAATGCCTGCTGGGTAAATGACAGAGCTGGCAGGAGAACCAGCGCGGTCCCTCCCAGGGCAGTTATCAGATTTTTTTTCATCGGATGAGTTGATTAACGGTGTTAAGCCTGTAGCAGGGCACCAGTTGACTGCTACTAAACCGGCAAAGGATATTTTTATGTATCAGTTAGAAAGCTAAACTTGATCGCTTAAAGCTACGACTTCACCGGAGTTTTTATGCGTAAAGCCCTCAATTTATAGTTATTTTGCGGGAACGGACGCTCAGAGATAATGTCGTCGGAGAGCGCTGGTTTTCCGTTGGTAACGATTTCGCTGCGTACGTGGAGTATTCGACGCTAACCAACTTTTTGTTTATGTCATCAAGACGGTCTTTTCTTCGCTGGAGTGCGCTGGCCGTGCCTTTCACCAGCCTTACAGACACCTTTGCGCGCGCTATGACCCGTAATGGCGTGGTCAGTAAACCACTTGTTATCTCGACCTGGGACAGTGGGACCGTTGCCAACGAAGCCGCCTGGCCTGTATTGCAGAAAGGTGGCCTGGCGCTGGACGCTGTTGAGCAGGCGGGTATTGCCATTGAGAACGATATCAACTGCTGCGTTGGCCTGGGCGGTAATCCCGACCGCGATGGTTACGTTACGCTGGATTCCTGCATTATGGACGATAAGTACAATTGCGGTTCGGTGGTTTTTCTGGAGCACATCAAACACCCCGTTTCGGTGGCACGTAAGCTGATGGAAACAACGCCCCATGTCATGCTGGCGGGTGAGGGAGCGCTGCAGTTTGCCCTGGCGAACGGCTTCAAAAAAGAGCCCGAAAAACTCTCGGCCGAGGCCGAGAAAACGTATAAAGAATGGTTGAAAAAGTCGGAATACAAGCCGATCATCAATATTGAAAATCAGAAGCCAGCGGGTAAACAAGGGGGGCCGTATGCGCCTTCATATTTCGATGACGGTACGCCCAACCATGATACGATGGGAACGCTCGCGCTGGACAAAGCCGGTAACCTGTCGGGTATGTGCACTACCAGTGGTATGGCGTTCAAATTACGCGGTCGGATCGGTGATTCTCCCATCATTGGGGCTGGCCTTTACGTCGATAATGAAGTAGGGGCGGCCACTTGCTCGGGCCAGGGTGAAGAAGTAATCCGGACCTGTGGTACCCACCTCGTAGTCGAGGGGATGCGTTCGGGGCTATCGCCAAAGGAAGCCTGCAAACGTGCCATCGATCGGATCATTAAAATCAATCCCGAGAAAGCCAAAACGTTCCAGGTGGGCTTCCTGGCGGTGAACAAACGGGGTGACGTCGGCGCTTATTCGATACAGAAAGGATTTAGCTATACCATCACCCAGGGGAATGAAGCTCCTAAAGTTGTACCGGCAGAAAGCCATTTTGCCTAGATCCGGCCAATTATTCAGGACTGGTTTTTGTTGATAAATAAACCCAGTCCTGATACTGTAATCGTATGGAAGCAACACCGCTGGAGCCGCACAAGGCGAAACGAGGGGAGCAAACGACAATCGTTGGCATACTGGTTAACGTTGGGCTGGTGCTGGCGAAAGGACTAGCGGGCTGGTTCGGTAACTCTTACGCGCTGCTGGCCGACGCTATGGAATCGGCGACCGACATCCTGACGTCCTTATTTGTCTGGATTGGTCTGCGTACGGCCGCCAAAGCTCCGGATCAGGACCATCCCTATGGACATGGTAAAGCCGAGCCACTGGCCGCCATCGTGGTATCAATGGCACTGGTAGGCGCAGCCATTCTGATTGCAGTACAGAGTATTCAACACATCCAGGAGCCGCACGACATTCCCGCCCCTTTTACGTTGATCGTCCTGGCTGGGGTTGTCGTCGTGAAAGAAATTCTGTTTCGGCGAGTGTCCAAAGTGGGAAACGAGGTTGATAGCAACGCCGTTAAAGCCGACGCCTGGCACCACCGCAGCGACGCAATAACCTCATTAACAGCCTTTGTCGGTATCAGTATAGCCCTGATCGGTGGTCCCGGCTATGAAAGTGCCGACGACTGGGCGGCTCTGCTGGCATCTGTATTTATTGTCTATAATGCGTACGCCATTTTTCGTCCGTCGTTTGGCGAAATCATGGACGAGGTACCCGCTGGCGACTGGGAGCAGGAGCTGGAAACGCTGGCGCTGAGCGTACCGCAGGTGCAGGGAATTGATAAATACCGGGTGCGTAAAACCGGCTTCGAGTTTTTTGTTGACCTGCACGTACTGGTCCCCGGCCAGCTGACGGTAGTGGAAGGCCACGCCATTGCTCACGCCGTTAAAGACGCTATTCTGGAAGCAAAACCTGCCGTTTACGACGTACTAGTACATATCGAACCGGCGTAGAACAAACGTCCCTGCATACGGCATGCAGGGACGTTTGTTCTCTAACATGTCAAGCGTTACGCCATTTCCAGGAAGAAATCTTCGGCAGAGCGTCTTACTTTTGGTGCTTTTGCCAAGGAATCATTTTCGGTATCCCGGTACCCCAGTACCAGAATAGCAACGCTCTGTAAACCCTTAGCTTTCAGATCAAGGAGCTCGTCGAGGGCCGGACCGTTGAACCCTTCCATCGGCGTAGCGTCGACCTTTTCCACCGCGGCCGCGATCAGTGCGGAGCCCAAACCAATGTACGCCTGACGAGCCGCCCAGTTAGAACGCTGTTCGGCTGTCTTCGTGAGTAGATTTCCTTTGATCGAATCAGCAAAGGGCGATAGAGCTTCAACGCTGGTTTTTCGCGTGTCGGCAATCAATTGGATGTGCTTATCGATCTGCTCGGCTTCGACAGACGTCCAGGCGGCAAAAACTAAAACATGCGAGCCTTCAACGATCTGCGGTTGTGGGCAGGCCAACTGGTGAATTTTCCCTTTCAGCTCGTGGCTGTTCGTAACGATCACATTATAAGGCTGTAAACCCACCGACGACGCTGACAGACGAATAGCTTCCAGGATCGTGTTTACTTTTTAATCGGGGACTGTCTGTCCATTCATACGCTTAGCTGCGTAGCGCCAGTTCATGGCATCAAGTAATTCCATAGTTGGATGTAGTAACGTAATTTTTAGTGATTATGTAGTTGACTACTCGCAGGAACCGTCTGGTGCGCAGGCGGGCCCATCGTTGTCCGAGATAACATTCAGGGGTAATTCCGACCAGGCCGTTTGTAACGCGCTCAGGAATGTTTCGGGCTGTTGAGCGCCAGAAACGGCGTATTTATGGTTCAGCACAAAAAAAGGAACGCCCCGGACGCCAATCTGACGCGCTTCGTACAGGTCCTGATCAACAGCCTGCCCGTACTGATCGCTGACCAGCATGGCGCTGACTTCAGCAGCATCCAGGCCAATATCGGTTCCCAGTTCCAGGAGCGTAGCGTGATCGGCGGTATTACATCCCTCGGTGAAATAAGCCCTGAACAGACGCTCTTCGGCGGCATCACCCAGATTATGCGTTTTCGCCAGCTGAATAAACCGGTGAGCATCCCAGGAATTGGCAACCACGGCTTTGTCGAAGTGATAGGTTAATCCTACTTCCTGTGCCATCGCCGTTACGCGGTCGTTCATCTGCTCGGCCTGCTCCAGACTCCAGCCCTTTACGCTAGCCAGGTATTGATTGATGGAGGTTTCCGGATCGGTCTGCATGTCCGGGTTCAACTGAAAGCTTTTCCAGACAACCCGGATGTCGTCCCGGTTAGGGAACTGGCTGAGAGCCTGCTCAAATTTTCGCTTGCCAATGTAGCAGAAGGGGCACATAACGTCGCTCCAGATTTCTACGTCCATAGTGGGTAAGAGTTTGATTATCAGATTGATTTATTGTGGATTAATGCGTCCAGCTGCCAAACTTACCTTTACGGTAATCGTCGTAGGCCTGGGCTATTTCGGCCTGAGTATTCATCACGAAAGGCCCCTGGGAGACAACGGGTTCATTGAGCGGCCTGGCGTGACCCAGCAGCAAAATACTCTCCTGGTCAGAGCTGATCGTGAGGTCTCCGCCCGTCTGATCAAACTGCGCCAGCTGCAACGCTTTTACCGGTGTTCCATTCGCGTCGAGCGCTCCCCGGATCACGTAGAAAAAGATCGTGTGGCCGTCCGGAATGGACACCGTTACCTGGCCGCCCGGCTGGAAGAAGATGGTATTCAGCGAAACACCCGTATCTGACGTAAATGCAGCCGCGTGTCCATCCCAGTCGCCCGATATCAGATTGACCGTAACCCGCCCTTCGTCCAGGGTCAGACTGGGTATCTCATTTTGCTGAAGTCCCTTATAAAACGGCTTCGTCATTTTGGAGCGGGCGGGTAGGTTGAGCCACAGTTGCAAAATTTCCAGCTGGCCTCCCTGTTCCATAAACTGGTCGGACGAAACCTCAGCGTGAATTAGTCCGCTGCCCGCTGTCATCCACTGTACTCCGCCAGCCTCAATAACACTTTCGTGACCGCGGCTATCCTTGTGGGCAATATCACCGTCGACGATGAACGTAACGGTTTCCATTCCCCGGTGGGGGTGCGGTCCAAACGGGAGTCCATTGTTGTGTGGCTCATACCGCTGTGGTCCGTGATGGTTCAAAAACAGAAAAGGATCGACGTACTCAACCGACCGCGTCGGCAGCGCCCGATACGTAATCAAATCGGCAATGGGTGAATATTCAGCGGCACTAACTTTTTTGATAACAGGCATGGCTACACAGAATTTCTTTATCTATTTTATTTTTACTACGTTACGTTTTATAACAGTGTTAACTAATGACAATTAGTCAAAGTTCCAGCTCACCTCTTTACGACCCTGTTTTTGTGAAGGCTATCCGGGCTACCCCTGGCAGACGGAACGGATTAAGCCAATAAAACTGCCGGATTTATACCGTATATATATAGGCGCAAAAAATCTGCCCGGATAGAGCCTTTGCTGTAGGGCAACGTAGTAGCGTTACAAACTCTAGTTTGGTCGGAATCAGCGAAGCTTGTAATGGATGCATGAACCCGGGTAAAAGGGCATTCTAAGTGTAAAGTGGCTCACTTTTTGTTACAAAAGGAGTACTGGAAGGGTATAGCTATAAATAGCTATTTGACCTCCCCGACTTAAGCCCATCTAAGCTTATAATCTCTCCCAAAATACTCATTGGCATAGTTTCTGCACCTGGAAAGATGTATACATAAGGCAAAAATGATAATCTCTTAGTACTACTAGTGGAGATTTTTATTTCGCTGATGTGGTCATAGATCAACTAAAGTGTAGATAAGATATATAGTAACGCCTTTTTCGTAACTGAAGGTGGGACTACTGTGCTCTAGTCGAAGAAAGTAAACATTAACAAGTAATTAATTCACTTAAGGCGTTAATTCCGGACTAATTCTGGCAAGAATTCGTCGGGAATTATTTATCAAAGGCAATCCCCCGAGCAATTTATTTTTAGGTCCAATTTATGGAATCAACCGTTTACTGTACGTCAAAATCTGCCCTGTCACGATCCTCCAGCCGAGAGCCCTCTGTGCTGGGGAATTTGTTGTTGGTACTAGGGCTGGCTTCCGATGGTTACCGACGCGGGTCGGCGTTCGCATCGGTCAGTTTGCTGATGCTATTGCTGGCATCGCTAACGCAGGTGCAAGCGCAGACAACAGCTTGTAATTTCCGAACGCTGACGACCAATAACTTTGCGGGCGCTAGCATTGTATCGTCGGGTGGCGTTGGGCTGGTTCCTGGGACAGTAATAAACCCTGGTAACCTGATTGATAATCCCAGCGTGAACAACTCCGCCACTATCAATACGTTTATTGGCTTGCTTGGTGGGGGCGGACAGATTACTGTTGGAGCAGGCGAAACATTACCGGCCAGTACTACGGTTGGTTTTGTATTAAGCAACTCGGGAAGCGCGATAAGTGCAGGTCTGCTTAATGCAATAACGGTAACCACCTACCTGAATGGTACCCAGCAGGAGCAGAGCGGTGGAAACAATTTGCTATCGCTAAATCTGCTTACGCCTGTTCTTGGTACACAACCAGGAGTTGCTTTAACAACGACAAAGCCTTTTAACCGGGTGCAGATTACTGTTAGCAGTTTGCTGAGCGTAGCCAATACTACTCAGGTCCTCTATCCATTTACGCTCTTTCCAACGCTAACGGCTACGGCTACGGTAGTAAACGCTACAGGAACTAATTCATTAAACGGTTCGGTAACGGCTACACCATCAGGTGGGCGCGCTCCTTATACGTATCTATGGAATAATGGGGCTACTACTCAGACTATAACAGGGCTAAATCCTGGCACTTATACTGTTACAGTAACTGACGCAAATGGCTGTACAGCAACGGCCTCAGGAACCGTAGGTATTGCGGTGCCTCCCTGTCCAGTTGCCGGAACAAATGGCTTTACATCATTTGTCTTTACTTCGCCAACGATAACAGGCTCCGGAACAACTTTGGTTGCGCGATATAGTAACGTCGCGACAATTAATGGTCAGTCAATTGATATTCTTGGGGCAGTAACAGTTGCGAGTTCCTTTTCTGCAGTATCATTTACTGTCGCAACAGGAACTAATGATGCACAGTTTATTCTGACTGGCCCTTCTGGTACCGCGACTAATCCCAATAGCGCCAGCGCTACGGTTCGATATACATTTGTTAGAGGTGGAACGTCAACGCCAATTCCGGTTCAAGCTTCACTGATTATTGGTGATATTGATGATATTGCTTCTCCGCCTTCTACAAATGATAGAACTAGACTTGAAGCATTTGAGGTATCGAAATCAAATCTGTTTTCGTATGCCCTTAATAATCCGACATTTACGACGGTTTCTGATCTGGGAGCACGGATTCGTTTTCAGGGTACACAAGAACAGTCATCCGGCAATTCTCCTCAGTATGCGGCTACTATCAACTATGTTGGTATTTCTTCGTTTGAGATAATTTACCGCATAAGTAACTTAAGTACAACTAACCGGGCGGCTGGATTTTCCTTCGATGGCTCAGGTGATTTAATTTACACAGCTACTACATGTGTTCCTGTTCTCGATACCGATGGCGATGGCGTGCCAAACGCAAACGATATTGATGATGACAACGACGGTATTCTGGATGATACAGAAGGGGGCCCACTAGTCGATACCGACGGGGATACAATCCCTGATATATATGATCTGGATTCAGACGGAGATGGTATCCCTGATAACATTGAAGCACAAACTACGGCAGGTTATATCGCTCCTGGTGCAATAACGGCTGTCAATGCACAAGGATTACCATTAGCCTATGCATCGACTAACGGCTTGATACCAGTCAATACCGACGGTACTGACCAGCAGGACTATAAGGATACCGATAGTGATAATGATGGTCGGCCAGATCGTACTGAGGCTGGATTAGCAGTTGCCGGAACGGATGCTGATGGAGATGGATTAGACAGTAGTGGGGATTCTGACAACAATGCGTTTGGCCCTGCCAACGCAGGCATTGCAAGCCCGCTGACCAGATATCCAAATAATGGTACGCAGGTAAACTTCCGCGTCGCTCAGGGAACGATAACCTTTGGTAACTGTACTAATGCAAGCGTTACGGGTGTATTTGTTGCGGGAACTGTATCTACAGGTACTTTGACAGTACCAATTACAGTTAGCCAGGCAGGCGCTGTTGTTTTTACTGTAACTGGAACTGGCTTTGCCTCGGTGCCCGCATCGGTTACTTTGGCTGTCGTAACTAGCCAGACAGCCGTTTCGCTCCCTATATCTTACGACGGAACGGGAACCGCTGGTACGAGAACATTATCCGTTAGCGCAACAGACGCAATAGGCACCTGTTCACCAACCGTGAGTGTAAGCGCTGCACCAAGTATCAGCATCGACAGCCCACGTAACGTACAGACGACGCTAACCCCAACGGTATCGGGAACGGCCACGCCAGGCGGTGCGGTGATCATCACCGGAGCCAACAGCGCAACGCTTTGCTCCACGACAGCCACAGCGGGCGGTAGTTACTCCTGCGTAATTAATGCGGCAGCAGGCGTTAACTCGCTGACGGCTATAGTTATTACGCCACTCGGTGTGAGCCCAACGCCAGCGACGACCAGCTTCACGGCAGTCGCTGTGCCATCGGTAAGCATCGTAGCTCCTCGGAACATCCAGACCAACTTGACCCCGACGGTATCGGGTACCGCCACCCCAGGCAGCATCGTGACGCTGTCAAGTCCAACCAACGCTACCTTATGTAGTACTACGGCGACAGCTGTCGGTACCTATTCGTGTGTGGTAACCGTTGCTTCGGGCGTCAACTCGATCACGGCGATTTCTCAGAACGCGGGTGGTACGAGCGTCGCCGACGTAACTACGTTCACGGCGGTGGGACCACCGACGGTGAGCATCGTCTCGCCCCGCAACGTGGTGACCACGCTGAGCCCAACGGTATCGGGCACGGCCACGCCCGGCAGCACGGTGATTCTCTCCAGCGCCACCAGCGCCACCTTGTGTACGACCACGGCTACGGCCACGGGTTCTTACTCGTGCGTAGTAACGGTAGCCGCAGGCGTGAACTCGATCTCCGCGATCTCGACCAATCTTGGTGGGGTGAGTGCGACGGACGTAACGACGTTCACGGCGGTCGCCGTACCGACGGTAACCATCCAGTCGCCTAATAATATACAGACTAACCTGAGCCCAACGGTATCGGGTACAGCTACCCCAGGTAGTCTGGTGACCATCACCGGACCGGTAGGCACAACACTGTGCTCGACCACAGTAACGGCTGGCGGCAGCTTCAGCTGCTTAGTGACGGTGCCAGCGGGTGTCAACTCGGTGACGGCAATCGCTACTAACGCAGGCGGCACTAGTACGCCTAGCGTAACCAGCTTCACGGCGCTGACTCCTCCGACAGTAAATATCGTAGCACCACGGAACATCCTGACAAGCTTGACCCCGACCGTATCGGGAACGGTAACGCCAGGCGCAACGGTA
>Ga0265780_10011571_pt1 | contig 10423 bp, 12 predicted proteins | sample P1T30metagenome_FD_192432 | JGI IMG/M metagenome (GOLD analysis project Ga0265780, IMG submission 192432) | Plant litter microbial communities from East Loma Ridge, Irvine, California - P1 T30 | ecosystem: Environmental > Terrestrial > Plant litter > Unclassified | place: USA: California... | reverse complement strand
TGATACTAAAGAAGTTGAAAAAATATTGGAAAATGCAGATAATCCTGCATTAAAAACTATCGCTTCTTTAGTTAACACATTAATGGAAAAAGCCCCAAAAGGGGCTTAATGGGTTTATCCGTTAAGGCGGTGGTTAGCCATTGTCATTTGGGATTTGAGAACAAATTTAATATTTTCATAAATATGTTCTTGACTCACATGAATATGGCGAGCTTTCTTAAGCATTGGGATAATATAAGTATCCGTTTCAAGAATATAAGACTTTTGCTTTTCTGGCTTAAATATTGGATGCATAGTTTGATGATTATTAATGCGATCAGCACCTTTAATCACACTAGCAATTGGGCAATTAGCCATTTCGTTAAAGTAAACTTCCATATTCTTTTTTTCACCACGATATTGTTTGGTTAGAAGCCAAACAGCATCACTAATTTGCTTACCAAATTTACGCTCAATATCATCAAAAGAAATATCATAATCTTCTGGAACATCATGCAAAAAAGCAGCAGCTAGTGTAGCACCAGGATGCATTAAACCATCTACTAAAGTGCGAAGATAGTGACAAATTTCAATTTGGTGTTGAAACTCTGGAGTTTTTCCATCTTTACGAAATCCAATATGAATATTTTTAGCATATTCAAGAGCTTCCAAAGCTGGCTTATATTGTTCATCATTTTTGGAGATACCAATCAGCCAATAACGCATGGCGATAAAAAGGCGCTGATAAGCATTGTCGGATAGATGGGTCATAATATTTCTCCTTGGCTATGAACTGTTTTGTTTTTGTATGATTTAATTATACGTGAATTAAATTTTAACACAACTATTTTTATGTTAAATTTGACTTAATTCATAAAATAATTAATAATGTTTTCGCATTTTAAAAACAAGGAAAAACATGGATATTCAAGAAATTACAAACGAAATTAAAAACAAGTTAAATCACATTGTCTCAACAAAAGTTCCAGCTTACACTAAGACTTTAGAAAATGATTCAGAAGATGATAAAGAATCTAAGGTTTCTTTATATATTACTGATTTAACTTTCCAAGTTAGTGATAGGGTCATTAAAGAAAAAATTTCTAGAATCAATCCAAAGCCTGTTAAATTCACTTTCAATATTAATCGGGGTAAATATTTAGAACAAACTGTAAATGATTTAATGACTCAAATTAATCAGGAAGTTTATTTTGATGAAAATGAAATGAATATTCAAAAGCAAAAATTTGAAGGAAGTGCTCCATTTCAAATTACTTTTCAAGGATACTTCTTAAAAGATTATGGTTACATTGGTAGTAAACACATTGCTCAAACAGAAGAAATTATGAATGAATGGTTCCCTGCTATTCTTTCGTGCATGCGTATTAAAAATGCTGCTAATGAAGAGGCAGAAGAGATGTTAGCTTTTTTAAGAAATTTTGTTATGTTTGGATTCGAAAAAGCACTGAACATGGTCCATGTTTTTGTGGATATGAAAAAAATGGATGAAAGCATGTATTCTGTAGAATATGTCTCAATTGGTGATAATAAGCTTTCTTTTGAAGAATTCAAACAATTTAGGGAAAATAGTTTATTAAATAAAAAGAAGAAGTAATCTTTTAAATGATATAATTAAATAGATCCAAAATATTGGGTCTATTTTTCTTAGGATTAATATTATGAATTATAAAAATCAAATATTTCGTGAAGATGATGTAATTAAGCTAGTCTCTCTTATTCCTAAATCATGGTATCGTTCTGAAAATTCTTTCAAAGTATTTTTAGAAGAACTTGTATCTAAAGGCGATGACATGAAAGATATCTTAAATCTTTATCCTAATGTATTATGTGAGCCATTAGATGATTATTATATTTTATTTAGATTAATTAGTAATAGTAGTGAAGATTTAATATTTGATTTATTACATGAATGGCATACTAAAATGCCTCCTATTGCTGCTTTATTAGCAATATTTTCACCAAATAAAGAATATAAAAATTATTTTATTAATCTTAGAGATGGATTAATTAATCCACATAATAAATGGATAGTTGAGCTTGCTATTGCTGAGATAAATGGAGTTTCTTGGCAATTATTCCCTGAAATATCTAATTTACTTTATAGATTAAAGAAACAAATTGAAAGAATTAATCTTCCTAAAAGTTTTCTTAGAAAAGCATTAACAAATGATGAGTTAGAGTTTAAAGCAGGAATTAATGCTCAAATAAAAAAGATCTATAAAGAAAAAGGAACAGATGCTGCTTTAGCAATTATTAAAACATTTAATATTCATTAATTAAAAAAAGCCCTAGAATTCTAGGGCTTTTATTTTATAGTTTCATACGTTTTACTGGCTTTGCCGAAGCTTTAATCTCTAATTCTGAATCTAAAGAATCATATACATATTTCATATGTTCTTTTTTAATTAAAACCTTGCCTTTATCTTTTGAGCAAATATTAACAAGCTCCTCTTTATTGCTCCATTCAAACTGGTTAGAAGCTAACATATGCTTTAAGCCATCATTGAATCCTACCATAGCACAATATTGAGTTAAATTCATGTCCCCAAATTTATGCTTGATAACTTCTGGGCATTTCTCCAAAACAAATTTAAAGAAACTAAAATTCTTTTTTGAAATAGCAATTTCAATAGGTAAAACTGCATTTTCTTTTTTGCTTTTTGTATTAGGAATATTTAATAAAAAACTGTATTTTTCATAAATATTCTCAATAACCTTTTTAACTTTCTTAAAAATTTTTTCAGGAATATTGGCCAAAATAAAAGCAAAAGCTTTTTGAGGTTCATTTCTGCTATTTAAATCAATGCCTTTCTTTTCTACAATATAATTAATATTTGCAGGAGTAAAATTAACCTCATTTAAAAGTAGCTCATCAATTACATTAGCACCTTTCTTTTCTATTAAATTCGTTTTGTCGAAAAATACATTCATTACTTCTTGAGGAATTTTGGTCTTTTCCTTTTTAAGCAAAGTAAATAGTGGCTTTTCACCATCATGATTGGTGATATTAAAATCTGCATCATATTTCTTCAAAACTTGTAGGCAAGCTTTAAACTTATTCCAATAATTAGTGTCTTTTTCTTTATTTGAAAAGAAATTGTTAACAAGCATGCCAAGGCCAGTATTTTCAGAACATTTAAAATTTACATTAGAACCTTGTTCAAGCATCCATGTTAGAGCCTTATCTTTTAAAAGAAAGCAGCAAGCATGCATCATCGTATATTGATGATTAGCATCACCGAGAGTTTCATTAATACTGATTCCTTCAGATATCAAGGATTTCATCATATTAATGATCTCTTGGTCTGAAAGCTCCAACAGGGAGAAAACATTAATATTTTTTGTTTTCACTATGATTGCTCCTTATAGTGATTATGCTTTCGGTGAAGAACGCACAATGTTACTATCAAAATTATGAACTCCATCATTTACTAAACGATAAAGATCCGCTGGACGGAAAGGCCCTTCTTTAATTTTTTCACCAGTTTTGTAAATTGCTTTAGTTTCTTCAATTTTTGCACGGAAAGTACTCTTATCTAATTTCTCACCAAGTAAAATTTCATAAACTCTTTGCAGCTTTGGAAGAGTAAATGGCTGTGGTAGGAAATGCATAGGCAGAGTTGAATAATTCACCTTGCTGCTTAGTCGCTGTAGAGCCACTTCCACAACTTCATTATGGTCAAATGCCATTTTAGTATTCTTGGCATCTTTTACTGACATCCAAAAAGCACCTGAAGTTACTTCTTGCTCATTAACCAAAGCGATATAAGCAATAGATAAAGTTGCGCCACGAGGGTCATGGTGCTTACGCGAATAAAGCTGCTCCATATAATTTACTTTGGCACCAGTTTTAGCTGCCAAAACTCGCTTTACAGAGTCTTCCATAGTTTTATCTTCATGTTGCATTAGTCCACCAGGGAAAGCAGGATAACCTTCAAAAACATCTGGTTTTTGTGGATCATTACTAGTTCGATTAATTAATAGAACATGAAGTTCGTCATTAATAATAGAAAAGATTACTGGGTCCACACTGGCAACAAACATATTTTTTGCCAATTTAGTTGTATCATGACTCATTTTACTCTCCAACATAATTAATTTTATTTTCTTTTAAGTATTGTGCAATTGGTTCTCCACATTCCTGTGCAACTCTTACCCAATCACCATCATGACAAAACGAGCGAATTTGTGTGCTATGCACCCCAAAATCTTTTACTACAATTACCCCAAATTCTGATTCAATTCTATCATAAAGGTAAAATTTTTGCCACACATTTGGCTTATAATTGTCTTCTCCAATAACTAAAAATGGAGAAACATCTGTGTTTTCTTCTTTTATAGTCCTTAGTAGTTCGTAACTGTAAGGAGTTTTGTTATTTTTTAAGAAGAATTCTTTATCTATTTCTAAAACTTTTACGTTCTTTAAATTTAAAAACATTATTTTAAGCATATTTAGACGATGTTCATATACGATTGATTTCTTGTTAAAAGGGTGAACATAAACTGGAGTAACCCACACTTCATCACAAGATTTCAAAGCCTCTTCCACAACCTTGAAGTGACCTAGATGTGGAGGGTTTCCTGTCACACCAAATAATCCAATTTTTTTCATATAATACTCTCTTAATCAAATTTTTAGACATTATAACTTAGTTAGTTGTAAAAATCAACTAAGCACTTGATTATTTATGTGAATTTCTTTACTTCTTGATTAATAAAGTCGCATATACCATATTAAGTGAAGGATTTATATGAATTTTAAAGAATTTAGAATTGCATACCACAGTTTTCTGTTAGTTTTAAGAGTAGCAATCTTTTTGGCCATCTTTTTGTGGGCAAAAAATAGTTATCATTATTTTCAAGAAAATAAGTTAATTGATTTTATTGTTAATATTGACTCTTTGGAAAAAAATTTCTCTAAAATATGGCAAATAATTAAGTTCTGGCTAATTGATACTGGTTGGTTTATAATTAAAATTGTGGTTATTAAGGTTATTATATCTGTTTGCAAGGGATTTTCAATTCAGTCAAAATGGCTTGTATATTGGGATAACTTAGGTGAGATTTGCCCAATATTAGGAAGGGAAATTGCCAATCATTTCAGACATAATAAATCAATTAGCTTTGTGACATTAATGGACTTATATAAGTATAGTTCATGTCAAATGGCTCTATTGAAAATTCACGAGCAAGACGAAAATGTGCAACAAATATTTAGGAAGTATGATTCTAACTATGAGAAGGATTTGGATAAATCATAAAAACTATACCTGCATCTTGCAGGTTTTTTCTTTTAAACAAAAAAACATTTTTAAATACTTAGTTGACTTTTCCAACTAAGTCAATTATACTAGCATCATTCAATAACAAAACAACGGAGTAACAATGAACACTATTAATAACAACGAATATAATCCAGTCACTGCTGCCCTGCACAAAGAGTTCGGTACCCCTGCTAATCAAACTGCAACTTCAAGCAACACTGATTTTGTCCCTATTATTAATTCCCTGCTAGATACTGATCTTTATAAATTTACCATGATGCAATGTGTAATGCATCAATTCCCTCATGCTAGGGAAGTTGAGTTTCATTTTAAATGCCGTAATAAAGACATTAATATGGTTCAATTTATTGATGAGATTAATCGTCAAATTGATCATCTCTGCACTCTTTCATTTAAAGAAGAAGAACTTGAATATCTTGGCACTCTTCGTTTTATTAAGGAAGACTTTGTAGACTTCCTGCGTGATTTCCGTCTGCGCCGCCAAAACATTAATGTTGTTGCACTTAATGATACTGAAATTGATATTGTTATTCGTGGTCCTTGGCTGCGAACTATTCTTTTTGAAGTTCCTGTTTTGTCAATTGTTAATGAAGTTTATTTCCGTTCTACTCAAACTGAAGAACTGTTTGCAGTTGGAAAAGCTAATCTTGAAAAGAAAATTGAAATCCTTCGTAATTTTAACGACCCTGATTTTAAATTTTCTGATTTTGGCACCCGCCGCCGTTATAGCCGCCAATGGCATGAAGCAGTTGTTGATCGTCTGAAAGAAGCTTTGCCAGAAAATTTCACAGGCACTAGTAATGTTCTATTTGCTATGAAACATAATTTGGTTCCAATTGGAACAATGGCACACGAATATCTGCAATCAGGACAGGTTTTGGGCCCTCGTCTTCGTGATAGTCAAACATTTGCACTTGAAACATGGGTGCAAGAATATCGTGGCGACCTTGGTATTGCTTTAACTGATGTAGTTGGTACTGATGCTTTCTTGCGTGACTTTGACCTTTACTTCTGCAAACTCTTTGATGGTGTTCGCCATGATAGTGGCAATCCATATGATTGGGCAAATAAAATCATTAATCACTATAAAAGCATGAAAATTGATCCAACCACAAAAAATCTGGTTTTCTCTGACGGTTTGGATGTTCCAAAATCTATTGAGCTTTTCAAAGCTTTTAAAGGGCAAGCAAAATTGTTCTTCGGTATTGGCACTAACCTGACTAATGATATGGGTGTTAAAGCTCTTAATATCGTGATTAAAATGACCTCTTGCAATGGTTCTCCAGTTGCAAAAATTAGTGATACACCAGGTAAAACCATGTGCCAAAATGAAGAATATTTGGCCTATCTGAAACAAGTTTTTGAAATTGAAGATTAAAAGATAAATTTTCATAATAAAACTAAAAAATAAAGCCTCTTTATAGGGGCTTTATATCGTGGCTTTCAGGAGACATTTATGATTGATAAAGATTTACAGTTTCAAATTAAAAATATGAACAATCGTGAACTATGTTCACTTTTCACAAAGGCATGTAGCAATGGTGAAGTTGAGGTTGTCAGTTATATGCTAGATGATACAGAAATCAATAATGTATTAAAAAAATATTATCATGATCTTGGATTTAAAACGGCATGCAATAATGGTCAGGTAGAAATTGTAAAGATAATGATTAATGATTATGATGACTTGAATATTATAAAGATTCAGCATTAATTAACTCTTATCTAAAAAATTCAGATGAGATCATTAAAATTTTATTAGATGATAAAAAACATCGTTTAACTCTTAATAAAACATTAGAAGATGCAATAAAATCAGGACATTTTAAAATTGTAAAAGGAATTTTAACAAGTCAAAATGTTATTGAAGCTAATAAAAATAATTATGAAAACAATTTAATTATTGTTGAAAATAAGAGAATTTCGTTGAATTCTTTACTTATTCATTCATGTGAAAAAAATTATATTGATATGGTTAAACTTGTTTTGATTGATAAAGATATGATAAAACATGCAAATATTCATTTTGAAGATGATATTGCATTAAATATTGCCTGCTTTAATGGCAATTTTGAATTGGTTAAGTTCTTATTATCAGATCCTAAATTAGAAGAACATGCTGATATTCATAATCAGGGAAACTCTCCATTACTAAATGCTTGCAAAGGAAGAGTTCAACATTTTAAATCTGAGATTGGTTCTGAAGTAACTTATAAACCGTTTTTAAAAACCTAGTCAAACCTATTCAAAGCCAATTAAAATGGCATAAATAACAGGTTTGGGTTTAGGTCACGGTTGACCTCAGAACTATCAGCTACTACAGTTGTTTCTCTTGAAAAATTTTGTTTAACAAGGATAAGGTTAGGTCTTTTTAAACCTAACCTATGCTTTTTCGCTTTATGATAATTCTGCTCAATTTCTTTCCAATAAATACCATCTTGTTTCTGATTATTCCTTACAGGTAAATCAAAAGGATAATATTTACTCCTACGGACTGAAATTGTTTTTTCTTTGTTGATTATTGTTAGTGTTTTACTAGTAGGATTGCCTTGCTTATCTTTTAATTCCACTACTTTTTTATAAGACAATAATCCTCTACGAGCTATAACAAAACTAGCTGCTTGATGTGTTGTTAATTTATACTGATTTTGATACTTGAATTTACCAATTTTACTTGTATATGCTGGATTAATTTCTATTACTTCAATGCCTTTGTCAAAACTTCTAGATTTGATTAATTCAATGATTTTTGAATAAACAAAGCTTGATAACATTACATTATACTTCTTATTAAAACCTGATTTTAATTCAGTCTTTTTCTGACTAAAATTCAAATTTTCTATTACGATTGGCTTATTAACCATTACTGCATAATCTGTAACTTGTTTTATTACACAAGCTATATTATCTAAAGATTGTTCTGTTGTTTTATCTTTTAGATTAAGTTGGATATCCCATGATTTATTTAAATTACCAAATCTATCTATTTCTGAAATAGATAAATGGTCTGCATTGATATCTATACCAATAGACCCTAATAATTTATAACTGATAATTTTTGGTTGTTGCTTAGATTTATCCAACGATATAAATACCTGATATCCATCATTGGTTCTATAAAATCTATAAGTTAATGCTTGAGATATATTGTTATCTAATATATTTTTAATTCGGCTATTTTTATCATTATGTAGCTTGATTTTAAAATTAATATATCTATTTGCTAATTTATTTTCTTTAGGATTAACATTAACTTTTAATTCATAAATATCATTTTCTATGTGTTTAATTTGACAATTTTGATTGCCTAGAGTTTCATCGGAAGAACCTAATAAAAAGAAGCTTTTATTCCTTGATTCAATCCATGATTTTTTCCAATCAGTATGAGACTTAAACTCAGTTAAATTATTATTTGAATTAATCAAAAATTGCTGTTTGAATAATTTATTACTACCAAAACATAAATGAGGATTACCTGTTTTTTGAATATCTAATAATTTAGCTAATTTTTTATTAGCTTTGGTTAACCTTTGATTTAAATAGTATATTTTAGAAACTAAACTATCATGATTAATCTTATCAATATTATTTGTTATATAATTTTTTGTATTAATTTTCTTAATAAGATTATCTAAATTTTTTTGTTTAGACTTAAGTGATTTTTCAAGAGATTTAAAATTATCTTTAGCATCATTAAGATAATCTTTATTTAATTCTAAAATAGAAGATATTTTACCTAATAGTTCAGTAAAAATTGAATTAAACTGCCTAGCGTTAATATTATATTTTACTTGATAAGTAGACTTTAAATCATTAAGTTTAGAATTAGTTAATTTACTAACCTGATTTAATTTAAAATAAGAAATAATATCTTTATAAAGTTTTCTTTGAATAATAGAATGCAAATTAACAACCCTATCCAACTGATTGTTAATCAGTTGGATATTATCTTGATTAACAATCAAAGTAGCAGTTAAAGTAGTTTGCATTAATCTTAAAAATATTTATAGAGTATAATAAATTAAAAGTTAAAATTTAGCAATAGTAAAAAGTGCATAAAATCTAGGTTTGAATAGATTTTTTAAATTCTGCGAGTTACCCTATATAGGTTATTATAATGATAAAACAATGGATGTAATAAAATACTTAACAGTTTCACCTGAATTAAAAGATCATGCAAATATTACTGCTCAAGATAATTATTCTCTTATTTTAGCTTTTCAACATGATGATGATGAACTTGTTAAGTTATTATTAACGGAAGCTAGTTTGATTGGAAAATTTGATATTTATAATCATATTTCAGATTTAAAAAATTTACATTTTGAATTATGGACAGAGAACTGCTGTGAAGAGGAAGAGGATTTAGAAAGAAATATAAAAGACGATTATAACAATGATGGTGTTTATAATGCTAAAGTCTTGAAGTATTTAATTAAAGAATACAAATTATTTAATGACTCAAGGATTAGCTATGATATGGATGAAATTCTTGAAAATCTTCCAAATCTTAAAAAAATATATCAATATAATTGTTTACAGAAAGAATTAGAGATTAATTTTCCTAAGAACAAAGCACCAAAAGTTTAATAAATAACTCCCCAATTTTTTTGGGGATTATTTGGATATATTATTTCATAGAAGCCAAGCTGCTTTTTTCCAGAGCATAAGTGGAAATTTTCCTCATATTATTTATTTTAGAAAATATTCACACTATATTTAAACTTGAATAACTTGGATTTCATTTTGTTATTGTTATAATTATTTAATTAGATAAAGTTAAATATATGTCAGATATGTTAAATAAAGAATATTCAAAATTAAATTCCAAAGATTTAACAGCCACTTTTTTAGCCCTTTGTTATGATGGTAATTTAAATTCTGTTTTTTCCATTATGGATAACAATGATTTATTTGAAAAAATAGATAAAAATTACCATAGCCTAGCATTTGAACTTGCATGTTCTAAAGGGCATATTGAAATTGTTAAGAAATTTAAATCTGAATTATATAAATACCGTATTTCAAATTTTCATGGTTGTGAAAAAGCATATATAAACAATCAATTAGAAGTATTTGATTATTTTTTAAGTGATGGTTCTATAGACTTGGAGTTAGATAGACTACTTGAAAAAACT
>Ga0265780_10011570_pt1 | contig 10423 bp, 8 predicted proteins | sample P1T30metagenome_FD_192432 | JGI IMG/M metagenome (GOLD analysis project Ga0265780, IMG submission 192432) | Plant litter microbial communities from East Loma Ridge, Irvine, California - P1 T30 | ecosystem: Environmental > Terrestrial > Plant litter > Unclassified | place: USA: California... | reverse complement strand
GGTGATGGACCGGGATTGGCGCAAGAGAGTTCAGCGCCTGGACGAACGGCAGATGCCCGCCCGCCAGTGCTGGGACTGCCACGGGCAGTTATTCGCCAGGCGCCGGATGGCTTGAACGCCAAGAATTATGGCCTCAAGCTATCATGCTGGTCACGGGGAGGCAGTTTGCCAGCAAACGGGAGCGGTGTGGGGTTTATCGAGCGCGCTTCGATGCCGTTCAGCGTTACGGCTTTGCCAACTGGCGCCAGCTATAAAAGGCCAGGGCTGTCAGCAGCGCACCGAGCCACACGATCACGCCGGCCCAGAAGGTGTGCGACATGAAATGCCAGCCCTGCAGCACACGCGTGGTGCCGTAGATCATGCCGAGGAGCATCGAGCCGTAAAGGACGGCCCTGGTATGCCGCCAACGGTAGCGACGCGCCACAAAATACAACGCGACCATGGTGAAGCCGCCCGAAGCATGGCCGCCCGGCCAGCAACGGCCCGGGCCTGCCTCATGCAGCAGCGTGAAATTCTCGAACCATTCCTTTTTCGCCATAGCCCCGTCATACAGCGTCGTCTCCACCGGGCAGTAAATGCTGGTGTGGCTTTTAAAGAAATGGATCATGCCGGTGACCACAGCGAAGGCCACCACCACGTACAGAAGGTCGCGGCGATGGCGCGCCGTAAAACGCAGCAGCGGTGCGATGTGCAATTTCTCAAGCAAATTCAGCAATCGGCCGGGGCGTTCCGGTTTTAACAGTGGCCAGATGAACGAGAGGAGGGCGCCAATGATGGCCGCTTCCCCGGTGAGATCCGGGATGATCCGAGGCCAGCGGTGCGTGAGGTTTTCAAACAGACGATTGTGCCCATAGGGGAAGGCATGATCGGGGTAGTACAGCCAGTTGCTGATGACTTCGTCCAGCGACGTCAGGTCGAAGACCACGAAGATCGCCAGCGCAATGGCGATCGGCAGACCCAGGTTCCAGGCATAAAATCTTGATCGTTCGCTGCGCACGGTTGTATCCCGAAAAGTTTGCGTCATTGCCTCGACCGGATCGAACCGACGGCGCGCCGAACCTATCGCTGTTCAGGTCAATGTCGGGTGACGGCGATGTGAAAGGTTCATTAGGCGCAGGACGCGACGCTGGATTGCTCATATTGATGGAGGAAAGTTATCCGGCCCGGTCAACAAACCAGATTTAACTTTTCGTCATTGTTTATTCCACTGCTCAACGGTTGCAACGCCCACTGTTTTTTTCACAAGGCCATAACCAAATAACGATGTGTCTCTTTTTAAGATGGCCATCAATCTCGACATGGACGCCGTTGTCGATTCATCTAATGGCCTGAACTCAATGATGCGCAAACCCTTGTTTGTTCCGCTGGCTGACAAGGCCGGCAAGTTGTCACGACCGGGCAAAACATCCAGGCTACTGATGACCGCTGTAGCGATCGCCGTGTCGTTGCTGATATTGACCGGTTACACCTATTGGCCCCGGTCGCCCGTCGATCTGGCAATCGACAGCCACTCGCGCATCGCCAGTCTTTACGACAGCTGGAAGATGGGCGAGGTGGCGATGCTGGTGCGCCACGGCGAGCGCTGTGACCGATCAAACAACGACTGCGGCGGGCCGCGCGACGGCATCACCCGCCACGGGCAGCAGGTCTCGGCAGAGGTCGGCCGGTCGCTTGAGGGGCTTGGGTTGACGCAGACCGACGTCGTTGCCAGCCCGTCAACGCGGACCCTGCAGACGGCCGAGTTTCTGGTTGGCCATCCGGTGGCGGCGCAAGACTGGCTCTTTGACTGCGAAAACATGAGCCTGGATCAAGTGATGGCCCACAAAGCGAGCCAGCGCAATCTGGTGCTGGTGACCCACAGCGGTTGTATCAGCCAGATCGAGAAACAACAGGGTTATTACCACGCTGATATGAGCGACTACGACAGCGTGGTGTTCATTTCAATGAACCGGCAAGGCCGGCCAGTGATAAGAGGGCTGTTGAATCCCGAAGGCTGGAATCAACTCATGGTGAAGCGCAATAAATGAATGCGCGATAAATAAAGGTCAGACAACTGCAGCGCACTTGCTCAACACGCGGTCACTTGGTCGCAGGGTTTATTTGCGCAATTGATAACCGACGCCATACACGGTATGCACCAGGGGAAAGTCAAAGCCATCGTCGACGACTTTTCTGATTTGATGCACCCGAGTGCCGAGCCCCATACTTCTTTCAACCCCGTCTTCACCCCACAACTTCGCCGCAATTTCCGCCTTGCTGACGATCGCCGGACTTCTGGCCATGAGCAAGGCCAGGATGTCGATGTTGGTTGGATTGAGCTTCAAATGTTTATCGGCCCTGAACGCTCGGTATTTCTCCGTGTCCAGCATCAGATCTTCAACCACCAGCATAAATACGCCCACCTTTGCGACAGTGGGCGGGATAGTAGGTGGGCAGTTGTCAAAAATTAGTTCGGGTCCCGTGAACAAGCCGTTCAGCAGCAGGGCGTCATGGTCATCGCCCTGGCGGTCGGGGCGTGAGGTTTCACACTCGAAATCAACCAGATGTCTCGACTTCTTCCCGGCTGAAGCCGGTCCCACTGGGCGGGTGGCTTGGCTTCTTCCCGGCTGAAGCCAGTCCCACTGGCGGTGGCTTTGCTTCGTCCCGGCTGAAGCCGGTCCCACTGGGCGGGTGGCTTGGATTTGTCCTGGCTGAAGCCGGTCCCACTGGGCGAGTGGCTTGGCTTCTCGCGGTCCCACTGAGGTGGATGCATGCATCACTGCGCTGCACTGCACCTCTGTGGGACCGGCTTCAGCCGGGAAGGGGTCCTTGAATTCAGCCGAGGGTCCCGCTTGCAGTACGTTTGTAAGGGCGCCATTGCTTCTGCGGGATCGGCAGTTCGCAGGACTCCCCGCGTCCGATCGGAAAATAACGAAAACCGCTTCGGGCCAGTCGTTCTGTGTCGTACAGATTGCGACCATCAAAGATCACCGGCGCACGCAGGCGTTGCTGGATCAGCTCGAAGTCCGGTGCCTTGAACTGCTGCCATTCGGTGCAGATGATCAGCGCGTCACTGCCATCGAGGGTCGACTCGGGCGTGCCCATCAGCACCAGGTCCTTGCGTTGCCCGTAGAGACGTTGGGTTTCCTGCATCGCCTCGGGATCAAACGCTCGCACCGTCGCGCCGGCTTCCCACAGCGCCTCCATCAGCACCCGACTGGGCGCGTCACGCATGTCATCGGTGTTGGGCTTGAACGCCAGGCCCCACAACGCGAATGTTTTGCCACGCAGATCCCCGTCGTAAAAAGCCCTGACCCGCTCAAAGAGCTTGCTCTTCTGCCGCTCATTGATCGCTTCGACCACCGCCAACAGGTCATTCGAGCAGTCGGCCTCTCGGGCGCTGTGGATCAGCGCACGCAGGTCTTTGCCAAAACATGAACCGCCGTAACCGCAGCCGGGGTAGATGAAGTCATAGCCGATGCGCGAATCCGCGCCGATGCCGAGCCTCACTGACTCCACGTCCGCACCCAGATGTTCCGCCAGTTCGGCGATCTGGTTGATGAAGCTGATCTTGGTCGCCAGCATGCAGTTGGCCGCGTATTTGGTCAGTTCCGCGCTGCGCAGGTCCATGAACATGATCCGGTCATGGTTGCGATTGAAGGGCGCGTACAGCTCACGCATCACGTTGCGCACGGCATCGTTGTCGCAGCCGATGACGATCCGGTCCGGGCGCCGGCAGTCGTTGACCGCAGAGCCTTCCTTGAGAAATTCCGGATTGGAGACGATATCGAACTGCAGCAAGCGCCCGGCTTGGCGCAGGGCCTTGTCGATGTGCCCGCGCAAGGCGTCGCCACTGCCCACCGGCACCGTGGACTTTTCGACGATGATCAGTGGCTCGGAGCGGTGCGTGGCAATCGCCTCGCCGACGGCGTAGAAACCGCTCAGGTCTGCCGAGCCGTCCTCGCGTGAGGGCGTGCCGACGGCGATGAACAACACGTCGGCGTGCTCAATGGCAAAACGGCTGTCGGTGGTGAATTGCAGACGCCCGTTGTCCAGATGTTCGCGTACCAGGTTTGCCAGCCCCGGCTCAAATATCGGCACCTGGCCTTGGCGCAGCTGCTCGACCCTGGCGTGGTCAATGTCCATGCAGACCACCTCGTGGCCCACTTCCGCAAGCACACTCGCTTGCACCAGACCGACATACCCGCTACCGAAAACGCTGATTTTCATGGGGATCATCCTGAAGAAGAATGCTGGAAACTCGCCGACGCTTGATGGGCGAATTCACCCGTCAGGCCCAGCGTGACACCTTCAAATTTCGATCCCGTGAACGTTTTATGGCCAACAGAGGGTTAACAGCTTGTGGATGCGCGGGGTAAATGAAAGACGCCTCCCGAAGTCGCCCTAGGCTCAGTCACCTTCTCAAGGCGATGTTGACGTAGATAATGGATGGCGGCTGCGCACGCGTCGTAGGAGCCGGCTTGCTGGCGAACCGATCTGTCATTCGGCCCGGAGGCGGCTGAATCATCGCACTCGCCAGCAAGCCGGCGTTTTGTGTGGGACCGCAGCGCGGCAAGGTTCATCTCGCTGCACGCGACATCTTTTGTAGGACCGGCTTCAGCCGGGAAGGGGCCAGCCCTGGCACCCCCATTATCGCGACGTCACGCGGCAAGGCTTCCCGGCTAAAGCCGGTCCCACAGGTCGGCGTCGCGCAGGGTTCATCTGACTGCACGGGACATCTTTTGTAGGACTGGCTTTAGCCGGGAAGGGGCCGGCGCGACCGAGCTACTCGACCTCGGTCCAATGGGTTTTGGCTTTTTCTGCGCCGGGCACCTGAGCAGGCAGGCGCACGAAGATGCTGTAGCGGGTCTTGTTTTCTATTGCCTCGAATGCGGCGAGCTTCTCGATCAGTGCCGCGCTGACCACCTTTCCGGCGTTGAGCAGCAACATGCCGTTATCCGCGTTCAGGTTGCGCACCAGGGTCATGCCCGGCACCAGCTCCCGAGTGCTGACGGCTTTGACGGTCGGGTCGGTCAGCACCGCGTCGTGCAGGTACGTGGCGCAGGCGCCGGCGAAGTCCTCGACCAGCGCGGGGTCGTAGAGCTTGCCGGCATAGCGGCGGATGAACAACAGCGCTTCACCGCTGCTCAGGTGTCGCTCCAGAATCAGCCCGCGCTGCAGTTCGATGAAGTCCACCGCGAGCTTGAGCAGGCGAGCGCCGTACGGAATGGCCTCGCCTTTGAGGTGTCCCGGAAAGCCGCTGCCGTCCCAGCGCTCCTGATGGTGAAGGATCAGGCTGGCGGCGTCCTGAATCGGTTCCAGCGTCATCAGCAATGACTCGCTCTGGCGCGGGTAGCTGCGCCAGGTGTCCCGGTCGGCGTGGCTGACCATGTCCGACGGGGTATTGATCAGTGCATCGCTCCAGCCCAGTTTGCCGATGTTGTACAGCGCGGCGGCCATGCACAGATCGCGGCGCATCGACTCGTCAACGTCCAGATGGCTGCTGCACGTGTTGATCAGGTCGATCACCTCACGGTTGGTCTGTTTGTCCGGGGGCAGGCGCTGATTGACCAGCATCGAAAACACTTCGGTGCCGGTGGCGTAGCTGTGTTTGAGCTCTTCATAGGCGAGGTCAAGCATGTCGGCGGTCTGCTGCAGCTCGGCAGTGCGCGCCTGCACGCGTTTTTCCAGCGTGGCGTTGAGGCGCTTAAGCTCATCGTTCTGGTGCTGTGTGAGCTGTTCGAGGCGGTGGCGTTCGCGCTCGGAAAACTGATACGTCAGCGACTGACGCAGGGCCAGAATCAGATCCTCGTCGGTCCAGGGTTTGGCGATGTAGCGATGGACGTGGCCTTCGTTGATGGCGTTGACCAGAGTATCGAGCTCGGCATAACCACAGAGAATGATGCGCGTGGTGTCCGGGTACAGGCTGTAAACCTGCGCCAGCAACGCCGCGCCGTCCATGCCGGGCATGCGCGCGTCGCTGACGATCAGGTCGACAGAGCGCTCGGCCATGATCGCCAGCGCCTGTTCGCCACTGGTCGCCCACAGCACGTCGTAGGGTTGCTCGCCGAGAAGGCGTAGCAGGCTGTCGAGGATGGGTTGTTCATCGTCCACCAACAGAACGGTGGGGCGTTGCTGCGACGGGCGTTGCTGCACTTGCACAGGGGCTGAAGCTTCCATGATGAACCCTCGCGTCTGGACCGACGGGTGACTGACACGGACTGCTGGATGCCCAAAGGTTAGTCCAGATATCGGTGCGGCATGCAGGGTTCAAGCACAAAAAATTGCAGGGTGGATCGGCAGCAGTGGCCCGCCGGGGAAGCGGGCTGGACGCTGCCGCCGTTGTGATCAGGCGTGGGTGACGCCGGGCACGTCCATGTTGATCCGGCGCCAGGCGGCTTCGGCAAAGCTGTACACCGAGAAGGCAATCAACCCCAGTGCCATGACCATCAGCACTACACCGCCGGCCGGCAGGTTTTGCAGCGCGTTGAGTGCGTCTTTCAGGCCCGGCGGATGCATCGCCTGATAACTTGAGCCACTGATCGCCAGAAGCACGCCGATCTCGACGAACGAGACGCCGCGGGCGATCAAGCCAAAGCGGGACACTGGGCGCACGTACCGCATCACTTCCTCATCGGCCTCGAAGTACTTCTCGAACGAGGCCTTCCAACCCTTGAAGAAATGCGCGATCCCGACGCCCAGCGGGACCAGCGCGATCAGATAGACGACGAGGTTGGAGTGCTTCCAGGACAGCATTTTGGCGAGCAGGTCTTCGGTCTGACCGCCACCCGAGCCGCCTGAACTGCTCAGGCCGTCGACCAGCAGGCCCAGGGCGAAGAACGCCAGTGCGCCGTTGACCACGCCGCCGGCCAGCAGCCCCGCGCGGATGACCAGGCCTTTGAGCTCTGTGCCGTGGTGGTCGACATCACGCGTGGCCTGCAAGACCCGCCACGCCGCGAACGCCAACAGACCGGCCACCACCAGACCCACCAGAATGTGGCCAAACGGCTGGCTGAATAATGCTTCCAGGCTGCTGTGGCTGTCTTTTGGCCTGGACGAGTCGCGCGCAGCGAGCAAAGCGAAAATACCAATGATCAGGTACAGAACGCCGCGGGCGGCATAGCCGGCTCGGGCGAGCATGACAAGGGTGTGATGCGGGGACATCGGGGCAATCTCCGGGGTAAGCGATAGATGAGCAGACCCGAGACGGGGCGCGGGGTTCGATTGCGTTGATTAGCAGGACCGGTTTGGCACGGAAAACCTGCTTCGCGCGAGTGTCATAGTGGGACCGGCTTCAGCCGGGAAGGGACCCTGGCGGACAACCACTTTTTTGCGTTGTGGCGGCTGACGCCTTCCCGGCTGAAGCCGGTCCCACAGGTCTGCTTGATTTGAATGCACGCGGCGATATTGAGCGTCCCCACGCTCCGCGTGGTAATGCCTTTAGTGACGCTCGGTGTCGCTGCGATCACACGTAGAAGGGCACAGCGCTACCCCGGTAGGAGCCGGCTTGCTGGCGAACGCGGTTTTGCGTTGTGGCTGCTGATGCTTTCCCGGCTGAAGCCGGTCCCACAGGTCTGCTTGATTTGAATGCACGCGGCGATATTGATCGTACCAACGCTCCGCGGGGTAATGCCTCCAGCGACGCTCAGCGTCATAGCGATGGACGCGGAGCGTCCGGGGGGGCATCCCGTCGCAGAGAGTGGGGACGATCAACACGCGGAAGGGCACGGCGCTACCCCGGTAGGAGCCGGCTTGCTGGCGAACGCGGTGGGTCAGCGCTGAATGTGTTGGCGGACAAGATGCCTTCGCCAGCAAGCCGGCTCCTACAGATTTGCGGGTGCCTGCCGTTCTGCGGTGTAGCTGCTGACGCCTTCCCGGCTGAAGCCGGTCCTACAAGTCCGCGTCGTTTGAATGCTCGCGATGATATTGATCGTTCCCACGCTCCGCGTGGTAATGCCTCCAGCGACGCTCAGCGTCGGCGCGTTAGAGGGAGCATTCAACAGGGTTAGCCGGCAACGGACTCGATTCGGCGGCAGATCCAGCCCCGGCTGTGTTCCAGTACCCGGTCGGCCATCATGGTAGGGAAGTGGATAAAGCCGTGGGGTGCGTCCGGGACAAGATGAGTTTCAACTCCGCTGTGTTTCGACCAGCGCTCTGCCATCTGCAGCGTGTCGTCACGCAGCGGGTCCAGCGAGCCGACCCACATCAGCGACGGCGGAAACCCTGCGAAGTCCCCATACAAAGGTGACAGCGGTGGCGCTTTGCGCTGCTCCTCGCTGATGCCCGGGGTCAACAGGCGCAGGGCGTCGACCATGCCTGGACCGTCCAGCACCAGCGTGTCGCGGCCTGCGGTGCGCACGCTCGGCGTGCCGGTCAGGTCATACACGCCGTAATAGAGCAAGGCGCCGCACACGCGCGTGAACAACTCCGGCCAAGCCTTGAGCTGGAGCAGCGTAGCCGCAGCCAGATGTCCGCCGGCCGATTCGCCGATGACGATCACCGGCAGGCCCGCGAACTCCGGGCAACCTTCGCCCAGCAGCCAGCGCGCGGCGACGAGGCAATCGTCCATCAGGCCCTCAACCGGTGTCGCCCCGGCCAGCCGATAGTCGACCGAGACCACGGCGACGTTGCAGGCCCGCGCCATCGCGATATTGAGGTCGTCGTTCATCTGCGCGTTGCCGATCACCCAACCGCCGCCATGTATATCCAGCACCACGCCTTTAGGTTGGCCTTTGGGACGAATGATCCGTACGGGCACCTGCCGGCCGTCAACGCTTGCCGTCGCGCTTTGTGCATGCAGGCCGTAGCGTGCCAGCTTGGCCGCACCGCGCAATTGACCGACGCGCAGCAGCGACTGAATCAGCAGGGGCGCGAAGCGGTTGCGGATGCGAAAGCGCGGCATCCAGGCCAGCTTCTTGTTGAACTGCCGGGCTTGCGCCAATTCATCGTCTTGAAAACGCAAACCATCGTTGCTGTCCAAATGCATGCTCTCTTGTGAATGAACCCGCCAGTCGGGTATCTCTTGGTGTCTGGCGAGGCTCGAGAGTTTCACGCCCGTGATCGCGACGCCCAACCTGACCATCTGGGCGCACAGCGATCAGTTGCGGCCTCGGCCTGTAGGAGCGCTTGCCCGCGAAACGGTGTGTGCATCCGCCGCATCTAGTGCGTCCGGGATACCGTCTTCGCGGGCAAGCGCGCTCCTACACGAGATTGCGCGTTGGTATCACCCGAATCGTGAAACCTGCCTGCCGATGATCGTGCCCACGCTCCGCGTGGGTATGCATCCCCCGACGCTCCGCGTCACCCGTGCTAAACGCCTCGCGGGTCGTTACAACCGGCCTGCCGGCGTCGGCTTGATCAGCTGCAGTTGCTGGCGATAGTCATCGGTAACCTGTCGGGCCTGGCTGTTGCTGGTGATCACGCGCGGGGTGATCAGCACGACCAGCTCGGTGCGTTTCTTGCTTTTACTGGTATTGCCGAACAGCCAGCGCAGGCCCGGAATGCGCCCTAGATAAGGCACCGCCGACACATTGTCGCTGTTGTCCTGTTTGATCAGGCCGCCAAGCAACACGGTTTGCCCGCTCTGCACCGCCACCTGTGTGGACACCGAGCGCGTCGAGATGCGCGGGTTGCCGTTAGTGTCGGTGCCGTTCGCGTCGTTGGCGTCGCTGACCTGCTGCTGAATATCCATGTACACCAGACCGCCCGGATTGATCCGCGGCACGACGTCGAGGATGACGCCGGTCTGCACGTATTCGACGCTGCTGAGGGTAGTGCCCGAGGTGTTGGTATTGACCGTGGTCTGGCTGATCGGGATGTTGTCGCCGACCTGGATCTGCGCCTGCTGGTTGTTCATCACCACCAGCGACGGCGCCGACAGCACCTGCGTGCGACCGCTGGTTTCCAGCGCGTGCAGCGCGACCTGCAGGTTGTTGCTGACGAATGAATAAAACAGCGAGTCGGCGCCCAGGCCCGCGCCGCCGCCGCCCAGCGCGCCCTGGCTGCCAGGTGCATTGGCCACCGTGGTGCTGCCGGAATTTCCCGCCAGGCGCCCGAGGTACCATTGCACGCCGAGGTCCAGCCCGTCGCTGAGGTTGACTTCAAGAATCCGCGTTTCGATCTGCACCTGCATCGGCGCGTTGTCCAGCCGTTTGATGGCGGCTTCGATTTCATTCCACTGCGCCGGGCGCGTGCGGATCAGCAATTGGTTGCTGCTCTGCTGAGCGGTAATGCGTGTGCTTTCATCCAGCCGCTTGCTGGCGCCCGAGCCGCTGCCGGTCGCATCGCCGCTGTCGCTCTGGCTGCTGTCGGCGCTGTCCTCGGAGGTTTCGCCGTCCTGCTCTTCATCGCCCTGCTGCGCGCCGGCCTGGACGTTGCCGCCATTGCCGAGCCCGCCGCCCATGCCGCCATTCATCCCGCCGCCCATGCCCTAGCTGCCATTGAG
>Ga0265780_10011568_pt1 | contig 10424 bp, 11 predicted proteins | sample P1T30metagenome_FD_192432 | JGI IMG/M metagenome (GOLD analysis project Ga0265780, IMG submission 192432) | Plant litter microbial communities from East Loma Ridge, Irvine, California - P1 T30 | ecosystem: Environmental > Terrestrial > Plant litter > Unclassified | place: USA: California... | reverse complement strand
CGCGAACGCGACCGTGTGCAGGCAAGCGTTTGCTGCCTCAGTGGGTGGGGATGAGGCTGTCCAGAACGCACAAGCGACGTGCAATGTTTCATGCCTTGGGCATTGACGAGACCCATGGCGATGGGCGCATGAAGAGGTAGCCGAGATGTACCGACCGCATATAGAGATGAGATATACTGGAATTGCCGAAGCCTACTATGAAGCTAGTCGCGTAAAAGAGCTCGCCCACGCTCCTCTGCTGCAGGTACTGTTAAGATCGTGCAGGATGAAGGAAACTTGGAAGCCGCCCATAGCGAGTTGAGCTAGCGCCTGTCACGCCAAGCCCCCGTTGTTTTCGAGGCCTGAGGCCTTCCGTCCGGCCCCACATGCGCGTCACGACCATGCACTTCGCTTCTTCGAGTTTGCCTTCAAAGTCGCGCCTTCTCCCTTGACACATCACTACAATACGTGCCCGATGCCAGGGCAAGCTGCAGAGGGACTCACCATCGTCGGGGCTGCATATCCATCCATGTCCGCTGCGGACTGGGAATGTGCATCAGGGCGAGTGGCCCCTATCCATCGCATAGTCTCATAATGTCCCGTCCAGTATTGGAAACGGTCGACAAACCCCCCAGCCACTGTACGGATAAGTTCGGGAAGGCTTTCGCGAATCCAGCCAAATCAGCACGCATCGCACGATCATACGCATCGACAAAATACCCGTCGGGTCTGGGGCCTTGGTACATGTCCAAGAATGATAGCCTACGGCGCAAATATGGCAAACGTTATAGCCACTCATCATACACAAAGGCACTTGTACATCTCAAAGGGTCACTCGATGAGCTCACAAGTCAGTACCCTAGCCTCCCCGTTCATGCAAAGCGTTGATATGGGCCATGATTGCCATGGTCAAATCAAAACACATTACATGCAGGACCATCAAGCTTCTATAGATCACTACTTGTTAAGACACCGATGTCCATATAACGACTCCATCAGGATACATGATCCGGATTTCCGAATCATGAAGACTTTTGCGCTCTTTCCAGTGCTCGAGCAACCCGCATGCACGAGGAGTCCTGTCAGGAAACGCGGTAATCGCCGTGAACCCGCTCATCTAGGCTAATGATGGTCCGTTTCACATACCAGTGACTCTGCGGAATCACCCGATATCGGACGGTTCTTGACTTCGCGAGATTGTGATTATGCATTCGCTGTCGGAACAGAGAATGATCGTCTTAGGCGAGCGAATCGATCCTGTTCAAACTCGTCTTCAAGGGGATGATGGTCATTGGCGATACCTTGGTCATGGCATCTGCGTTCGGCGCTGGAATGATCGTTACTTATCAACATTCTGCACACATACTGTAGCGCGAACTTCATCAGAAATGCACGTATGAAGCGTTCGCTCGTGATCATGCATTTTACAAGTCTACAGGTCGATCACTAATCTCCATATTCACCGGCATCGGCTTAGACGACTACTTACTTTCCGAGGCGATGTCTCGAATGAGCCTGCGTACTTGATCGTCGTTCATTCGTTCCACTCCCAACAGCTTGTTGTCATCCAACTGCTCCCAGCGTAGCGCAGGGACTGTGCCAGCAGACCATCGAATCATATCACCGATGACCTCCATGTCGATCTTTCCCGCCATCATAGCCTCAGTCGCGGCCTTGAGTCTTTGGTCCATGTCTTGGCTCGACTCCTCCCAGCCATCGCTGCCCAGGGTCTCCTTCGCTAGTGCTACCATCTGCTTTTGACTCTTGATCACGCTCGAGATGTAGAAGGAGCGGTTCTCGGTCTCCTCAGCCTTCTTTAGTACGTTGGCGACGGCAGTACTGATTGAAGAAAGCATCGTCCAAGCCATCGGAATCATTCCATCGTTCATGTAATGAACCTTCTTGCTGCGAATGTCGATGTTGATGAACCCAGTCCGCAGGTTCCAATCAAGGAAAGCTCCATTGGATATGGTAGTGTATGTGATCTTGCCTTTCGCGGCCAGGTCCTTGATGTGCTGGTAAGCCTGGTTTTTCCCGTGGTGAAAGAGCGGCGATCTCGCTACGGGGTCCTCAGGGTCAACGCTGAACTCGCCCATTACTATACGATAGACTCCCGCGGAGACAGCAGCTTCGATGATTCGTCCCTGGAGGGTCGGATCGGGACCAGATGTCGTATCCACGATAGCATCGTGACCGCGAAGAGCTTCGGCAATTGCCGCGGCTGAGTCAGTGTCAACGACCTTGACTGACACGCCAGCAGGAAACTTCTGCCCCTCCTTCCGAGAAATAACGGTAACAGTGAATTTGGCTTCAAGAAGACCCTTCAATACTTCAGATCCAAGACTGCCGGTCGCCTGTCTCATGTCAGTAGACCATCTTCTCCTCGTGCTCGTAGCTATAAACTTACGCCTGCAATTGCGACATTCGTGATCTTGCTGGACATGACTGGTGTGCTTTGTGTCGATCTTATGGAGGGTATGGTTTGATAGCGTGGTGGTGGTGTAGGGGATTCTGTTATTCTGGTGGCTCGATGAGGTCTTTTCTGGTTCTGAGAAGCAGGCTGTGGCGATACCTATATACATCATCTCGACATCGGAAACTAAGTGAAGTCAACCAAACGTGCGCAGATACCTAATCATCCTAGATTCGTCCGGATTGCAAAGCATGGCATCAACAGCTTCGCGCTTTCGGTCGTAACTCAGTCAGCCTCAAGTTAAGAGTGCCACAATAAGTCCGGTACGCTAGTCGTGCGACGGGACGGCAGGTGCCATACTCCCGTTCCGTCGCATCTCTCGCGGTCCCGTCTGGCTGACACCTGGAAATCGCCTACGTCATTAATTCCAGCCACGAAATCAAGGTGCTATCTCGGGCGGAAGACGTACCGCAGTAGGGCGGGGTTTGAGTCCCCGAGATGTCCACGGGCCTGTTAGGTAAACGCCGACTAAAGCAAGCTAGACCTCGGCACAAGCGCCAACATCGGCGAAGGCCAACGATAATACAGACTATATCAAAGGTGTGGTTTTTCATTTGTGCGCCAAACACGAAACGGTAAAGAGAGCGCGCTCCTACGGAGAAAGTGATAGCTATCGACCGGCAACTGATCAAAAGCGACATCAATCCCAGGCTTCCGGATTCGACCCTACTGCAACTTCTACTACTATATCAAGCAATGAAGTAAGCCTCTCTTGTCCATATTTAGCTGCCATTGTTAACCAGAACAGGAATAACCATGCCTCGAACGATGAAGCCCCATATTACGACCTAGGGGAATACAGACGAGATGCTCAAACCACATCTCACGAAGCGCAAGCGTGGTTCGCCCGTGGTCTCGTATGGTGCTACTCATTCAACCATGAAGCAGCCATGCAGTGTTTTGAGGCGGCGACTGCACATGATGCGAGTTGCGCATTAGCCCACTGGGGTACTGCTTACGCTGTTGGCCCGAACTACAACAAGTCATGGCGCATGTTCACACCGGAAGATCGCACAAAGTCCATCGAAAAGATACTGAGCGCTTTGTTGCAAGCCAATAACGTCGCGGCCACTGCATCGCCTGTGGAGAAAGCCCTCATCACGGCCCTCAACGCTCGCTTCCCGAAGAGTAACACAGATGTTCCAGACGACCTATCGGCGTTCAATTATGCCTATGCAAAAGCTATGCGCTCGGTCTACGAAGAGTACGGGGAGGATCTCGACGTGGTCGCACTATTCGCCGATGCCGTCATGTGCACTCGTCCGCGTCAGCTCTGGGACCTCAACACCGGGAAGACTACAGGCACAGATGTGGACGAGGCAAGAGCCGCTCTGGAGAGGGGCTTGGCACGTTCCGATGGTCTCAAACACCCGGGTCTGTGTCATCTGTACATCCACATGATGGAGATGTCGCCTTTCCCAGAAGTGGCTTTGCCCGCGGCTGACAGTCTGCGACGACTTGTACCTGATGGCTCTCACATGCAACACATGGCCACACACATCGACACAGCCTGTGGCGACTACCGTCGCTCTGTCGATTCGAACTTTGACGCTATACGTGCGGACGACAAATACTTCGGGAGTGGGGCCAAAGCAGCTCTCATCTACAACGCGTATCGATCGCATAACATCCACGCTATGGCCTACTCTGCCATGATGTCTGGTCGGTCTCGGGACGCTCTCTATGCTGCGACACGGATGTCTGAAGTATTGACTCTGGAGTTCATGTCGATCAAAACGCCACGAATGGTAGACTGGACCGAGTGGCAACTTGTAACGCTGCCTCACGTGTTGATTAGATTTGGTCGCTGGGAGGAGATTCTCGAGCTCCCGGAGCCGGTAGATCCGGTTTTACTCTGCGTCTACAAAGCGACAATCCATTATGCCAAAGGGATTGCTTTCGCAGTACTTGGGAGGATAGATGAGGCAAGCCAGGCAAGAGACGCTTTCGAAAAGACCCGTCAGTCCGTACCGGAGGACCGTATGTACAGTCCCTCCTCTCCAGCAGAACCCATTCTAGCTGTAGCGTCGGCCATGCTGGAGGGCGAGTTGGAGTATCGCAAGGGTAATCACTCTCAGGCATTCTCCGTCTTACGACACGGCATTGAGTTGGAGGATAACCTCGCCTACGCTGATCCGCCACTCTGGATGCAACCCGTTCGCCACGCTCTGAGCGCACTCCTTCTGGAGCAAGGCCAGTCTGAGGAAGCCGAACTGCTTTATCTAGAAGACTTGGGATACAGTGATAGCCAGCCTCGTCGGAAAGCGCGCATCAACAACGTTTGGGGACTACATGGTCTTTATGAATGTTTCATGCGGAATGGAAAGCAGGAAAAGGCCAAGAGCATACGCCTCCAGCGTGACATTGCCGTGGCTTCCGCTGACATTTCCATCGAGTCCTCATGTTTTTGTCGACTGTCAGCGTCAAGCAGTGAGCAAAGCTGTCATTCTACATAGATAGCAACTTGCCGGATCGGATGAGTGGAACACTGATGCTATTTCTGTTCCTTTCGTCGATAAATCTATGGCGTGGCGCTGTCAACATCAAACTTCGGTTCTCAATCGCTTGGCATGCGTGAAACATATGCAAATACTGCTCTACGATGTTTATGATCACGACGTAAGACTTCATGCAGAGTTGATGGCACAGATGAATAACACTGGGTAGCATTCCAGTAGGCTTTCTTTATAGTGATTGAATCCGACACCGTCATCCATCTTCGACAATCACTTTCCGTCCAAGAACTGCAGCTCCTCGGCTGTAGAAGTGCGACCCAACACCTCGTTCCGCTGCGGGAAGCGCCCAAACCGACGAAGTGCGTCCAGCTTGCTTTCACAGATGCTAGTAATAACACCCTTCAGCTTCCCAAAATCGCTCCTTCGTTTGAGAAGCACGTCGCGGTACTGGGCGAATTTACCGTCCCATCCCTCGACATCCCTCTCTAGCAGCCTCTCATAGTCACGGAACATGTCAAAGTGTGCTTTGTGTAACGATTCTGCTACTGCCAGGCTCTCGCAATGTTCCATCGGCATGTAAAACCAGAATCTGTATGCCAGTCGGAAGCGAACTTCTGAATCCTTAGGAACACCGGAGTCAATTGCTTTGGAGGCCACTGCCAAAGCCAGACTATCGAAAACGGTGAAGGCTACACGAGCTTGAGCACCTCGGAAGCAGTTTCTTGGGAGTTGGTCAAGCAATATGATCAGACTGATCCAGTGCATAGGCTTGCATGGCTTTGCTGCTGCTATGATTTCCGCTCCGTTTGGTTCTACGACCTGAATGAGTTCGAGCAATGCGCCAAATTTATCCCTGTGGCTAAGTAAGCTTTTGTTCGCGGGAAAGTATCTAGGATAAGCTGAGTACTTACATGCATTCCTGGTCGTAAGCATCATTCTGTGAGAACCATGGCGCCGAGTCCTCGATGCTAGGGCTGATGATGTGGTCGTGGTCTTGGAGATGACGAAACCAAAAGGCTGAGATCTCATCCAGTTTAGCGTGCGACAGGTCGTTTTCGAGAGATAGCTGCGACATGGCTTCAGGGTGATGGCTGCAAGAGTTGTGAAGTAGCTTGGTCGTATGAAGATGTGTGGGGTGGGAAGGCAATCCGGGTATTCTCAACACAGACACGTACTTTACTCAGTCCATGACCTATTGCACGACGCGTGATGCCAAGCTGATATGTCAACACAGTTCGACTACATTCGTCCGCTGCCGTAGAACTCGTCCGAAATTGCAAGAGGTCGTCTTGGCTTCTATCGGTGTTCGCTGCGGACTTAACCATCTTTCAAGGTCATGTTTGGATCTAGTCGGCCCGTTTACCGGCACCGCTAAGACGAACGTACTTCCGTTCCGTACTGCTAACTGGGCACGCTACATTACCGTTTCTGGAGTCTGTCGACAGATTTGGTAACACTAGACTTGCGACTACGGGTGTTGCCGTCCCCGACTTCGTAAGCAGACTGTCCCAAAGTCGACTTGTTGACTTTCAAACTCTACTCCACGACCAGAGACCCCGGATTTACCACCAGAGTACGAAATACTACATCACGCGCGGTTCATCGAATGAGCCACGCTCGTATCATAAGTAATCGCGATCCACTGCGTTTGCTGGGCATTGGTCAAGGCCTGCGCGAACGAGGAGAAAGTTCGTCCGCCTCATCGACGCAAGACGCGAGACGAAGAGTAGCATGAAAGTCTGTTGGAGAAAGTGGCTACGCGTACAGAGCGATAGCTCAGTATATAGATCGTTGCAATGACATCCTTTGTGTCCATCACATCTCTTCTCAATCTCCTGCTTGTGCCACCAATCTCGATCAGCTTTCTCGTTCAAACACCTCAAACACAATGCTAGCAACCCGAGCATTTTCAGCTCTGGTGGTGGGCTTCCTGTCATCCAGCTCGTTGGCTTTGCGAACACGTCAGTCCGAGGTACCTACAGACCTTGTACAGCGTGGTCTCGCAGCCATTGGCATCAACTCCAACACGTCCGATGTGCGCAATGTGAGGATCAGTGGCTCTCAATTCCGCACCAAGTCTATCGTCACAACGATAGCCCTGGATGGCATGGACCAAACAGTCGTCCCATATGGTAGCCAGACGATCACGTATTCGTACGAGACAGGCAGTCTGAAGCAGCGCATTGACAAGGTTTCTGGCTTAGGGAGTAGGTCTTCTCTCTTGATACCGTTTGATGGGAAGCTGACTTTGAGATCCTAGCTCTTTGGATGTTTGCCCGACCTGAACTCGAACCTATGGACTACTCTGTAGTAGTACAAGGTGGTGATGACGCGTTTGCTGCTGTGGTCAGGGGAAGCTATGCGCTTTTTGACCCGACGGCTGCTCCAGAAGGCTACTTGGATGGTACTACGTCCACTGAGATATTTGTATCAAAGTCTGACGATCAACAGGATATCTCGCGGCGTATATGATCTCCGATGGTCAAAAGTGGGATCCGTTGCTGCTCAGCAAGATATCTGCAAATGATTCCACCCTCCGTTTCGAGCCGGTGGAAGGAGACTTACTACTTCCAGCAGGTTGGTCATCACCTACTTTGCTTTTCACAACCTTTCTAACTCGGCCGTTAGTGTTTGACCAAGTACTGAACATGTCAATCATCTTCAACCCCGACACTTACCTACCCTTCGCTATCCGCACATACGAAGACCATCCCTTTTTCGGTCCTTCGACGAACGATCTCCGAGTTTACGACTTTGTCTCGGTCAACGGCCTCATGATACCCCGTCATTACAAGACCATATACAACAACGAGCGCTTGTGCATCGACTTCCTTGCAGATGACATATCGGTCAACACTGAAGTCGAGCCATCGTTCTTCGATGTCTCAGCCGAACGCGGCGAACTGAGCATTCCCGTTGTTGACCCAGCCCTGACTGCTGAGATCGGTGAGAAGTACACGAATTACATCTGGTTCGGTCGGAACAATTTCACAGTCGAGTCGCTCAGTGGATCGCAACCGTACGCAGATCTACCCGGCGTCTGGGTCGTCCGACCACCTGGTGTATCCGCGTACCGCCAGATCCTGCTTGAAACTGACACCTATGTTGCTGTTCTGGATGCTCCTGCTGAAATCGTGGCGGTCTTGCTCGAATGGGTCAGGATCAACATTGGAAAGCCAGTGTCGCAGGTGTGGGTAAGTCGGCGATCTCAATATGCCTAATTACTACTCTGATGAACTCTGCTAACATTGTCTAGCCTACACATCATCATCACGACCACGCTTTCGGTGTCAAGGGCTACGTCGAGAACGGAGCGGAAATCGTCTGTCCTAAGATGGCTGAGTCGTACTACGCCGATATCCCCGGCGCCAAGTTCGAAACCTTTGAGTGAGTTGTTGTTTGTGCCTGCCATCGGGCCAAGCGCTAATTTACTCTAGACGCGGAGCGCCACACATCATGGAGACCAACAGTTTCAGGGCCACGTTCATCCACATTGAAGGCAGCATCCATGCCCAAGACCATAGTGTCGCCGTCATCATGCCTGCTTGTCCCACCGAGGACAGCACAGTCGTTGTGTTTGATGCCGATCATGTCACCCAAGCGCAGTTGATGGCAACACACAACGACCATAACGAAATCGCTCAACTGGTTAACGCTATGGTAAAGCACCGTGTAGCAAAATCAGCGGTGTAAGTTCCCAAAATACGCTCCCGAAACGCAGTCGCTAATTCTCGGTACGCAGTCTAGTCCCTGTACATGGTGACTTGGCCAACATGACTGATGTCTATGACGGGCTTGGTTACTTGTTTCCCGACTATACGCCATTTGACTTTGACTATCGTGGCGACAATTGTACCGCTTGATGAGGGCAGGGAGGACGGCGGCTCCGAACACCTTGCAACGTCGCCTTTTATGCCTGTGCAATCAGCTGCGCAAGTAGCTACGTCATCCAGTGCTGCAATGGAAAGTCATCTCGATAAGGTGTCGCCCTTGAGCAGACAGGGTGGTTGTATTGATTGGATCTGGGCCATTACTACCGAGAGGGGTAGTCTCTGAGATTAAGTGAAATGGCGCCTTGATACTTGGACTCTGTCGCGGTGAGGTATCCGCATGGAAGCTTGAGCGATAGAGGAGTGACATGCCAGTTGTTCGATCGCTACTCAATCAATTCTTCTAACCATACTCGGTGGCGCTTCGTATGCTGTTTGGTGCTCTCGTGATATAGCTTGCCTCAATCCTCCAGTCTCGGATCTTTTCTATTCCTCTCGCTCATTCTTTCACTCATTTGTGTGATCTCCTCAGAAGCGTTACTCTCAATCTTTTGAGATCTTTGATCCAACTATAGAGAAGTCAGTAAATGACTGCGACAGGATTACCAGGGTACTCACCCAATGAACAGCCGCAGTCACGCCAAAGAACGCAAAAACGACAACTATCATTGCGATATAGCCCTTCTTCCAGTACGGCGCATCGCTTGCTGGATAGAGTGCAATACCCCAGAATGTGTACAATACCGACTGCACCATACTCATGATGTAAAGTGTGATCGACCGAGAGGCATCGTCGCCACTACGTTGAGAGATCACGCTAGCCCATCCATAGAGAATGGGGTTGACGATGTACGAGGTACCCGCCAGGTAGAACGCGAAGAATGTACCAGCTGTCGAAAGGTTGGGTATCAGTAAGAGGACTGAGACCAGAAGCTGCAGAGCGCCAGCTAGTATAACCATCGGTATGCGACGATTGGTCATGTCGATAACGTAGCCCGCTCCGACGTTCGACACGATAGATACGGCTTGAATACCTAACGGGTAAGTCGTGGTCGCATACGAGGAGAACTTCTCGCTGTTTGCTTTCATCCAGAGCAAGAATAGACCTTGCAGAACGATGGCTTCCAATGCGCAGGCTACTATTGAGTAGAGAGTAAAGATGTAAATGTCCGGTTTGGCTAGCAGTCTCTTGACAAGGGATTTGAGACTGATGTCATGGCTCCAATCTTTCTTCGGTGGCAAGCGGTCTATCGCTAGCTGGATTTCCTCTTTGCTGAGATAGGGTGCGTCTGTGGATTCTGGCAAGTTGGGAAAGAACATGAGCCCAAAGATACCGAAGGGGATTCCCATGGCACCATCTGAAAGCGATTAGTAGCGGTGATTTACCCCAAGAGGTGAACGTACTGATAATGAACACCCATTGCCATCCTTGAAGCGAAGTCTGACCATGCAGACTCTCGTTCATCGCGGTCATCATCACACCAGCGAACATGCTGCCAATCTGCCCAATAGCCGTAAAGATGGCTGTACGTTTGGCGATTTCCAAAGGCTTATACCAGCTACCAAGGATATAGATGGTGCCGCTATAGAGACTTGATTCGAAGAAGCCCTGGAAGAATCGAACTACGCATAGCTGGGTGTAGGTCTTGCATGCCGCAGAGCACATCGTTAGGCCGGACCACACTAGCAGTGTGAAGGGCAGCCAGAACCGGGGCGCGACTTTCTGAAGGATGAGGGCATGGGGTA
>Ga0265780_10011567_pt1 | contig 10424 bp, 5 predicted proteins | sample P1T30metagenome_FD_192432 | JGI IMG/M metagenome (GOLD analysis project Ga0265780, IMG submission 192432) | Plant litter microbial communities from East Loma Ridge, Irvine, California - P1 T30 | ecosystem: Environmental > Terrestrial > Plant litter > Unclassified | place: USA: California... | reverse complement strand
AGGATCTTATCTCAGTGCTTTCCATGCCCAAGGCAAGCTCGAAGAGCATCGTCTCTGCCAGAAGTATCCGTACCAACAGGAGCCGCCTTGCCACTGCCACTGTCGACGACATCATGAAAGAGCTCTCCTCTGACGAAGCCAAATACATGAGAGAGCTCCGCACACTGGTCGACGGTGTCATCCCTGTCCTTCTTAGCTGCGTTCTCTCCAAGTCCGAGTCCGCTATCGCTGCTGGCCTGTTCTCTCGCTCCTCCAAGTCCGATCCTAGTGAAGTTACTAAGCCAATCGTCGACATGGGTGTCTGCTTAGAGCGACTTAAGAACCTGCACAAGCGCGTCCCTAGGGAGGACTCCGATGCACTTGTTTCCTGGGCTCAGAGTGCACAACGAGTGTACTCTGACTACATCGCTGCGTGGCGCCTCGGCTTCCAAGACGTCGTAATCAGTCTCGCTCCGGCAGATGACGATCCCTTCAAGCCCGCAAAGGTCGTCAATGGGCCAGATGACGGTGCCCCATGGGACGAAGGCATGCCGCGAAACGCTGAGGGATATGTAGTCAACAGCGATGGCGAGCGTGTTGACGTCGCCTATATGCTCAAACGCCCACTGGTTCGACTCAAGTATCTGTCGAAGAGTTTGAAGGTACGTTGAATTGACTTGTCCATGCTGCCGCAAATACTGACATCAATCAAGGGCATCAATCATGTGAAACCTTCCGAGCGCGTCGAGCAAATCTCGAAGATTTTCCAAGACCTAGTTACGACAGCACGCAAGCGGTCGAACGACGAACAAGCCCGCCTAGAAGACGAAGCCGCGGCTAGCGTTGATCCCACTCGCGCACGCGATCCCCGAAGTCTCGCCCCACTTGCCGGCGTCCGGGTTGATTCCACGCGCTGCGTGCGAGCTAGAGACCACTTCGACCTACATCTGTTCCATTCGAGTGGTCAAGAAATGAGTTGTCGCGTTGAGATATTACTCCGCGACAACGCACCAGGTACGGGAGTCGGAGGCGACCTCCTCTTCTGCGAAGTCGATCCTACAGGGCGATGGTTGCTCCTCCCACCTGTCCACCTCAGCAATGCATCAGCACGGAATGGCGACCTAAAGGGCGAAATAATTGTCATGATCCGTGGAAAACAAAACGATGGATCAGAGTGGAGCGAGATCATGTCTTTGATATCCGATGATGAGCAAGCTGGCTTTGAGTGGGTGCAGATGCTCGGTCTCAACCCCATCCCACCTCAAATCTCTGAAGTCAGGAAGAACCAGGCCACACCCACCACACACAGGCCGACAAGCAGCCATGGATCCTCGTCTCTACTTTCAGCTGCAACTGAATCGACACCCCCACAGAAGAGCAGGACACCAAGCCCACATGAAATTGACATACCTATTGGGGAGCAACATACTGAAGTATCAAAAGTATGGCACTATGACACACCCGATAGGCGCAACCAATCACGCACCATCTCGCCTGTAACTCCGCCCAGTCACGATGACTTTGTCTTTGGCAAAATAGACGACTCAGAACCCCATACGCCCACAGATCCCATGCAGACGGCATACCAACTGCTCAACGATCCTGATCGAACACCCCGTGGTCTTGATGAGGCGGTGCGAAATGAGGGCACTGGATCGCCTTCGAGTCTGAAGCGGACAAGGGCGAAGAGGCTGTCTAAGAACCCTACCCTTTCTCCACATTCAGCACGGCCGTCCCGTCAGATCACTCTCGAAGATCCGGTAGAGCCAGAGAAAATTCAGGCGCCAGTACCGGAGTCCAAGCCACGCCGGAAATCCACTAAAAAGCGACCCCAAAAGAGTTACAGTGTTTGGATGCCATCTTCGCAAGTTGGCGATTCCGACGACTCTGAAGAATCGTACAGCTCCGAAGAAGACAACAATACTACCACCATGGATTCCGAGATCTCACCACCCGGCTCGCCTCCCTCGCCGCAACGTCCACAGGCACACAGACGAGTCTCATCTGTCCCCTCGCTAGAATTACCGAGCATCCCAAGACAAAGGAAATCAAGCCGGCCCTCTACGCCAACGCAGGATCAAGAAGATGACGATGACAACTTCCGGGAAGTCTCAGCCTCCGCGCCATCGAAGCTGCAAGGAAAGAAACACGACATAATTGTCGATGATATCGTAGAGCCCAAAGCGGAGGTCGAAGAGCCGCCTCCAACACCGCCGCATCGATCGCCCAGTCCAGCAACCCCTGTGACACTCAAGGGAAGTAAAACACCAGTATTCACTCCTACGCTGCCTGGTTTCAAGAACAAACGCCGGTCATCGTCACCCTTGAAGCATGAGTATGAGCCATCTACCTGCACAGAGGAGTCAAGCGAGAGCGAGGAGGACACTGCTTCTGAGGATGAGGTGGACGATGAAGATGAAGAAAGCCTCACCTCGGAGTCGTCAGAAGACGAGTTAGATGACGACGTTCCCATGCCACTTATGCCGATCGGATACCTTGGGCCACGCGGGTACCCTGGACGCTCATACACCACCGGTAGAGAAGCCAGTCGTCCCACTTCATCAGAGAAGGTTGAGAAGGTAGAGGAGGAGACCAAGAAGTTTCCCAAAGTCTCACCTCCTGCATCAATCTACACCCTCCCCAACGGCACTATCACCCCATCACAATCCGCGTCGAACACTCCATACAGAGCAGTTCCGCAGGGTTCCGGCAAAGCCTCCAAGACCATCGCATCCATCTTCGCTTGGTCCGATGCTGGCCGATGGGACAGTTTGCATCCAGACGAATGTAGCATCGTCGTTACGCCAGGTAAGATCGAGGTCTTCGAGATCACAATCAATCACTCCAAGCCTTTCCTGGCCGACGGCGACGAGATCATCACTCCCGAGGGAGGTGCTCCCCTTATTGCGGTTGAGCTTACCCCTCTGGTGCCGTTGCGAAAATCAACGGCCATTGATATCTCCATTCGCTCCCCACCCACCGCAGAGTCGCGCATCAAAGCTGGCAACAACATTATGTTGAGAAGTCGCAATGCAGCGGAGTGCGCCCAACTATACGCCATGATCAACCAGTCTCGTATCAACAACCCCACCTACATCGCGCTCCAGAACGCGCGCGGCCCCTACGGACAATCGAGCTGGGCCGAGGCGATGGACCGTCAGAACGCGGCTAGGACAAGCGCTGAGTCTTCTGGCTGGCTCGGAGGTACGCTAGGTAGGAGAAGCAGCTACCGCAAGTCAAGCACACGCGCTGCCTCTATCTCCGCAGCGACTGAGTCTTCTGTTGGAACCATGAACTCTGCTCTCCGCTCTGCACTAGGCCGATTCTCGTTCGGAAAGAGCGGCGTCTTTAGCATCCGCAACTCAACACTCGGATCCCGCAGTACTGGCTCCTCATTCGACAGCGGTTCCAACTCCCCACGCGGCTCAGGCGCATCTACACCTACCGGCGATATTGTACGCGCGCCCGGTGCACCAGCTGGAATTACGAACACGAAGTGCAGGCTTTATGAGCGAGAGTCACTCAAGAAATGGCGCGATATGGGCAGCGCACGCTTAACAATAATGCTGCCGTCACCCAACCCAAGCGTGCCATCCTCGCCTACGAACCCACGACAGCGCGCACCTGGTACCAGAGATCATACCCAGGAGCGACGTATTCTCCTTACAGGCAAGAAACACGGTGAAATACTACTTGACGTCACTCTGTCCGAGACGTGCTTCGAGCGCGTCGCACGCAGTGGTATTGCTGTCAGCGTATGGGAAGACCACTTGAATGAAGACGGTCAGGTCGGCGGCGTCGGCAAGACGGGTGGTGTCTTGGGCGCAAGAGCAAGAGTCTTCATGGTGCAAATGAAGAGTGAGAGGGAGTGTGCTTACTGCTTCAGTTTACTGGGTAAGCTGAGGTACTAGGCCACGAGTAAGGAAAGAGAAGAGAGGGACATGGACCGAAACGGCAAGCGCATCACAGCAACTCACAACACGCCGCTACTGCCTCTGTTGCGCACTGCATATTGTCACCACCATCGATTTTGCGTTTTCATACTGCGAGCAAGCGTGGCGTTTGTTCATGGGATTTACACGGGCGGTATTTCAAGAAGGCTTCTGTGATACCACTTCCACATTCCCCACATACAATTTTTCACTTTGTAATCACGCTATTGTGTTTCTTACTTTCCTTGTCAATACTGGTTTTCATGCATATGGATGGAGTGTGTCTGTTCTTGTTTTCCATGGGGAATATACACGTGTCTTTTGCGCTCGATACCAGGTGTGTATTTGTTTGATGGTTCTTGGTCTTTTGGTAGTGGGATGAGGAGGGGTGTGTGTGTGATGAACGAAGCTGTGATAGTGGGTGTGAGGTGAATAGAATTAATGGAAGATGTGTCGGCAACTTAAAATTTCCGTGCTGAGCTGACGGATACGTGTCATTACGATGACTCCACTATGATGGCATACATCTTCTTGGCGAATACATGTCGTTACGAGGGTTATAACTATCACGACAAACATCCAACTGCCGTTTACATGACCTTCAGTACTTCGGCCTCGCCCACCGCGCCGTCTTCGTATCCACGAGGCCCTCGTATGTACACTCCTTTGTGTCACCATACAGCTCCATGTCGACCCCAAGCTCCTTCGCCCACACAAGCTCCGACTGCTTTGAGTCATCCCTGTTGACCTTCAGGTGCACAGCCACAGGTTCCGACTTCCGTCCAGCGTGCTCGACGAAGTCCCTTACCGTGATGGAGAGGTACTTGAGTCCTCTACACTCACTTGAGACGATAGCGAGGACTTCGTACGCAACACGCTGGAGTGCCGTGCTGATGGCCTTGGTGCCCATCCTAGGCTCTGTCCCCAGATTTGCGACAAACAAATGCAGGTATTCGAGTCCATAGATAGTGGAGAGAATTGTTGTTTGTTCACCAACATCTCTCCACATATCGTCACTCAAGTGACCTACTTCAATCGCATCCCAGAGCACTGGGCATGGAATGCCAACGTGTCTTAGATCTGGGAAGTACTGACCCAGGAGTTGTAGTTCCTGGTCAGGAACTTCTGACCTCTCTCCAATGCGCAGGGAAATTGTCTTCAGCATTGGCGGCGACTTGCGCAGCAGGTGCCCGATGCCATACACCTCGCTTTGTCGAGCCTTCTTTCGCTCTTTCCTCGATACAGCCTTTGTTTGGCCATTGGCATCAGGAGCGCTGAGCGCAGTTTTGACTTGCTCGTCCGAATTGTCTCTTCGCGCGTGGAAGCAGAAGTGCTCCAATTTGCTGCAATGTCTTGTCACATTGCGAAAGACTCCATCCCGTACTTCTGGGTTCAGCTTTGGGTACTCCCGTAGGTAGATAAACGTGTGTAGATCAGAGTTTCTGAAGGCATCGACGCTTGTGAATTGGCTTAAGCCAGGGCAGTTGTACAGTCGTAAGAGGCCGATTTTGTTGACAAGATAGGCATGTTGTGGAACGTAGCCCGTTTTGAGAAGAAGATTGACTTCGGCCACTCGAAGTTCTTCCAGAATGATGCCATTGGGCATTTGCTTGAAGAGTCGCGTCAGCACGTCGTCCATGAGAGTGTTGTCCTTATGGTTGTCGTTGATGATCGACACAGAACGGACTCGGTACTGGTGCTTGCTGCTAATCATGCCGCGGACAATTTCTGCGGGGGCGTAAGGGGCGACGATGAGGTCGAGGGTTCGATCTTTCAGATCATCGAACAAGGTACTAGATACGATCCGAATGAGGCTGATGCACAAGCCAAAATGACCAGTCAGCTCTCGGATTTGAGGAGGTGCGTCTTTGGGTAGGTAGTAGCCTTTGGGCGCCCGCTGCATTGGTCCATATATGGTTTGACGTGTGACGGAGGTATTGTGGAACTTGATTGTGCGGCGCTCATACTGGTCTCGTGTGTCGAGGAATGTCCAAAGGCGGTGCATGAATGCTTCGTGGCTGGGAATGCGGGCGAGGTTTCCAATGTGGAAAGTGGGAACCATGAGGAGCTCTGGTTTTGGTAGATGCTGATATGTGTGTAGCACCTGGTCCACAGTGCCTGAAACCACGACGCTGTTTGGACTGAACATGACCGCCTTGACTGGAGTCGGCTTGAGAGCGATCAGGAGGCTGTTCATCTGCCACCCAAGCTCCTCAGATACGTCGAAGCTGATCGCGTGGAAGTTGTATGGATGGTTAAGTAAGGCGCTGGGCTGCTGTATATAGCTCGGGCGCTTCCTCGTGAGGCGCATCTCGACATGTCTAACGAAAAGTCTCTGTAGCTTCCTAGTGGCTCCTTTGCGCTGCCTTCTGGTGGATTGCAACAACAGTATATACAAGTCGCGTTGAGAGAGCTGTCAAAAGTTAGTCGAGGGCGCTACAGGAGTTGAGTACTACACGTACATGTTGGCAAACAAGCTGCATCAGCTCTTCAGGTAGGGTCCAAAAGTCGCCTTTGCTAGGCTTCCCTTTAGTGACACCGGCGGTCGGGCGCAAGCGCTTTGGGGGGTGAGGCTCGTCGGAGTCGTGTGTATGTTGAGTCTTCCGCTTCTCAGGCCGCAGGGGACTGGCGTGCTCGATCGGAGGTGCGATTGTGGAGCGCTCATTGTGGTCCGCGGGGAATTCAGACATGGTGATCGTCGAGCTGGGGAGTGCTCTGCTTTTTGGAGGCGTCGTGTGTGGATGGGAACGAGTGAGAAGTGGAGAGTGCGCCACGGGGTACACGTGGGTGACTGTGAGGGATTGTAGATTGCCGCATTGCAAGTTGCGGCTCGCTCGAGACCCAGATAGGAAAGCGACATTTTTGCAGTGAATGAGCGTATATTGGTGAAAGTGAAGCGGTGAAAGTCACCCCGCCGTTATACCGACATCCAGACACTGGCGGTGGAATGAGCGGGCTCTCTTAGTGGTCTCGACGTATCACATAGACTTTGAGGAACCTAGGAGCACGAGGCGGCGGTTTGACTGGAGTGTACTATAGGACTAGATCTATGGGTAGGACATTCACGAGAGAACATGGTATCTGCATTCGAGCCATTATGAAAGGTTGCCTCTAAAGACGCGATATAGGTCAAAGTAGAAGCATTGAAGGATGGAAAGCATGATGGCGGTGGGGTTCACGAAGATGGAGGGGTATGAGAACTTGTGAAAGAACGAAAGTCACGCCGTTGCTGGATCAAGACGCTTGGCATGTTACCATCTAACGTGACTTCACGCTTGCGTGCAAACATAATCGTGTCCCTTCTCGTTTCCCTTCTTCAGCCCAGCAGCATGCCGCAAAAGCAAACGAAAAGAATGTGTAGCAGAATTGCGATGAAACCCATTTATACATCGAGAAACGGAGGGATAGGCTCGGTCTTGCACCTCATTGCAGTATCCGTCCGTTCCTATCACAAGAGGCGCCGGCTGGAGGTCGACTTATCAGTACTGCCATACGGCTTGATCCATACTGATAATTTCGTCAGTACTCCCAGCACAGTACTGATATAGGCTCCTCAGAACCAGCGGCAGGGGTCGGCTGGCCGGTAAGCAGCATGCTAAGCACGGCTTTCGGCGCAGGGTGTGGGCAAGCCGGACACCAATCTCTAGGTTGGTGAAAGACGTTGCCTCGGAGCCATGAGGATCAGCCCGAAGGCCATACAAGGTTGAAGGTAGGTAGCCGCCGAATCAGCGAAAGATGTAGAAGAGGTCCGCACGAACGCGAAACCGAAGAGAAAACCTTGTGAAAAATGCCGCATGAGGAAGGAAGGATGAGGTGGCTACCCTCCTTGTTCCAAGATACAGAACAGAACAGCTTGAGGAACCCTACGGCAGATCGCAATGCCTGAGTACGGGAAGTCGCCATACCACAGGTATTGCTACTGTGCAGTCGAGATGCTGAAGCAGAAGTGTTGCGCATGTTGCAAAAAGGAGAGTAAGTGTAGTTCAATTTGATATGATGCGCGCGAGCGCGGAGCAAGAAAGGGCTTGGTGTACATTCCGCGAAATTCGCGAGTTGAGAATCGGAGTCAGTAAATGGTGGTGGAGAGAGAGAGGAGAGGGAGGGCAGACTACTTAAGACTGCGGGCAGGTGCGGGCGGGCTAAGGAGCGCACGGGCCACGTGTTTGCTTGAACCTGCCACCCTGCCTAGTCGTGAATTCACCGAGATATTTATACGCTCATCTTCACCTGCTATGCACCGCCTTAGCCTGTCGCTAAGCTCGGGCGCAAGCGATATGACGCATCCTTCATTGTACTGAGATGTGTGCTAGAAGAGACCGATGTTCTTTCACTTCAAGTTGTGTCACAGGTTGTAGTGAGATTATGATGTGATCGCGGCGTGATATGAATCATTTCTCTTCTCTCGTCATCTACTCCAGATCTTTGTCCTTGCAGCCTTCCGGTGCGATAAGAGGATTGCATCTCGCAGCCAATCCTCCGGGAAGCCTGGCGACATAATCCCAACCCCATCGACTGCTCATGCCCCAAGCCGGGAAATCGGTACTAACAATTTGCGCACCACTCTCAAAAGCCAAATCCCTCATCTCTGTAGTGCGGTTCAAGATGGTATCGATGGGTATATCAGCACGTGTTCGGATCAAGTAGCCCTTCTTGACAAGACGCTGGATCTCTGCTATGCCGTTGGCGCGCGGCTCATTGTATTTGATGAATGCAGCATCGGAAGATCCTTCGAGCGCATTGGTGAAGACAGTGCGGTTTTGTAGCGAGGGGGCGCCGGTTTTGTAGAGCTCGCGAGGCGAGTTGGGGTCACTGGGTTTCGGGTCGTTATCGAAGAAAAACAGAAGGCGGCCGCGAACGTCCTTCAGCTTCGGCCAGCCTTGTTGCAGGATGGTTTGCTCGAGGGTGAGGCCACTCTTGCGCACGTCGTCGGGGCGGATGAGTTGCTTCTTAGGGAATACGGAGAGGATCTCCGCGTCGACGTTCAAGAGGCGAGGGAGCGTCCAGTTTGTCGCTTCGCCAGGGCAGACACCGCCTAACGAACATGCCGGCGCATCGGTCTTGAGCTCGAGATCAATAGTGATAGGGACGTGTCTCGGATTTGCGTCTGACCAACTCTTCAACTGCTTGAGACAGTCGATGAAGGTGTGGCAGACAGAATCGGGGTCGAAGTCTGTGACGTGGAACACCTTGATACCTGGCTTCTTCAGAATGTCACCATTGTAAGGAGTGGTGGCGTTTGTCAAGTTTGATAGCGTCCATATGACAGGGGGATAGTACAGGCCGCCCTTTGCATCCGAATGTAAGTCGAGCTCGAAAGAGCGCACCGACTGGTACTCCAATTGATTGTCGAGCTCTGCGTGCGAGTAGTAGTAGTCTTCTGGAGACGGTACGTATTTCTCAAAGACTGGTCGCTCGGCGAGTGAGACTTCACGATGGTAGGAGTTGTGCGTTCCGACGACTTGAATATGGTTGAAACGGATGTCAGACTTGGATGCCAGTGCGCTTTCTATGTATCGTGAGCTTGGACATTCCCGCGCAAAAAGACAACATACGAGCGAACAGCATTAAGCTCGCAGATGCCTGGCACCATTAGCATTCGTTCGTTCTTGTATGCCAGGAGCTGTCCTTACCAATGATCCCAACATGTTGCTCTTTCCTTCTGAATTGAAGTCTGTGTTCAAGGTGAAGACGCACAAAGCAAACACAAAGACCGCGAGCAACAAGGCCCGACCTTTATACGCCATCGCACCCATGCTGTTCAGCGCGCAACGGCATGCACTAAAGCTCAGATGTTGAAGTCGTTCCCGCCATGCATCGCGTTTGCGTTAGCTCGTCGCGTGCGCTCATCGGGTCTCGCGATTGGTTAATCGCACCACGTGGGTTCAGTGTACCGGCTCGGAGAGTTCTCAATGTAGCAGGTACAGATTCTGTAGGACCGTAAATCTGCACGTGCGTCACTTCGCGTTCGTGCGCGCTTCTGATGGAATGAAGACGCGTAGCAGTAGTTCGTTGGAGGAAGCGATGACGCGGTGACAGGAGCTGCCAGGGGAAAAGCGGGGCAGGTCGCCTGTAACGGAAGGACCACCTTAACCATCAACAACATTGAAGGCCCCGGGAAGATGTCATAGCGTGCTAAAATGCGACAAAAACCATTTTCCTGGGAAATCATCAATGTACTATTTGTGCTTTGGATTACCACCGCACAAGAGGCTAAAAGTCACTACCAACCATACTTCTGTCCATATCTGCCGACAAATCCTCCTACATCAGCATCTCTCTCGCCTTGCACAATTTGTAACAGTCCTAGCGCACTCGTCTCTGAACTCTCAAGGCCTTGTTCCTTTCTTTGCTCTTTGTCGTCTCCTATGTCCGTCACCACATAGCCTGGGCAGTACGTCCAGACCTTGAAGCCATCCGGCTTGAGCTGGACGTACTGGTATGCCGTCAACATGTTGAGCGCAGCTTTAGTCATGCGATATCCGGGGTATTTAACCTGGGCGTAGGGAGAGCTGT
>Ga0265780_10011565_pt1 | contig 10426 bp, 6 predicted proteins | sample P1T30metagenome_FD_192432 | JGI IMG/M metagenome (GOLD analysis project Ga0265780, IMG submission 192432) | Plant litter microbial communities from East Loma Ridge, Irvine, California - P1 T30 | ecosystem: Environmental > Terrestrial > Plant litter > Unclassified | place: USA: California... | reverse complement strand
TCAATGACGGGGCCGGGCTGCCGTCGCGGTTCTTCAAGTGAAAATGGGCGCCGATCACCAGAGGCAGGCCGGCCTTCTTCGCTTCGGCATGGGCGCGCACCACGCCGGCCAGCGAGCATTCGTCGGTCAGCGCCAGCGCAAAATAATCCAGCTGCACCGCCCGCGCCACCAATTCTTCCGCGTGCGACGCCCCTTCGAGGAAGGAGAAGTTCGACAGGCAGAACAGCTCCGCATAGGGAGGCAATACCTGGTTCGGTGGCTGGAAGGGGTCGGTCATCGGCAAGGCTGGCGCAAACGGACTACAATGCAGTCAAAGCGACAATACTGTATAAAAACACAGTATAACCGACGCGTGTCGCACAACAAGAGGAAGTCATGCACGTTCATGCACTGAAGTGTTTCGGAGAAGGCCCGGGCGACGGCAATCCGGCGCTGGTGATCGAAGGCGCAGCCGCCGGCATCGAGGCACGCCAGGCCCTGGCCCGGGCGCGCAACACCACCTGCGTTTTCCTCGATGGGGACGTCGTCGATTTCTACTATCCGCACACCCGCAGTCCCCTGTGCCTGCACGCGACGCTGGCCGTGGCCCACGTGCTGTTTGCGCGCCAGCCAGATGCCCTGGTGCTGAAGATCGCGACGGCGATGCTCGGGCAAACGCTCGAACTGGTGCGCGACGGCGATGCCTTCTTCATCCGGCTGCAAGCGCAGGACATCGCCCAGCCTTCGCTCGACCTTGCCCTGCTCCCGCGCCTGCTCGCCGCACCCGGCTTTACGCCCGTATCAACGCCGCGCGTGGCCTCGGTCGGCAGCCCGAAGCTGCTGGTCGAAGTAGCGGACGGCGCCACCCTGCACGGCCTGCGCCCCGACCTGGCGGCCATCACGGACTGGGGCCGGGAAGCGGGCGTCAACGGCATTTATGTGTGGCGCCGCCTGCCTGATGGCCGCTTCGAGGGACGCAACTTCAACCACCTCGATCCGCTGCTGGAAGACGCGGCCACCGGCGTGGCCGCGGGCGCGCTCACCGCGCTGCTCGGACACGGCATCACGCTGTTGCAGGGACGCGCGACACAGCAACCCTGCGTGATCGCCACGCGCGTGGAAGACGGCGCGATCCTGGTCGGCGGACGCGCCGGGCCAGCTGCGGTAGTCGAATCGTTCGGTCGGCCCTGAAACGTTTGGTAGCATTCTTTACGGATACGCTGCACCTGTCCGGTCCGGTTTGCGGTTTAATGAAGTCATCGCGAAAGCACATCGGATCACCAGGAGAACGACATGAAATCGAAAATCATCGCATCGGCACTCATCGCAATGACCTTGGCCACCAGCGGCAGCGCATTCGCGCAAAACCGCGATCATGGCAACGACCGTGACCGCAACGGTTACTCGCAACACGACGACCGCCGCGATAACGACCGCCGTGACAATGACCGCCGCGACGGCCCACGCGGCAATGCCAACCACCGCGACAACGACCGTTATTACGATGCCCGCCAGTTCCGTCGCGACGACCACCGCGGTGGCGGCCCGCGCCACGACCTGCGCCGCGGCCAGCGTCTGGACCGTGAATACCGCGACAACCGCTACGTCGTCAACGACTGGCGCGCACGTCACCTGAGCGCGCCTCCACGCGGCCACCACTGGGTCCGCGCCGGCAACGACTACGTGCTGGCGGCCATCGCCACCGGCCTGATCGCCCAGGTCTTGCTGAGCAACTAAGCCACGCACCGTCATGCAAGCCGCGCCGTTCACCACGGCGCGGCTTTTTTTCGCCTGTGCGCACGCTTGGCGTACACGCCCCGGCAGCATAGAATCCGCACCACGCACCTCCGATTCCCGCCGTCGAAAGCCCTGTCATGCACGTCAACGTCACTCACCAGGACCTGTTCCCCACCCGCATCTGGAAATTCGACCTGTCCGCATTTTCCGCCCACTTCCCGGCCTGGCGCGACGAGGTCGATGTGATGCGCGCCGAACAGCCTTCGCCGTCCGGGCGCTCGAACCGGGGTGGATGGAACAGTGACAAGACCGTATTCGAGCGCCGCGTCTTCGCTCAGCTGGCGCAGTCCGTGCATCAGTCGTTCGCCTACGCCTTGCGCCAGATGACGGGAACGGAGGTCCCGATCCGCAGCGAGGCCTGGGTCAACATGCACGAACGCGGCAGCTACAACGCGGCCCACTTGCACCAGGGCGCGCTGCTCAGCGGCACCTTCTACCTGACGGTGCCGGAAGGCTCCGGTACGCTGATCTTCCGCGATCCTCGCCCGGGCGTGAACTTGTCGCCGTTCCGCGGGTCGGGCATCAACAGCGCACAGAACGTGCAATTGCAGCCATACGAAGGCTTGCTGGTGCTGTTCCCCAACTGGCTCGAGCACGAAGTGGCGCCGCACGAATCCGATTCGCCGCGGGTGGCGATCGCAATGAATGCGATCGCCGGCGTCCTTCCCGGCGCGTAGATCCAGACAAGCGGAATGTATTGCCACATGTAAGGCACGCGTTGACGTGCCGCACAGATTCAAAGTGACAAGCACGATCGCTTCCGCTATCGTCAGCCCACCATCCACCCACCGCTGCGGCCCAGGCCCTCCTGCGTCCGACGCGGTCACGCCCTTTTCCGCCAATGAGCCCACATCCTCTTTTCAAATCGACTTTCTACGCCAGCATCCTGCACCGGGCCCGCTGCGCTCCCCATGCCATCGCTGTCAGCTTCGGCGCGCAGGACGTCAGTTATGGCGAATTCGCGCGCGACATCGAGCGCGCCACTCGCCAGTTGGCCGCGCGCCGGCCGGGTGCTTCGGGCCTGGCCATGGTCAGCGTGTCCCATCCCTATCTGCACTGGGTGATCACGATTGCACTCGGCCGCGCAGGCCTGTGCACGGTCAGCGCACTGGACGCCGCCCATACGCCGGAACTGATCAAGCCCGACCTGGTCTTCGCCGATGCCCAGGCCAACCAGACCGACCCGCGTTTCGTCACGGTCGACCAGGACTGGATCGGCGCCAGCGCCGATACCCTGCCCGCCTGGGTCGACCCGCAGCACGTACCAGATGCGCCATTCCGCCTGATACTGTCGTCGGGCACCACCGGTACGCCCAAGAAGATCCCGGTCAGCCACGCCCAGTTCCAGGCGCGCATGCAGTCGCTCGCCGCCAACGGCGGCATGCCCGGTGAAGCCACCAGCAGCCTGATACTGATGGGTATCGACACCATCGGCGGGCACCTGTTCACGCTAACGACCTGGCACCTCGGCGGCCGCGTGGTGCTATGGCTGACGGGGGACGACGCCTACCAGATGATCGTCAGGAAGCGTGTCAACTTCAGCCTGATGGCGCCGGTCCAGCTACAGCAACTGGTTGGCGCGATGCCGGCGGACGCCTGGACAGTGCCGGAGCTTTCGGTCAGCGTGGGCGGCAGCAGCCTGCCGCGCCAACTGTCGGAGCGCGCGCGCGCGCGCCTCACGCCGTCGCTGCGGGTGGTATATGGATCCACCGAAGCCGGCGTCGTCACCATCTGCCATGCCAGCCTGGGCGACGCCGTGCCGGGGGCAACCGGCATCGTGTTCCCGGACGTCGACCTGCAGATCGTCGATTCGGCCGGCATCCAGGTCGCGCCCGGAGAGACCGGTGAAGTGCGCTACCGCAGCCTTGGCTGTGTGAGCAGCTACCTCGATGCGGAAGCCGGCAACGAAGAGACCTTCCGCGATGGCTGGTTCTACCCCGGCGACGCCGGCACCCTCTCGCCCAACGGCGTCCTGAGCATTGTCGGTCGCACCAAGGAACTGATGAACCTTGGCGGCGTCAAGATGCTGCCCGACCAGATCGAACAAGTGCTGGCGGCCTGCCCCGGGGTAGTCGACCTGGCGGCGTTCGCCATGGAGCAGGATGGCGCCATCGCCACCCCGTGGGCGGCGATCGTGAGAGGACCGGACTACAACCAGGCGACGCTGTCCGCCGCCTTTGCCAAAGCGTTCCCACGCCTTCCCGCGATCAACCTGGTCCATGCCGACCTGATTCCCCGTAACCGGATGGGCAAGGTCCAGCGCGACCTGATCCGCGACCAGGTACGGCGAACACTGGCCGGCAGCGTCTGAACGAAAAAAGGGGGCGGATTGTATCCGCCCCCTTTTTTTTGAAGTCGAGCCGGGAGGCGCGACTTCGCCCCCCGGTGCTACCCGATTACGCGGTCACGATCGAGGTGTCCATGAAGCCCACCAGTGCGATCTTCTCGGCCGAATCGGCAAAGCCCAGCAGGGCGGTACCGCGCGAGACCACGCCGGCTTCCAGCGAGTCGATCCAGATCTTCGATTCTTCCGCGGTGCCGGTACGGTCCAGGCCCTGCAGGTACAGCGCCTGGATGAAGGCGGCGTCGCTCATGCCCTTGAAGTGCGCCTGCGCTTCGGTCGAGGTGACCATCGCCTCGGCGATGTCGTGCAGCGACAGGCCCGCTTCGCTCTGGCCGATCCAGAAGTTCAGGCCACCTTCGTCCGCATTGCGGTCGAACGCGGTTTCGTACATGCGCACCAGCGAGGCCACGTCGGTGTCGCGGAATGCGACGTCGACATTGGCGCCGCTGCCGGTGAAGCGCAGCGCTTCGACGTTGCTGACGATGTCGGTGCCGTCGATGCCGCCGTTCAGGTGGGTCACCACCAGCTTGCCGTCATCGACGCGGAAGCTGTAGTCATCGCGGCCTGCGCCGACCAGCTTGACGATGTCGTAGCCGGTGCCGCCGTCGATGATGTCGTTGCCTTCGCCGCCGAACACGATGTCGTCGCCTTCGTCACCGAAGATCTGGTCGTTGCCGCCCGCGCTGCCGACGATGTCGTTGCCGGCGCCGCCGTGCAGGATGTCGTCGTCCGCGCCCAGGAAGATGTTCTGGGAAGCGCTGTCGCCGAAGATGGTCTGCTTGCCTTCACCGCCACGCAGGGTCACGGCGCCGATGATGGCCGCGAAGTCGACGTTCTGCAGTTCGATGGTGGCACCGTCCGGCAGGGCCTTGGCATCGATCACCAGTGCGGTCTGCGGGGTGCCCGCGCCGGCGTTGCCGCTGACGACCAGCGAACCCTTGGTGACATCAGTGCTGCTTGGCGCGCTGACCACGATGGTCTGCACCAGCAGCGGCGTCTTGTCGAGGGTACCGAGGAAGCCGCTGCCGCCGCCGACCATCGATTCCTGCGCTGCCGAACCGGCGGTCGAGTGGGCCTTGATCTCGGCGATCAGGTTGGTCAGCGAATCGCTCGCGGCCTTGGCCGTGGTCGAACCGCTGGCTTTCACGCCGAAGCCGACCGGCACGCCGACGGACAGCAGCGACTCGCCGCCGGTGGTTTTCACCAGCGGGATGTCGGCCAGGGCGGCGGTGCCGTCCTTGTCGACGCGGCCGGTGGTCACGGTCGGCACGTTGATGACCTGGGTCTTGCTGCCGTCGGCGGCGGTGCCGCTGGTCTGCTTGACCGAGACGCCGTCCACCAGGACCGGCGGGGTCGGGTTCGGGGTCACGACGACCGGTGGCTTGGTCTCGACCGCATAGTTGTTCGACTGGACAATACCCACACCGTGGTTGCCTGCCGCATCGCTCAGCCCACCCATGTTCAGCGAAATCACGTTGGTGGCGTCGCTCACGTCGGCGCTCGGCGTGAACGTGGTGTACCAGGTGACGCCTTCGTCGTTGCTCGTCGGGGTGCCCAGGGTGCCGTTTTCCGCTTTCAAGTCGAGCGCGTCGAAGCTGGTGACGTACTCGCTGAACGTGATCTTCACCTGCGAGGTCTCGCCGGCGGTGAGCTTGTCGTCGAGCACGACCACAGTCGCGGTCGGAGCCTTGGTGTCGACCGAATAGGTCTGCGAGTGGGCGAAGCCGGTGCCCACAATGTTGGTGCCGTAGCCGGTAACGCCTCCCAGGTCCACCGACACCTTGTTGCCGTAGCTTTGAACACCGGTGGTCGGCGTAATGTAGGCGCTCCAGGTGGTGGCGTTGATCTGCGTCAGGTTGTTGACGGTGCCATTGCCGACGGTGATATCGGCGGCGTCGAAGCCGACGACTTGCTGCGAGAACGTGATGGTGACGGTGGCATCGTCGTTGATGTTCAGCGCGGTATCGTCAATGTTGACCGTGGCGGTTGGGCCGGACGGCGCACCAGCGGTATTGACATTGTAGTAGCCGATCGTACCGGGGCCGTTCGAGATGGCGTTACCGGCCAGGTCGGTCATGCCGTTGACGTCGATGACCATCAGGTTATTGTTGATCGTCACCCCGGCGGTCGGCGTAAACGTCGCTTGCCAGGTCAGCCCTTCATTGACATCCGTGAATGCCGACAGCGTCCCGTTCGACATATTCACCTTGTTCTGGCCCATGCCGAGCACCGCTTCGGAGAACGTCACCGTCACGGTCGCGGTCTCGTTAGCGGTCAGGTCGGCATCGGAGATCGACAACATGACAGTCGGCGCCTTGGTGTCGATCGCGTACGCATCCGACGACGCTTCCTCGACCATGTAGTTGCCGGCCAGGTCGGTCATGCCACCGCCGTTCAGCGTGATGTGCTGGCCAACGGCATTGATGTTGCTCGAAGGAATGAAGGTCGCGGTCCATACCAGGCCGACGCCTTCGTCCGACTGCAGGTTGGTAAGGGTGCCGCCCTCGACCTGGAAGTCTTCGACTGCCAGGTTATGCACGGCTTCGCTGAAGGTGATCGTGACCAACGGCGTGTCGCCGATCTTGAGCGCGGTGTCGGCGATGGCGATGGTTGCGGTCGGCGCCTTGGTGTCGACCGTGTACGTATTCGACGGCACAGTGCCGACGACACGGTTGCCCGCGAGGTCGGAGATGCCGGCGCCGTTCAGCGTGATCTTCTGGTTGAGGGCTTCCAGACCCGACGTCGGCGTGAAGGTCGCTTCCCACTGCGTGCTGACGCCTTCGCCGGTCTGGTGCAGATTACTCAGGGCGCCGCCCTGGACCTGGAAATCGTTCAGTTCGAGGCCGTCGATGGCTTCGCTGAAGGTGATCGAGACCGTCGAGGTGTCGCCGACCGTGAGCACATTGTCGGTCACGACGATGTCGACGGTCGGCGCCTTGCTGTCGACCGAGTAGGTCTGCGAGCTGGCGGTGCCGCTGCCGACGATACGCGAATCATAGCCGGTGACACCCGCCATGTTGACCGACACCAGATTACCGGTGGTCTCGAGGCCGTTGTTCGGCGTGAAGTAAGCCTGGTAGTTCCTGTTGTCCGACGTCGTCAGATTCGACATGGCGCCGCTGCCGGCAGTCACATCGTCGAGCGCGAAATCGAGGACCATTTCCGAGAACGCGAAACTTACATAGGCGCCCTCGCCCGCGCGCAGCGCGGTGTCGGCGATGCTCACCGTGACGGTCGGGCCGGCCGGCGCGGTATTGACCACATAATTGTTCGAAATTGCGGTGCTCTCGCCCGCATTGCCCGACAGGTCATTCACACCGGCCTGGTTCAAAGTGATCACGTTGCTGGTGTCGTTCAAGCCGGTGGTCGGGGTGAAGGTCGCGGTATAGGTCATGCCTTCGTCGACCGGCGTCACGGCGCTGAGGATACCACCCTCGACGATCAGGTCGGCGTTGGTGAAGCCAGTAACGAGCTCGTTGAAGGTGATCGTGACCAGCGACGTCTCGTTTTCCGTGAGCGTCGAGTCGGCGACGACGATGTCGGCGGTCGGACGCAGGGTGTCGATGGTAAACGCCGACGAAGAAGCGCCGCCCTGGATTGAGCTCGACAGGGAGATGACACCTTCCGAGGTTTCCACGCCAGGATTCGGCAAGAAGATCGCGGTCCAGGACGCGCCTTCACCAAAACTCTGCAGGTTAGAGAACGTACCATCCTGCGAAATCAGGTCTTCGGTATCGAGACTGACGACCGAGTGATCGTTGAAGGTAATCGTGACGAGTGCGGTCTGGTTCGCGAGGAGCGTGGGCTTGTCCAGCGTGATACTAACAGGAAGTGACATGGTCTATTTGAAGTTGGGTGGTGAAGGGCCGTGGCGAGGTCAGGCGACTGACATCCTCGTAGGACAGTGCGGCTCAAGAAACCAAAGTGAGCAGGACGGGCGCATGCCATTACTCTAGAGCATCAAATATTCATAGGGAATCTTTTTGTAAGGAAATTCCTACGGAAGTGTGAGAATGTATCCGCCCGGATACATTTCGTTATACGAATCATATGCAGGTGTATGCGCGCAGAGATTTGTGACGACACCAGCGACAGCATCCGCTATCCTCAGCCCACCCCAACCCCACCGGTTGCGCACGCCGAGCGCTTGCGATGGCACCGGCACAGTTACCATCCCCATGAGCTCACCCTTCCCATTCAAGTCGACCTTCTACGCCAGCATCCTGCACCACGCCCGTTGCGCTCCGCGCGCCATCGCTGCCAGCTTTGGCAACCAGGACGTGAGCTACGGCGAACTGGTGCGCGACATCGAACGCGCCACCCGCCGGCTGGCCGCCCGCGGATCGAACGGCACCGGCTTGGCGATGGTCAGCGTTGCCCATCCTTACCTGCATTGGGTGATCACCATCGCGCTGGGCCGGGTCGGCTTCTGCACGGTCAGCGCCCTGCAGGCCGGCCATACGCCGCAACTGATCCAGCCCGACCTGGTCTTCGCCGACGCCCAGGCGGACCAGGCGGACAGCCGCTTCGTCACGGTCGACCAGGACTGGATCGCTCCCGGCGCCGATACGCTACCCGCCTTCGTCGACCCCGAACACCTGCCGGATGCGCCGTTCCGCCTGATGCTCTCGTCCGGCACCACCGGCACGGCCAAGAAGATCCTGCTCAGCCACGCGCAGTTCCAGGCGCGCCTGCATTCGCTCGCGGCCGGCGCCGGCATGCGCGGTGAAGACACCAGCAGCATGACCCTGGTGGGCATCGACACGGTGGCGGGCTACCTGTTCCCGATGGGTACGTGGTTCATCGGCGGCCGCGCGGTGCTGTTGATGGCGGGCGAGGACGTTTACCAGACGATCCTCAGGAAGCGCGTGAACTACGCCTTCATGGCCCCGGTCCAGCTCGAGCAGTTAGTGAATGCCATGCCGCCTGCGGCCTGGCCGCTGCCGGAACTGACCGTGAGCGTGGGCGGCAGCAGCCTGCCGCGCCTGGTGTCGGAACGCGCGCGCGCGCGCCTGACGCCGTCGCTGCGGATACTGTACGGCTCCACCGAGACCGGACTGGTCGCAACCTGCTATGCCAGCCTGGCCGACGCCATTCCCGGCGTGAGCGGCTTCGTGCGGCCCGACGTCGACCTCGAAATCGTCGACCAGGACAGTCGCCCCCTGCCCTCCGGCCAGACCGGCGAAGTCCGCTGCCGCAGGCTGGGCTCCATCACGTACTACCTCGACGCCAGCGGCGCGGACAACGACGAGACCTTCCGCGACGGCTGGTTCTACCCGGGCGACGCCGCCACCTTGTCTGCCGACGGCCTCCTGACCATCGTCGGCCGCACCAGGGAATTGATGAACTTCGGCGGCGTCAAGATGCTGCCCAGCCAGATCGAAGCGGTGCTGGCGGCCTGCCCCGGCGTGCAGGACCTGGCGGCCTTCGCGCTGGAACAGGATGGCGCCGTCGCCACACCGTGGGTGGCGGTGGTGCGAGGTCCGGACTACGACCAGTCCATGCTGGCAGCAGCCTTCGCCCAGGCCTTCCCGCAGCTGGCCGCGATCCGGTTCGTGCACGCCGACCTGATCCCGCGTAACGCGATGGGCAAGGTGCAGCGCAACCTGATCCGCGAGCAGGTCCAGCGCACCCTCGCCAACGGCGGCTGAACCGCGCAACGGCGCCCGTACTTACAGGGGAAATCTCCTTTTCGCCCCCGGCAAGCTGGTATACACTTTCGCGCACAATAAAGCGTCCATCCCGGGCGCATACCACAGAGCGGACATGAAACCATCCTTCCTTGCCTACGCCCTCCCCGTGTTGCTGCTCGGCGCCGCCACCACCGCGCGCGCCGACGTCGACTACCAGCTGAAGATCACCGACGCCGCCCAGCACCTGGCCGAAGTGCGCGCCACCTTCCCCGCCACGCAAGCGACCACGCTCGACGTGTCGATGCCGAACTGGCGCACCGGCCGCTACAACATGCTGAACCTGGCCAACGGCGTGCGCCTGTTCAAGGCCTTTGACGCCAAGGGCGCGGCGCTGCCGGTCGAGAAGACCGACAAGGGCACATGGCAAGTGAAAACGAAGCCGGGCGACGCCGTCACCGTGCAGTACGAGCTGTATGCGAACACCCTGGGCGAGCGCACCCGCCACATCGACGACACCCACGCCTACCTCGACGCCAGCGGCGTGTTCGTCTACGCCGCCCCGTTCCGCAAGGAGAAAATCAACGTCAAGCTGGACGTGCCGCAGGGCTGGAAGTCGCGCTCGGGCATGGATGCAGGTAACTGCGACCACTGCTTCGTCGCCGCCGACTACGAC
>Ga0265780_10011563_pt1 | contig 10428 bp, 9 predicted proteins | sample P1T30metagenome_FD_192432 | JGI IMG/M metagenome (GOLD analysis project Ga0265780, IMG submission 192432) | Plant litter microbial communities from East Loma Ridge, Irvine, California - P1 T30 | ecosystem: Environmental > Terrestrial > Plant litter > Unclassified | place: USA: California... | reverse complement strand
AAAAGCCCTTGTACATGGTCACCGCGTCGCGCGATTCGGCAATCTGGAAGCCGGTCTGCCCGGTCTACCCGAACCAGCGCCTGGCACTGCTCGGCCCCGACGCGCACGGCGCCAGCCACGTGGTGGTCGACTGGCCGTTCGGGCCCGGCGCGGCAATCCTCCTGATCAACGACGGTCCGGACGGTCCGCTCGAAGTGCAAGTGCGTCCAAAGGATGGCTACGAATGCCAGTTCGACCCGCTCAGCGGCTATTACACGATCAAGTCGCGCGGCGCAGCGCAGCGCCTGCTGCTGAAGGTGACGCGCACCAGTGCGGCGCCCCTGCGCGCGCCGGTCCTGAATGCCGTCACACCATTGGCTGCCGCGAAGCCTGCGTCGGTCTGGAAGGCGCGCAGCGGCGCGCTTGAACCAATTGACGCAATTGAGCCGGTCGAGCAAACCGCGGTGCCGCTGGCGCAGGCTGCGGCGAAAATGGAAACCGACGCAACGTACGCCCCCATCGCCCAGCAGCGCGTGAGCCTCGCCGCCCTCGCGCTGCCACGTTTGTCACGCTACCGCGAGACCGGCGCCGCCAGCCTGGAAGTGCACCTGGACCGGCACCTCGCGCCGACGCGCGCTGACCCGGTCATCAGCTTTGCCGTCGATGCCGACGATAACCTGCACGCCATCACGCCGGCCGGACGCCAGCGCATCACGGCCCCGGCCAGCTTTATGCCAGTCGACACCCGCAGCGTCCAGCTGGCCACGGTGCCGGCGGCGCTTGCCGACCGCTACAGCGCGCTGCTGCACCTGCCGGCAGCGCTCGCCGTGCCGGTCGCCAGCGGGGCGCGCCTGGTGTTCGGCCGCGCCGCGCCCATGCTCGCCAGCCTGCGCGTGCTCGACGACGCGGGCGGCCTGCGCTCGGCCACCGGGATCATGGACAGCGCCGACCGCCTCGGCCTGTCGCGCAAGGCATTTGGCTTCGAGGCTGTCCATGGCGGCTACCAGATCACGCGCCTGGCGCCGACGCAGGCGCTGTACCACCTCGACGCGCAATGCGGCTTCGTTGCCGCCATCGCCGACGACGCGCCCTACTTCCTGCCGCCCGGACATCACCTCGTTGCCGGCCATTACGTGCTGCGCTTCGACGCCTGAACCGCCATGCCCGCTCATCACATCGCCGTCATCGCAGCCTGCTGCGCCGGTGCGCTGGTCGTCACGCTGGTGCTGGCGGCCTTTCTGACGCCGCGCAACTGGTGGCGGCGCGCCAATGTTCGTGCGCTGGCCGTGCTGGCTGGCGGCACGGCGCTGTTCGGCTGCCTGTTCGTGCTCGCCGCGGGCGCCTGGCCGCCCGCGCCGGTTCAGGCCGCGGCAGCGCTGGCCATGCCGCCGCCCGTTCACGTCGCGGTGCCGACGCCACGCCTGCCGGTCAACGATTACCGCGTGTTCGATGACCTGAACCTGCGCGCCGCGAGCGGCACCGGCGCCGCGCGCATCGCGGTCGTTCCCGGCGGCGCGACCGTCACTACCACCGGCCGCATCGACAGCGACTGGTGGGAAGTCACGGCGCGCGTCAACGGGCGCATGGTCACCGGCTGGGCCAGCAGCTTGTGGCTGCGCCGGGGTGACGAGGGCAAGTGACGAACTGAGTGATGCAGTTGATGCGGAAACGGCGCCTGGCAAAAACTGCTTGGACATTCCTAATTTTTGTGGATACAATAAATCCAATGACGATCGCCTTCGATCCGCTTAAAGATGCGTTGAACACGGTCAAACACGGCATTTCGTTGGCGGAGGCGGCAGACATCGAGTGGGATGCGGCCATCTTCTGGCAGGACGAACGTCACGACTACGGAGAAGTGCGCATGTGCGCGATTGCCTATATTGGCGTCCGGCTTCACTTCATCGTCTACGTTGACAGAGATGACGTGCGTCGCTTCATCAGCCTGCGCAAGGCCAATTTGAAAGAGATCAGACGCTATGCCGAAGCTTAAACCAGAGACGATTGTTCCCACGCCGGAAGAAGACGCCGCCATCACGCGCGCGGCGTTGCAGGATCCCGACGCGCGCCCGCATACCGACCAGGAATGGGCCACTGTCACGCCCATCCGCGGGCGGGGCCGGCCTGCCGGCAGCGGGTCGAAGGTCGCCACCAATATCCGGCTCGACCGGGATTTGCTGGAAGCGTTCAAGGGCACCGGCGATGGCTGGCAAACGCGCATCAACGATGCACTGCGCGCGTGGGCCAAGGATCACGCGCTGATGGACTGATCGATGCCAAACACCATCGGCTGAAATTGCACGCCGTTGTGGGTCTGCGGCCCGCCAATGCAGCGAAAGCCCAGCGCCTCGTAGGCAGGCACCGCGTACGGCGACGCGTTGACGATGAATTGCGCAGCGGGCCCGGCAGTCGCCAGCGCGGCCTGCCACAATGCGCGCCCCACGCCGCGCCGGTGCCAGCGCGCATCGACAAACAGATGAAACAAATGCGCGGGCGGCCGGATCGCGCAATACCCCGCCAGCGCACCATCGATCTCGGCGATCGTGAACACGTGGCCCCGTTCACGATTTGCCCTTAACGCGGCGACATCGTTTTCGCGCAGGAACGTCGCGGCCACTTCAGGCGCCATCGCGGGCGTGATGAATTCGCGCGCCAGCCCATGCAACAGGTGCGCAAGCGCGGGAAAATCGGCGTCGACCGCGGGCCGGAAAAGGACTGCCTGACGCAGGATGGTTTCAGTCACTTGTCGTTCCATCACGTTGGGAAAAACACGAAAATCACGCATTGCGGCTTTTACTGGATCGTCATCTGTTGACGCGCGGCATTACCGCCCCGTAGACTGAAATGACAATGCACAAAGCCTTTTTCAGCCTGCGTTTTGCCACCTCGACCGCCGCCGCCAACCCACCGCGCCGCACGGTGCCACTGTCGCGCCCCCTGCGCCATCCACGCTACCGCCGCCTGTGGTGCGCCAACCTGGTATCGAACCTGGGCAGCTGGACGCAGACGTTTGCGTCAGCTTGGCTGATCGCGTCGCTCTCGCATTCTGCCTCGACCACGACGCTGGTGCAAACCGCCACCTATATTCCGGTCTTTTTATTTGCCTTGCTGGCCGGCGTGGTGGCGGACGCCGTGCACCGTCCCAAGTTCCTCTTCTTCTGCAACCTGTTCCAGGCAGCGTGTGCCTGCGCGATGGCGGCGCTCGTCATGAGCGGGCGCGCCAGCAGCGGGCCGGTGCTGGCGGTCACGTTTTGCCTTGGCATCGGCTCGGCATTCATGTGGCCGGCGTGGCAGGCCGCGTTGTCGGGACTCGTCGAACCCGACGAAGTGGAAGCCGCCGCCACGCTCAACAACCTCAGCTACAACGTCGCAGCCATCCTGGGGCCGGCGCTGGGTGGACTGCTATTCAACTGGATCGGCGCTGGCGCGCTGTTCCTGGTGAACGCGCTGTCGTTCATCGGGCTGCTGGGCGTGTACCGCGCATGGTGGCGCGAGCAGCCGGCCCAGCCCACGCCGCCGGCCCGCTTCCTCGCGCGCCTGCACGATGGCGTGCACACTGCGCTTGGCTGCGCGCGCTATCGCTGCATCCTCGTCAATGTGTGCACCGTGTTCTTTGCGACTATCGCGTTTGCCGGGCTGCTGCCGGTATTCGTGCGCGACGTGCTGCACATGAATTCCAGCGTGTTCGGCACGCTGATGGGCAGCCTGGGCGCCGGCGCTGTCGTGGCCGCGTTCTGCCTGCCCACCGTCCGCGCGCGTGTCGACAAGACCCGGCTGCTGGTCGGCGCGCTCATCGTGTACGGCATCATGCTGCTCGGCCTGTCGTTAAATACCCCCGCAAGCCGCTCGCTGGCGTTCCTGATTCCGCTCATCGTCTGCGGCGGCATGGCCTGGTCGACCGTCGTATCGACACTGAACGCCGCGGCGCAGCTGTCGTTCCCGGCGGCAGTCCGGGCGCGCACGCTGTCGATCTACCTGTTCGTGATGGCCGGCGGCTACACTGCCGGCAGCCTGTTCTGGGGCAAGGTCGCTGACCACTTCGGCGTCTGCGCCGCGTTCGCCGGCGCTGGGGCCTGCGTCCTCGTGAATGCCGCGATGTTGGCTCGTGGAAAGCGGGAAAACCCCATCTAATTGCTGCTTTGACCATGGCGCATTCCCTGTACAGTCACACCATGGCTCTTCCTTCTACCGCCCCGCTCGACATCGCCGCCCGGTCCGTTACCGGCTTTGGCGCCGGCGCGCGACTTGAAAACCAGGACAATTTCCTGACGATCGACGCCGACGGCATGGCCTGCTACCTCGTCGGCCAGGTTGCCTGCCACCGGCGGGTAGCAGGCTGGCCCGCCGGGCACGCGCGCGTGGCGGTGCTGGACGGCATGGGCGGGCACGGCCATGGGCGCGAAGCTGCCGAAGCGGTGGTGGCCGGCCTGCTGTACCTGCCTGCGTGCCACCAGCTGCCCGTGCTGGAAGCGGCGCTCGACCAGATGCACGCCGAGTTGCAGCACGCCTTCGCCGGCGAGTCCGGCCGGCGCCCCGGCACCACGCTGACGCTGCTGGAAATACCGCCCGGCGCCGATGCCCTGCTGTACCACGTGGGTGACTCGCGGCTGTATCAAATCGCCGGAAACGTGATTGCGCCGCTGACGATCGACCACGTTCCTGCCACGTCGTTTGCGATGCACGGCGCCCTGAGCCGGGAGGAATGGTGGAACCAGGTGCACGGCGAACACCGGCCCCAGATTTCCCAGGCATTCATGCTGGGCAATGCCTTTGCCAATCCGGCACAGCTGGACGACGCGTTGTTCCCGCTCACGCCAGCCAATCTGCCGCCATGGCTGGCCACGCTGGCCGACCGGCGCGTGGTGACACTGCGCCGGGAAGCGGCATATGTGCTGGCCACCGATGGGTTCTGGTCGTGCCCGCGTGCGCTGGCGTGGACCGCGCGCTGGCCAGCGATGATTGCCGATGGTGCCGACAGCCGCGGCATGGTCGACGCACTGTTCGACACCCTGGCGAACGACCCGCCACCGGGCATGCATCCGGATAACGCCACCGCCATCGTGGTGCGGCTGGCGCCGCGCTTCAACCACCTGGCTGACGAGACCGCGCTGCCGGAACCATATCATTCCGCTATCAAAGATGTATAAAAGCAACATTTCCGCTGCCTGGCGACTGCGCATGCGCCGTGCTGGCGCAAATACCGCTAAGCTGTCAACACGTCCTGATGGTATCCTCTCGACTCTACCTTACCGGCCCGCTCCATGAACAAATGTCGCAATCCCGATCATCCGCACTGCACCGTCTGGGTCATGCCCGGCGCGGACAGCTGCGTGAACGGGCATGCGCAGGGGCCGGCCGAGGCCGCGCAACCGGCGGCGGTCGATGCTATGCCTGAGCCTGCTCCAACGCCAACGCCAGCGCCTGTCCCCGTGCCAGGCCTGGCCGCCAACAGCTTCGACATGCTGACCGCGCTGCGCCAGCGGCGGGACGATGCGCCGGTCGGCATCCATCCGCGCCACCCGGCCACGCGCCGGCCCCACTTGCGCATCAGCGGGTTCGATCCGCGCGCGTCGGGCGGGCGCCAGTCGATCAAACTCGATCTGCGGGCGCTCGCGCCCAACGCTGCCGGCCAGATGCAGATGGACCTCGAGTCGGACCTGTTCCCGCACGGTAGCGAACGGCACACCTTCACACGCACGGTCGATGGCGACTGGCGTCCCGTGTTTGTCGAGTTTTCGTCGCGCGGGCTGGAACACGGCCAGTACCGCATCGACGTCGAACTGCGCAGCGAAGAAGCCGAGGCCGACCGACCGCCGCGCACGTGGGTGTGCACGCTGATGATCCTGGTGCCGCGCCTGGACGCGTCGCTCACCGATATCCACCAGACCTTCCTCGCCACGCACAAGAACGTGCGCGTGCTGGCTGACGACGCCGGGATTGCCCGCGTCCACGCCCCCGGCGGCGCAAGCATGAATATCGACGTCACCGCACGCAATGCCTCCATCGCCCAGGTCAACCTGGACGAGCCGACCGGCAAGATCGACCACAGCATCGGCACCATCGCATGGGACGAAGACCTGATCGAAATCGCCGCGCGCCGCAGCGAGCCGCACGCGTTCGCCGCCACTGCCGCCAGCCTGGTCGACGCGGCCCCGGACACCGGCGCGCCGCGCCAGGTGCGCCTGTTTGCGCTGGACGAATGCGTGCTGGGACGCTGGGAAGATACGGCGCCGGAAGCCGATGTGCTGCTGTCCCACTATGGCAGCAATGGCCAGGACAAGGCCGGGCTAACGCGCCGCCTGTCGGCCCGCCACGCCATTATCCGGCGCGGCTCGCGCGGCTACGAAATTGAAGATGTATCGCGCTATGGCATCCTGCTGGACGGCGTCTGGCCCGGCAAGCACCAGCCCATTCCGCTGCGGCTGGGCATGCGCATCGAGCTGTCGGCCAGCATCCGCGGCATCGTGGTTTTCGAAGTGGGCGCCCTGCTACCAAACGGCATCATCCTGCACCGCGTCGACCAGGGCGCCGGCGCCGAAGCGCTTTACCTGATGGATCCGGATCGCCATCCGGGCTTCCCTGTTCCGGCCCACCCATGCGCACCACGCGCATGCGCCATGCCGATGCTGTTCCATCGCGATGGCGGCTTCTGGCACCTGGACGTCGCCACCGGCCGCGAAACGTCGCTGGGCCCGGCCACGCTGGTCGACCGGCTGTCGCGGTTTGGCCGGCATATGCGTTTTGCCGGGACGCCGTATCCGGAAGACCTGGCCATCAAGGCCACGCATGCCACCGAGCGCCGGCGCCAGCCTGTGCGGGCCTGAGCGGCCACGGTTCAGATAGATAGTGCGGCCGTCCTGAAAGGCCGGGTCCAGGAAGATTCTGGTTAAATCGGCGCGCCTGAAAAATCAGGCATTGCGCGAAATCACCCTCACCGGCGACAGGCAATGGTCGCGAAAGCCCATGCGTTTGTACAGCCCGTGCGCCGCGACGTTGTCGTGCATGACGTGCAGGAACGGCGTTTCGCCGCGCATCAATTGCAGGCGCGCCAATTTGGCGACCAGCCGGCGCGCCATGCCACGCCCGGCGTAATCCGGGTGGGTGCAGACGCCGCTCACTTCGCGCAGTCCATCGGCAGCCAGGCGCTCGCCGGCCATGGCGATCAGGCGGCCACCTTCGAAGTAGCCAAAATAGTCGCCCAGTTCGATGGTGCGGATGCCAAACGGGCCCGGTTTGGTCAGCTCGGCCAGCGCCAGTGCGGCCGCGGCATGTTCAGGACCCAGCTTGACGGCGTCGGGCGCCTGGTCGTTGGCGGGAATGGGTGCGTCCCAGACCATCCGGTACATGCTGGCTTCCTCGTCGAGATTCCAGCCGTGCGGCACGGCGCCGCTGAAGCCGTCGCAATAGATTTGCTCGCCCGGTTCGCATACTTGCGCGAGCGCGAAAAAGTCGGGCGCACCGGCTTGCTCGAAGCCGGCAATGGGCGAAAAGCCAGGGGCATAACGGCGTACTTCGCCGGTACCGATCGCGTATTCGGCTTGCGGGCCCTTGAGGGAATTCCAGAAAATATTATCGAGCAGATTCATGTGAAAAGTATCGTTGTAGGTGCAGTTGTGCGTGCAGTTGCGCGTGCACTTGTAAATGAGTTATCGCGTTACTGCGACTTTACCATGCTGTCAACATGGATCAGTTCGCGCACGACGCGAAAACCGACGATATCGTTGGCCATTGTGGCTGAAAAACCATTGCGTAATGCTGAACGCAGGTAGCGCGGGTGATACAGCCAGCAACCGCCGCGCAGGATGTGCCGGCTCTGGTCGCCACCCGTCATCCAGGCGCTGCCGTCAGCTGGCGCGCCATCGTAGGTGTCGTGCACCACGTCCTGCACCCACTCCCACACGTTGCCGTGCATGTCGAGCAGGCCCCATGGGTTGGGCGGGAACGAGCCGACCGGCGTCGTCCCGCGCCGGAACACGCCGGTGGCGCCGCCATTGTAGGAAAAGCTGGCGTCGTAATTGGCCTGGCTGGCGTTGATGGTCTCGCCGGTGGAAAACGCGGTGCGCGTCCCGGCGCGACAGGCGTATTCCCACTCGGCCTCGGTCGGCAGGCGGTAGCGCTGGCGCGTCTCGTCGCACAGCCAGGCCAGGTACAGCTGCACGTCGTTCCACGACACCCCCACCACCGGATGCGTGTCGGTCTGCGTGAAGCCGGGCGCCTGCCAGTCGATATCGACCGGGCGCTCCCAGCCGGTGTCCCGCGCAAAGCGCCGCCATTCGCCCACGGTGACCGGATAGCGGCCCATGGCGATCGGCTGCTCGATACCCACCCAGTGCTGGGGCTTTTCGCGGTCGAGCCAGAGGCGCTGCGCACCCGCGGCAGTGGCCACCTTGCGTTCATGTTCAGGCGAGCCCATGTGAAAGCGTCCGGTGGCAATCAGGATCAGCTCCGGCCCCTCGGATTCATCGCGCAGGCGGTCGCGGAAGATGCCGTGCGTATCGGCCACGGGACTGGTGGCCGATGGCAGCAGCTGGCTCAGTTCGGCCTGGTTGCGCGCAGCCTGCTCGGCACGCGCGCGCTGCTGCTCCGCCAGATAAGCCGCCGCGGCCTTGGCCTGGCTGGCTTTTTTCTGCGCTTCGTCCTGCTCGGCTCGCGCCTTGGCGGCATCGAGTTCGCGCCGCGCGCGCAGCTGTTCACGCAGGATCACCCGGCGCGCGCGCCGCGCCGTCTCGGCCTCGCGCTGCGCGATCTGCTCCTGTTCCTTGCGCTGGCGCGCCACCACCACCCGGGCCAGCGCGGCCTGCTCCTCGGCCTTGCGTTTGGCGGCTTCGACCTGCGCGGCTTTCTCCGCGCGCGCCTGCGCCGCGGCCTGGCGCGCGGCCAGGTCGTCGGCCGATGGCGCGCGCGGGCCGCGCAGCCGCGCCAGCAACTGCGTCACGCTCGGCTGGCGCAATTTGGGATCGTGCGAAAAACCTTCCTGCAGCGCGTTCCACTGGGAGGGCGTGAGCGCCGGCGGCGCCTCGTTCGGCAGGTGCGCCAGTTCCGCGCGCCCGGTCAGCATCTGGTAAATCATCACTGCCACCGCGTACACGTCGAGCGTGCGCACCGGGACCATCGCCGCGTTGCCTGACTCGGGCGCACGGTACACCGACGTGCCCGAGTCGGCCGGCGCTTCCGTCACCGCCTGGTGATGATGCTGGTGATGGTCCTTGCCGCGCGAACGCGCCGCGATGCCGAAATCGAGCAGCTTGACGTCGCCGCCGCGCGTGACGAACACATTGCCCGGCTTGATGTCGCGGTGGACCAGGTGCTGCTTGTCCCACGCGTAGTCGAGCGCCACGCCGACCGGTTCCAGCAATGTCAGCACGCGCTCGAGCGGCAAGGCGCCGGCGTGCGCCATCAGGCCGGCCAGGTCTTCGCCGTCGAGGTATTCCATGATGATGAAGTAGCTCGACGTGGCCGGATCCTGCGCCCAGTCGTAGACGCGCACGATGTGCTCGTGCGCCAGCATCCGCGCGCGCGTGGCCTCTTCGACCAGCAGGCGCGCGTAATGCGGGCTGTGCGTCAGCTGCGGCGGAATGATTTTCAGCGCCACCACCGCGCTGTGCCCGAGCTCAGCCTGCGTGGCCAGGTCGATCGCCTGCCACACCTGGCCCATGCCGCCCAGCGCCACCATCCGTTCCAGCCGGTAGCGGCGGTTGGCGGGGCCGACTTCCTGGCCCGTCATCAGGCCAATCTCGGTTCCCGAACCGGCATTCGGGACAATGTCACGTGGCGCCGTGCCCGTGCCCGCACCCGTGGCCCCACCGCCGGGCGGCGCATATTCCGCATCGAGGATGGCGTTCTTGCGGCGTTCGAAGTCGTCCCGGCTCAGCAGGCCATCATCGAACAGCGCGCGCAGCTCGCGGATCTTGTCGATTGCAGTGTGCATCGGCGAATCAGTTCCCCGCGTGCGGCAACGGCGCACCGCAGACGCGGCAGCTGTGTTCATGGCCCAGCGCCGGGTGACCTGCCGCACAGCGCCGCACGAGGCCAGTAGCCAGTTGCGCCTGCGACGTCAGCGCCGTTTTATTCACGTCGTTCTGGATCGTCATCAGGTCGAGCTGGTGGCGCCGTTCCTTGTCCCCTTCCGCATCGCGGTGCAGCCGTTCCTGGCGCACCGCTTCCAGCGCCACGCGCTGCGCTTCCTGCGGCGTGACGCCAGCCTGCGCGGCGGCCACCTGCGCGAGCGCGGCCAGCTGGCCCGCATCCATGTTCGCGTGGACGCGGGTTTTCAGGTAATCGGCCAGCACGCCGGCATTCGGCGCCGGCGCCATGGCCAGCTTGGTGGCGTCGTCGACTGCGCTCATTTTTTCCATGCGGCGCAGCTCATGGTCGTTGGCCGCATCCTGCGTGGCGCGCGCCAGTGCGTGGCGGCGCTCGTCGCCATCGAGTGCGATATCGCTGTCGATG
>Ga0265780_10011562_pt1 | contig 10428 bp, 6 predicted proteins | sample P1T30metagenome_FD_192432 | JGI IMG/M metagenome (GOLD analysis project Ga0265780, IMG submission 192432) | Plant litter microbial communities from East Loma Ridge, Irvine, California - P1 T30 | ecosystem: Environmental > Terrestrial > Plant litter > Unclassified | place: USA: California... | reverse complement strand
TATAGATTTTACCCTGTTGGTTACAAAATCTTTTATTACCTCTTCAAACTTTGCAAGTGTAAAATGCTGCAGGCGGTAATATTGTACAAACTTAGCAATATCGGTAACATTAAATGTCAGCGTGCCACGCACGGCACAAGGTACCGGGAGATCAGGAAAACGGTTGTCGAATACATCAAAGTAAGGTATCCCAAACCTGATTTGGATGTTGCGCTGGCGGTTAAAAAAATAAACCTCGGCATTAAAAGGAGATTCGCCACCATATAGCGAGCCTACAAGGCTTGTAAGTACAGGGAAATTTGCCGTTTTTATAAGTTCGTTTATTGGCCCCTCTATAACATCGATATTTTTTGTGCCGTCACTATAAAAAAACACTGCCGATTCGTTGGGCTTTAGCAGCAGGCGGCTGCCATAGCGAATAGCATTTTCTTTTGCCGTGGAGTTAACCTCGCCATTAGGTGTCCATTTTTCAACAAGGTATTCTTCTGCATCACAGCGAATAACATCCATAAAGCCACCGTCATTGCCCCTAAAAAAGTTCATGATACTCATGTCTATTTTGTGTTTTTTTGTGCAAATTCTATTTTTTCTATTAATGTACTTTCAGTACCGTAGCTGGCAGTTTTGGCTTTTTCCAATGCTTCACTATATTTTTTTTGTTCAATCAGATCTGTAACCTGGATTTCAATAACCTCGTCTATCTTTTCTTTTCGTTCAGAACTGTCTTTTATCAGGTTGATAATACCAAATGCTTCATCATACCTTTTAATTTTTACAAGGCTGTCAGCTTCTAAAAGTTTAATTTCAAAAAGATAAAATTCCCTGCTGCTACTATCTTCAATTCTGGCAGCGGCGACTTTAGCTTTGGCTATATTTTTTTTATGAATATATTTTTCAGTGAGAGGTATTGGCGAATTAGCGGCGTTAGCATATATAAAATAAAGGCCTATAACTATTCCTCCCAATAGCATTAAAGCTATTATCCAGCTAATTAAATTCTGTCTTTTATTTTTTTTATAATCATGCAAAGCTTCCTCGAATGTCTCAGAAAGTTCGTTAATCCTTTCCATCAGGCCTGGATAACCACCATACTTTTGTGTAACTACAGCAATCGTTTTCTGTATATCATCAGTATATTCTTTAGGTGATTCACTTAGCTTCTTGCTGTTTTCTACATCTCTCTCAAGTTTGTCCAAATCTCTACCAGCTTCTTCATAAAGTGGGTCTTCATAGTCGTCTTCATCGTAACTATTTACATACCCGCATGCTTTGCACAATGGGTTTAATGTTTTCAAAACGTCTCCACAGGCGGCGCATTTGCGCACTTTATTTTCGTGTTCTTTAAGTTTAGAGTTTTGGCGTGCTTCCAATATTATTTCAAGCTCTTCAGGGTCAACACCCAACTTTTCCGCTTTTTTAAAAAGTACCCTTTTTTCTTTGTCACTCAATTGGCCATCTGCCAGCGCATATTCTAATAATTTTTCTAATTCAGGGTTCATAATATTGGTAAAGATGATTGTTTCAAATATACATAAAGGTAAAATATCCACAAACATTCAATGATAATTTCATTTTAATGAAAAAAAACAGAGATATGTTTATAAATTTGCAACAACAACACCACCATAATCATGTATAAATCGCTTATCAGGCCGTTACTTTTTAAATTTGACCCCGAAAAGGTGCATCATTTTACATTTTCCTCAATACGGTTTTTAAGCAGCCTGCCCGGTTTTCCATCAGTTTTTAAGTCGGTTTATGAGGTAAGCGACCCAAAATTGGAGCGTGAAGTGTTTGGATTAACGTTTAAAAATCCTGTTGGCCTTGCCGCAGGCCTTGATAAAGATGCAAAGTTGTACAAACAGCTGGACAACCTGGGCTTCGGATTTATAGAGATAGGCACACTTACGCCAAAGCCGCAGGACGGCAACCCTAAAAAGAGGCTTTTCAGGCTGCGTAAAGACAGTGCTATCATTAACCGTATGGGCTTTAACAATGGGGGAGTACAGGCCGCCGCAGAGCGTCTTAAAAGCAATCCTGCCGGTAAAGGGCATGTGCTTATAGGCGGTAACATTGGCAAGAACAAGGTTACACCAAATGAAGATGCCGTTAGCGATTATGAGATTTGTTTTGACGAGTTGTATGATTATGTTGATTACTTTGTGGTAAATGTAAGCTCGCCTAACACGCCTAACCTGCGCGAATTGCAGGATAAGGAGCCGCTCACGAGGCTGCTGCAAACCCTTCAGGATAAAAACACCGCCAGGCCTAAACAAAAGCCCATCCTGCTTAAAATAGCGCCCGATTTAACCGATGACCAGTTGCTTGATATAATCGACATTGTAAAAACTACTAAGATTGCAGGGGTAATTGCTACCAACACCACTATTTCCCGCGAAGGTTTACAATCTGAAGATAAAAATGAAATGGGCGGCCTGAGCGGCAAACCGCTGGCCAAACGATCGACAGAAGTAATACAGTTTCTGTCAGAAAAAAGTAACAGAGCTTTTCCTATAATCGGGGTAGGCGGTATACACAGCGCTGATGATGCTTTAGAAAAGCTTGAAGCCGGTGCAAGCCTTGTACAGCTATATACGGGCTTTATTTATGAGGGCCCGGCGCTTATAAAAGAAATTAATAAAAAAATATTAGCCTCTACAGCTAAATAACAAAGCACTCCGGTACCTGCTACTATGGAAAAAGTTAAGATAATAGAATGTCCGCGCGATGCCATGCAGGGTATAAAAGCTTTTATACCTACACAGCGTAAAATTGACTATATACAGTCACTACTGCGTGTGGGGTTTGATACCCTTGACTTTGGCAGTTTTGTTTCGCCCAAAGCCATTCCGCAAATGCAGGATACCGCCGAAGTACTTGCCGCCCTCGATTTATCTTCAACCCAGAGCAGGCTGCTGGCAATTATTGCCAATACACAGGGCGCCCAGGCAGCCGTACAGCATAAAGAAATACGATATTTGGGCTATCCGTTTTCTATATCAGAGAACTTCCAGATGCGCAATACCCACAAAACTATTGCGCAGTCTATCGTTACGCTTCAGGAAATACTGGATGTGGCGCATACGGCCGATAAAGAAGTGGTGGCTTATCTTTCAATGGGTTTTGGTAACCCTTATGGCGACCCCTGGAATGTTGATATTGTAGGGGAGTGGACGCAAAAACTCGCCAATATGGGTGTCAAGATTTTATCGCTCTCTGATACTGTGGGCAGCTCAACACCCGATGTTATTGAATATTTATTTTCTAACCTCATACCGGCATTTCCGGGTATTGAGTTTGGCGCCCATTTGCACACCGTGCCCGATAAATGGCATGAAAAGGTTGATGCCGCTTATAAAGCCGGCTGCCGCCGCTTTGACGGCGCCATACAGGGTTTTGGCGGATGCCCCATGGCAAAGGACGAACTTACCGGCAATATGCCTACCGAAAAGATGCTGTCTTACTTTACCGCCGCCAAAGCTGATGCTGGTTTAAATGCGCTTAGTTTTGAGAGTGCCTATAATGAAGCTACCAAAGTTTTTGGGGAGTATCATTAAATAATATATATAAATATAGGATATAAAAAACGGCCCATCTTTAAAGATGGGCCGTTTTCATATTTTATTAGTTTTTGATAAACTTCAGGTTTTTTGCTTTTCCTTCAAGGTTAATAAAGTAAACACCGCTCTCTAACTGTTGAGTGCTTATTGTATTGTTTTTAGATGACTGAAGGTTACCGGATGTTATTATCCTGCCATTTACATCGGCAATAAAATAAGCAAGGTTATCAGGGCTGGTTTGGGCTAATTGCAGTGTTATGTGGTCTGTTGCCGGGTTAGGGTATAATTTTATAGCGTTCTCGGCAGTAAAATCATCAATTCCTACGGTGCCTACACCAGTGTATCGCGCCAAAGCCACTTTATTGCCTGAAAATCCGGCTAGTATAATTTTACCGTCAGGTTGTATTTTCATGTCAAAAGCCTCGTTTTGTAAACTGCCATCAAAATCAGTAGCGGCGTAGCCTCCTGTGCCAAAATTTGAATCGATTGAATAATCTGCGTTTATCCTGTTTACAAGAAATGCAGTATCTCCTGAAGCATAATCTGTAATGGAACCTGCAAAAATAAATTTGCCGTTAGCATCTTTAGCGAGTGCAAAACATCTTGGCTGCGCATTTTCCCAAAACTCATACGTCATATAATCTGTATTGCTGGCAGTGGCATTTGTTAAGCCTATGTGCAGGTTGGTCTGGTTGTCGTTCCATCCGTGGTGCCCACCAAAGTAAAAGCTGTCATCGGGGTTTAATATAATAGACTGTGCGGTATTATCGCTGGTAGCAAACAAAAAGCTGTCATAGCCATCCTGGTCAAATGTATCGTCAAGAAGGCCATCGGCACCTAACCTGCAAATGTAATTGTCAGAATAGTAAAATGTTGCTCCTGTGGTAGGTTTTACATATCCTACAGCTGTTATTTTTCCGTTTGATTTTACAGCAAGGTCTTCTATAGAAAACAGAAATGTCCATCCCACAATAGGATTTGGCAACCCGGGCACTTTACCGTCAGTGCTAAAAGTAGTATCTAAGCTTCCGTTAGCTGTATATTTTGCAAATATTGGTTTAGAATTGTTAGTAGCGGTAAAAGATGTGCCACCTACAATAATGTTACCGGTAAGCTGATGCACTTTTATCGTCCTGAACTCGTCCTGCCTGGTAGGGAAGTCTATGGTAGCAAAATCGGTTAAAGCCTTGCCGGAAGTGCCAAATGTTGTATCAAGGCTGCCATCGGTATTTAGTTTTATAACGGCGCCGTCTTTATTGGTTCCGTTATCACAATATCCTGCTAAAATAATTTTGCCCGATGCATCAATATCCACAGCTAATGCTTTGTCATCGCTGCCCACTTGTAAATCAAAGGTTGCAATGCCATTGTTGCCAAACGTGTTATCTAAGCTGCCATCTGTATTATATCTAATACATATAAAGTCGTTCCCTGATACTTCGCTGTATGTGTATCCGGCTACAATAATTTTTCCATTGCTTTGTAATACCATCCCCTGTGCCCTTGCAATTCCGTTAACGGTGGTTAAAACTTTACCACCTGTTCCAAAGGTAGCATCCAGGCTGCCTGCCGCCTGTGGGTATACTTGTGCAATTGTTAATAATGATAAAGAAAGTAAGATTTTTTTCATAGATTTTTCAGATAATATTAGGTGTATAATTTGTTGGCTAAAATAGAATATTTTTTAAATAATTATCAAACAAAAAATAATTGTATTTCGCGCTTTAAAACGATGTAGTAAATCGATTAAAATTCATGTAGTACCTAAATTTTTTATTTGCTTAAAAAGCACTATATTTGCACGCAATTTAACTACAAATTGCAACATGAAAGCACACACAGCTAAAATCATCGGCGAAGGCCTAACCTACGATGATGTTCTACTTGTTCCAAGTTACTCCGAAGTACTACCCCGCGAAGTAAATATACAATCTAAATTTTCGAGAAATATTGTTTTAAACGTTCCTGTGGTTTCTGCCGCTATGGATACCGTTACCGAAAGCGCAATGGCTATTGCTATGGCACGCGAGGGCGGTATAGGCGTTTTGCACAAAAACATGACCATTGAACAGCAGGCTAACGAGGTGCGTAAAGTAAAGCGTGCCGAAAGCGGCATGATTATCGACCCGGTTACTTTATCGCTTACTGCTACTGTAAAAGATGCCAAGAATGTTATGCGTGAGTATGGCATTGGCGGTATACCTGTGGTAGACGATATTGGCATGCTAAAAGGTATTGTAACCAATCGCGACCTGCGTTTTGAGCGCGATAACAGCCGTGCCATTGTTGAAGTTATGACCAGCGAGAACCTTATTACGGCAGGCGAGGGTACTACACTTGATGTGGCTGAAGGCATCCTGCAAAAGCATAAAATAGAAAAATTGCCTGTGGTTAATGGCGATAACAAGCTTATAGGTCTTATTACCTACAGGGATATTACTAAGGTTACCCAAAAACCCATAGCCAACAAAGATAAATACGGCAGGCTTCGTGTGGCTGCTGCATTAGGCGTTACTGCTGATGCCGTTAAACGCGCAGAGGCTCTTGTTAATGCAGGTGTAGATGCTGTTATTATAGATACTGCCCATGGGCACACGCAAGGCGTTGTAAAGGTCTTAAAAGAGGTTAAGGCACAGTTTCCTGACCTTGATGTGGTGGTAGGTAACATTGCCACCCCTGAGGCAGCTCTTTACCTGGCTGAAAGCGGCGCTGACGCTGTTAAGGTTGGTATTGGCCCGGGCTCTATATGTACTACGCGTGTGGTGGCCGGTGTAGGCTTTCCACAATTTAGTGCGGTGCTTGAAGTGGCTGCTGCCCTTAAAGGCACAGGCGTACCGGTTATTGCCGATGGTGGTATACGTTACACCGGCGATATCCCTAAAGCGCTTGCTGCAGGTGCCGATTGCGTAATGCTTGGCTCATTGCTTGCAGGTACTAAAGAGTCTCCTGGTGAAACAATTATATTTGAAGGCCGTAAGTTTAAATCATACCGTGGTATGGGCTCTGTAGAGGCCATGCAGGAAGGCTCTAAAGATCGTTACTTCCAGGATGTGGAAGACGATATTAAAAAGCTGGTACCGGAAGGTATTGTGGGTCGTGTGCCATACAAAGGTGAGCTTTTTGAAAGCATGCTGCAGTTTGTAGGCGGGTTGCGTGCCGGTATGGGCTACTGTGGCGCTAAGGATATCCCTACGCTACAGGAAACCTCAAGGTTTGTACGCTTAACCTCAAGCGGTATTGCCGAAAGCCATCCGCACAACGTTACTATTACAAAAGAAGCGCCTAACTACTCAAGGTAATTTTGCACTCTTAAAAATAAAATGCCCCTTGAAAACAAGGGGCATTTCTATTTAATATACTTATCCGGTTATATAACCTTAAACTGGAATACAGGAGAAGTGCTTGTATTGCCCTCATCATCTGTTGTTACCACTTTCCAGTAATAAGTAGCGCCGCTTGTTACAGCCACATTAAGTGTAGGCTGTGCAGGGGTACCTGCTACCGTTGTAGGGTTATTTGTAGTTCCAAAATAAACGGTGTATCCATCAATATCGCTGTCAGTGTCACTGCCGGCCCATTGTAAAGCTACGGTAGGGCCATATACTGAACTGCTCATTGCAGGGGCAACCAGTTCGGCAGGGAAGGGGGCATAATTGGTTATACCGGCTCCTGCGTTATAAAATTTCCAGGTTTCGCTGCTTACGCTGTTTGTGGCTTTGTTTGCAGTAATATACCATGAATAGGGCGTAGCCTTACTAAGAGTAACTTCTAAAGAAGTATTGTTGCCTGCGCTATATTGCAGGGTACTTTGTGTATTAAGGTTCTTAACATATACAAAATAACTTTGCGCTCCAGTGGCTGCATTCCACTCAAATGTAACCTTGCTTTGGGTTGCATTAACGTCTACACCAGTAATACATTCGGTGTTGTTTAATGGCGCGCCAAGCACTGCCGCATCACCATTCTGTCCACCGTCTCCGGTACCTCCATCGTCACTGCCACATGATATAATCATGGCGCACGCAGCAATTGCTATTACTAACTTTTTCATTATTCTTTTACAATTTTAGTGTTAAACGAATAGCTTCCTGATGCAATTTTCATAACATATACACCCGCTGCAAGCCCGCTTGTATTTACAGCGAAAACATTGTCCTGAGCATTAAACTCTTTAACCATTGCCCTTGCTCCAAGCAAATTATATACTTCTATATAAACTTTTTCCTGAGTGGCAGGTATGCTTACATAAACCATATCTCCATTAACCGGGTTAGGGTATACCACAGCCTTATCGTCAAGCATAATCCTTTCCCTGTAAACACCCTGGCAATCGCTGTCGGCTTTTACTTCAAGGTTATTTTCTCCTGGATTAAGGTTTAGAGTAATGGTATTTTGTGTTGTGGTAAAGATGGTATTGTTTAGTTTAACGGTATAGGTGTCGCCACCATAAAGGTCAAGCTCTACCTGATATTGTGGTGCCATAACTCTTGATAGTACTGCAAGGTCTTCCGGCTGGGTAATAACAAGATCAAAACACTGCTGGTAGGCCGGGGCTTCGGGCAATGTTATGCACAGCTGGTAGTTGCCTGCCTGGAGGTTATTAAAAGCCGTGGTGGTGTTAAAATTATTGGTAACGTTAACGCCATTTCCGCTCACAACAGCTACATAATTATGGTTAGAGGCTGCTACAACGTTTATGGTGCCGTTATTAGAAGACCTGCACGATTCGCTTGTAGATTGTACAGCGAAGTTGTTTGCTGGTAGTGTAAATAGTGTACAGCCGGTAAAATCAACCACTGTGTTAGCAGGAGTTGCCGGGCAAAGGTCATCGGTATTAGCCACGCCATCATTGTCATCATCGGCAGCCTGAAATGAGAATTTAATCCAGTTAAGGTTAAAGCCGGGTGCAGTAACGTTAGCCCTTAGGTAATATCTTCCTGCCGGAAGTTGGGCCTGTGTGCTTGTGGTGGCCCATGTTTGCCAGGCGCCGGTAGGAGCAAGGCTTACGGTTTGTATATCCTGTGTAGCATCGTTTATAAGCTGAAGCTTGATCTGGCCTGTCTGGTTTTGACCGGCAGAGCGGTACTCTATACGGTAGTTACCTTCCTGATTTATATTTACAAGATAGTCAAGATAATCGCCGGCATCTGTATAAGCAATGTTTTGGCCACCATTTACATCCGTAGTTGTTTCAAGGTTAAGGCCATTGTTCACATAAAATGATTCTGCTTGTATAGTTCCTGATATCTGCTGGATGACACCCACACGGTTGGATACACTTTTATCTGTAAACGTTGACTGTGTAGTAGCATCAATGGCAATAAGGTTGCTGCCCTGATAAGTAAGTTTAACCACATCGCCGGCGTTTACCGGTGTGGCCGGTACAATTACAAATGACTTATCAGATGTTTGTGTAATGCCTGTTATGGCAACGGTGTTATTATTAACTTTAAGCGATAGGTTACTTGCAGTAAAATCAATAGAAGCCTGAAGGTTCTTGTTGAACGATACGTTTATTTTATCGCCAAGTACATTTGTACCTGCATCAAGAACTTTGAATACAGCATCTGTAGAAGATGATGGGTTTTTAAATTCAAGATAGTTAAAGTTAAAGCCCCCACCATCAAAATATACTTTGATTTTATTATTACCCGCTTTTATCAGTACATCTGTAAGGGTTACCGTAGACCATGTCTCATAGTTGCCTGTTGACGGTAGTGTTATGGTTTCTGAAATCCTGCCCTCCTGGTCTTCAAGGTGTAATGAACCCCCTAAACCGGCATAACGGATGTCGATATCATAGGCTTTAAGATCGGTAGTGGGTATGGTGTACAAAAGCCATTCGCCGGTTTGTATAAATCCTACCTGATAGCCATTTGTAACAGCATCGGTACATTTTTGCATGTCTACACCGTCATTACGGCCTGCCCAGCCCTGATTCCAGGCTGTATAGCTGCCGCCATCTGTATGATAGGTTGCCACGTCATTATCAAAATAAGCAAAGCCGTTGGTACCTAAATCATAAGTACCTGCATATACTTTTCCTGGAAGCATGTGTTCCTGATAGGCTACCGTCTCATCAGTTTGTACCTGTCGGAACATAGCATCAATTACATCTGTCTTTTTTGTTACGTTGGCAAATTTGTAGTTTTCTGCCATTTGCATAAGTGTAGTAGTTGCAAAAGCCTGAGTAGGCGCAGTGCCGCCATTTGTCCAGTAATCGAGTAATTGCTGGTACGCTGCTGTTTTAGTAACATCGGTTACACCCGCAATACTCTCTATTTTTTTCATTGGCCACCAGGCCCATCCTATATTGTTTGTCTCGCAAAGCTTAATAGCATCCCTAAACCATACGTTAGAGTTCTCGCCACTTTCTCCAAGCCATATTGGCACGTTGTATTGTGTACGGAAATTAAGCATGCCCTGTATAGAGCCCTGTGCGTTATTGTTCCAGTATTTGTGGAAACTTAAAGTCATGTTATTGTCCCAAAGCGGAAAAATGCCATTGTAGTTGTTACCCCAGCAGTTACCTTCTATAATAATCATGTGATTGGTATCTACCTGCCTTATGGCACTTGTAATATCAACCATTAACTGGCGTAGCGGAGCATTTGAGTTTTCATCGCAGCCGTTTTGATTTGTACCGGTAAAAGCCCAGTTTGGCTCGTTTATAAGGTCATAAGCACCTACCCATTCGCTATCTTTATAACGTTCTGCAAGCTGTTGCCACAAAGCAATCATTTTTTGACGATTGGCAGGACTTTCCCATAATGATGGCTTTGTATCATCATAGTCAGAGATGTTAGAGTCTTTGCCCTGGCCGCCCGGAGCAGCATGCATATCCAGTATCAGATACATTTCATTATCA
>Ga0265780_10011560_pt1 | contig 10429 bp, 11 predicted proteins | sample P1T30metagenome_FD_192432 | JGI IMG/M metagenome (GOLD analysis project Ga0265780, IMG submission 192432) | Plant litter microbial communities from East Loma Ridge, Irvine, California - P1 T30 | ecosystem: Environmental > Terrestrial > Plant litter > Unclassified | place: USA: California... | reverse complement strand
AGGTGGGTATAGGGTCAGAAACTTGGTCGGCAAAGGTTGGGGTTGTAAAGCCAACACCTATGCGGGTGCGGAAAAAGGCAGAGGCGCACGAGTATGAAGTCTGAGTGAATGTGCAAACTATCAAATCATGTCCAATTCCACATCATGAGCTGTTCCTACCACAAGTGCTGGGCTTACAGGTGACAAGATGAGCCTTGTGCGATGTAGGAGAGGCGTAAAATTGGGTGCAAAGCCTATCGTGCTTCTTCTTCTTTTTCTTCACAGGCCCAGACATCCGCTGCACCAGCCCACCCCCGCAGCCAAGGCCATTTCTTGGTGCGGCCATACCACGTGCTCACTTCCACGCTTCATGCCCTGGTAGTCGAATTTCCTAAACCCCATCATTGAATGTATAGTCTTTGTCCCAACGCTTTGCACATTAGCCTTCTAATATCCAGGCAGTATAATTTACTCACTGTATCCCAAGGCTTGCTTCCATCGACAAACCTCAGGTCAGTTCCCACGCGAATCACATTGTTTGGGTCATAATTCAACGTCGAGGCATGGATCTACATGTCCTCAGCACAAACTAGACCTGGGGCATCAACCTCAATGCACTTACCGCGTACGGGTTATGCAAAACCACGTCGCCTGCCTCATACTTGGTTACTAACCATCGCCGATCGAACGTGTCGGAATACTCGCGAGGGCCATCAGAAAGTAGCCCAGTCGACAGCATGTTTTGATTAAACGCGTTTTTTGTTTCTTTCTCACTCAACCCGCTTTCTGCCGCTTTCCGGTTGAAGTCTGCCTCGACTTGACGTCCAAGCGTGTGGCCTGGAATTATCATCAAGCTGAGCGTGGTCCAATTCTCAAATTGAGCTACTCACCATTCTCTAGGTAGATTAGACCTCCTCCGGTCAAAGTTATGTCGCCCATGGGCACCCAGGCGGTAACGCTGGTTGGCTCGCCATGCCGGAGAAAGATCTGATCATAGTGAACTCCAATAGCCTTGTTCCCAGGCGTGTTGTTACGCAGTAGGCTCCTACGGACACCAAGAGTACTATCACCCCAGCCTGTCATACGCGCAATGAAGTCTTTCAGCACTGGGTGTTTGCAAAACGTCTCCTTGTACCAATCTGCATAATGTGCTTCAAGCGCGAGTTCGACAAACTTCTCAGCAGTAGCTTCTCCAGGCTTCCCGTTCCCGGGTGATGCACCTGAACCGATCCCAGGAAAATCGCCTGCATTCTTTTCACCATCGAAAATGCCGTCTATCGGCCGTGTGCCCGACTTTAGCACTCCACTCGGTGCAAGCATCTTGAAGTACTCTTCCCGGGCCGCCAAAACGTCTGACCTAGGTAGTAGGCCCTTGAGGAAGATATAGCCGTCTTCGTTGTACCGGCGATACAGCTCTTCTATGGGCAAGTCAGGGTTTGACTGTCGCAATTGGCCCACTTGACCTGGTCGAAGCAGACCATCGTTCACGTAGAGCTTCTCTCCTTCGAAGCTTGGCTCATCTTCTGGTGACAATGCGTGAGGCATGATGATTGATGAGATTTCAAAGGTGGTACAAAATACACTATACAAAGTGCAATGTAGTGACTGATGACCAGCTGCTTTAGCAAGGCTGTGATATGTTCTACGGGGGAACTTGCCGCTTTCGGTGTCGCGGGGTAGCAAGTGGGGAAATGACGGCATTAGTAATGCTCCACTCATCTCGGCGATTCTTTCTCATCTCGGAGCTTGTCGTGCAAGATCTGTCGCACGCGTCCAGCCGTCGTAAAAGCGCCCGCATACTGATATCACGATCCTGCTATCGCGTATCCACATCGAGTACCGATGCCATGGTACGAAAACTTTACATGACATTTCTACGAGGTGAACAGAGCTTGACCATTCTAGCAATCGATGCCGCACGCGTCATTATCGATGTAAGCTGCCATACTACGGAGCTGGTGAAGCTGCACACTGACAGTCTCGCGACAGGTGATGGCAAGCAGCCTATATGTGGGAGATGCGAAAACTCGAAAAAAGAATGCATCTATGAGAACGGTAGACGCTTTCGACGTTCATCGATCTCAGAAGCTTTTAGCGACACTCAACCTTGGGTTTCGTTCCCTCCGCGCAGTAAGTTGCTGTTCACACCTGCTGTAGTTCTTATTGACAACTCCGGTAGTTCAATTCCTAGATGAATCCAGCGAGATTCGCTCTCAATACGTCAACGATGGCTTCTCTCCATATAATACTTCCGATGTAAAAAGCCCTCCTCCCCGAGGCACTCCTGGAAGCGATCACAGCGACAAAACAACGCCTGCAACGCCCAAGCCAGCTGTGTTCGTCCCCACAGAGGGGCTTACGGTTTTGTCGCTATTGAACTCAGAGTCTCCTATCCAAAAGCGGCCAAAAACTCCACCCCTACCACTCAACCAACGAGCTAATCCTAGCATGTACCAGCATAACGAGGATGCGGGAGCTAGTACATTTGTCTATCAGCAACCCCCTGGCGAGCCGGTATTATGGCCGTTGGAGCATGAGCAAGAAGCTACGCTATTGCAGCACTATATTGAGAACGTTGCATTGTTCGTGAGTAGACTGAGCCAAGGAAATTTACATCTCTGACCATCGCTAGTTCGACATGGTGGATACCAGGGACCACTTTGGCGTACATATTGTCCAGATGGCCAAGCAAAACAGTACCCTGATGTACGTAGCGTTGGTTTCTGGTCTCGTCTGATCAACATACTTACTATGAATAACACAGGAATGCGATCCTTGCTTTATCTGCGCGTCAGCTTAGTCGAACCACAGACTTTGACCCTTATATCGCAGATGCGTACTACCAAAGGTGCTTTGACACCTTGATTCCAGCGTTGAACGATAACGTCACCATCAAAGAAGAGCCACTGCTTGCAGCGACCATTATCCTTCGACTCTTGGAGGAGATGAACATCTCGATTATCGGTTCCGATCCTCAAGGCCATCTGTTTGGTACTCAGGCAATTATTCGTGCTGCGGAACAATCTTACGCCGCCACATCAGGACCGGATTGGCGGCAGGCCATCTATTGGGCTGCATTTCGCCAAGAACTTTGGATCTCACTGATGACACAAAGACCGTTCAAACTGCATATTTTCCCCGCTGATCGCTCGCTCGAGCCAGCGACCGATTCCATATGGGCTACAAGAACGATTGCCCACCTTGGCGATGTGAGCAACTTTGTCTTTGGAGAGGGCAGAAATTCAATCGCTCGCTACAACCAACTGATGGATGAAAACAAATCGTGGAGTCACTGCAGGCCTGACAGCTTCGATCCATTCTACTTCCGTCATGATCGAGACGGGAGCGGAAGAAACTTTCCGGATATTCGTTTCCATCAGAAGACCCACGTCATGGGCATGCAATACAACCTGTTAGCTCACACACTGTTGATTGTTTATAATCCAACGATACCGCAACTTGGACCCGCACACACGGCCTCCCGTGCCCTTGTGGACAAGGCAGTACAAGATAATGTACGTACCCTTTGCGGTGTGGCTCAGTCCAATTACAAGATTTTCCCCTGTAAATTTGTCGCATGTTTTGCGATTGCTCTCGGTAAGTTTGGCCTGTGGTAAACGAAACTGTCTTCGAATGCACTGTCTAACGTTGAAAGTTGGCGACCGATTTACTGTACGGGAAGACCAAGAACGCCTCCGCGATTTGTGGTACGCATGTGAGCGAGCCCATGGTTTTCCGCCGACTTCAACCATTACTCAACTCGAAGAATCGTGGGGCTGGCACAATAACTGAACTGTGAATACTTGGAATCTACAACTGCTGGCTAGTTACTGTTATCCAACCTTCAGGTGGTCTGAAGTCTTTTCTACGAATGTTTCGAGAAACGCATGGACAAACGCAAAATTGCCCAGTTATCACTGATGCCATTTAATTCTGGGGAAACTTGCTAAGAATGATTCTTGGATGTTCACTGTAATAGTCATCATACTCTGACTGGGATTTCGTGGCGACTTCCCGGGGAGTTTGAAATACCTGGAAACGATGGACTACCAGATATATTGATTGCGCGATTCTTGGTACGGAACTCAGCTATGCATATGCTTGTCATACAAGCATCCTGTCAAATTTGTTCGTATGTATACAATATACAGCCGTTGGTGTACCAAGTCCGGAAGACAAAGAGACATTAGCAGTAGGCTTTGGAGGGAAAGTAAGATTACTATACTCTCGTGCTATCAAAACAAGGTGGAGAGTAAGGAAATTGTATCTTTGATAGTTTTGAATGGCCAACTCTCCGAAAGGAGGAGATTATGCACATACGTGGTATGGTACTTTTACCAATGCGGTCACGTAACATGCATGAACTTCAGCGGGATGTAGATTATGAAACCTGTTTCGATATTTCTTGAAATAGAATTTTGTACAAAAATCTGGTTCAAGCGATTATAGGTGTATGATTATGTATCAGTTATCTACTAGGATGACCAAGCAGGGCGTTATTGGAGTGTATGATGAAATTGTGCGGCTAGGTATCATGTGCCTACCAAGGGTTTCAGCCTTTGAGTTATCAAGTATTCCCTTGAAAATTAAAAACCCAATCAGCCTTATCCGTGTTCACATGGGCAACAAAAGTCGGATGAAACCTCCCCGCTCAACCATGTAAAAAAAAGTGAGCTTGAAACCATAGCTGAACACTCTACGCTAAAGCGAAAAACCTAGTACTCCTCAAGTACATCATCACAACTTGCTTGCTCCAACATCTGGCCCATGATATTCTCCATGATTTCCCATTGCCTGGCAGCCTCATGCCTGCCTGCATGTGTCTTCATCATATCCGGCACCTGGCTGAAGCGCTCATCAGCAACCTGGACAACCTTGCGGACCGTCCCTGTACCGCGGGCCTCACCTGCCCCTCCATGTCCCGCGGCGCGAACTACACCCAAGGCACCCAGTTCGTCGAGGCGGACGGCATCCTGCACAACCTGCAGAGCAGGATACGCAGCGCATTGCTGGACAACGAGCAAAGGATTGCGCCGCTCGCGGGAAAAGGAGACCAGAGAAGCGACGTGAGAAGCCGGCCCCCAGATATACGGCGGACACTCCGGGGCCGACTGTCTGATAAAAGCCTCAATGGTGTCGCGCTGACAATCCTGCATCTCCTGGTCCGCCTCAGCTGCATGTACATGTACGCCGTTGGCGAAGTCCTCGGTATCCCCGATGTTGTGTACCATGGCAGCAACAAAGATGACCAAGCGATCGACATGGGAAAACTCGTCGCGATGCTTCTCGGCCAGCCAGATACGGCGTGCGTTGTTGACTACACGCTGGATGTGCTCGTAGTCATGGTTAGTGTTGTACTCTGGGCTGTTTGTCAACTGTCGAACTGCCATGTTGATCTTGTCGAACCATTGCCGGTCCTTCTCGGAGACTTTGTTGCCGTTCAGCAGCTTGTCGAGGGAGAAGAGCCGCGTATCTCGCTCATACAGATTCTGAGCATGGGTGGGGCTGAAGGCAGGTGCTGAGCTAGCTGGAGATGAGGCCTCGGGTAAAGTCTCGTGGTTGGAGATGGTAGGAAGCGTGTAGTAGGGCGATATGAAGGGCTTGGGGGACTTGCCGAAGCTGCTCATGCGGCGGTGGAAACTCTTTACAGCCTTTTCAATGCGGTTGGGCTTGGTGATTTGTTCGTGAGGCATGGTTGGTCGAGTGCGAGAATGAGGTGTCGGTTAGACTTGGTAGTTGTCGAGTTGGATTGTGCAAGTTGATTTTGAAGTTTGAAGTGTATGGAACTTGTGGTGGAGTTTGAAAATGCTTCTTGTTGTGAGGAAGAGAAAGCTTGGAGGTTGGGAAAGGGGAATATATATTGGAAAGGGAGGGTGTGGGCAGTAGTATGCAAGTGAATACAGGCAGGTATTCGTTTTCCAGGTTTGCAACCACATCAAATGTTTCTGCTGGGCAAACTGTGTGCCTTGTGTTGCCATGGTTATTCTAGGGTTCAACGACGTGAATCGACTTCCAGTGTATAGGATTGTATGTAACTGACAACCGGACTAAAAGACTAGTGAAATATATCCAGAGGGATATTAGTATCGCTCGAATTTACTCTATCCATCGTATCAAGTTAGGAAGTTGTTACTTAAGCGCGAGAAAATTAACATCCTACGAGCATTAAGAATACTTGTACAATTTTAACCAACATTTTCCACCTGAAAATATGTTTCTTGGAGCTCTAGCTCTGTTAGTTATTATATGTGCACGCGCATTAACTTAATTGCAGCGTCCTGCACAGCTTTCCAACTCTTGTTGTATTGTTTACACTGGATATACATGGTTCACACCATTTTGACTGATTGTTTTGTCGAAGTTATGAAGTTGAAGGTCAGCAAAATCGTACGTTACACCGGAGTTTCGAAGCAGCTGGAAGATTAGGCAAGTGAGGAACGAGGGAGCTTGCTTCATCAATAAAAGACACAAAGTATGCTGTGTGATCAGTGTATGTGAATACAATTCATGTCCTCTACACTACTACAGTACTCATCCTTGTTATACCAGCTGAACTAAGCAATCACCGCCCACTTAATTCTACGAAAACGAAATCATTCGCTCGTCTTCATGGGGTTCTGTTGTTCTGTAATATCTTTATCCTAGTCTAATATGTGTTACGCTGCTAGAACTATCGCTTTTGTCCAGCAGAGCACCAGAATCTACCTTCTATCGTACAGCCTTATTGGTAGTTTCCTCCAATTTGGCATGATTTTCCGCATTTCTTTGCCTCTTGGAATGCTTGTTGGAAATAGCTTTAGGCTGGTTGGGGACTGATGTGCTAGCACTGCCCGCGAGATCATGCCGCACGGAACCCATATCTTCACAGGCAGTGCTTTCGTGTCGATTATATCAACTCGTATTCTGCTTACGCTTTGTAGAGGTCCGGGTTGAGCGGAACTTTTCGGCGTTAGTATCAGGCCGAATGACCGTATAGAAATAAATGTGCTTAGTGTTCTGGGCTTCTCTGCAAGCACGGTCGCGTCGGTGTCACGCTATGATGTAATGTTGTCCTTGTTCTGAATGTCCTTGGCCAAACTAAGGAATGGCTTGTAGAAGTCAAGCGCAATTCAGCCGCCCTTGGCACAGCCGTTCCGATTTCTGCATATGACCTGGAACTGACGCGCCCAAGAATACACATTGAGCCATATTTCGATAGTTTCAAAGCTCTCACTTGAGCCGGTGTTGCCTGTGATAGACGATGATACAAAGGCTATGGGATCTTCCCAAGCTGCCCATTCACTAGAAAAACTCTCAACAAAGAGGGCCAAACTTTCCGTTTAGTATAAACAAGTATACCGCGTGTCCATAACAACCAGGCCAGAACTTCAGACATGCGTGGGGGTTCAACTCGAACTCTATGTCAGGACCCTGAAGATCTCCGTTGCTGATCTTGCATGCCGAACGACAACACACTGGGCTGAGTTGATCATCCATGCACAGAGGCACCGGAGAAAGCTTGGACATGAATCTTTCGATTCATACATGACGAGAAGACAAAGAGAAATTCCGTGTGCCTGAATTCTAAAGGATGATGATGTTGGCACGCGATCAAGTCCTGAGCTTGACTGCGCAGTTTTGGAGGGCTTATGTAAGCAAGCACTCGTGGCACATCCGGGCAATGCCGCATTTCCATGATTGGGCCGTATCACCAATCGCTGGGACAGTCTACGAAAGATGCGCCTCCTCTATCCTCACGTCTGTACCACTGCAACCCAAGGGTTTTCTTGGTTTTTATGTCTGGTCCTTGAATCGCCAAAGCTCTATAAAATTGGTAGGTTGTCGACTCCAAGCAAAGGCCGAGTGGGATAAGCCTGGTAAGCAACCACCTGGGCATATTATTACTGCCGCGCGAGACTCAGCCGTGAGAAACGCGTCACTTCATGTGTTCACGGAAGATAAACCGCCGGCCGACATTGGTATGCCGAAAGAACGGCCTTAGATGCCGATCTGGCGATCTTCTGGACACGAGCGGGATTAAGTCGTTCTTCTGCCGCCATTGGAACAGAGATCTGCCGAGAAAGGGACAGGTATCTGGACGGACGTATGGCTGCAGTCATGATGGTATATCCAGGAAGGATGCAGTGTGAATTTCTGTGTGACACACGTCGAAACAGGTTGTGATCGCTGGACAACGCTTTGCTTGAGACACGCGTCATTCGGCGGTTCAAAGTCAACAACAAGCTCATGAAACACACGCCTGCGCATTTGAACAGCGAGTAATAAATCATATACCCAAGATTGTGGGCATGAGAAGGGGATGTTAACGATGCATCGTGCTCGCGAAAGTCATCTGTCTGCCTAAATGTGCGAACTTTACTGGTAAGCTTGATGCGTCAATCAACCAAGATCGAGACAGGGACCAGTATCAGTAAGAAGTCACCATACATTTATTCGTTGTTTGAGAAGTCGAATAGTCACGCCGAAGATGTCGGGACCTTGTGCCCCTGGGGCCTGTTCATCGTCCATAGCCAACCGTCACCACACCGACGATGACTACCGCCAAGTTCGACTCGTGACACCTGTGCAATCCCGCCGCTGATAAATTACACTCATCTTGGACAAGCCTTTTACGTTTTTACCTTGTTGAAATAAGCTCGAGGTCAAGACTTTTATGGAAACATAACAAGCGCATACCTATCCCAATAATTACCTGGTATGGATCATCGAGGCTTGCCACAACACCAAGAAACAGCGGTACTAGCGCTCACGATGTTGGAGACCACAACTTTGACCGCCAACTGAGCGATCTCGTATTACGCAAAGCGCCACACTTGAGTGCGGTACGTGTCCCAGCAGGGATCCTGGCGGGCATGATACGAGTCTCACAGCCCACCAAAGACCACAACGACTGCATCTATTCGAGCCCGAACTAAGCCCCAGCAAAGCCGCCGAAACCCAGCGATCTTCGCCTGATAAGCAAGTAGACTACGCTAGCCACACTGCCAGAGCTACAAAAATACATGCGTGGCCGCCAAGGCCCAGGAAATAAGACGCAGTGGCTATGGTCGTGAGTTGTCTTGGCTACCATGATTGCGACGCAACGGCCGTGGCTGACGTCTTTCATGACTATGGTCAAAGCAAGGCAGGAACACATTTTCAAGCATATATAGAACGTTGACCTGCAGTAACAAGTAGAACACAATCACACACACACACACACACACACAAACTCCACATTACACTACTTCATTCACTATCATCGCACACAGTACTCAGTAGCAGCTAACTGACATCTCAATCGCTTTATTAATACACACACCTTCTTCTACCACCACCACCAACATGATTCTCACTCGCCTCATCTCTCTCATTCTCCGAACCGCACAATGGGCCTTCGCCGCCATCGTCCTCGGTCTCTCGGCGTACTTTGTGCACGAAAACCAGGAAGAAAAGGGTCCACGCCGATGGGACTTGGGCGACCTTGATGAGCCCATGGGCCGTCTCATCTTCGCGATTGTGTGGTCCTCTCTATCCATCATCCTCGCTATTGTATGGTCCATCCCCACGACCAGCAGCATCACAGGCTTTGTTTCCGACATTAGTACGTTTTTACCTACTCCTCTCCCTTGCCCCGGCCCAAGTCAGCTCACATGCTAACGCGCAACAGTCTTCACCGGTGGTTGGGCTGCCGTCTTTGGCCTTCTTGTTTCCTACTTCAACAACACCGACTGTGGCTTTCAGTGGGACTGGGACAACATCTCCTTCAGCCGCAAGAACTCGTGTGGCCAGTGGCAGGCTGCTCAGGCATTTTCCTTCTTGTCCATGGTTGTGTGGCTGGCTACTGCTGGCTTGGGCGCCTTCACCACCATGCGCCTTCGTCGCCGCAACAGGACTACTGCGGTGTAAGTTGTTAGATCCACCCCCTCTCTCTCTCTTAAGAGTCTTGAGGAAGACCAGTATGCTAACACACGCTTTAGCAAGACGGCCAATGTCTAGACGATGGACGAGCAATTATGCGATGGTGCCGGACGGGAAATAGTGATGATTCAAGTGTTTTAGCGGGTTAGATTGGGCGTGTTGGTGAGCGGTAACTGGAGATTTTTTGTTTTTTTGTTTTGTTTTGGACTACTTGCTCGGGTATAATTGGCAGCGAAGCTATGCGGAGACGAACAGAACGTAGTTGATGAGGTATTGTGTGTATATTACAAGCGGGCGTTTGTTTTTTGTATGTCATTTGGAGCGCAATGCAGTATGATAATGTGTGTTTGATCTCCCATTATGATGCCACTGAATTTGCTTCTCGTACTCCCGACTACCACACCCCCCATCATATATATATACTCAGCACTTTTGCCTTTCGCCCTTTGCAGATGAAAAATAACCCCCGCTTCCCAAAACGCCACGCCAAATGCAATGCAAACGTCATAATTTATACCCCAACATGCCGTACCCAAAGACCTTGGTTGAT
>Ga0265780_10011559_pt1 | contig 10429 bp, 5 predicted proteins | sample P1T30metagenome_FD_192432 | JGI IMG/M metagenome (GOLD analysis project Ga0265780, IMG submission 192432) | Plant litter microbial communities from East Loma Ridge, Irvine, California - P1 T30 | ecosystem: Environmental > Terrestrial > Plant litter > Unclassified | place: USA: California... | reverse complement strand
CTCGCCGAAGACGCGGATCAGGGTGTCGGCCAGCGCCTTCGCCCCGCCGCTGGTCTCGACCAGGCGGCCGAGCATCGCCCCGAGCCCCACGAGCAGCGCGACGGCGCCGAGCGTGGATCCGAAGCTGCCGACGAGCACGGTCACGATCTGCGAGGTCGGGATCCCGGTGGCGAACGCGGTGACGAGGCTCACGAGGATCAGCGCGACGAACGCGTGGATGCGCAGCGCGATGATGAGCACCAGCAGGACGGCGATGGCCCCGGCGGCGATCAGGAGGAGCGGGCCCGCGGTGAGGGTCTGCGTCCAGTCTTCGATGGTCATGTTCTCTCCGTTGATGAACCGTGCGGTGTGCAGGTGGGGGCGGGTCGGCGGGCGGGCGCGTCAGCTCGCGACGAGGCCGAGCTCGTCGACGATCCGGGTCGTGACCTCGTCGGGCGTCCCGGTGTTCTCGAGCGTCAGGCCGCGCTCGCCGGCGTCGAGCGGCTCGAGCGTGCTGATCTGCGACGGCAGCAGCGAGGCCGGCATGAAGTGGCCGCTGCGCGTCTTCATGCGCTCGCGGATCAGCTCGGTGTCGCCGGAGAGGTGCACGAAGCGCACGTCGCCGTCGGCGCCGTCGAGCAGGTCGCGGTAGCTGCGCTTGAGGGCCGAGCAGGTGACGACGGTGCTGCGGCCGACGCGGGCCTCGCCGCCCATCCAGTCGCGCATGGCCTCGAGCCAGGGCCAGCGGTCGTCGTCGGTGAGGGGCGTGCCGGCGCTCATCTTGGCGATGTTCGCCTCGGGGTGGAACTCGTCTGCCTCCGCGAAGGTCCAACCGAGCCGCTCGGCGAGGGCAGTGGCGATCGTGGTCTTGCCGGATCCGGAGATCCCCATCACCACGACGTGGCGGGGCTGTGCGGCCATGCTGACTCCTTCGTCGACGCGGGCGGTGCCGTGTCGTCGGCCGCCGTCCGGCCAAAGGTAACACCATTGCGGCGGGCGTCGAGGTCGGGAACGCGACCGGCGACCTATGCTCATCGAGGCGGCCGGCCGGCCGACGCGCACCCGGAGAGGACCATGACGACGCGGTCAGTCCCACCCCCGGAGCAGACGCTGCCGCCCGCCGCTGCGGCATCGGCCGGCGCGGTCCCCGCCGCCACGGTGATGGCCACGCGGATCATCGAGGAGCTCGGCCGCGACATCGTCGACGGGCGGCTCGCCGAGGGCACCCGCCTCACCATCGAGGACCTCCAGCAGCGCTTCGGCGTCTCCCGCACGGTGGTGCGCGACTGCGTGCGCGTGCTCGAGGCGATGGCGCTCCTCGTGCCGAAGCGCCGCGTGGGCCTCGTGGTGCAGGGCCCGGACCGCTGGAACGTCTACGACCCGCGCATCATCCGCTGGCGCCTCACCGGCCCCGGCCGCTCGGACCAATTCCGCTCCCTGACCCAGCTGCGCCGTGCCGTCGAGCCGGTCGCGGCGTCACTCGCCGCCCGCAATGCCACTGCCGCTCAGCGCACGCGCATCGCCGAGCTCGCGGTGGATCTCCGTCGCCTCGGCGAGGCCGGCGCCCTCGTCGACTTCCTCGCCGCCGACATCGAGTTCCACCACCTGATCCTGGAGGCCAGCGGCAACGACATGTTCTGCGCCCTCCGCGAGGTGATCACGGAGGTCCTCAGCGGCCGCACGCACCAGGGCCTGATGCCGCGGACGCCGCGTCCGCATGCGCTCGACACCCACGAGCAGGTGGCTTTCGCGATCCGAGACGGCGATGCGGCGACCGCGGAGGCGTGCATGGCGTCGCTGCTGGCGGAGGTCAGCAACGCGATCACCTAGAGCCCCGAGGTCTCGGTGGCGGTGTCGGACATGCTTCCGACGCGATAACAGGTGGCGTCTCAATTGGACCTGCCCCGCCGCCTGAGCCGCAGGAGAAAAGCATGGATGATGATCCGTGACCTCTAAACCGGATGGGCGAGGGCGATGCGTGCGAATGCGGGCCCTTGCCCGCCCCTGGTTAAAATTGATCGCTGCACCGCGGGTCGCGCGGAGGCTACGAGGTAGTTAGTGGCTAGGCGCCCATCCTTGAAGCGCTTCCCGGCTGCTCTGCTGGAAGTCGCGATGCTTTGCCGGCGTCGGCTGTCACTCGCTTGCACGAATGAGCTGTTGCGGCTCTGGGCCGAAGGCAAAGTCGACGTGAAGGGCGTCGAAGTGGGCGGCGCCAAATTTGATTTTGAACTGCTCGTGTTCCCACTGCAGGTTCGCGAGGACGTTCGTGCCCTTCGTCTCGCGGATAAGGTAGAGCCATTGGTCGGCGCCTTCCTGGCGGACGATGGCCCAGTCGGGGTTGTAGTTGCCGAGCGGGGTGGGAACGAGGAACCAGCTGGGGAGCTTGAGGTAGAACTTCACCGATGGCTCCTCCTCGAGGAATTCGGCGAAGGTCTGCTCAACGCCAGAGTCAAGAGCGATGCGGTCGGTGATCGTCTTTGCGACCTCAAGGACACGCGGGCTGATCGACTGCTTTTGGTGGTACTTGACAAAGTTTCGCGCCTCGTAGACCTCGTCGGTGGGGTAGTAGACAATACCAGCGGCGACCTGCTGGTAGAGCGCGTCCTTCATTGCGTCGACCACCTGATCGATGAAAACCGACGGATTCACCCTCACTTCGGCGAGGCGGTCGCATTCCTGAAGGATGCGGACGATGGTGGCCCGGGAGAGGGACACGCGGCGGGTGATCTCGCCGACGACGTCGGGGATACGGCGGACGCCTTCAAGCACCTCCTCATTAAGGTCGAGAGCACTCTCTCCAATGAGTCCATCAGGGCCGATCGCGAGACCGGATTTTGTGACCCGGAACTTCACAGGTTGAATCCGGTCCATTTTATTAATGCGGCTCACTGCGTTGGAGACGACGAGGTCGGTCTCGAAGTCGAGTCGGTACACGGTCTTCGGTGCGATCCGTTTCCATAGTGCCTGGAACCACTCGTCCTCGAGGACCTGCTTCTTGAGGGTTATCAGCTTCTTCTCTCGCACGTTCGTGATCCGCTTGTCGAACTTGGTGCCGGTCTCCTCCTCGATTTCCTTTTGGAGGCTGTCGGCGAATTTGGTGAAGGACTCGTTTGAGATGACAGTGAGCTGGTTCACGCCCTCGTCAAAGCAGCGGTCGCCGTTCTCCATGACCGGGAGGCGCAGACCGCGGCCGATCTGCTGGCGTTTGCGCATCTCGGACTTGCCGTCCTGCAGATTGCAGATGACGAACACGTTTGGGTTGTCCCATCCCTCCGCGAGTGCGGAATGACTGAAAATGAAGCGCAGCGGCTCCGACGGCGAGATGAGCTCGCCCTTCTTCTGCATAATTTTAACGAATGCGCTCTCGGTGTCTTTTGTGTCCCTGCCTGCAGCAGTGTCCTTGGCCGCGCCTCTGCTGTCGACGGCGAAGTACCCGGCATGCACCTCAGCTGGGGAAAGTTGCGCCATCGGCAAATAGTTATAGCGCCCGTCGCGGCGGAGACGGTCGTACTCTTCCTCGAACCAGATGCGGAACTTCGCCTCGGCCGGGTGGTAGTTAGAGACCTTGTCGATGAAAAAGAGGGTCAGCGGCTTGAGGGGCGCAGCAATCGTCGCGAACTCTTCGCGGAGGAAGAGGTCAGACTCCTTCTCGAAATGTGCCTCGACCGCCTGTCGGATCATGAGCCGCTGAAGCTGCTCTGTCGCCGTCTCGGCATTTGAGCGAGTGACGCGGATCGTCTGTCCGTTGGCGAACTCGACGCGCGGGTCCTCGCCGGCATGGATGTGCTCGACGACCCAGCCGTTGTATAGCTCTCGCTTGGTGATTGCAGCGAGCTCGTCGTCTTTGCGAAGCGTGACCTGAGTGGCGGCGGTGCCGAGGTTGCCAGCCTTGTGGACGATCGCTGTCGCAGTGACATCAGTCGCAGAGGGCGTGATCTTACGGACCTCGACGTAAGGATCGTTGAGGTCTTGATCCTGCGTAATTGACAGCACATTAATGTGCTTGACGAGCTTCAGGTCGTACGCGTCGACGGGAGTGAGGCGGTGGACGAGGTGCGGGAGCGTCTTGTGCGTCGCCGAGTAGCGGAGCTTGAAGAGCGGCTGCAGCGATGTGATCGCCGCGACGTGCGTAAGGCCTTCGAGGCTTTGCGGCTCGTCCATGATGACGACCGGGCGGCAGGCGCGGAGGAACTCGATGGGGGCGTAACCGCCAGTGTCCTCGTTTGGCCGGTTAATGATGTTCGTCGCTGAGGTGAAGGAGTCGATGTTGATGACCATGATTTGCAGGGAAGGCGTAGTCGCATAGTTGCGGACCTGCGTGACCTTCTTCGAGTCGTAGACGAAGTGGTCGAACTGTAACCCGTCGTACTCGGTCCGCAGGTGCTCCTTCAGCACCCCGAGCGACGACATCACACCCTCGCGGATCGCGACCGATGGGACGATGATGACGAACTTGCTGAAGCCGTACTTGGTGTGGAGCTCGGCGATCGTGCGTAGGTAGACGTAAGTCTTGCCGGTGCCGGTCTCCATCTCGACAGCGAAGTCCATAGGCCGTTCACCAGCCGCAAAAGTCTTGCGTTTGTCCTCCGGGATTGCTCGAACCTGGGTCCCGTCTTCGAGGGTGGCGACGACGCGGTCCTGCACGCGGCGGAGGTTCTGCTGGACAGTGACCGAGCCGAGCGTGAGCGAGTTGCCGTAGACGGGCTGATTAAACGCCTCGAGCTGCGCACCATCAGAGAGACCTCCGAAGGTGACACGCTGCTCGTCCGACTCATTGCCGGCAAAGAGTTCAAGGACCGCCGCGATCGCATCGAGCTGGTACTGCTGGTTTGCGTCGAACTTCGGCTCGACCGCCTTCACGCCCGTCATATCAGACCGTCTTCATGCGGAGACCGAGCTGCTTCGCCCGTGTCGCCGCATTTGCCTTCACTGCGTCGCGGCCGGCGAATCCGTCTTCGAGGAACACGAGCACCTCGGGCTTCAGCGCCAGCGCAGCCGTGACTACGTCGTGGTCGATGTCGAGCGTCAGCACCACAGCTACCTTGCCCGCGACAACCACGGGAGCGTCGCCTGCACTTTTGCGAGTCCACAGCACATCGATGGCCACACCCTCCTTCAGGAGGACCTCCGCAGCGATGGAATCGAAGTCTGGCTCGCGGCCAGCAAGTGTGCTGCTCTGTAGGACGAAGATGCCATCGGTCTCGGGCTCGGTGTGCAGGAAGTTACTGTCCCGAAGTCGGAGGACTCGGAGTCCGGTTTCAGCGCCTCGCTTCACACTGTCGCGCACGGCCGAGATCCGCTTGTACGTGATGTCGGACACCGTTACGGACCCGGCAGCGCGCGCGGCGGAAGCGGCGCCAGTGGGCTCGGGAATGTTCACCAGCACGAAACGTCGTGAGCCGCCGTCGGCGGCGTTCTGTAGCGCGAGGCCGTGCGCAGTAGACCCCGACCCGGCGAAGAAGTCGAGAACGAGGTCATTTTTTTCGGTGAACACCGACACAAGGTATTGGAGCAAACGTTCGGGTTTGGGGAAGTCGAACAAGACACCCCATTCGCGTGCCATTTTCGAGCTCGAGGCTTTAGTTGTACCTAGATTGCGCAGGACGGTGACGACGTGCCCCTGGGCTTCGCTGCGCTTCTTGTACCCGTAAATTGCGCCTGTCGGCGTCATCGCGAACGAGGTCTGCTTACCTTCGGCATCTTCAATGGGCACGAATCCGTTGGAGATAAAGAGCTCAAGGAGGCGCTTTGAACTCCAGCCACTGTAGACGCGCGCTGTTTCTATCAGGGCTCCGCCGGCAACCTTGATCGGGTCCAGGACGTGCGGCCACGCGCTCGTCCGGGGTGCGACCTCGAAAGCGTCCTCGGAGGCAGGAAAGCCGGCCGGAAGCAAAACCTCACTCGGCGGGTTGGCTGGACCGTTCTTGGTAATCGAATTCTCGATTTGGGTGTTAAACAGTTTGCTGTTTTCGCCAATGTTGAGATCGATGACTTTTGGTTTTGCGACGCGCTGAGCGTCGCGGGCGAAGGCGACGATGTATTCGTGATTAACTTTAAACGCGCTTTGCTGTTCGATATTGCCGTCGTTGTTCCAGATGAATGTCGCGAGAAAGTTCTCCGGGCCGAACACCTCCCGGAGAACTGCCATCAGACTTGAAAGTTCGATGTCGTTGATGGATACAAGTAGCACTCCATCCTGAGTGAGCATGCTCCGAGCCAGCACCAGGCGGGGAAATATCATCGACAGCCACTTACTGTGCAAGCGCCCGGCAGCAGCGTCTGTACTCGTTGAGCTCCGTTTACCGTCAGCATCGATTTGTCCAGACCACTCGAGGTATCGCTGCGTGGTGTCGCTGAAGTCGTCCTCGTAGACAAAGTCGGCTCCCGTGTTGTACGGCGGGTCGATGTAGATCAGCTTGACCTTGTCGTTGTACGCCTTCTGTAGGAGCTTGAGGACCTCGAGGTTGTCTCCCTCGATGAAGACGTTCTGCGCGGTGTCCCAGTCGACGGAGCGCTCGAAGTCCGGGATGAGGGTCGCGTGGCTAGGGGTCTGGAGGGAGCGGACGGCTTCGGCTTTACCGGCCCACATGAGCCCGTACCGCTCGCGGCCGTCGGCGGCGGCGGTGACATCGACGTCGAGCAGCTCGCCGAGCTTGGTCGCGTCGAGCACTCCGTCCTGCAGGACACCCGGGAAGAGCTCCGCGAGAGCGGCGCGCGCCTGTGCGGGGAGGTCCGGCGACTCGAGAGGAACCTTCTCTTGTGTGTCGGTCATGCTGGCGATCCTCCCTGAGGACGGCCGGGCGCCGCTTCCTCACTGCACCCAATGACTCTATCTGGGGGTACGGGCATCCCCACGAGGCGGAGGCTCGTCACTACCGTGAAGTAGATGAGCGCCATGTCATCGATTCCGCTACTAGAGGGTGTGGCTGCCGACGCGGTCGCGCATCGCGGCGGGCACATCCAAATCATCGCCGCTGCCGGATCTGGCAAGACGGAGGTCGTCTCGCAGCGAGTAGCCGCGCTGCTTGTGGACGGGGAAGCCCCGGAGTCGATCGTCGCCTTCACATTTACCGACAAAGCGGCAGTCGAGCTGAAGGAGCGCATCCGGCTCCGTGCCGAAGCGCGCCTGGGGGCCGGCGTCGCGAATACGCTCGGCAAGCTCTTCGTCGGTACGATCCACGCCTACTGTCTGCGTCTCCTCCAGACGTACGTCGCTCGCTACGAGGGATACACCCCGCTCGATCAGAACCAGCTCTTCAACCTCGTGTATCGGGAAGCATCCCGGATAGGTGTGAAGTCGCTGACGGGCGGCACCTTTGACTCCATCAAGCTCTTCCTTCGCGGCGTCGACGTCGTGGAAAACGAACTACTGCCGCTCGATCGCATCCCGGACGGCGACTTCCGCACCTCCCTCGGCCGCTACTACGCGACGCTCGACCGCTACCAGTTCATGTCGTTCGGCCTGCAAATCGCTCGCGCCGTCGAGGAGCTGCGGAAGCCCGACGTGCTCGCCGAAGTGACCGCTGGCCTTAAGCACCTCATCGTCGACGAGTACCAGGACGTGAACCCTGCACAGGAAGAGCTCATCCGCCTCCTCGCCGCGCCCACCGGTCAAGCGGACCTGGTTGTGGTCGGCGACGATGACCAGGCGATCTACCAATGGCGTGGCTCCGACGTTCGCGGCATCGTCACCTTCACATCTCGCTACCCGGGAGTCACTCAGTTCGAGCTGCTGCAGAATCGCCGCTCTCGGCCCGCGATTGTTGAGGCGGCCAACGCGTTCGCTCAGTCCATCCCGGGTCGGCTTCCGAAGCAGATGGTGCCCTTCCGGCCCGCAGTCGGTGATGCACTCACTGTCGCGGTCGGTGTCGAGACCGAGGAGAAGGAGGCGCAGCAACTCGCCGTCACCATCAGACGCCTGCATGCGCAGGGCGTCCCATACCGGGACATCGCAATTCTCGTCCGTGCACGCACCGCCTACCCGGCCATTCTCAAGGTCCTCGACCAGCTGAAGATTCCCGTTGAGCCGGGTGGCCGTTCCCGCCTCTTCGAGCGACCCGAGGCCGCGCTCTTTGGCGCAACCTATGCATGGATCGCCGGTACCGACTGGCGCGACGGTCGCTACACCGCGCGCGGTCCTGTCGATTTCGCCGACCTCAAGGCCGGGTACCGGGACCTCTTCGTGCTTACTGACGATGAGCTCGCAGTGGTCGTTGCGTACCTCTACCGGTGGAAGGATAAGGCGCGTGAGCGAGACCTTAATGTCTCACTCGTCGCTGACTTTTACAAGCTTCTTTCTATCTTAAACGTTTCCGTTTGGGATTTGACCGACGAGTTCACTCGTGCCCGCCTGGGTACCATCGGCTGTTTCACCCAGGTGCTTGCTGACTACGAGCTCACTCGACGCCGGGCCCGTCGTGATCCGGCAAACCTGGGTGAGCAGATCGCGGGTGAGTACGGGGGCGAGTGGTTCTATCGGAACCTCGCGATCATCCTGCTCAACTACGCCCAAGGTGGTTACGACGACTTCGACGGCGAGGAGTCCTTCGATGGAGACGGCGTTGCTTTGGGCACCGTCCATGGCTCCAAGGGGCTCGAGTGGCCGGTCGTCTTCCTCCCATCACTTACCGCAAAGCGCTTCCCCACTACCTTCTCCGGTCAGCAGCAGGAGTGGCCGTTACCGCGCGAGCTTTTCGCCGCCGATCGGTACGAAGGCGGCGACGAGGACGAGCGACGCCTCTTCTACGTCGCCCTGACACGCGCCCGTGATTGGGTCTTCCTTTCCTCGCATGCGCGTATCACGAAGCAGTCGGTCCGGCCTTCCGAGTACATCACCGAGGTGCAGTCCCTCGGCCTGTCCGGCGCACTCCCACAGCCCGGTCAGGTGGACCAGAACGAGATCGACCTTCCAGACCTCTCGCTTACGTACTCCGAGCTGGCGTCCTACATCGACTGCCCTGCCGCGTATCTGCTCAGGACCCGGCTCGGTTTCATGCCGCCGATCGCTGAGGAGCTCGGCTATGGCAACGCCGTGCACCACTTCATGCGACTGATCGCCGAACATGCCCGCGTCCACGGCGACGTGCCGGACGCGGCAACGATCGACGCACTCTTCATCTCTGACTTCTACCTCCCGTTCGCGAACAAAGCGGCGGCGAAGGAAATGAAACTTCGCGCCCGCACGCTCGTCGACCGCTACGTCACTGAGCACACGAGCGATTTGCTCCGCACCTGGGCGACTGAATATCCCTTCGAGCTATACCTCGACGGCGTCATCGTCCGCGGTCGCGCCGACGTCATCTACGATCGAGGGGACGACGGGTCGGTCTCACATCTCACTCTCGTCGACTACAAGACCGCAACCGGGATCGGGAGCCCGTTGCAGCTTCAGGTGTACGCCGAGGCCGGGCTCCGCGAAGGCCTTGCCGTTGATCACGCCTTCATCGAAGACATGAGTGCTGGGGCGCGGCAGGTGATCGACGTCTCACTTCAATCGCTGGCCGTGGCGCAGGAGACAGTCTTGACGTCGGTAGCGGCAATGCGGGCTGGTGACTTCCGTGCCAAGCCCACAAAAGCGAAGTGCGGGCTATGCGACGTCCGGCTCATCTGCGCGGCTTCTGCATCGAAGCGGGCGTAGCCCATCGTCACATGTGCAGTTCGCTGTGCGCACGGTCTTAGCGCTATGCGCTCTGTTTTGCAGTGAAGCCTTCGGCTTGGGTACGGGTGTTCCGCGCAAGCGGCTGCGCCGAGGCGCACGCGGTCGCTTCGCTCCCTCACATCGCGCGAAAACGCTCTCTGCCACCGTCCATCGGGGTTGCACTCCACCTTCACGCCCTCAGCGGCACCTACGTGCCTAGACGGCATAGAGGAACTAGAGGGGGGAACCCCATGGACAGCCACGTCATCAACACCAACTTACCCGCCATGCATGGGCTGCCGGTCACGCTGGGCAGCCAGGTCCCTGACCCGGATCACCCGTACGGGCGTCAGTCGAGATTCACATCGCCGAGGCCGCGTTCCAGGAGGCTCGGGCTTGCGGCGACGAGGCGGAGAGCCAGGCAGCGGCTCAGGTGGTGCTGTGTGGATCGATCGCGTTCGAATGGCCGGCTGCCGCATCAGCCCCGTTCACTGGAACCCGTAGCTGCGGGTGAGCTATGGTCGCGGTGTTCGCTGGAGCGACGGGACGGTGCTGCGGGAGTGGGAGGAAAAACCCGACGAGACGAGCGACTAGACCAGAATGAGCGGGTGGCCCTGTTTTGGGCCAGCACAAGCGCCGAGAAAATTGGTCTCAACGAAACGGCTGTCCGCTTGTGCCGGCGAGGTTTGTGGAGCGAGTGACGGGAATCGAACCCGCGCTATCAGCTTGGGAAGCTGAAGTTCTACCATTGAACTACACTCGCGCGACCGGCCAGGAGCCGGGTCGAGACCACAGCCTAGCAAGAGTCCGGCC